>Ga0208297_1000364_pt1 | contig 101788 bp, 88 predicted proteins | sample LMS_cellobiose_e_FD_187367 | JGI IMG/M metagenome (GOLD analysis project Ga0208297, IMG submission 187367) | Rumen-fistulated moose microbial communities from Alaska, USA - LMS_cellobiose_enrichment (SPAdes) (version 2) | ecosystem: Host-associated > Mammals > Digestive system > Stomach > Rumen... | reverse complement strand
CGACACCAGCGACGCCGAGGTGCTCAAGGCCCTGAACGTGGGCATCACCGACGGCGTCAGCGACACGACCTTTGCGCCGGATACCCTGCTGAACCGGGAGCAGATGGCCACCATGCTGACCCGGGTCTACAAGAAGGTCGTCCTCTCCGGCTGGACCCTCGGCACCGACAGCGAATTTAACGAGCAGTTCCGGGGCATGTTCACCATGCCCGCCCTCTTCGCGGACGATGGGAACATCTCCTCCTGGGCGAAGGACAGCGTGTACTTCATGGCCGCCAACGGTATCATCGAGGGCATCGATGAGACCGACGCCGGGGCGGTGTTCGGCCCCAAGGCCGTGACGGAAGCGGAGAAGGCCGTGGGCTATGCCCAGGCCACCCGGGAGCAGGCCCTGCTTCTGGCCGTCCGCACCGTGAAAAATCTCGGTTAAGCTGCGCTCGTCCGGCCCGGAGACCGGGCCGGACGAGGTGCATTCCCCCCCTCTGAAAAGCAAAAATATTAAGATATGGAGGTCAGTGCAGATGTTTTTCACCAAGTTCGAGCCCATGACCAAGGAGGCCGTGGATGCGGCCCTGGGCAAGGCCGGGGCCGCCGCCGGGGAGAGCTGCCCCGTCCTCAAGGGGATGAAGTTCGCCCTGAAGCTGGAGGGGGAGTTTGCCCCCAAGACCCTGAAGTATGAGATTAAGGACGAGAAGGAGCTCACCGTCACCGAGGGCCGGAAAAAGACGAGCGCCCCCTACGCCGCCATCTCCCAGGGGCCCATCACCCTCCTCACCCACCTGATTCCCGGCACGGACCGGGGCTGGCACATCGTCATCGACCGCCGGAGCTGGGCGGTGGCGGCCTTCGAGACCTGGTTCGGCATCACCGTGCCCGTGGGGGGCGACCTCTTCGGCATGCGGGAGCCGGACCACTACCGGGACATTCCCCGGGAAATCCAGCGGCAGTATTATTTCGGCTGGCTGGACAAGGGGGACAACGAAAAGCCCGCCAAGCTCATGACCACCACCAACCGCATCGAGGGCCGGGGTCTCCACTGGTGCTATGACAGCGGCTATGAGATTCTCACCTTCAACCCCAGCGTGGTCTGCACCACCCTGACGGAGCTGGGGGGCGAGATGGGCGGCATCACCATGACCAACCCCGCCGACTACATCCGCATCGATGATGAAAACTATGTCTACGCCCGCTGGGAGGTGGAATTCTCCGGCAAGATGTGGCTGGAGGTCATGAATTTCTTCGACTTCACCGCCGCCGGGGTGGAGCTGGGCTTTGAGGAGGACAATAGCCTCACCTACCGCCTGCACCGGGCCAAGCTGGACCTCACCGGCGACGCGGCCCACCTGGAGACCATCACCTCCTTCGGGGACAAGGAGCCCCCCATGCCCGCGCTGGCGGCATCCAAGGGCGGGCGCTACTCCTACCGCCCGGCGGATATCGACGTGCCCATGACCCGCCAGGAAGCCCTGCAGCACGCCAAGGAGCAGCAGGCCATCTTCGGCGGCGGCCAGAACATCATGGCCTCCGGCAACAACCTGGCCCCCAACTTCGATTTGGTGGGCAAGAAGTTCAAGGTCTGGAACGACAACGAGAAGTATGCCCAGGCCCCCTGGAGCGGGGACAAGGGCAGCCCCTGGGAATATGAGATCGTGGACGAAGGCACCCTCAAGTGGCGGCATGGCGGGCGGAACTGGAAGAAGGAAAAGTACATGTGCTTCGAGCCGGACAAGGGCCTCTACTTCTTCGCCCACATCCTCTCCGGCGATGCGGACTACTCCATGGCCGCCCAGATCATCGACGTGCAGACCGGCCTCGCCACCACCATCAAGACCGGCATCGGCAACTGGCACAGCGAATGGGAGGCGGGGGCCAACGTCCTCTTCGGCACTGTGGAGATCCCCGGCGGCCCGAAGGCTCCCTTCGCCCGGCGGCACCACTTCACCGACGAGCTGGTGGGGCGCAGCTTCGCCTGGGCTTACAGCGACACCATGAGCTCCATCCATGTCTACTCCTCCCCCGAGAGCTATTCCTGGACCATCTTCCAGGGGGACAACAGCGGCGGCGCCACCTGGTCCAGCCCCTGCTTCTATATCAAGCTGCGGCCGGAGGTGTACCTCTTCCAGTGGGTGGAGGAGAACTGCAACGGCAGCCAGGGCCTCGTCATCATGAACCGCAAGACCCAGCACGACGGCGGCTTCTTCTACGGCGTCAGCCACAACGGCCTCATGCTGAACATCACCGGCGCCTTCATGCGGGAGCTGGGCAAGTTCGACATCCAGAAGTATTTCGACAGGCAGCCCAGGTAAACCCCTTTTTCGGCGCCGTGGGCTCCCTGCGGGGGCTCACGGCGCCCGCATTTCCAAACAGGAGGATAAGAGTTGAGAATGATTGCCCTGATTTTGGCCGTCATCCTGCTGCTGGGGCTGAGCCTCACCGCCTTCGCCGCCGCCCCGGCGGAGCTGAACGCGAACTTTACCGCCGAGCCCATAGCGGTGGACGGGGTCATGGAGGGGGCCTGGGCCGCCTCCGAGATTGCCGAAATCGCCCACGCCAAGCGGGGGGATGCCGCCGCGCCCACGGAAACGGAGACCGCCGGCACCCTCCGGGCCCTGTGGGACGGGGAGCGGCTGTACCTGCTGGTGGACGTTTTCGACGCCACCCCGGCTTACTCCGGCCTTGAAAATCCACCCAGCGGGCGTAGCGCCGGGGGCTATAACTTCTTCACCAATCAGAACGACCCCAACACCTACGCATCCGAAGACGGGGTGGAATTCTCCCTGGACTTCTGGAACGACAAGGGGGGCAAATTTGAGGATGACGACGGCCTCTTCACCGTGACGAGGGAGGGGGCCCTCACCTATGAGGTGAACGCCATGGTGCTGAACCACTCCTCCCTCCACGCCATGGAAGGCAACCGGGAGTATTCCGGGCGCATCACCGCCTGGGCGGCGAGGGAGCACGAGGACGGCAGCGGCTACACCGTGGAGGTATGCATTGAGCTCGCCGGGGCGGCGCTCCAAAACGGCACGAGAATCGGGCTGGACGTGATGATTGGGGACAGCCCGGCCAGCGGGCAGCCCCGCACCGCCCGTGTTTTCTGGAGCCATGAGGACGACAGCCTCCCCGCCCAGAGCCAGGACTACAACCGGGACTGGGGCGAGATCGTCCTCTCCGGCTGGGACGGGGAAGCCCCCTTTGCCTATGACGAGTGGAAGATCACGAACCGGCTCCGCTGGCTGGACAGCGTGAGCTTTGTTAAGGGCGTGTGGAGCCCGGAGACCCAGGCGGCCCTGGACGAAGCGAGGGCGGAAGCGGAGGCCGTCCTCGGCTGCGGCGACCGGGCCAGGGTGGACGCGGCCTCGGAGGCCCTGGAGGCCGCCGTGGCGGGCCTCCGCTGGGCCGACACCCGCTATCCCGACCCCATGGACCTCCCGGTGGAGACCACCCTCCCCAACATCTACGAGTTCTTCGACGGCACCCCCGTCACCGGCGTTTCCGACTGGGCGGCCAGGCGCGCGGAAATCCTGGATCTGGCCCAGTTCTATGAATACGGCTACAAGCCCGCGGGCCCGGACAAAATCTCCATCGGCGCCATCCGCTGGTCCGACGGGGGCTTTGACTGGACCACCTGGGTGAACACGCCTCCCGGCTGGGTCATCCCCGTCTCCGTCACCTATGGGGAAAAGACGGAGACCGTCAACTACACCCTGGCTCTCCCGGAGGGGCTGGACCACCCCGCCCCGGTGCTGCTCTCCTTCGGGGCGGACAGCGCAAATTATCTCGCCGGCGGCATCGCCGTGCTGGAGGTGCCCACCACCGTCACCACCGACGACCGGAACGACCCCTGGCTGAACGCCGCCACCGGCGGCAACCGGCCCGGGACCCTCCGCTCCTTCTTCCCCTACCATCGGGACGGGGATTTGAATGAGATTTCCAATGAAATGCTGGCGGCCCTGGGGGCCAGCATCGGCATCGACGCCCTGGAGCTGCTGGTCTCCGGGAACTACCTCCTGGGCACGGCGGGAAAGGCGGGCAATTTCATCGACCCGGAGAAGCTCGCCGTCAGCGGCTTTTCCATCAACGGGAAATATGCCTTCGTCTCCGCCGTCTTTGACGAGCGCATCGACGTGTGCATCCCCGGGGCGGCGGGGGCCACCGGCCCGGCGGTGTACCGATACAACATGAATTACCCCGAGGGGTGCAACCACTACTCCTGGGGCGACCTCAGCGGCGGGGAGCTGCTGGCGGACACCATCCGCCACAACCCCGGGCGCACCACGGAGCTGTTCCGCCGCTTCCTTGTGCCGGGCCGCTTCTACGCCCGGGAGGGCAGCGACTACGGCTACGGCTGCCGCCTGCCCTATGACCACGAGGAGCTGGTGGCCTCCCTGGCCCTCGCCCCCCGGCAGGGGGAGGAGCGGCCCCGGGCCATCGTGCTGGAGCACACTATCGACGACAACGCCGACCAGTCCCAGGGGGACGCCCTGAGCCTGGAGATTGCCAAAACCGTGTATTCCTGGCTGGGGTACGAGGCGGATGACTATGTGAAGTTCTGCTTCCGGGATTCCGGGGGCCACGGCACCGAGCCCTGGCAGACGGTGATGATCGCCCAGTATCTGAACTGGTATTTTTATGACATCCCCATGCCCCCGGCCACGGCGGAGCTCCTGAACCGGGACCCCTTCGGGGACGACATCGTGGACGGGGTGGACGGCTGGACCCGGAACTACGGCGGCCTTAGCGCCGTCGCCCCCTGGGTGGACGACGCCCCCGCCGGGGCGGATTTGACCCCGGAGCCGGAGACGGCCCCGGCCCCCCCTGCATCGCCGGAGACCGGCGGCGGGAAAAAGGCCCCCCTGCTGCCCATCGGCATCGGCGCAGCCGCGGCGGCGGCGGTCATCGGGGGCGTCGCCCTGGCGGCGCGGAAGAAAAAGAAAGAGAAATGACTTGACAGCGGGGCGGGAAGCGGTATAATAAGAGTATAAAAGGCGCTGACAGTAGTGCGGCTCCGCCCAATTAGTGGTTTATCTTTTCAGAGAAACCGTCACTTGGCAGAGTGGCGGTTTCTGCTTTTCACAGTGAGCGTTACCGTATATCCGAAGATATGAAACGTCAATGTAATCGGCATAGAAACACCCCCTTTCGGGTGGTGTAGCGGAACCGCCTTTTTTCGCCTGTCAGCGCCTTAAGGCTGGGGGAATCGAACCCCTGCCGCCTGTGAGTGGCCCTTTTTGGCGCTTTTTGTCCCAATTCGCTTGCCGGGCGCCAGCCCGGCTGCCCTCATCGGAACAAAAATCACTCAAAAATTCCTCGCTCACAGGTGCAAGGCAGTTTCTGCGGAGCTCATTTTCGTCGAGGCGAGGCGAGTGCCGCAGACAATACTTGCCGTATTATCAAGGCGCTCAACGACGCATCGGCGGAAATGAGCCCGCAGAAACCGGTAGGTGTTCGACTCCCCCAGCCTTACCCTCTCGGGCCCGTGTATTCTATATAATTCGACAGGACTTGTCAATGCCCCAACCCCTCGCCCTGGCGGCGCGGAAGAAAAAGAAAAAAGATTGATTTTTCGCATGAAACCTCCCCGGAACCGGCATACTGACCATATGCTGGTTTCGGGGAGGTCTTTCCTATGGACGAGGAAAACGCCGTGCAGACGGAGCTTTCGGAGCTGGAGCGCCTGGGGAGCGCGGGGGCGGAGAGCGGCATCCACTGCCTCAGCATCGTGGGGCAGATTGAGGGCCACACCCTCCTGCCCGCAAACGTGAAGACCACGAAATATGAACACCTGATGCCCCTGCTCGCCGCCATCGAGGAGAGCCCGGAGATCCGGGGCCTCCTCATCCTGCTGAACACCGTGGGGGGCGACATCGAGGCGGGCCTTGCCCTGGCGGAGCTGATTGCCGGGATGAAGACCCCCACCGCCTCCCTGGTGCTGGGGGGCGGCCACTCCATCGGCGTGCCCCTGGCGGTGGCCGCCCAGCGGAGTTTTATCGCCCCCTCGGCGGCCATGACCCTCCACCCGGTGCGCCTCAGCGGGGTGGTCATCGGCGTGGAGCAGACCTACAGCTATCTCCGCCGGGTGCAGGACCGCATCACCGGCTTCATCACCGCCCACGCCGCCATTGAGGAAGTCAGGCTCCGGGAGCTGATGCTGCGCACCGGGGAGCTGGCCGGGGACGTGGGGAGTGTGCTGGAGGGGCCGGAGGCGGTGTCCCTGGGCCTCATCGACGCCCTGGGAACCCTCTCCGACGCCCTGGGCTGGCTCCACGGGCAGATTGCCGCCGGGGAAAAATGACGGGAGTCATTCCATACAGGCCCGGAAGTCGATTTCCATTGTCTGCGCCAGCTCCACATCATCCAGGGCGGCCTGAATCTCCTTCTCCCCTTTCGCCGCCTTCAGCCGCTCCACGTTGGTGAACCACAGCGGCAGCAGGCAGCGGACCAGCGGGAGGGCCAGTTCCTTTTCCGCTTCGCTGAATCGGTAGCGCTCCTTGACCACGCTCATCGCGTAGATGATGCGCCGCAGGATTTCCCGCGTCGGGGAAAAGGAGCCGTCCGCCGAAGAAGCCCCGGCACCGCCACCCCTTCCGAAGATAAACGGGACTTCACGAAACAGGTAATTCAGGAAGGTTTCCCGCCCGGCAAGGTTGAAATCCATCACGCCGACAAAGCGCCCCTCCCCGTCCAATAAAACATTGGTGCTGTTGAGATCCGCCTGAAACACGGAGGTGGGGAGGCGGTGATACTCCTTTTCAAGAAACGCGCGATTTTCCATCCAACGCTCCCAGATGATATGCACCCGCTCCTGAAATGCCGCCGGAAGCCTCTCGGCGCAGGACAGCCATTCCCGCGCGTTTTCCATCACCTCATCCTCCGCGTCCAGCGAATCAAAGACTTCAAAAAGGCACCAGGCCGAAGGCAAGTCGGTGAAATCCAGGCGGGCCGCGGCGATGTCGGCGTTCATGCGCAGCAAATCATCCAGATAACGAAACTTCCCCTCCGCCGAAAGGGTTTTTTCCCCGAATTTGTCCGCCGGAGTATAGCGGGAAAACTCTTCTCCGTAGACAACGCACCGGCGGCCTTTATACGCCACCCGGGGGTATTCCCCCGTCCTTGTCCGCAGGAAGCGGGGACAGTAATAGCCCCTTTTTCGGTATTCCTCCGCCAGCCGTTCCCACATGCCGATGCGCACCGAATCGGTAAAGCCGTTGGCAGCCAGCTTGATGACCATTCGGTCCCCCAGCTCCGGCGGGAGAACACCCTTTTCCCAGCAGGCCATAACCGCCTCCCGGAAGTCATCTTCCCCGTGGCTGGTGTCAATGACCTCAAGCTCTATCGGCTGCTCCTCGGTGAAAAGGGCGATGATTTCCCTGAGCTCCATATCGGCTTCCTCTCTTGAATGAATAATCGCGTGGGCGGGTCTTTGCCATTTCATCATGCAGTTCACAACTCATCGCACAGATCATTAAGAAACCGGGCAACTCCGTCATCATCGTTGCTGCCGATAATCACATCCGCTCTGTTGAGCACAGCAGATTCGGCATTTGCAACTGCAACTTTGATGTGGCACGCTTCAAAACCGGAAAGATCATTATAATCGTTGCCGATAAAGATGCTTTTACCATCGGGAAACATCCGCTCAAGCATAAACCGCACAGCCGCTCCCTTTGACACATTCTTCGGAGCAACGACAGCTGCAGTATTATTATCAACAAAAGTAACGCTTGCCTGATTATTCAGCCCATTGAGCACCGCTGCCTGCGATTCATCATCCGGCAATACCGAAAACTTGGGTGCCAGAAACTCCGCATTTTCAAAACCTGTGAAATGAAAATTCCGTATTTTCCCCCAAACTGCCGGTGCATCATAGTTCGCATAATACGCATCGTCGAGAATTACCGCTGCCCTAATCGAGTTTTCCGTCAAATACCTGCCGATGTGCCCGGTTTCCTCTCTACTGAAAAATCTTTGATAGACTGTTTTGCCGTTACTTACAATCTCTCCGCCGTTATGAAGGATAAGATGGGGCGTAATCGTCCTTATGCACTCCTGCAGGCCGTAGAGCTGCTTTGAACGGGCGGTTGCAAAAATGATATTGTTACCGAGCCTGTGAAACCTCTGCAAAGCATTGAGCGTATCATCGGAGACTCTTTTTTCACCGTTCAGCAAGGTATCATCCAAATCGATGAACGCGGTGTAAAGCACAAAACCACCTTCAATGTTCTTCTCGCCCGATTCCGGTTTTTTGTTTCGATGTCGGGCACTGGATAAGGAGAATATATCACCCCGCCCGGCGCTTAGCAAGCCTCACGGAACAGCTCAAAAAATGGCCCTTCCACACAGTCAGCTTAAGATTTGGCGGGAAATACTGTACAACCGTCCGGTTTTATGATATCGTGCCGCCGTATGGGTGGAGGTGAAGTCATTGAGCAAATATGAGGTCATTTTGTATTGGTCTTCGGAGGACGACGCTTTTATTGCGGAGGTCCCGGAGCTCGCCGGGTGCATGGCCGACGGTGAAACCATGGTCGAAGCCCTGGAGAATGCCCAGCGGGTTATTGCCGAATGGCTCGAAGCAGCGCGGGAGATGGGCCGGGAGATTCCGGTCCCGAAGGGACGGCTGAAATACGCATAATGCGGGGATAATACACACTTTCCGAAATATAAACCGCGGGGCGGGTCTTTTGTCTTGGCTGTAAGGGCAAACGACCCGCCCCCGTATTCTTTGGAGGCGCTTGACAAGCCTCCCGCAGCGGAGGAAAAATGACGGGGAAACTGCATCTTGTCAAGATTTCCCGCATATGATAAACTATCTTGACATGGTGTTCCCCCTTCTCCGGGGGCGCGCCAAAGGAGGAAAGCTCCCTTGTCCCTGTGGTTTGCGGCGTTTCTCGGGCTGGTGCAGGGGGCGGCGGAATTCCTGCCCGTTTCCAGCTCCGGCCACCTGGCGCTCCTTCAGGCCTTCTTCGGCGTGGAGGCGCCGGAGGAGAGCCGGGTGCTCTTTGACGTGCTCCTCCATCTGGGGACCCTCGTCTCCGTCTGCGCCGTCTACGGGAAGGACCTCATGGCCCTCCCCGGCGCGATTCCCGCCCGGGGAGAAAGCGCATCAAAGCGCCCCGCCCGGCGTCTTGCGCTGCTGCTCCTCATCGCCACCCTCCCCCTGGCTGCCGGGGTGCTGCTGAAGGGGGCGCTGGAGGCGCTGTACCTGAGCCCCCCCTTCATCGGGGTGGCCCTCCTCTGCACCGGGGCGCTTCTATACATCTCTGACCGCTTCCCCCCTGGCCGAAAGACAGAGGGGGCGGCAACCCCCGGGGATGCCCTCACCGTGGGGCTGATGCAGGTCTTTGCCCTGCTCCCCGGCATCTCCCGCAGCGGCAGCACCATCACCGCCGGGCTGCTGCGGGGCTTTGACCGGCGCTTCGCCGTCCGCTTTTCCTTTCTCCTCTCCATCCCCGCCATTCTGGGGGCAAATCTCCTGAAGCTGGGGGAGGCCCTCTCCCGGGGGGTGGACACCGAGCTCCTGCTCCCCTGCGCCGTGGGGGGCGCCGTCGCCGCCGTCACCGGGTTTTTCGCCATCCGGCTGGTGGGGCGTCTCGCGGAGAAGGGAAGCCTCCGCTGCTTTTCCTGGTACTGCTGGGCCATCGGCCTCAGTGCCATCATTACATCCATCGTCACCTGAACGAAAGGGTCTGTCATCCATGGCAAACACAAGCTCACAAAAGAAGACTGCGGCCAAGGCCGCCCCGAAAAAAACCACCGCCACGGCAAACAAGAGCACCCCGAAAAAGGGCGCAAAGGCCAAGGAGGCCCCGAAGGACCCCATCCGCTTCCGGGAGGTCAAGGCCTTCCTCCTGCTGGCCCTGGCGCTCACCAGCCTCATCGGCTGCTTCACCGCCAAGGGGCTCTTCATCGGCGCTTTCCGGGGCTTCATGATGGGCCTCGTGGGCAAGGGCTTCTTCTTCCTGCCCCCGGTGCTGGTCTACTGCGCCCTGATGCTGCTGTATGTGCGCGCCCGTCCTCTGGGAGGGCGCATCACCTGCGCCCTGCTCCTCACGGTGCTGGCCGGGGCCCTCATCCACCTCTTTGCCTGCACGGCGGAATTTGAGTGGAGCTGGAGCCTGCCGGGGCAGCTCTATGATGCGGGTCCCCTGGCGGGCAGCGCCGGGAGCGGCGGCGTCATCGGCGGGCTGCTGGCCATCTGCTTCGAGAGCCTGTTCAACAAGGTCGGGGCCGCCATCGTCCTCCTGCTGGGAACCCTGTTTTTGCTCTTTGCCTCCCTGAACGTCACCGTGGCCGCCCTCATCGAAAAGAGCCGGGAGCGGGCGCAGCAGAAGGCCGAGGAGTGGAAGCTCATCCAGGCCGAGGAGCGGCAGCGGGCCGAGGAGCGCCGGAGAGTGGCGGAGGAGGAGCGCCGCCGGGCCGCCCAGGAGGCAGAGCGCCGGGAGAAGGAGGCCCAGAAGGCCGCCAAAGAGGCGGAGCGCGCCGCCCCCCAGAAGCCCGCCGCCCCCGCCCCGGCGGAGCCGCTGCCCCGGCACCCGGTGACGGCGGAGAGCAGGAAGCCCCGGCGGAGAAGCGCCATCGACATCCCCCTGGACGGGGAGGAGCCCCGCTCCCTCTGGGATGAGAGCGCCCCCGCCCCCAAAGCTGAGACGAAGCCCGCTCCGAAGAGCGCGGCAAAGAATATCGACATTCCCCTGGAGGAGAAATCGGAGAGTACGGCGAAGTCGGAAAAGGACTGGCTGGCGGACATCCTCACCAAGGACCGGCTGCGGGGGACAAGCCCCGCCGCCAGCAAGGTGGTGGAGACCGCCATCCGCCCCGCCGCAGCCACCGCCGCGGCCCTCACCGCCAAGGAGGGGGTCCCCGGCGCCGCCGGGAAGGTGAAGGCCGACGAGCTGCCCCAGGCCCCCACCCCCGACCCGGAGGAATCCGAACTCTTCAAGGCCCCCGCGAAAAAGCCCGCGCCCACCGTCACCCCCGAGGAGGCGGCGGCGGTGCTGGCGGAGGAAAAGGCCGCCAAGGCCGTCGAAAAGGCCGAGAGCGTGAAGGCAACGGCGGAGATGGTCTCCTCCATCGAGGAGAGCCTGGCCGGCGAGTCCCAGGCCCAGCCGGTGAAGTACGTATTCCCCCCCATCAGCCTGCTCACCGCCGGAACCGCCGGTTCCGGGGACGAGGGCTACGAGGAAATGCAGGTGAACGCCAAGCGCCTCAGCGCCACCATCAAGAGCTTCGGTATCCCCGCCGAGATCTGCGACGTGACCCGGGGCCCCACCGTCACCCGCTACGAGGTGGAGCTGGAGCAGGGGGTCAAGCTGAACCGCCTCACCAACCTCTCCGACGACATCGCCCTGGCCCTGGGGGTCAGCGGCGTGCGCATCGCCCCCGTGCCGGACAAGATTTCCATCGTGGGCATCGAGGTGCCCAACAAGGCCACCACCACCGTCTATCTCCGGGACATCATCGACACCGCCACCTTCCGGGAGAAGAACAGCAGCCTCACCTTCGCCATCGGCAAGGACATCGGCGGCACCCCCATCGTGGGGGACATCGCCAAGCTGCCCCACATGCTCATCGCCGGCACCACCGGCTCCGGCAAGTCCGTGTGCATGAACTCCCTCATCCTCTCCCTGCTGTACAAGTCCAGCCCGGAGGACGTGCGCCTCATCATGGTGGACCCGAAGATGATTGAGCTGGGGCCCTACAACGGCATCCCCCATCTGCTCATCCCCGTGGTGACGGACCCGAAGAAGGCCGCCGGGGCCCTGCAGTGGTCCGTCATGGAGATGACGAAGCGGTACACCCTCATGGCGGATTCCGGCTCCCGGGATTTGGCCAGCTACAACAGTCTCATGGAGCGCACCGGCGAGGGACAGAAGCTGCCGAAGATTGTCATTCTCATCGACGAGCTGGCGGATTTGATGATGACCGCCGCCAAGGACGTGGAGACCAGCATCTGCCGCATCGCCCAGATGGGCCGCGCCGCGGGCATCCACCTGGTCATCGCCACCCAGCGGCCCAGCGCCGACGTCATCACCGGCCTCATGAAGGCCAATATTTCCTCCCGCATCGCCTTCGCCGTGGACAGCGCCCTCAACTCCCGCATCATCCTGGACACCACCGGCGCGGAAAAGCTGGTGGGTAAGGGCGACATGCTCTATGCCCCCACCGGCGCGGGGAAGCCCACGCGCATCCAGGGCACCTTCGTCACCGACGAGGAGCGGGAGGAGGTCATCAACTTCGTCAAGGAGCAGGGCCTGGCGGACTACAACCGGGAGATTCAGGACGAAATCGAGCGCTCCGCCGACAAGGAAGGGAAAAAGGCCGACGTCTCCGAGGACGGGGACGAGGGGGATTCCGGCGAGCTGGACGAGCTCTTCGACGACGCCGTGGAGGCGGTGCTGGACTCCAAGCAGGCCAGTGTCTCCATGCTCCAGCGGCGGCTGAAGCTGGGCTACTCCCGGGCGGCGAGAATCGTGGACCAGATGGAGGAGCAGGGGGTCGTGGGCCCCTTCGAGGGCTCCAAGCCCCGGGCCGTGCTCATCACCCGGGAACAGTGGGAGGCCATGAAGGGCGGCTCCGCCCCCGGCGGCCTGCCCCCCCTGCCCCGGCTCCCGGAGGAGGACGACGGCGGGGTGCCGGAGGAAATCGACTGAATCAAAACGCAAACGCTTCGCTGGTTTGCGTTTTGAGAAGGTTGCGCTCCGCGAGAAGTATTTTTCGCGAGGCGCATGTCTCGTCGGAGCACGGGCGAATGTGTGAGCCGCGCCGTATTCCGGCGAATTAGGACGCCGCGCCTGCGGGCGCGAACTCTGCGAGGCTTTATCTTCAATCGTTCCGGCGCGCTTCCCCTTGTATGGGGAGGCGCGCCGTTTTTCAGTACACCAGCGTCCCGTTTTCGTCCTCCAGGAGCAGGAGGAGCTTTGTCTCCGCGCCGGTGGCGGCGTCGGCATAGACCACAAAGTGGGTGCCCTCCCCGTCCTCACAGGTAAACTCCCAGCAGAGCTTTTCCCCCTTCCCCTCGGTGGGGATGAGGGCCAGGCGCTCCCCCAGAACCGTGAGGCCGGAGGCCACGGCGCCCCGGGCCTCCTCCACGGGGATGGGCGGGGCAAGCTCCCGAATCCGGTGGCTCATGAGATAGCCCCTGGCCTCAAAGCCCACGATGCGCCCGGAGGCGAGGCCCACCCGCACCTTTATGAGATCCGGGTAGCAGATGACCCCCTCCTGGGCGGCGTGATAGCTGATGAGCAGGCTCCCCTCCTCCTTCGTCCAGTAGCCGGGAGCCATGTCCGAATAGCCGTGGGCCAGAAGAAATTCCTCCGCTTTGGCAAGGGCCTCCTCCGTTGTGAGCCTTCCCTCGAAGCCCCCCACGGAGGACACCATATCCGCCACCACGCCCCCCTGCTTCGTGACCCGGAGGGTCAAATCCCCGGCGGAGAGGAGCCAGCAGGGGAGCTCCCCTTCCCCGTCTCCCAGGACGTCAAAATCCTCCGCCGGGAGGCCGGTGAACTCCGCGGCGGCGGCGAGAGCGTCCTCCCGGGAGACCCGCTCCATCCCCTCCAAAAAGAGGGCGGGGCCCACCTGGGCGCTCTCGGAATAGGGGCCGTCATAGATGAGGGTGGGGAGCTCCGGAAACTCGTCCTCCGTCTCCCGCAGCCGGTCCCCCAGGAGGGAGATGCCCTCCGGCAGCTCCCCCTCCGCTGCGGCGAGGCGCCCCAGGGTGAGGCCGCCGCCCTCCAGCTCCGCCTGGAGGTCCAGCAGCCGCTGATTGAGGCCCGAGGCCGTGTCCCCCAGGGCGGCGAGATTCTCCCGGGTCTCGGCGTCCAGATCCCCGCTGTGGGTGAGGAGAGCGATCGCCCGGGCATAGTCCCCCACCGTGCCCAGATAGGCGGAAAAGTCCTCCAGCAGCCAGTCGGAAAAGGGGAGCTGGCTCAGGCTGAGCTGGGCTTCCTCCGCCCGGCTCCACACCTCCGCCGCCGCCATGCCCAGCAGGGCCGGGGAGGAGGTGGCCCGGCACTTTTTGAGGGCCGTGTCCATCTGCCCCAAATCCGCCGAGAGGGTGGCAAAGGCTCGCTCCCAGCCCGCCTCCACATAATTCCGATAGATTTGCTTCTGCCCCTCGCTGCGCCACAGGAGCCCCCCCATGATGAGGAGCGCGGCCAGGCCGAAGGAGACAAGGCGCACCCCGCGCCGGGTTTTTCCGAAAAACATAAAAATCACCCCACGGAGCTATTCTTTCCTCCGTGGGGCTTTCAAATGTCTGTCAAATATTGACGGCTACAGGAGCGTCAGGGTGTTCAGGACCGCCCGGAGCAGGTTCCCCTCAAAGGCCTGCCGCCTCTCCGGACAGACCAGCACCGCCGAGATGACGCCGCCGGAGACATCTGCCAGCCAGCCCTCGGCGTCTGTGCCGTCCCCGGTAGCCCGGACACAGCCGATCTCCCCCCGGAGAGACCCCAGGGCGGGCTCGGTGTCGAACTCAATCTCCGTGAAATCCAGATAGGCGTCCAGCAGGCCGGGGAGCAGGGTCTCCGCGTCCGTTCCGGCGATGAAGCTCAGCTCCAGAAAGGCCTCCCCCTCCGAAGGGCGGATGACCCAGGCATTGTGGGAAAACTCCGCCGTCAGCTCCGCGGGCAAAACAAGGGTGAAATCCCCCCGCCCGTCCCCCGTGAGGTCCCCCCGGAAGGTATAGGCGGGAAAGTCGGCAAAATCATCGTCCCAAATCGCGGTGAGGGTGGTGTCGGGGTCCGGGGCCGGTGTCTCCGGCGGCTCCGGCTCCTCCGTGGGGGTGGGGGTGGGGGCCGCCGTCCCCGTCGGCTCCGGGGCTTCCGTGGGAGCGGCGGTGGGCGTGGGCGTCGCCGTCGGCGCCGGGGGCACCGTGCAGGCACAGAGGCCCAGGGCCAGCAGGAGGGCCAGGAGAAGGGCAACAACGGGGCGGGACATCAGCCCACCTCGGCTTCCAGCCGCGAGATGCCCTGCCTTACGCGCCGTGCGGCCTCCTCCTTTCCCAGGAGGAAGCAGATCTCCACCGCGCCGCCGGGGGTGACCGCCTGGCCGGAAATGGCGATGCGCAGGGGCCAGAGGAGCTTCGCGTTCTTCACCTCCAGCTTCTCGGCAAGGCCCATGAGGGCATCGTGCACCGCGTCCTTCGTCCAGTCTGCCAGGCCCTCCAGCACCGGGAGGGCGGCCCGGAGCATCTCCAGGGACACGGGCTTATCCGTTTTGGACTTCTTGTTCACATAGAGCTCTGTGTCGTAGTCCGGCAGCGCCCCCAGGAACCCAAGCTGCCCGGGGATGTCCGAGAGCTTTTCGCAGCGCTGCTGCAGAAGGGAGGCGATGAGGGCGGTATCCATCCCCGTGACCGCCGACTCGATATAGGGCCGGGCTGCCTCGTGGAAGGCCTCGGGGGTCATATTGCGCAGATAGGCGCTGTTGAAATAGGTGAGCTTTACCGCGTCGAAGATGGCGGGGGACTTGCTCATGCCCTTGAGGTCGAAGGCCTCGGTCAGCTCCGGGAGGGTGAAGAACTCCCGCTCCCCCGCCGGGCTCCAGCCCAGGAGGGCCACATAGTTGAGGATGGCCTCCTTGAGGTAGCCGTCACGCAGGAGGTCGTCATAAGTGGGGTCCCCGTGGCGCTTCGACAGCTTGTGCTGGGCGTCCCGCATGATGGGGGAGCAGTGGATGTATTTGGGTATCTCCCAGCCCAGGCCCTCATACAGCAGGTTGTACTTGGGGGTGCTGGAGAGGTACTCCGTGCCCCGGACCACGTGGGTGATGCCCATGAGGTGGTCGTCGATGACGTTGGCGAAATTATAGGTGGGCAGCCCATCCCGCTTGATGAGCACCTGGTCATCCAGATCCGCGTTGGGGGCGGTGATGTCCCCGAAGATCTCGTCGTGGAAGGTGGTGCTCCCCTCCCTGGGGATGCGCTGGCGCACCACGAAGGGCTCCCCGGCGGCCGCCCGGGCCTCCGCCTCCTCGAAGCTGAGGCTGCGGCAGGGGTCCTCCCCCCGGCTGAAGTCCCCGGTGTCCTCCTCGGACTCGGTCTTTTCGCAGAAGCAGCGGTAGGCGCAGCCCCGCTGGATGAGCCGTTCCGCGAAGGGCAGATACAGGTCCTTCCGCTGGGTCTGGATATAGGGGCCCACGGGGCCGCCCACATCCGGGCCCTCGTCCCAGGTGAGCCCCGCATCCCGGAGGGTGCGGTAGATGATCTCCGTGGCGTCCTCCACCAGGCGGCCCTGGTCCGTATCCTCGATGCGCAGCAGGAACTTGCCCCCCGCCTTCCGGGCGATGAGCCAGGTATAGAGGGCGGTGCGCATATTGCCGATGTGCATATAGCCCGTGGGGCTGGGGGCAAAGCGGGTGCGCACCTCCCCCCTGGGGATGCTCTGCTCCAGCCCGTCAAACCAAGCCTGATCCTTCATGGCCCTTCCTCCCAAAGATAGATTCTGTCTGTATTTTATCTTCCGGGGGTGCGGGTGTCAAGGCGGCGGGGACCCTTATTTTCCCCGGGAACACTTGATAAATGCCGCTGTTTGTGATAATTATATTAGAATCAACGAATATTTTGCGCCTGCGCGCAGGGAAAATGCGAGGACATCGCCATGGACGAAAAACGGAAGGTCATATTCAGCGGCATCCAGCCCAGCGGGGAGCTGACCCTGGGCTCCTACATGGGAGCCATCCGCAACTGGGTGGAGCTGAGCGACACCTATGACTGCTATTACTGCATCGTGGACATGCACGCCATCACCGTGCGCCAGAACCCGGCGGAGCTGCGGCGGCGGGCCCTGAGCCAGCTTGCCCAGTACATTGCCTGCGGCCTCGACCCGGAGAAGAACACCCTCTTCATCCAGAGCCACGTCCCCGCCCACGCCCAGCTCGGCTGGGTGCTGGACTGCTATACCATGTTCGGCGAGCTGAGCCGCATGACCCAGTTCAAGGATAAATCCGCCAAAAACGCCGAGAATATCAATGCCGGGCTTTTCACCTACCCCGCCCTCATGGCGGCGGACATCCTGCTGTATCAGGCGGACCTGGTGCCCGTGGGGGACGACCAGAAGCAGCATGTGGAGCTCTGCCGGGACATCGCGGTGCGCTTCAACGGCGTCTACGGAGATGTGTTCACCCTGCCGGAGCCCTTCATTCCCAGGACCGGGGCGAGAATCATGAGCCTGACCACCCCGGAGAACAAGATGTCCAAGTCCGACAAGGACCCCGGGGGCTGCATCTATCTCCTGGAGAAGCCGGAGGACATCCTCCGGGCCTTCAAGCGGGCCAAGACGGATTCCGACACGGAAAACTGCGTCCGCTTTGACCCGGTATCAAAGCCCGGCGTGGCCAACCTCATGCAGATCTACTCCTGCGCCACGGGCCTGGGCTTTGAGGCCATCGAGCGGGAATTCGAGGGCAGGGGATACGGCGACTTCAAGACCAGGGTCGGGGAGAGCGTGGTGGAGCTGCTGCGCCCCATCCGCGAACAGGCGGAGGACCTCATGAAGAATAAGGACTACCTGGCCTCCGTATACCGGGCCGGGGCGGAGAAGGCCGCCGCCGTGGCCGGGCGGACCCTGCGGAAGGTCTATAAGAAAGTCGGCTTTGTGGAGCGGTAAAAACCGATGAATACACCCATCGACATGAATCTCCTGGTTCTGGTGCTGGTCTCCCTGGTGGCCGCGCTGGTGATGACCTTTGCCGCCACCCCCCTGGTGAAGATCTTCGCTCAAAAGGTGGGGGCCATGGACGTGCCGAAGGACGGGCGGCGGATGCACAATCACCCCATCCCCCGGCTGGGGGGCCTGGCCATGTTCCTGGGCTTCATCCTCAGCACCCTGCTCTTTGCCAACATCGACGTCCAGGTGCGGGGCATGCTCCTGGGCTGTGTGGTGGTGGTGGTGACCGGCGTCATCGACGACATAACGCCCCTGAAATGGTGGATGAAGCTCGTCCTCCAGCTCCTGGCGGCGGGCATCGCCGTGGCCCACGGCATCCGCATCGAGATGTTCACCAACCCCAACCTCTTCTCCCGCAGTGAGTGGTGGACTCTGGGCTGGCTCTCCATCCCCATCACCGTCATCTGGATCGTGCTGGTGACCAACTCCGTGAACCTCATCGACGGGCTGGACGGCCTGGCGGTGGGGGTGAGCGCCATCGGCAGCGTGACCATGCTGGTCATCGCCCTTCTGGTGAGCGAGGGGAACGTGGCGGTCATCATGGCGGCCCTGGCCGGGGCCTGCGTGGGCTTCATGCCCTATAACCTGAACCCGGCGAAAATCTTCGCCGGGGACACGGGGGCCCTGCTGCTGGGCTATGTGCTCTCCACCATGTCCGTCATCGGCCTGTTCAAGACTTACGCCATCATCTCCTTCCTCCTCCCCTTCCTGGTGCTGGCGCTGCCCCTGTTCGACACGCTCTTCGCCATCGTGCGGCGGCTGCTGAAGGGCCAGAGCCCCATGCATCCGGACCGGGGGCATGTCCACCACCGGCTCATCGACATGGGCCTCAACCAGAAGCAGGCGGTGGCCATCCTCTACTGCGTGAGCACCGTGTTCGGCCTCGCCGCCGTGGTGCTGGCCACCAGCGGGTGGACAAAGGCCCTCATCCTCGTGCTGGCCTTCGTGGCCGCCGGGGCCATCGCCGCCTTCGTCTTCTCCGGCACCCACCGGCACCATGCTGATGCGCCGACGGAGGCCCCTTCCCAGAAAACAGAAAAGCCCGAGGATGGGGACGGGCAGCCATGAAAAGGCTCGGAGCCATCCTCTACCCGGTCCTGGGGGTGGTGCTGGCAGCCGCGGTGCTGCTGGCCCTGCACTTCGGCTGGTTCGACCGGGAGACCGCGCGGGTCACCCTTCCCGACACCGCGACCCCTGTCCCCGCCGGAGAGCCGGGGGGTGACGCCGGGCTGACCCTTGCCGCCGTGACCCCGGAGACGGTACAGGCCGTGGTGGGGACCCTCGCCCGGCCCGACGGCTACGCGCGGGAGCTGCGGGTCACCGACTACTGGGACGGGGGCAGCCGCAGCTGGAACGTCCGGGTCTGGCAGAAGGGCGGCGCGACGCGCATCGCCCTCACCCCGGAGGACGGGGCGGAGGACACGAAAAACATCCTCCTTCTCCCCGACGGGAGCGTGAGCATCTGGTACTCAGAGGGGGAGGTCTTTACCTCCGCCCTGGGGGATGCCACCCTGGCCGACACGCTGCAGATGATTCCCACCTATGAGGAGATCCTGACCCTGGATTCCGAGCGCATCGAGGACGCGGGCTATGTCCGGCGGGGGGAGAGCGACCTCATCCGGGTGACCGCCCGGGAGGAGCCCACGGGCTGCCTCATGTCCTACTACATCTCCACGGAGACCGGGCTTCTGGAGGCGGCTGAACGCTACGACGGGGAAAAGCTCGTCTACCGCATGATTGCCGGCGCGGCGGAGCTGGCCGCCCCGTCGGACTATATCTTTGTCCCCGGCTCCACGGCCATCCCCCTCACAGACTGAGCACGGCAAAGGCCGCCATCAGAATCAGCAGCTCCTCGTCCTCCCGCTCCAGCCAGGCCAGCAGCAGAATCAGGATGACCAGGAGGTCGCCCGTCTCCAGCTTTCCCGGCAGGGAGAGCAGCGGCGGGCGCTTTTCATGCCCCGCGGGGGGCAGGGGGCGTTCCTCCTCCGGCGCGGCATGGGCCCGGAGGTAGCGGTTATACATGGTTCTTCCCTCCCGTCAGCGAAGGCAGCAGCCCCGGCAGGGCGTCTTTTCCGGCGTGGACAAGGCGGGCGATGCGCAGGGCCCGGTCCAGCCGCTCGGCCCGCTCCTGCCGGAGCAGGGGCTTCAGGGCGGAGACCAGCTTTGACGCCTCCGAGGGGGCGCCGTAGGCCCGCAGGACGCTCCCCATGAGCTCCGCAAACTGCCCCTCCGGCATTCCGGCGGCGGGGGACGGCGGGGCCGCTTCCGCCGTTTCCCCGCCCGCTCCACCGCCTCCCAGGGCCCCGGCAAGCTGCCGGAGCTGAGCCATGGCCGCCGGGTCGCTGAGGAAGGAGGAGAGCTTTTCCTCCCATCCGTCCACTTATTTCTTCCCCATCATGCCGCCCAGCTGCCGAAAGAGCCGCTGCCCCTCCGGGGATTTCAGCAGGGTCTGCAGGGCCTTGTTCAGCGTCTCCGCATCCCCGTTCTCGGCGGCCCGCCGGAGCTTTTCCTCGTCCCCCAGCAGGGCCCGCACCGCCTGCCCGTCCGGGCTGCGGGCCAGGTCTCCCAGGGCCTTTGCGTCCAGCTTTCCGCCGCTGAGCAGCTCCCTTGCCTTCTCCGATTCCTTTGCCACGATATGCGCCTCCCTCCGGCGGTATCCCGCCGAACCATCCTATTCCATCCTTATGTCGGAGGTACCATAATATGAATATCCTCGTGTTTTCCGACTCCCACGGGGACGTGGGGGTGATGGAGAATATCGTCGCCCGGCGCCGCCCGGACAAGGTGCTCCACCTGGGGGACCACTACGCTGACCTGGAGCGGCTCCACGCCCGGTACCCGGACATCCCCATGCAGGGGGTGCGGGGGAACTGCGACGCCTCCGGGCCGGAGAGCCTGCGCCTGGATTTGGGCCCCCGCCGGCTGCTCCTGCTGCACGGCCACCGGCAGGGGGTGAAGGAGGATTTGGAGCGCCTGTATTTCATCGCCCTGGAATCCGGCGTCGACCTGGTGCTCTTCGGCCACACCCACCGGCCCCTGCAGGATTGGGAGGGGAAGGTGGAATTCTTCAACCCCGGCAGCGTGGGCCGGGGCTGGCCCCCCTCCTACGGACTCCTCCATGTCACGGACTTCGGCGTGGAAACGGAGATCGTTTATTTGTGATGGGTGTCAGCGCTGCGAGCAAGGCCCTGATTTTGCGCCTGCGCAGCGACGAAAGGACGTATCTTGTGCTTTCCCCCTCCCTGTGATATTCTGAAGACAGAAACACAAACACGGGAAAGGAGCGGAAAACCATGACCCTTTTGCCCATCGGCATCCCCTATGTCATCGATTTGGACGACCACGAGGGCAGCGGCATCCCCACCATGATCCGCTACCACGCAAACGGCGAAAAGGAGGAGGAGATGAGCCCCGTGCTGGACGGGGAGGGCCCCCACGGCCTGTACAACGTGACAGACACGGTGATGTGCAAAATGCCCACCGGCGTCACCCCGGAGGAGGCCAGCGGCATGGCCCACATGCACAGCTATGGCTACGAGACCTTCTTTGTGGACAGCGGGAAGATGCTCCTCTATGTGGACGGGCAGCGCACCGTCGTGGAGACCGGGGACATCGTCCACCTCCAGGCCGGGCAGATGCACGCCATGGCCTCCCTGGAGGACGTGAAGTGGCGGGGCTTTTTCCATGACCTGGACTCCTTCGCCGACGGGGCGCAGGTCACCGCCGTGACCCAGCGCATCCCCTCCGCCGCCGAGGACCCGGCCTTCAATGCCGCCAAGCAGGCCCGGGACTTCATCCGCTGCGAAAAACCCGTCTTTGTGGACGTGCCCCCGGAGGCCATGGGCGCGGTGAAAAACCCGAAGCGTCCCCTGGCCGCCTACGAGTTTGAGGGCTTCACCGCGAAGGTCATCGTCCCCCGCTGGGAGAACGCGGGGGTCACGGAATGTCTGCTGGCCGAGGCGAAGGCGGGGGTTTCCTTCCGCTGGGGCTATCACCGGGTGCGGGAGCAGTATTATGTCCGCCGGGGAAAAGTGAAGCTCGCCATCTTCGGGGAGGAGCACATCGCGGGAAAGGCCTGCCTCATCAATGTCCCCAAGCTCGCCCCTTACACCCTCACGGTGCTGGAGGACGCGGAGATCTACGACATGGGCGGCCAGACGAAGTGGCACGCTTATCTCCGGGATTTGGCCTCCCTCCGCGCCTACAACCCGGCGCGGCTGGCGGACAGGGCCGCCATGGAGGAGCTGAAGGCAAAATACGGCATCGAGCTGGAAAGTGCCGGAAAATAGGAGGAAGAAATGGATATCACCAAGCTGCATGAAAACGCCGAAAAACTGGAGAGCGCCTTTAAGCTGCGCACCTTCCCCATCGGTGTGAAATTCTGCGAGACCCTGGCGGAGGTCCCGGAGGGGGCGGTGTTCCCCAAAAAGATGCTGGGGAAGCACATGGCCCTGTGCCAGGCCTTCTCCTATGCCCGCATGAAGGGCATGACCATCGCCATGACGAAGGAGGACCACTGGTGCTGGAACCCCCTGGTGGGCTTCGGCAGCGTGGAGTGCGTCCCCGGGCAGGAGCAGTTCGACGAGGTGGTGAAATACATCGGCATCCCCGACAAGGCAAAGGCCGAGGCCTTCTTCGCCCACTTCCCCCGCCTCCCCCTGGGGAAATATGAGGCGGTGGTCATCGCCCCGCTGAAAACGGCGGCCTTCACCCCCGACGTGCTCCTCATCTACGCCGAGCCCCCGAAGGTGAACACCATGGTGCGCTGCATCAAGTCCGCCATCGGCGGCTATGTCACCAGCATATTTGACGGCATCGACAGCTGCATCTACTGCACCGTCCCCTCCTTCACTGAAAACGAATACCGCATCACCCTCCCCGACCCCGGGGAGCGGGAGCGGGCCAGGACCCGGGACGAGGACATCATCCTCTCCGTGCCCGGCGCGCGGCTGGAGGAGTTCTTCTCCTGCCTGGGGCTGGGCTCCCCCTTCTCCGGCTTCAGCGACATGATGCTGGACTGTGAGCTGGATTTCCCCCGCCCTCCTTTCTACAACAAGCTCTTCGACCTCTGGGGCCTGGACAAGGGCGAGGACTGGAAGTTCTGAGGGTTTCTCATTTCCCATCCCGGCGCGGCACCCCCGCGCCGGGTTTTTTTCCATGCCCGTTTCCCATCCGGAAACCATTGACGAAAAAGGGCAGAAAAAATCCCCGCCGTAACCGGCGGGGAGGCAGCTCTTCAGGGAAACCTGTGTTCAATGCCGCTTTGCTTCATGATTGCATTGGCTGTGTGGCGGGATTTGATTTTGGAATCGACGGTAAAATTGCGATTTGTGATTGGACTGAACCAAATGTCATGATCGCCCTTTCCGTGTCGCACAAACCGGCAGCCGTTTTCCCGCAGAAGATTGCGGACGATGTGTTCGTATTCGGCCATCAGGCAAAAAGCCTTTCCCGGCGTTCAAGGCGGAAGTTCAGCGCGTTTCCCGGCTCCTGGTGATTCAGCGCAAGGAGCTCCGGCACTGCGTAGCGGACCCTTTCAATCAGCGCGTCAATGGAGCCGGATTCCAGAACAAGTCCGGGAATGTCTTCGCTGGTGGCAACCCATACGGCAGCCTCCGAATCCCAGTCAAGGCGGACGCAGTATTCCATAATTGACGACTCCTTTCCTGCTCTTTAGCGTAGTTTACCACAGAGCGGCGGGTTTTACAAGAAGCACGAATGGAGTCCTGGTCCGGTTGAATTTTTCCATGCCCGTTTCCCATCCGGAAACCATTGACGAATGCCTGCTGCTACTATATAATAAGTATTTGGGCATATTACGGCGGAAGGAGGGGGCGCGGCGTGATCTGCGGCACCGAAAAACTCACATCGGCCATGGGGGAGCTCAGCGAGATGGGCACCCTCAGCGCGGCGCTGGACCTCACCGACGCCGGGGCCCCGCCGGAGGAGCTCTACCGGGCCATGCTGGAGGGTGTGCGGGAGGTGGACCGGCGCTATGAGGCCGGGGAATACTTCATCGCGGACCTCATCATGGCGGGCCACATCCTCCGCAGCGTCATGGTCACGGTGCCGGGCTTTGCCGAGCAGGCCCCCCACCGGGGGGAAAAGGTGCTGCTGTGCAACCTGGGCAGCAAGGGGCTGGATCTGGGCCTCAGCGTCCTTTCGGACATCCTGCGGCAGAACGGCTTTCTGGTCACCGTCCTGTGGGAGGACCCCACGGCGGAGGACCTCACCGGGGCCATCCGGGGCCTCCGGCCCGGCATTCTGGTTTTCAGCGTTGCCGGAGGAAAGCAGATGCTGGCCCTGCGGGAGCGCATCCGCGCCGTGGAGAAGCTGCCGGAGCGCTCTGATTTGCGCATCCTCCTGGCGGGCAGCGGCGTCCGGGACCTGAGTCCCCGGGCCCTGGGGGCCGACGGGAAAAGCCTCGGCCTCTTTGACAGCCTGCGCCTCTGCCTGGGCTTCCCCGGGGAGGGGCCGGAGGAAAAGCCATGAGCCAGGCCCTTTATCAGCGCATCGCCGCGGCCCTCAGGCAGCGCATCCTCTCCGGCGGCCACCCGGCGGGGGACCTGCTGCCCTCGGAGAATGAGCTGGCCGGGGCCTACCACACCAGCCGGGTCACGGTGCGCAAGGCCTTCAACCTGCTGGAGGCGGAGGGCCTCATCAAGGCCCGCCAGGGCAAGGGCTACATCGTCCAGCCCCCCCGACACAGCGAATACACCCTCTTTTTCGGCTCCGGGGAGGAGCTGGGGCACTACCGCTGCGAGGAGGTGCGCCTCCTCCCCCCGGACCCGGACGTCTCCCGGGCCCTGAACCTCCACAACGGGCAGCTGACGGTGGTCATCCGCCGGGTGCTGGAGCGCTCCGGCGTCAGCATCGCCTGCGATGAAAAATACATCCCCTATGAGCGGGGCAGCCCCACCGTGGAGCGGGAGCTGAACGCCGCCCGGCAGCCGGAGGAGCGCACGGACCGAACCGAGGAGGTCTCCCTCCGCACGGAGATGACCCTGCGGGTCGCCGTTCCGCCCCCGGAGGTGCGCAAGGCCCTGGGCTGCGGGAAGGAGGGCCTCCTCATGACCGAGCGGCTCTTCCTCGCCCTGGGGGGAAAGCGCCTCGGCCTCAGCCGGACCTATCTCACCCCCGACTACGGCCCCCTCATGGCCTACGCCGGTCTCCCCGTGACGGAGGATTCCGAGGAGGCGAAGAAGAATGAATCCGAATAAATTCCTGCCCCGGTTTTCCCCGTTTCTTGTCATATCCGACAAAAATCATTTCCAGCCCCGGTTCTCATCCCATTTGATTGACTTTGATTGAAAAATCGGCTATAATTCATAGGCTGACATGTATATACAAGTTAGCTTCATGACTTGAGTTCACAACGAATAACATAAGGAGAATCTTCGCACTATGGATGTCATGCTGAACCCCATTTTCAAGCGCCTGGAGATCGAGCTGAAGCAGCTCCGCGAATCAGGCAAAGCCGCCGGCGCCGAAACCTGGGAAGACCGCAAGGCCGCACAGAGCCCCCAGTGTCGTTTCGGTGAAGGCGGTATTTGCTGCCGCATCTGCTCCATGGGCCCCTGCCGGGTGACGCCCAAGTCCCCCCGGGGCATATGCGGCGCCGATGCGGGCGCCATCGCCGGGCGCAACTACCTGCGCTTCACCGCCGGCGGCTGCGCCGCCCACTCCGACCATGGCCGTGAGATCTGCCACACCCTGCTGGCCGCCCGTCCCGACGGGAGCTACAAGATCACCGACGTGGACAAGCTGCTCCGCCTCGCCAAAGAGTGGGACATCGAGACCGAGGGCAGGGACATCTATGACGTGGCCCACGACGTGGGCGAAACTGCCCTGAACGAGTACGGCAAGCCCTACGGTTACCAGCGCTTCCTCTCCCGCGCCACCGAGGAGCGGCAGCAGGTATGGGAGCGGGAGGGCATCGCCCCCCGGGCCGTGGACCGGGAGATCTCCACCGCCATGCACATGACCCACATGGGCAACACCGCCGACGCGGAGGCCCTGGTGCGGCAGTCCCTGCGCACCGGCCTGGCCGACGGCTGGGGCGGCTCCATGACGGGCACCGAATTCTCCGACATCCTCTTCGGCACCCCCATGCCCGTGGACACCGAGGCCGACCTGGGCGTGCTGGAGCCGGAGATGGTCAACGTCATCGTCCACGGCCACGACCCCGCCATGAGCGAGATGGTGGTGGCCGCCACCGAGGACCGGGACCTCATCGAATACGCCCGTTCTAAGGGCGCCAAGGGCATCAACGTGGCGGGCCTGTGCTGCACGGCCAACGAGGTTGGCATGCGCCACGGCGTGCGCATGGCGGGCAACTTCCTGCAGCAGGAGAACGCCATCCTCACCGGCATCGTGGAGCTCATGGCGGTGGATGTGCAGTGCATCTTCCCCTCTCTCGGCCCGCTGAGCGAGTGCTACCACACCAAGGTCATCACCACCTCCCCCATCGCCCGCATCCCCGGCACCACCTACATCAAGTTCGACGCCACCCGCGCCCGGGAGCAGGGCCGCGAGCTGGTGAGAATGGCCATCGACAACTTCGAGCACCGGGACCCCGGCAAGGTCTTTGTCCTCAACGAGAAGCAGAAGGCCACCGTGGGCTATTCCTGCGAGGGCATCAAGAGCCGGCTGGACACCGTCACCAACAGCTTTGAGGATGAGCTGGACACCTACAAGCCCCTCATCGAGTGCATCAAGTCCGGCGTCATCCGGGGCGCCGTGGCCATGGTGGGCTGCAACAACCCCAAGGTCCGCCCGGACTATGCCCACATCCAGATCATGAAGGAGCTGCTGAAGAACGACATCGTCATCGTCGCCTCCGGCTGCTCGGCCCAGGCGGCGGCCAAGGCGGGCCTCATGGACAAGGCCTTCAAGGACTTCTGCGGCGAGGGTCTCAAGCGGGTCTGCGAGCTGGCGGACATCCCCCCGGTGCTGCACATGGGCTCCTGCGTGGACATCAGCCGCATGATGCTGCTGGCCACCGGCATCGCCAAGGACTGGGGCATCGATGTTCCCCAGGTCCCCGTGGTGGGCTGCGCCCCCGAATGGATGAGCGAGAAGGCGGTCTCCATCGCCAACTACGTCGTCTCCACCGGCATCGACACCTACCTGGGCGTCAAGCCCCAGGTCAGCGGCAGCGAGGAGATGATGGAGCTCATCACCGAGGGCACCCGGAAGATGGTCGGCGCGGGCTACATCATCAACTCCGACCCCAAGGCCCTGGTGCAGGACATGATTGACGGCATCGAGGCCAAGCGGGCGGCCCTGGGCATCTGATCCCGGCCGGAGCACGCCTATGAAAATCGCAGTTACCGGCAAGGGCGGCGTGGGAAAGACCACCGTCGCCGCCGTTCTGGCAAGGCTCTACGCCGACGAGGGGCACAAGGTGCTCGCCGCCGACGTGGACCCGGACGCCAACCTCGGCGCGGCCCTGGGCTTCACCGAGGAGGAGCTGAAGGAGGTCACCCCCATCTCCAGGATGCGCAAGCTCATCGCCGAGCGCACCGGGGCCGGGGTGGAGACCTACGGCAAGTTCTTCAAGATCAATCCCAAGGTGGACGACATCCCCGATATGGTGGCCCGGGAGAAGAACGGCGTGAAGCTGCTGGTGCTGGGCACCATCGAGACCGGCGGCAGCGGCTGTGTCTGTCCGGAGCACGTGGTGCTCAAGCGGGTCATCTCCAACCTCATTCTCCGGCGGGACGACGTGGTCATCATGGACATGGAGGCCGGGCTGGAGCACCTGGGCCGGGGCACCACGGACATGATGGACGAGTTCATCGTGGTCATCGAGCCGGGGGCGAGGAGCGTACAGACCTATCGGCAGATCGTGAAGCTGGCCGGGGACCTGGGCATCCAGACCGTGCGGGTCGTGGCCAACAAGGTCCGCAGCGAGGCCGACGAGGCCTTTATCCGGGAGAACATCCCGGCCGACGCGCTGCTGGGCATCGTCCACTTCAGCGAGGATGTTTCCGAGGCAGACCGGGCGGGAAAGTCGCCCTATGAAACCAGCACTCAGACCGTTGCGGAGATCCAGGCGATCAAGGACCGCATCGACAAGAAATAGGAGGCAGACACAGTGGGACTGTTTGACGTCGTATTCCACGGCTCGGATGAAATGTACTTCAAGGCCGAGGCCGCGGTAAAGGAAACCATCGAAAAGCTGGGCGAGGCCGCTCCCGTCGGCTTCGGCAACACCGCTTACTACCTGGCCTGCATCAAGGCCTACACCGGCCTGGAGGTCACCAACATGGGCCAGCTCCGGGACGCGCTCGCCCCCATCCGGGCCATGATGACCCGGGAGCGGCGCACCGCGGACATCTTCCACTCCGGCATCGCCACCGCCATGGCCGCCGAGGTGATCGAGGCCTGCAAATACGCCGAGAACCCCAAGCCCTACGGCGAGGCGGACGACCCCAACGAGAACAAGTATCACGGACATATGACCGACGCCGAGGTGCGTGAGCTGGGCGTGCCCCTGGTCACCCGGGACATCCCCGGCTTCGTGGTGCTCATCGACGAGGCCCCCACGGACGAACAGGCCGTGGCCCTCATCAAGGGCTACCAGTCCCGGGGCATCTTCGTGTTCCTGCTGGGCGGCATCATCGACCAGGCCCTGCGCAAGGGTGTGAAGATGGGCTTCCCCGTGCGTGTGGTCCCCGTGGGGCCGGACATCATCGCCGTGAGCCACATCATCTCCCTGGTGGTGCGGGCGGCCTTCATCTTCGGCAACATCCAGCCCAATGACTATGTGAACATGAACCGCTACACCATGGACCGCATCTTCGCCTTCGTCAACGCCTTCTCCCCTGTGGAGGACATCACCGTTGCCTGCGGCGCGGGCGCCATCGCCATGGGCTTCCCGGTCATCACCAACGAGACGAAGGACGACACCTGGCGGGTGCCCAAGTCCCTCATCATCCACGAGAACGTGGACGAGTGGATCGACTGCTCCCTGGAGGCCCGGGGCATCAAGCTCAAGGTCACCCAGATGGACATCCCCATCGCCTGCTCCTCCGCCTTCGAGGGCGAGATCATCCGCAAGGGCGACATGCAGATCGAGGCCGACGGTTCCCGCAAGGACTGCCTGGAGCTGGTGCGCACCGCCGATGTCCACGACATCGAGGACCACCGCATCACCCTGGTGGGCAAGGACATCGACGAGTTCGCCGTGGGCGAGAAGATCTGCATGGCCACCGTCGTGGAGGTGGGCGGCATGAAGATGCAGCCCGACTTCGAGCCCGTCATGGAGCGGAAGATTCACTCCTTCGTCAACTGCCTCGAGGGCATCATGCACACCGGCCAGCGTGACCTGATCCGCATCCGCGTCAGCAAGGCCGCCTTTGAGGCCGGCTTCCGCATGAAGCACTTCGGCGAGCTCCTCTATGCCAAGATCAAGAACGAATACGAGGCCGTGGTGGACAAGTGCCAGGTCACCATCTACACCGACCCGGAGAAGGTCAAGGAGCTGCGGGCCGAGGCCAACCGCATCTACGACGCCCGCGACGCCCGCGTCAGCAAGCTCACCGACGAGAGCGTGGAGACCTTCTACACCTGCATCCTCTGCCAGTCCTTCTCTCCCAGCCACGTCTGCATCATCACCCCGGAGCGCCTGGGCCTCTGCGGCGCGGTGAGCTGGATGGACGCCAAGGCCACCAACCAGCTGGACCCCAACGGCCCCTGCCAGATTGTGCCCAAGGACCGGCCCATCGACGAGGAAATGGGCATCTGGGAGGATGTCAACGAGGCCGTCAACAAGTATTCTCACGGCGCGCTGGAGCAGGTCAGCCTCTACTCCATCATGGTGGACCCCATGACCTCCTGCGGCTGCTTTGAGTGCATCTGCGGCATCGAGCCCTTCTCCAACGGCGTGGTCATCGTCAACCGGGAGCACACCGGCCTCACCCCCCTGGGCATGACCTTCTCGGAGCTGGCCTCCCAGACCGGCGGCGGCGTGCAGACCCCCGGCTTCATGGGCCATGGCCGCCACTTCATCCCCTCCAAGAAGTTCATGAAGGCTGAGGGCGGCCTCCAGCGCATCGTCTGGATGCCCAAGGCCCTGAAGGATTCCGTGGCCGAGCGCCTGAACGACAACGCCCTGGAGCTCTACGGCATCGTGGACTTCGCGGACATGATTGCCGACGAGACCGTGGTGGAGGGCGACCCCGAGGCGCTGGTGGCCTTCCTCACGGAAAAGGGCCATCCCGCTCTTGCGCTGGACCCGTTGTTCTGATAAATTGAATCGTACACCGAACAGGAGGTTGGATAAAAATGGGATACACTGTCAAAGCACAGGTCTATAAAGCCGCCATCCAGGAGACTGTCCTGGGTACCGGCGAGAAGGCGCTCACCCTGGGGGGCATGAACACGCAGCCCCTCTGCTCCTTCGACCAGGCCTGGAAAAACGCGCCCGCCGTGGGCGTGGAAGTTTCCGACATTCCCTTTGAGACCGAGGGTCTGCCCGAGCTGGCGGCTTTCTACGCCGGCTGCGACAGCTTCGGGGCCCGGGTCGCCAAGGCTGCCGGGATTGAGGGCGCCAAATTCGTGTGCCTCCACTTTGAGGGCGCGGACCCCGGCGGGGAGAACAAGAGCGTGGAGGACATCGTGGCCCTCGCCAAGGAGGCCGCCGCCGCCACCGATCTGCCTCTCGTCATCACCGGCTGCAAGAACGTGGAGAAGGACCAGGCGATTTTCACCGCCATCTCCGACGCGCTGAGCGACCGGAACCCCCTCTTCCTCTCCGCCCGCGAGGAGGATTACAAGACTGTGGGCGCCGCCTGCGCCATGGCCAACGGCCACAAGGTGGGCGCGGAGAGCGCTGTGGATATCAACCTGGCCAAGCAGCTCAACGTCCTGATGACCCAGCTGGGCGTGGCCCCTGCCAGCATCGTCATGAACATCGGCTCCGCCGCCGCCGGCTACGGCTTTGAGTATGTGGCCTCCACCCTGGACCGGGTGAAGTCCGCCGCCCTGGAGCAGAACGACAACATGCTCCAGATGCCCATCATGACCCCCGTGGCCCTGGAGACCTGGTCGGTGAAGGAAGCCCTCATGAACGAGGCGGATATGCCCGAGTGGGGCTCCAAGGAGGACCGGGCCGTGCAGATGGAGATCGTCACCGCCTCCGCCTGTCTCAGCTGCGGCTCCGACGCCGTCATTCTCCGGCATCCCACTTCTGTGAAGACCATCGCGGCGATGATCGCCGCCATGGCGTAAGGAGGCAGAACCATGGCACTCAAAGGACTGGATATTTTCAAGCTCACCCCGAAGACCAACTGCAAAGAATGCGGCAGCCCCACCTGCATGGCCTTCTCCATGAAGGTCGCTCAGGGCGCCCTGACCATCGATAAATGCCCGCACATGTCGGCCGAATCCCTGGCCAAGCTCTCCGCCGCCACCGAGCCCCCCATGAAGACCATCTCCGTGGGCGAGAACAAGCTGGGCGGCGAGACGGTCATGCTCCGCCACGAGAAGACCCTCGTGAACCGCAACCTCTACGGCATCTTCCTCTGCGCCAACATGCCCGAGGAGGAGATCGACAAGCGCATCAGCGAGTCCATGAAGGTGGACTATGAGCGCATCGGCGAACGGATGATCGTGGAGGTTATCTATGTCAACGCCCCCGCCGAGCAGAGCCCCGAGACCTGCGCCGCCCTGGCCAAAAAGGCCGCCGCCACCGGCCGCGACCTGGTCCTGGAGGCCGCCGATGCGGACCGGGCCAAGGCCTGCCTGGATGCCGCCGGGGATGCCATCAAGGTCCTGGCCGGCGCGAAGGCTGACAACTGGGAGTCCTTCAATGCCCTGGCCGCCGGAAAGGTGCTGGGCGTGAAGGGCGCCGACCTCAGCGAGATCCACGACACCGTGGAGAAGCTGGAGGCCGCCGGCAACAAGAACCTCATCATCGACGTCACCGGCGGGAGCATCAAGGAGGCATTTGCCAATGCCATGCGCGTCCGCCGCGCCGCCCTCAAGGAAGGGGACCGGACCTTCGGTTATCCCTCCATCGTGAACACTGCCCGCCTGGCCCGGGAGGACCGGCACATGCAGGCCGCCCTGGCCTCTCTCTTCACCCTGCGCTACGGCTCCATCGTGGTGCTGGACAGCATGAGCTATGCCGAGGCCCTGCCTCTCTACGGCCTGCGGCAGAACATCTTCACCGACCCCCAGAAGCCCATGAAGGTGGAGCCCGGCGTGTACCCCCTCAACGGCGCGGACGAGAACAGCATCTGCTGCGTGACCGTGGACTTCGCCCTGACTTACTTCGTGGTCTCCGGCGAGCTGGAGCGCTCCGGTGTGCCCATCAACATGTTCATCACCGACGCGGGCGGCTACTCCGTGCTCACCAGCTGGGCCGCGGGCAAGTTCTCCGCCGGCAGCATCGAGAAGTTCTTTAAAGAATTCGACATCGACAACAAGTATAAGAACAAAGTCCTGATTCTCCCCGGCAAGGTGGCCGTGCTGAAGGGCGAGCTGGAAGCCAAGCTCCCCGGTTGGCGCATCGTCGTCGGCACCACGGAGGCCATCCAGCTGGTGCGTTTCCTGCGGGAGTTCAAGTAAGACACAAGGAGAACAACAAGCCTTATGAGACGTCTCAAAGTCAAAGACCCCGAAGCCTGCATGGCCTGTCTGCAGTGCGTCACCGCCTGCGCCGCCACCTTCTACAAGACGGACGACATCACCAAGGCGTGCATCAAGTTCGAGGAAAAGAACCGGGTGGTCATCCCCCGCACCTGCATCCAGTGCGGCAAATGCGCCCGCAACTGTGAAGCCGGGGCCATCACCCAGAATCCCAAGGGCTTCTACTTCATCAACAAGAAGCTCTGCGTCCGCTGCGGCAAGTGCGTGGAGGTCTGCCCCTTCGGCCTGATCGTCTGGGCCTCCCCCGACGTGCCGCCCTCCAAGTGCATCGCCTGCGGCATCTGCGCCAAGCCCTGCCCCATGGAGATTTTGGAGGTCGTCGAAACCTGAGACGGGCTTTTCTTACCTACGGTCCGCCCCCGCGCATCTGCGCGGGGGCGGCAACGTTCCGGGAGGGATTTCCCATGAAAGAACACAGACCCACCCTGGCGGTGCTGGCCGCGGGGGTGGCCTGGGGCGTCATCAGTCTGTTCATCCGGGGACTCAGCACTGCGGGGCTCAGCACCATGCAGATTACCGCCGCCCGCTTCCTCATCGCCGCGCCGCTCATGTTTCTCGTCCTCGCGGTTAAGGACCGGGCGCTGCTGAAGGTCCGGGTGCGGGACCTGTGGATGTTTGTGGGCACGGGCATTGTCAGCCTTGTGCTCTTCAACGCCCTCTATTTTCACACCATGGTGGAGAGCCAGGCCTCTGTGGCGGTGGTGCTGCTCTACACCTCCCCCGCTTTTGTGATGCTTCTCTCCGCGCCCCTGTTCCGGGAGCGCATCACCTCCCGCAAGCTCCTCTGTCTGGGGATGACGGTGCTGGGCTGCGCCCTGGTGAGCGGCCTCTTCGGCGGGGACTACCGCCTCTCGGCGGGCATCCTGCTGGCGGGGCTGGGCTCCGGCTTCTTCTACGCTCTGTACACCGTCTTTGCCCGCTTCGCCCTCCGGCGCTATGACTCCCTCACCGTGACCGCCTACACCTTTCTCTTCGCCGCCCTGGGCTCCCTGCCCTTCGGCCGCTTCGGGGAAACGGCGGCGGTCGTCGCCGCCGCGCCGGGGACAATCCTGCTCCTTTTGGGGAGCAGCTTCCTCTGCACCCTCCTGCCCTACCTCCTCTATACCTGGGGACTGCAGCGCATGGAGAGCGGCCGGGCCGCCATCCTCGCCGCCGTGGAGCCCATGGTGGGGGCGGTGCTGGGTATGACCCTCTATCGGGAGCCCCACAGCCCCCTGAAGCTGCTGGGCATCCTCCTCATCCTGGGGGCGATGGTCCTTCTTGGGCGGGACGGAAAAAAGAAAACGGAATAGACATGGCCCGGGGCAGCTTGCCCCGGGCCATTTATTCAGTTTTTCCCGGGAAATACCGGCTTACTCCGCCCAGGTGTATGTATGGGCGCCGCCGCGCACCGTCTCCCGCACCTGTCCCTTCTCCACCAGGGCATTCAGCTCCGAATAGCTGAACCTGCCGTGGCCGGGGATGTAGACCCAGCTGTCCCCATGGCGGTTGGTGATGGTGTCGGGAGCCGCTTCGCCGGGATACGCGGCCTCCGCGATGCTCCGCACAAGGCGCTGGGCTTCCCCGGTGCTGGCAGCGTTCCTCAGCTCCTGCCGGGTATAGCGGGACTCCGCGCTGTCTGCGCCGCTGCTTGTGCCGGTTCCGCTGTTCCCGCCGGTTCCGCTGCTTCCCGTCGCCGCCCGATACACCGCGCTGTCCGTGCTTGTTCCCGCCGGGATGCCCAGCACCTCGGCGTAGCGCTGCGGCACATAGCCCAGGAACTCGGAAACGGTGATGGCCTCCCGGATGCCCTCGCTCCGCTGCTCATCCTCATATTCCCGGAGGTACTGGGCCCAGTCCTGCGCGTCCTCCGCGCGGTCATATGCCGTCTCGTCGGCATACCGGGCATCCGAAACCGCGTCCCGCGCCTGCTGATACGCCCACTGATGCTCCGTTTCGCCGAGCCGGTCACCGTATTCCCGAAGGTACTGCTGCCAGTCCCTGCTGTCCGCTGCCCGATTGTAAGCCGTCTCATCCGCGTACCGGGCATCCGACACGGCATCCCGCGCCATTTGATACACCCACTGACGGTCCGCTTCACTGAGCCGGTCACCGTATTCCCGGAGGTATTGCTGCCATTCCGCGCTTTTCCAGCCCTGCTCGTTGGCGTACTCTCTGAGATTTTGCGCCCATTCCTGGTCATACCGCGCATCGGAAACGGCATCCCGGTTCAGGCCGTACTGGAAATTCCGGTCGGTGTTGTACTGGCCCAGCTGATCCAGGTAGCGGTTATAGTCCGTCTGCCCCAGCGCCCCGTATTCCTGGGAGAGCCCCAGCATCCGCTGATAGTCCTGGAGGTAACGGTTGTAGGCGTCATTGTAGAGCTGCGGCAGCTTGTCGGAGAGCTGGGAAGCGTAGTAGTCCCCCGCCTGGGTGGCGGCGCTCACCGCATAGGAGGAGGGAGCCCCGCCGGTCATGGCGGCATACTGCCCCAGCGTGTCCTGAATGGCCCGCTGCCCCTCCCGGGCGTACTGCTTCTGATAGGCCTGCCAAGCCGGGTCGGTGCTGGGGTCGTAGCTGAACTGTGAATTCGCCGCCCGCTGGAGATATTCGTCCCGCTGTCGCTCGTATTCGCTCCCGTTCCACTCCGGGGCGGGGCCGTAGTCGTAGGCATTCAGCGCCGCCTGATAGGGCGTGGTTCCCTGCGGAGTCTCCGGCACCGGGGCCACATCCGGGTTGAAGGTGGGGGCGGGCGCCGATGTCGCCGCGATAGATGTCGCCGTCGGCATCGTGGGCGTGGCGGGCGGCGTGGTCGTTGCTGCCGGGGCAGGCGTCGCCTGCGCGGGTGTCGTCTGCGCGGCGGGCGTCGTAGTCGCCGCCGGAGTCGCGGCGGGCGCAGTGGAGGCCGCCGTCTGTGCTGACTTTGCCGCTGCCGCCGCCTGCGCCGCCTGAGCAAGGCCCTCCGTCGCGCCGATAGCCCCGACGCTGCCCGGTCCGCTGATGGCCGTACCGACGGGCGCGGAGGAGAGGCTTCCCCCCGCCCCCACGACCCAGCGGCTCCCGTCGGCGGAATAGAGGACGGTGCCCGTGGGCACGGTGCTGTCCGTCATCTGCCCGTTCAGCGCCCAGAGGTATTCCCCGTTTGTCGCCCCGCTGACGCTCCGCAGCGCCCCCACGGGGAGACCGTTCTCGTCCGTGTAGGAGACGAAATCCCCGTTCGTGCGCAGACCGTTCACGGCGCTCTGCCAGTCCCCGCCGCTGGCGTAGATGTTGGCGGCGTTTTGCAGGGTGGCCCTCTGCGCATCATTGGCCCCGGTGAATCGGGTGCCTTCGGAGACCTTAAAGGGCAGCGTCGCCCCGGTGCCCGTGCTTGTGGATGCCGCCGGAGTGCTTGCGCCTCCGCTGACGGCTCCCTGCTGATAAGCCGCGATGAGAGCGTTTCGGTTTTTCGCAAGCTGTTGGGCGGCAGCAGCGGCGCCGGCGGCCGCGTTCCCGCTTGCCAGGCCCTGCTGATAGGCCGCAATCGCGGCGTTCCGATTGTTCGCAATCGCCTGAGCGTCCGCGTTTGCGATTGCCGCCTGAAATGCCGTCTTGCTCCCGCCGGTGACATTGTTTCCAAGCAGTTTGTCCTTGAGTGCCATATTGTCCCCCTTATTGCAAATGACTTCCCGCGTATTTCAGCCCCGTGATGCTGTAGACCCTTGCCATGCCCTGGCCGGTGAGCTTCAGCCGGTAGTGGTCGCAGCGCCGGAGAATCAGCGGGATATTGAAGCTCTTTTTCGCCGTGCTGGTCATGCTGTAAACCTCCTCCCATTCCCCGGAGGAATCATACTGCACATGCACCGCCATTGTCGCCCCGCTCTCCAGCTCACAGCGGATGCGCAGGCGCAGGAGGCCCTTCTTGTTCTCGCTCCCGCTGCCCGTGGTCTCATAGTACCGTACCGCGTCGGCAAATTCGCAGGACCAGGGCACGGGGCCGTCGGTCCGGTAGGTGATGGGGGAGTCCAGCTCCCACAAGACAGTGCTCTTGAGCATATATACCATGCTCTTCACCACGGCGAAATCCACCGCCCGGGAATCGTCCTCCCGGAACCACATTCCCAGCCGCGTGTCCCAGACGTAGAGGGAATAGTCCGTCCCGTCGGACATGCTCACATAGTATTTCTTCCCGTCCGAGGCGGCCACCGCGTCCTGGAAGCGGGTATTCCGCCCCAGGGGCTCGGAGATCACCGTGGGAAAGCTCCCGGTGTAGGCGCAGATTCCGCTCCGGCTGAGATAAAAGAGGGTGTCGTTTGCCACCGCGAGGCTCTTGTGGCTCCCCGCCATGACCCCCATCTCCGTGGCAGAGGACCATTGGAAGTTCGCGGGCCGGTCCCCGAACACCTTGTAGATGCCGGTCTCCTTGAAGAACATCGGGTAGCCCAGGTAGCTCACGCAGGCGGTGAATTCGTCCGCGTCCACGGTGCCGCTCACCCAGGAATCCGTGGAGAGGCCGTCGAACACGTTGAAGTTCGTGGGGTCCCCCAGCTTGGAGGCGTAGATGGTCGTTCCCTTGCAGCCCCACAGCCGGTTCTCGTTCACGCATATGAAGTCCATGTCCGGGACCTCCCGGGCGACGGTCACGGTGCCGGTCTCCGTGTAGTCCGTCTCCGTCTCCGTCAGGGTGATGGCGGTCCCCGTGGTCCCCTGGGAAACGGGGATGGTGCCGGTCACCCCGCCGATGTCGGCGGTCATCTCGCTCCCGTCCCAGGTGAGGGTGTCCCCCTCGCTCAAGGCGGAGGGAAGAGCGAAGGTATAGTCCGTTCCATCCTGGACGAAGGTGTAGTCCCCCGCCGCCAGGCCGCTGCCGTCGGCGGTGTAGACCCAGCACGTATCCAGCGTAAAGGAGAACTCGTAGAAGCGCAGATAGTCCCCGTCAATCTCCCGGATGATGGCGGTCTTGTTGTTTTCCGGGTGCTTCACGCAGCCGGAAATGGTCACGGCGTCCCCTGCGGCAAAAGCGTGCGCCCACATGCCGGAGAGGTGCAGGGTGTTTCCCAGGGCGCTCACTCCGGCATAGGTCCCGTTCTGAAAGGAGACCGTGCCGCTCCATCTCGCTTCCAGATTGCCGGATCGACCGGTGGGGACATCGTAGTATTTCTTGTCCGGGAAGATGATGATGCGGTCCCCCATGTTGGCAAAGACCTTCGGGGTTTCCGTGACGGACGTGGCGGTCCATATCTGTTCCGTCTCCGGGTCATACATAGCGAGATTGGTGCCGTTGGCGTAATAGAGGAGTTCTCTCCACGCCCCCATTCCATAGGATTCATGGAGGTAGCTGATTTTGTTGTGCCGGGTCTTCCGGGTGGAAAGCAGGGGATATTCCTCGCCCGTCAGGTTCGTCATGTCGTAGATCTCCCCGTCCGCGGCCCCGTAGTTGTGGTTGAGACCCCGGAACACCGTCTGCACCGTGGGGCGCATGATGCTTTTTCCATAGGGGAGTGCCGGTAGTTTCATGTCACTTTCCCCCTTTCAGTAACCCGCGCCCCATACGGGGTCGCCGTTGATTTTGATGTATGTGTGTTCCATGTCCAGCATGGCAAAACCGGTAGTATCGACAGAAGCCCGGGCGTTGTTCCCGAATATGAAAGGCCTCGCGGTGCTCCTGTAATGCGGCCTAGTCATATCGGCCTGTCTTGTCGCCGTGTGTTCTCCATCTGAAACGGAGAAGGAAAAAACAGTCCCATCCCACAGATAAGTCGCGCTGTACACCGAATCCAGCGTAATCGGAAGATTATCCTGCGGGTGTTCGGTTCCGCCGAGTAATAACTGAGTATCCCAAGCCCCGCCGGTTGTGGAAAAACCGGCGAAGAAATGTAATTTTCCTCCCACCTCGAAAGACGGGTTCGACCAATAGCTTCCGGCGTAATCGGTCCCGCAGATAAAAGCGCGGGCCCGCCCGGACGGCACCGAGCGCAATTTGAATCTTGTGTGAATCTCAAAAGGTTGCGTAAAGTCAGGGTGAAAAAGTCCGTGGGTTTCTGTTTCCGGCGTAACTCCTGTTCCGCTTTGCGTCAGATTGAAAAACGGCCCTGCCCACCTTCCGTCAGAAGAACAGTTCACATACCGGGCGTTCATTTTGCTGCGGTCCGGTTCAACGCTGCCGGCCACATTGACGACCGCCTCGGCCACGTTCTCGACGTTGTATGTTCCGTTTGAGGTTATGCTCAAACTCCCGGTGGGATGATAAGCGGTCCGATTCTGCGGGCTCAGCGCAATGACGGTGGCCCGCACCAGCTCTTCCCGTGTCATATGATGACCACCTCGCATTGAAAACCGTCCGGCCAGGTGTAGGTCACCCTGTCCCCATCCTCGACAAAGGTCAGGCTGTATTCTTTCTTATCTCCCTCCACGGTATAAGTCACCTCGCCCTCCGCGGTGTCAATCTCGCAGGAGGCCATCCGAGGGGACTCCGTAAGCGCCAGGATTTCCTGGACTGCACGGGTAATGGCGCTCTGACCCTCTTTGCCGGAAATCGCCTGCGACACCAGCGCCTGCGCACCCTCGGCGGTGAAGTTGTCCTCAGTCAGGTGCTGGAGGTAGTAGCGCAGCTCCTCCAGGAACATATAGAGGTATTCCTGGATTGCGTTGACTTTTTCCTCAGTGGTGTCTGTGACCTTGAACCGGGGCAGTCCCGTGTCCATGATGTGTGTCGGTTCAGGCATTTCTTAATCCTCCGCTGATTGTCAGGTTTCGGGGTGCATTATCGGCAAATGCTCGCTGGGGTCGTATACCCTCGCGTACCAGCGCACGAAATTCCCCCACTCGGTGTTGAACACGGTCATGGCGTTCTGATACCGGTCATATTCCCCGTTGGCCAGCAGCACCCGGGCGTGGAGATAGTCCCGGTAGATGCGGTCATGGGGGGCGGGAACGGACAGCTCCGTGTCGCCGTCGAAATCCGCCGCCGCCTCGGCAAATTCCTCGGCGGAGAGGAGGTATACATCCAGGTACACCTGTCCCTCGCACTCGGTAAGCCACACCGTTTTTTGCGCGTCGGTGTAGGCGTTCGGCTCGATGCCGTCCACGAAGTCAATGACTTCTTTCAGTGTCATCTTTCGCCGCCCCCCGTCCACTCATCATAACGCTTCGACATCGTCATTGACTCATCCTGTGTGACCGTCTGATCCGGGCGACATATTCCGCCCTCCTTATACCCGGGCCGGATGACCCCCACGATCTGCCGGGGGAAACGGACCTTGAGTGCCACACAGCCGCCGCCTGCCCTGCTCTCTTCCCATCCCGGCGCGGCATTGCCCTCAATGGCCCGAAACCAGAGGCCGGTGAAAACCTCCGTGTCTGCCACGAGCCCGCAGTGCCAGGTGTTCTCTTTCCCAGGGAAACCCAGAATCACGATATCCCCCGGCTGCACCTCGTTTGCCGGGACCGTCAGCCCTTCGGTCTTCGCCCAGCGCAGCAGCTCCCCGCAGGAGGCGGTCTTTCCTCCGCCGCAGAAGAGCCTGCCCAACCCCGCCATCTGGAACACCCACCACAGGAACATGACGCACCAGGGCTGTCCATCCATCCCATAGGCCACTCCGTATTTTGTTCGATTGCTCCCGGCGGGGCTTTCCGAATTGCCCAGCTCCCTCCGGGCAACGGCAATGACTCGCTCACTCTGCGTCATATTCACTCCTCACCTCCGCGATACAGGACTCCACATAGTCGGTGTACTCGTCCCACTCCTCGTCCGACAGGATACCCATGAGCTTCTTGCGGTGCAGGGCCGTTTCCCGGCTCATGCTGTATTTCTCCCGGATGAGCAGCTCGATTCGGGTCTCCTCCTCGCTGGCCTCCGCGATGAGCGCGGTTTTGGCGCCCAGCGCCTCCCGCTCCCGCCGCTCCTCTGTCCTGCTCATAGCGCGGACCACTCCCCGTCCGCCCCCAGCACCTGCGCGTCCCCGCCCCGCACCAGGGCATAGCTCCAGGGCGCCGGGACCGCCGTGTTGCCCCCGTCCGGCAGGGTAAAGCCCGCGGTGGTGGGGAGATTTGCCACATCGGCGTCGCTGTCGCAGCCAAACAGGCACCGGCGCTTTGCCCCGGTGTGCTCCTCCGGGGTGTCGAAATATCCAAGAAAGGTAATCATTTTCTCTCCTTTTCCTCCTGTCCTGCGGGATGGCGGTTTCCGCCCCTGCGGCGGAAACCGCCATCCCTGTACCATTCTGTCGGGTCCTGTGCCTCTTCCTCCCGCTCAGCTCAGGGGAGTCGCTCCGTTCACGCCCGCGCAGGCGATGCCGCGCCAGTCGTGGAAGCCCGCGGTGAAGCGGGCGCGGCCACGCCACACGTTGGCGTCAGTGTTGTCGTCCACCTTGCTGGAGACCTCCAGCGCGACCCGGTCCAGCCAGATGAGGGAGCCGTAGTCCTGGTTGTAGCGGCTGTCCATGAGGAGCCAGGGCGCGGTGCCGGAGGTGATATACTGGTTCAGATAGCTCCAGACGATGACGTTCCAGCGCCCGAACTGATAGTTGAAGGCGTTGTTGGCCGTGGTGGGCTCCTTCTCCGCGCCGATGGCGGCGAAGACGGCCTTTTTCAGGCTGTGGATGTTGGGGATAATGATGGTGTCCGGGGCCACATCCAGAATCTCGCCGTTGTCGCCGCGGGTGTTCTGCATGGTGACCTCCAGCATCCCCAGGGCGTCATCGGAAAAGGCGTCGGAGAACAGGTTGCACTGATCCGCCCCCTTAATCTTCGCAGGATGGTCGGCGGCAAAGAGGTTCTTTCCGTCCGCGGTTTTCAAATCGAAGCTCGCCCCGGCGAACCTGACGCTGCCGCTGCCGCTGATGGCGCCGCCCAGCAGGGCCGCCCCGAACTTCTCCCGGGTGCGGTAGTACGCGGTGACAAAGCCGCTGGGCTTCTGCTTGAGGTCAATGCTCTTGGTGTCCTCCACGATCTCCCGGGAGATGGAGAAGCTGTCCTTCCAGGTGACGGCCTCCATGACCTTGGCATAGCCCTCCTCCTGTCCGTCGGTGGGATAAGCGCCGTTTTCCCCGGCCACCTGGAAGCCGTCCATGGCCGTGAGGCTGGTGAACTTCTCGGCGAAGTGGTTGCTGTGCTGGTTTTTATAGAGCTTGGCGACGATGCTCTCCTTCTCGAACTGCTCGCCCCGCTTCTCGATGAACATGCGGATGGCGGTCTGAGACTTGCCGAAAACGGAATCGTTGACGCCGCTGCCCTCGGAAAAAGTGATGTTAGCCATGTTTATGTCCTCCTTCCCTGATTATTCAAAGCGCACCAGGACGGTGCTGCCGGCGGCATCGCCATCCTTGCAGACGATGGTGGCCACACCGCTGGTCTTGGTGCCGGTGATCTGGAGCCCGTTGGAGGCGTGGAGGGTGACCTTGTCGCCCACGTTCACGCCGCTGAGGCTGGCGCTGTTCGTGGTCTCAAAGACTGTGTCCGGCAGCACCCGGATGACGGGGATCAGGTCCCCGGCGGTCAGCGCCGCGGTCCCCTCGACCATGCAGATGTAGGTGGGCTTGGTGGTGCCGGTGGCAATGACAAGATTGCCGCCGCTCTCCGTGAGCGCCATGCCCAGCTTGGGCGTAATCGCTCCTGCGGCGCGGTGCTCCCAGGGGGGCACGTGCCCGTCGTCGGTGCTGTGGGGAATGAAACCTCTCATGTGTTTTCCGTCCTTTCTTTGATTCCCCGGCAGTTTATCTTCCGAATTTCTGCCGGTCTCTGTTGTAGTACTTCCGGATCTCCGCGTCGGTGGCCTCGGGCAGGAACTCCCGAATCAGGGCCATTTCCTCCGGGGGAACGCTGAGTGCTCCCTCGCCCCGCTGGGTGGTGGCGCTGAGGTGGGCCTTCGACGCCGCCCGGGTCCGGGCGGCGGCATCCGCGGCGCTGCGCTCCCGGAGCGTGCGGAGCCGCTCTCCCGCGGCGAGGGTGTAGGCCTCCACGAAGTCCAGCCCCTTGTCCACGTAGGCCCGGAAGCGGGGGGCGCAGTCCGAGCGGAGGATATCCGCCAGGTCCCGGATCTCCGGGTCCATGGCGGAGATGCGCTTCAGCTGCTCCAGGACCTCCCCCTCCCCAATCCGGGGCCGGGGGGCCTCCGCCGCGGCGGAGACTTCCGGCGTTTCCCCTTCCGGGAGCGACTCGTCCATCCCGTCCCGCATGGCCTCCACCAGCCCCGCGATGATGACCGGTCGGGTGATGGAGGTCGTGCGGAAACCAAATGCCCTGCGCACGGCCCCGGAAAACGTGTCCTCCTGCTCTCGGACATACTGATTCGTGTATCCCATCTGTTCCAGCCGCTTCACGGGATAGGTGGAGAAGTTGGTCTCGATGCCTACCAGGGCGTCGTTGTAATACTTCCCCAGGGAAAAGACCTGCCTGGCAAAGGTGTCCTCGTCATACTGGTGCCGGAGCACCGCCACCTGCTCCCCGGTGATGTTGTCCAGCACCTGGGCCACGAAGAAGTCGCTGCCCTCGCCGCTGGTATCGCCGCCGATGACATAGGGCCGCCCCTCCTCCGGCTCTTTGAAAATGCGCACCGGGCCGTCAGCATCCCGCCAGACGCCCTCCTCCCAAAAGCCGCACTTCACCGGCTGCGGAATCCGCGAAAGCCGCTTACTCACCGCCTGCCCGTTGAAAACGGTCCTCCCGGTGACGCCCCACTCGCCCAGGCAGTAGACCTGATAGTAATACGGGTCCGTGTCCTTGAAGGCCTCCAGCGTCCGCTTTGCGTCCTCTGTGAGAAAGCGGTTGTCCTTGTAGGTGCTGCGGTGGGTGGTGGCCCGTGCGTCCTTTGTATCGAAGAAGCGCCGCTTGAGCCAGTGGGTGATGCTGACGGGGTTGAAGGAGAGGATGATTTGGAGATATTGGGGAAAATCCGTCCGAAGCCGGATGTCCAGCTGGTTGAAGTCCCCCTCGGTAATCTCGCTGGCCTCCTCCACCCAGATGCCGGTGATGTCGTAAATGGACTTGAGCTTCTCCACGTCATCCAGGCCCGCAAAGAGAATCTCGCTGCCATTCGGAAAGCTGATGCGCATATCCGTCTGGTTGATTTTCGCCCCGGCACGGGGATAGTGCTCCGCGAGCTGGCCCCGGAGCTGGGCGAAGCAGGAATCCCGCAGCGTCCGGGCCACCTTCCGGCACACCAGCCAGCGGTGCCCGGGCTCCGTGGTCACCCGCTCCAGCACCTTCCGCCCGGCGAAGATGGACTTGCCGGACCCGCCGCCCCCGCAGAGGACGAGATACCGGGACTCGTTGAAAAACAGGGGGAGGAAAGCGGGATTGCTGGTCTTTTTCAGCCCGGCATACCAGTGCAGCACCTTTTCTCTCGCCGCCGCTTCAGCCATCCCCGTCCTCAATTCCCAGCTCCCGGAGCACTGCGCCCTTGTCTCCCAGGTCCAGAACGGTCTCCTCCATCCCGGTGGGGAGCTCATCCAGGCCGCCCAGGTGGTTCTGCATGTGATAGATGACCCCCCGCACATCCTTCCGGGTCAGCAGGGCCTGCTCCTTCCACTCCCGCATGAGACCCGCGGCGCGCTGAACCGCCTCCCGATGCTTCGGGCACAGGGCAGGGTCACAGTACTTCGCCCAATCGGAAGGGCTGATGCCCAAGGCCTCACAGAGACCCCACAGGGTGGGGGCCACGATGTATTCCCGAAAGCAGATGGGCTCCCCCAGGTCGCTGAGGATGGGAATCTCCTCCACCACCCGGCTTCCCTTCTCCCCGGTCTCCAGCTTCTCCGTTGCCGGCACGGTGCGGCGGATGGAGGCAAAATACCGGTCCACCGCCTCTGAAAGGGCTTTCGGGCTGTACGTCCGCTTTTTTGCTGCTGCCATATGCGCTCCTTTCCCGGGAAATCCCGGCGTTCCCGCTTGCCTCCGCGCTTTGGGAATGATATACTGTGATATCAGTGAAACAATAATTTGGAGGCCAGCGATGAAATATATCCTCATTATCGGCGACGGCATGGCCGATGACCCCACCCCCGTCCTGGGGGGCAAAACGCCCCTGGACATCGTGAACAAGCCCAACCTGGACCGGCTTGCCCGGGAGGGGGAGCTGGGCAGCGTCAGCAACTGCCCGAAAAACCTCCCCGCCGGGAGCGACACCGCCATTCTCTCCATCTTCGGCTGCGACCCGCAGCAGTGCTATACCGGCCGCGCTCCCCTGGAGGCGGCGGCCCAGGGCATCGCCCTGCAGCCGGGGGATGTGGCCTACCGCTGCAACATGGCCTCTCTGGAGGAGGGGAACCTCCCCTTTGCGGAGCGAAAGATCATCTCCCACTCCTCCGGCGGCATTGACGGAGAGCTGAGCAAGACGCTGGTGGAGTATCTCTTCTCCCACCCGGACTTTGTGCCCCTGACGGAGGCCGCCCGGGTGGAGGTGCATCCCACCCTCACTTACCGCCACATCGTCCTGCAGCACCAGGGGGATGCCCGGGGTCTTGTCCTCACCCCGCCCCACGACCACCTGACCGAGAAGTGCGGGGGCCATCTTCCCCGTGGCAGCGCAAATGCGGAGACCCTGCGGGGCCTGATGGAGGCTTCCTTCCGAATTCTGAGTGAGCACCCCATCAATGTCGAGCGCCGCCGGGAGGGCAAGCTTGCCGCCAACTGCATCTGGTTCTGGGCGGAGGGCACGGCAGTGGCGCTGCCCTCCTTCACGGAGAATTACCGCAAGCGGGGCGCCGTCATCTCCGCGGTGCCCCTCTGCCACGGCATCGGCGCCCTCATCGGGCTGGACCGCATCATGGTCCCCGGCGCCACCGGGGAGAAGGACACAAACTACCGGGGCAAGGCGGAAGCCGCCGTAAAGGCCCTGCGGGAGGATGGGTATGACTTCGTGGGCGTCCATGTGGAGGCACCGGACGAGTGCACCCACAACGGTGACACCCCGGGGAAGCTGGAGTCCATCGAGGCCCTGGACCGGGAGGTCATCGGCCCCATCCTGGAGGGCATGGCCGGGGAGGAATTCCGCATCCTCATCCTCAGCGACCACAAGACCCTCACGGATACCCGGGGACATGCCCACGGCTATGTGCCCTATGTGCTCTATGACAGCCGGGGCGGCAAGGCCTCCGGCCTCAGCTATACCGAAGCCAACGGCCTCCTCGGCCCCCATGTGGAGGACGGGGTCGCCCTCATGGGCATGCTTTTCAGCGCATGACGCTTTCAGACAGGGCCTGGGCCAAGCTGAATCTCTGCCTGGATGTGGCGGAGCGGCTGCCTGACGGGTATCACAGCGTCCGGGGCATCATGCAGAGCACCGATTTCTGTGACGATGTGGCCCTGGAGCCCGGGGAGGGCACCTGGGCGGTGCGCACCGATCTGAGCTACCTGCCGGGGGACGAGACGAACCTCGCCGCCCGGGCGGCCCGGCTGTTCCGGGATCTCACCGGCCTCGGCCCCACGGGGGGGACCATCACCCTTACAAAGCGCATCCCCGTTTGCGGGGGCTACGGTGGGGGCAGCAGCGATGCCGCCGCGGTGCTGCGCATTTTGAACCGCTTTTGCGGAAACCCCCTCACCTGGGAGGATCTGGAGCGAGAGAGCGTCCCCCTGGGGGCGGACGTCCCCTTTTGCATCCGGGGCGGCACGGCCCTGGCGGAGGGCAAGGGGGAGCTTCTTACCCCCCTGCCGGATTTTTCCGGGGTGGCCCTCGTCCTCTGCCGCCCGGATTTCAGCTGCTCCACCCCCCAGCTCTTCAAGGCCATCGATCGCCTGAAGCTGCGCATCCGCCCGGATGTGAACGGAATGACCCGTGCCGTGGCGGAGGGGGACACGGCGGGGGTTGCCCGCCGGCTCTTCAATGTCTTTGAAGAGGTGCTCCCCAAAAAGCAGAGCGATACGGTGTGGGAAATCCGGGACGCGCTGGTGGATACGGGGGCCCTGGGCGCGGCCATGACCGGCTCCGGCTCCGGCGTCTACGGCATCTTTCCCAGCATCGAGGTCGCCCGGGCGGCGGAAGCGGAGCTTCACTCCCAGGGCATCGACTGCCACCTGGCCCAAACCACGGCGAGGCTGGTTTAATCTTCCCAAACAGCGGATATCCTATGGGTGGGCGAAAGCCCGCCCATTCTGTTTTTCCGGGAAGGATGATCCGCCATGAAGAAAGCCGCCGGTCTCGTTTTTCTCCTCGCCTTTTTCCTGGGCCTCTGGTCCGGGGCGCTGGACGAGCAGCACAGCGAAGCCCTGCCGGAGAAGCTGCTGCGGCTGCGGGTGGTGGCCGCCGACGACTCCGAGGCAGCCCAGGCGCGGAAGCTGCTGGCCCGGGATACCGCCCTTCAGGTCCTCCTGCCCCTCCTGGAGGGCTGCGACAGCCTGGCATCGGCGGAGCAGGCGGTGGCGTCCGCCCTGCCCGCGACGGCGGAGGCCGTCGCCCTTGCCCTGGGGGAGACCGGGGAGGCTCCGCCTCTCACCCTGACCCTGGGGCCCGCTGCCTGTCCCCTGCGGAGCTATGAGGACTTCACCCTCCCCGCCGGGACCTATGAGACCCTTACCGTCACCCTGGGGGCCGGAGAGGGCCGGAACTGGTGGTGTGTGGTGTTCCCGCCCCTCTGTCTCGCCGCCGCCGAGGGGGAGACGGAAGAAAACGACAGTTGGGCCGTGTTCTCCCCCGGAGAGCGAAGCATGATGACCGCGGAGGGCCGGGAGCTCCGCTTTCGCGTCCTGGAAATTTTCCAATATTTGAGAGATTTGTTCCGCTCAAAAAAAGAACCCTCTATATGACAGCCCGCGAGAAAGGGCAAAATGCTACCATCCCTCTGAAAAAATTTTTCGGAGGGATGGTTTCCCGGGAAATAAAAATGCCCTCCAGCCTTGAAAATAAAGGCTGGAGGGCAAATGCGCGCATTTGCGCGTTTTTTCGGATTCTACTTCCGGGCTCGCCGTTATTCCTCCCCGTAGACCGGGGGCAGCCGGAGCTTGTGTCCGCTGCGGGCATGGTAGCGTTCAATGACCGCCGCCTCTCTTTCGCTCACCGGCTCCCCGGCGAGGAAGCGGTCGATGGCCGCGTAGGTGACGCCCATCTCGCTCTCGTCGGTCTGCCCCTCGAAGAGCCCGGCGGAGGGGGCCTTTCGGATGATGCTCTCCGGGGCTTTCAGCCAGGTCAGGAACTCATAGATTTCCGTCACCGTCAAATCCCCGATGGGGTTGAAGTCGCAGGCCCCGTCCCCCCACTTGGTGAAGTAGCCCATGTACCGCTCGCTGCGGTTCCCGGTGCCCGCCACCAGGCGGTTCTCCGCGGCTGCCACGGCGTAGAGGGCGGTCATGCGCAGGCGGGGGTTGATGTTCGTCCCGGCGGCGGTGTTCAGCTCCGCCGCACCGGCGAGGGCCGCGGTCATGGCCTGCTTGACCGGGGTGAGGTCCACGCTGCGGGTCTCGATGGCAAACTTCGCCGCCACTTTGAGCCCGTCGGCCATGTCCTCCTCATAATTCCGCCTGGACTCGCAGGGCATGGTGATGCCCAGTGTGTTGTCACAGGCCAGCTTGCACAGGATGCCCACCAGGGCGCTGTCCTTGCCGCCGCTGTTGCCGTAGACGATGCCCTGGGCATGGGCCTCCGCCAGCCGCTCCCGGATAAAGGCGATCCGGGCCGCCGTCTCTTTTTCGTAATCCCGCATGATGGTTTCCCTCCCTACCGGTATGATTATTCCCAAAAACCCGCCAGAACCTCCGGCAGGTCGGCAAAGCTCTCCAAAACAGCGTCCCGCTCCGCCGGGGCGCCGAAGCCGTAGGCCGCCTGGATGAAGGGGAGGCCCGCGGTCCGGGCTGCGGCCCCGTCCCCGGCGGTGTCCCCCACGTAGACGGCCCGCTCCGTGGGGTATCGGGCCAGGAGGGCGGCGATGTTGGCGGCCTTGTCCGCCGCCGGGTGCCCCAGCCAGGCGCAGTCCGTGAACACATCCTCCAGGCCGTGGGCGTGAAGAAAGGCCGCCACATAGCCGTCCATGCAGTTGGAGACCACAAAGAGACCGTATTCCGCCCTGAGGGCCCGCAGTGTCTCCGCCACGGCGGGGTAGAGCCTGCCCCCGCTGCGATAGAGGACCGCAGCCTCCTCCTCGGCGGCCTCGTGGATGACCGCCACCCCCTGTTCCGGGGGCAGCTCCGGCAGAAAGCGCGAGGCAATCTGGGCGTCCGTCAGGCCCATGATGCCCGCCATATCCCCGGCGGTGACGGTTCTCCCGTGCTTTGCCAGCACCCGGTTCCAGGCGGGGGTGATGGCCGCCACCGAGTCCCACAGGGTCCCGTCCAAATCAAAGAAAACGGCCCTCATGTCTCCTCCTCCCGGGTGAGCTGCCGCACCCAGCGGTAGCGGTTGACGGTGATGCCGTTGGGGATGCACTTGAGAATCTGGTCGGCCTTGAGGAAGCAGAAGACCACCAGGGGGGAGGCGTGGAAGACAAAGGCGCTGATGGCGGCGCTGGGAATGGTGAAGAGCCACATAAAAAGGTTGTCCACCACCGCCTGATACCGGGGGTTCCCGCCCCCCGCGATGATGCCCCCCTCCACCGGGAACTCATAGCAGGAGCCCACGGAGGTGATGCTGAGCACCACGAGAAACTGCAGCGCCATGTCCCGGGCCTCCTCCGAAACGGTGTAGAAGCCCACGATGGCCCTTCGGCACAGGAACATGAGCAGCGCCTGGACAATCCCGATGCAGAGGAAGATGAGCTGCAAGGTGCGGGCATAGGGCTTGACGGAGCTGAAATCCCCCTTTCCCACGGTCTTTCCCATGGTGACGGAGGCGGCGTTGGCCCCGGACATGCCCACCACCACGAAGAGCTGGAAGATGACGGAGGCGATGGAGTTGGCGGCGATGACGGTGGCGCTCATGTGGCCGAGGATGGCCGTCTGCGCCCCCTGGGCGACGCCCCACATGAGGCCGGAGATCATCACCGGCACGGCGGCGGCGCAGAAATCCCTGAGATAGGCCAGGTCGATGCCGAAGATATCCGGGAGCTTCATTTTCAGCTTCTTGTCGATGAACAGGAGATAGACAAGGATGATGAGCAGCTCTGCACAGCGGCTGGTGAGGGTGGCGTAAGCCGCGCCACGGATGCCCAGCTCCGGGAAGCCCAGGCGCCCGAAGATGAGGCAGTAGTTGAGGCAGAAATTGATGACGATGGTGCTGCAGGACATGACCGTGCCCACGAAGGCGGTCTCCACGCTCTGGAGGGAGTACATCAGGGTGTTGGAGACGGCGAAAACGATGTATGTCCAGCACATGATGCCGAGATAACGCATCCCCTCGGTGATGACGGCCTCGTCATTCGTGAAGAGGGAGAGCAGGGCGTGGGGGAAGAGCCGGGCAGCGGCGCAGAAGATGAGGCCCGCCAGAAGGGCGAATTTCACCCCCACGGAGGTGATGCGCCGAATGGGCCGCACTTCCCCCCGGCCCCAGTACTGGCTGCCCAGGACGCTGACCCCCATGCCGATGCCGCCGCAGAGCTGCTGCAAAATAAACTGCAGCTGGTTCACCAGGGTCGCCCCGGAGAGGGACAGCTCCGTATACCGCCCCAGCATGATGTTGTCCACCAGATTCACGGTGAGGGCCGCCAGCTGCTGCAGGGCGATGATGACCATCAGGGAAAAGAAGCCCCCTGTAAAAGGACTTGTCCCTTGTGATGAAGGGCCCCTCCGGGAGCTGCGGCGCAGATTTTCCCGACATGTCGTTCCTCCAAAAAACGGATGAGGTATTGTATTCCTTTCCGGGACAATCGTCAAGCATTTGCACCCTGTCGGCGGATATGCTATGATATGTGATCATCGAAATCAATCCGTAACGGAGGTCAGAATATGAGCGTGAAAAGCATCCCCAAGCGCAGCGAGGTACCCGCAGAGGACACCTGGAACCTTGCGGACATCTTCCCCTCGGACGAAAAATGGCTGGAGGAATACGAGGCCCTGAAAACCCTCCCGGCAGAGCTCGCCGCCTTTCAGGGGACCCTTGGAGCCTCCGGGGAAAGCCTGCTGAAGTGGTTTCGGCTGAACGATGAGCTCAGCGTCCGTCTCTCGAAGCTCTACGGCTATGCCAGCTGCCACAGCGACGAGGACACCGCCGTGGCCCGCTATGTGGACTTCAAGAGCAAGGCCATGAGCGTCATGGTGGAGCTCTCCGCCGCCAGCGCCTTCTCCACCCCGGAGATTATGGCCATTCCGGAGGAGACTCTGTCCGCCTTCCACGCCGCCGAGCCGGGGCTGGAGGAATACCGCCGCAGCCTTTTCCTCATCCGCCGCCGGAAGGCCCACATCCTCAGCCCGGAGGAGGAAGCCCTGCTGGCCGCCGCCGGGGAGATTTCCGACGCGCCGGACAACATCGGCAGCACCCTGCGCAACGCGGACATGCGCTTCCCCTCCGTCACCGACGGGGCGGGGGTTGCCCACGAGCTCACCAACGGCTCCCTGACGGTGCTGCTGGAGAGCCCGGATTCGGAATTCCGCAAGCGGGTCTTTGAAACCTATTATGAGCGTCTGGGGGAATACCGCAACACCGTCGCCGCCACGCTGGACGGGCAGTTCAAGCAGCTCCGCTTCTTCGCCCGGGCGCGGCACTACGACAGCACCCTGGAGGCCGCCCTCTTCGGCCGGGAGGTCCCGGCGGAGGTCTACGACAACCTCATCGAGGCGGTGCACCAGAACCTGGACGCCATGTACCGCTATGTGGCCCTGCGCCGGAAGCTTCTCAAGCTCCCGGAGCTTCACATGTACGATGTTTACACCCCCATCGTCGCCGACGCGGCGGCGGAGATCAGCTTTGAGGAGGCCAAGGCCACGGTGCTGGAGGCCCTGGCCATGCTGGGGGAGGACTACTCTGCCATGCTGCGGGAGGGCTTCGAAAACCGCTGGATTGACGTGTATGAAAATGTGGGCAAGCGCAGCGGGGCCTATTCCTCCGGCAGCTCCTTCCCCCACCCCTATGTGCTGCTGAACCACAAGGACAATCTGGACAGCATGTTCACCCTCGCCCACGAGATGGGCCACGCCCTCCACAGCTACCTGAGCTGCAAGCACCAGCCCGTCAGCACCTCCGACTACGTCATCTTCGTGGCGGAGGTGGCCAGCACGGTGAACGAGGTGCTCCTCATGCGCCACCTGCTGGGGAAGACGGAGGACAAGAAGCAGCGGGCCTACCTCATCAACCACTTCCTGGACCAGTTCAAGGGCACCATCTACCGTCAGACCATGTTCGCCGAGTTCGAGCGGGAGATGGGGCGCATGTCGGAGGCCGGGGAGGCCCTCACCGCCGACGCCCTCAGCGAAAAGTACCTCGCCCTCAACAAGCTCTATTTCGGGCCGGATATGGTCTCCGACCCGGGCATCGCCCTGGAGTGGGCCCGCATCCCCCATTTCTTCTATGACTACTATGTGTTCCAGTATGCCACCGGCTTCTCCGCCGCCTGCGCCATCGCCGAGCGCATCCTCACCCTGGGGGAGAGCGCCGTGAAGGACTACAAGCGTTTCCTCTCCGGTGGGTGCAGCACCGACCCCATCAGTCTCTTGAAGATCGCCGGGGTGGACATGAGCACCCCCCAGCCGGTCTCCGACGCCCTGAAGCTCTTCTCCGAGCTGGTGAGCGAGCTGGAGGCCATGGAGCTGTAATACAAATTCAATGCACCAAAATCGGCGTGAGCGGGTTCGCTCACGCCGATACTCTGTCCCCGTCATGCCATCATTGTTTCCTTTTTCCCCCCAACCTTTTCGCTTCGATTCCTGTCTATATGATGAGCGCTCAAAAATACCCACCGGCGGGACAAGGAGGGTTCCTGTGAACTACACCAAAGAACCGGATGAAACCCTGGTGATGCTGACCCTGGCCGGGGAGCCGAGCGCCTATGAGGCGCTGGTGATTCGACATCAAAACGCGGTCATCGCTTCGGCGGCATCCGTCACCAAAACCCGCTTCATGGCGGAGGACGCGGCCCAGGATGCCTTCGTCACGGCCTGGATGAAGCTGGACACCCTTCAAAGCCCCGCCAAATTCGGCCCCTGGGTCTGCCGCATCGCCCGGAACTGCGCCCTGAATATGCTGAGCCGCTACCGGAGCTTCCTGCCGCTGGACGCGGCGGAGAACCTTGCCGCCGACGACGGCCGGGGGATGAATCCGGCGGAGCTGTATGAATCGCTGGAAGAAAGAAAAGAAATCAGCGACAGTATGGAGACGCTGCCGGAAAAGGTCCGTGAGATCATCCGCCTGCATTATTACGAGGACCTTTCCGTTGCCGAGATTGCGGACCGGATGTGCATTTCGGCGGGCACCGTCAAATGGCAGCTCCACGAGGGCCGGAAGCGAATGAGAAAGGAGCTTTGCGCCTTGAACGAAAAGTACGGCGACACGCTCACGCAGCGTGTCATGAAGAAGGTGGAGGAGCTGAAGCTGTGGCAGCTCCAAAACGACAAGAGCGGCTTTGAAAAGGTCTATCGGGAGGTTCTGCGGGAGGTGGAGGAGCTCCCGGAATGCAGGGAGAAGCAGCACGCCCTGGCGGACGTGCTGATGCGGGGCTGGTGGTGGCTGCCGGGGAAAAAGAACGACGCCCTCTTTGCCCGCATCGCCGACGCCGCCCTGGCGGGGAAAAACGAGGAGGTCATGACCTTTATCGTCACCCGGGAGGACGCCCGGGTTCACGGCGGCGTGCGCAACGAGTTTATCCGGGACAAGCAGATTCCCCGCCTGGAAAAGGCCGGCTTCAGGAAGGCCCTGGGCCGGGAGTGGTTCTGGCTGGGATACGACCTTTTCCGGGAGGGTCGGGAGGAAGAGGGAAAAGCCGCCTACGATCGCGTCGAAGCGGTGCTTGACCGGAGTGAGCCTTACCGCGCGCTGGTCCCCTATGCCAGAGCCCTGGAACGGGAGCTGAAGTCCCGCGACCCGGAGAAGCAGAAGCAGGACCGGTATCTCCTCCAGTGCACCGTCCAGGAATACCGGACCGTTGACGGCGCTCTCCGCTACTGGTCGGAGGAGGGAATCGGCCACGGGTACCTCCAATCCTTTGACAGACGCGCAGGTGCGGTGTTCCGCAACGCCTCCCGCTGCGATGGGCGGTTCTTCGCCGAGCTTTCCCCGGGAGAGACCTTCACCGGCTCCGACGGGACGGCGCTGACCTTCCTCTCCGACGCCGAGACGGCGGAAACCCCCGCCGGGACCTTTGCGGGCTGCCAGCTCTGGGAGGTCCGGCGCCGGACGGAGGACGGCAAAACGGTATGCCGAAGCTGGTACAGGGAGGGTGTGGGCATCCTTCGGCAGGAGCACACGGAAGACGGCGCAACGTCGACGGTGCTGCTCAGCGGCTGTGATCTGAAGGGCGGGAGCGGCCTGATCCCCATCTGCCCGGGCAACACCTGGCGCTATGTGCTCGATGGCTCCCCCGAGACCGTCTCGGCGGAAATCACGCTCACCGTTTCCTATTCCGATGAAGGGCGGACGCTCATTTCCTCCCGGGAGAACATTGAACGGCTCGGATACGATGAGGCTTCCTGGCTGGACGCCATCCAGCAGCTCATGCACGACTATTACATTTCGCCGGAAAACGGCAAAGAGCTCCTCTGCGACGTGTCCCCGGCCATCCGGCGCTCGGAGAAGCTCGCGGTGACGCCCATGGAAAAGGCCTTTACAAAGGCGGCGGTCTCCGCCATCCGGCGCATCCTCTCCACGGACCCGGTCTTCAACCCGGACCATACCGCCACCGGCCACTGGAATTTCTTCAAGAGAAACGTCATCTTCCGGAGAGGGAACACCTTACAGATGACCGACGTCCACCCCCGCTGGAGCTTTGAATGGAAAAACGACGGCGGTCTGGAGGCGGCAATCTATCCCATCTACTTCAACGATGTCCTGGGCATTCTCCAGGACGCCGCCAACGCCCTCTGGTCCGAGGAATGGCGGGTCGGGGCCTCCCCCATCGTGGAGTACAGAAGATATGCCAGCGATATCCGGACGCAGATTACCTGCGAGGAGGGGGGCACCGTCGCCACCCGGGCCGGGACCTTTGAAAACTGCCGGAAAATCTGTCTGGAAACCGAGGGCATGAGCCCGCGCCTCACCTACCGCAACGGCAGAAAGGTCTATTTCTTCGCTCCCGGCGTCGGCATCGTCCGCACCGAAAACGAATACTGCTCCGGCACGAGGACGGCGGTGTACGAGCTGACCTCCTATGCGGGCACCGGCGAGGGCTATATGCCCCTGGAGGACGGGATGACCCGGAGATATGAAGCCATCGGGCTGACCGACGGCTATGTGGGGGCCGCGGAATATACCTATGCTGCGGACGAGGATGGGGATATGGTCGTCTTTGCGGACCTGACGGGCATCCGGGAGCTGCCGCCGCCCATCACCTCCTACCGCGCGATTCAGGATGAGATTATCGAAGACCGGCTCTGGGCCGAGGGCAAATGGGAGGAAAGCCGCCTGCGGCACAACATCAACAATTTCCGGCTCCTCTGTCACTTCTTCGGGCGTCCCACCCGATATTGGGGCGCGCCGGAAAAAGCCGTCGCCCGGGCGAAGAACAACCTGAGGATTATGGAGAGCCTGGGGGAAGGCGGCGTCCCGGCGGCCTGGCGGGGACTCTATGCCAGCACCGCCTTCCGCCTGGCCTGCGCCCTCTTCGGCTGCGGGAAAAAGGAGGAGGGCTACGAGTGGCTGGAAAGGGCCCTTGAACTCTATCCCCAATGGGACGGCATACCCGACGGAACGGAGATGCCCGTGGGCGACCCTCTCATTTACGGCGATATCCGGGTCATCAAAGGAAGCTCCCTGATTCTGCTCCCCGACGGAACAAAAGAACCCATCTCTTACGGTTTTCTGTTTGACGGAACCGGCATCCTCATGTCCTATGGCATGACCGCGCCCCACGGCTGGGAGTGGTTCGATTCCGTCCGCAGCGAGGACCGCTTCCGGGCGTATGTGGAGCGAGCCAAAAAGCTCGCGGGAGAATAACCCCTCAGCTGCGCAAAAAATCGGCGGATATCGGGCTAATTCCGATATCCGCCGGTTTTGTAATCAAATCTTAATGCCGTCTGCCTGAATGAGCGCCGCCAGCTCCTCCGCCAGGGACGCCACGGGGGCCTTTTTCACCCGCACCCCCCGGCGAAAGAGGATGCCCCAGCCCTTGCCCCCGGCCACGCCGTAATCCGCGGCGGCGGCCTCGCCGGGGCCGTTCACCGCGCAGCCCATGACCGCCACCCGGATGGGGGCGCGGCAGTTTTTCAGCCGCTCCTTCACTTCCCCGTACAGCCCCTCCAAATCGATCTCCGTCCGCCCGCAGGTGGGGCAGGCGACGAAATCCGGGGCGTCCCGCCGGAGGCCCAGGGCCCGGAGGATTTCAATGCCCACCTCCGGCTCCCGCAGGGGGTCCCCGGTCATGCTGACCCGAAGGGTATCCCCGATGCCCCGGAGGAGGAGGGCGCCGATGCCCGCAGCGGCCTTGACGACCGCCATCTCCCCGCCCCCGGCCTCGGTGATGCCGATGTGGAGGGGGTAGGGCAGCCTTTCATGGGCCAGCTCATAGGCCGCCACGGCGGTGGGCACCTCGGAGCACTTGAGGCTGAGGCAGATGTCGTCGAAGCCCCAGTCGTTCAGCAGGCGCACATGGCCCAGGGCGGATTCCACCAGGGCCTCCGGGGTGGCGGCCCCGTACTTCGCGAGAATGTCCTTTTCCAGGCTGCCGCCGTTGACGCCGATGCGGATGGGCACCCCCGCAGCCCGGCAGGCGTCCGCCACCCGGCGCACGTTCTCGGGGGCGCCGATGTTGCCGGGGTTCAGGCGGATTTTGTCCATCCCCGCCTCCACGGCGAGAATGGCCAGCCGGTAATCAAAGTGGATGTCCGCCACCAGGGGCACGGGGCTTTGGGCCCGGATGTCCTTCAGCGCCCGGGCGGCGGCCTCCGTGGGCACCGCCAGGCGCACGATGTCGCAGCCGGCGGCGGCCAGGGCCTTTATCTGCCCCACCGTGGCGGTCACGTCCTCCGTCTTCGTATTGCACATGCTCTGCACGGTGATGGGCGCGCCGCCGCCGATGGCGACCCCGCCCACCCGAATCTCTTTCGTCATTTGCTGCCACTCCAACTAAACAAATATCTTCCTTATGTCGTTGAACATCACGAAGGCCATGAGGCCCAAAAGCAGCACCAGCCCGGCGGCGTGGATATAGCTCTCGATTTTCGGGCTGGGCTGCCGCCGGATGATCTTCCCGATGAGCCAGAACAGCAGCATGGAGAAGATGTGCCCCCCGTCCAGGGCGGGAATGGGCAGCATGTTCATCACCGCCAGGTTCACCGCGATGAAGGCGATGAGGCCCAGGACATTGGCCAGCCCCTCCCCGAAGGAGGCGCTCTGGCTCCCCACCTCGCCGATGGTCTTTACCATGCCCACCGGCCCGGCCAGGTCGTTGACCCCGGCCCGTCCGCTGAGAAGATAGCCCAGGCTCACCCACACCACCCGGGCGTAGTAGGCCACGTCATAGCAGGCCTCCCGCAGGGCAACCCCCAGGGTCAGCCGATCCTGGGAAAAGAGCAGCCCGTATTTCAGGAGGGTGTTCCCCTCCTCGTCCGTGTATTCCCGCAGCGTGAGGGGGTAGTCCTCCAGCCGGATTTTCTTCCCCTCCCGCCGGAGCACGATGTCCACGGTGTCCCCGTCGGAGACGGACATGAAGAGGCTGAAATCCCGGGTGGAGTTCACTTTCCAGCCGTTGACGGAGATGATGCGGTCCCCGGTGAGGAGGCCGTCCGCCCCCTCGTAGGGGCAGCCCTCCATGAAGCCCGCCAGGGTGGCGGTGGGCACCATGTAGTCCCCGGCGGCGGTGTAGCCCAGGTACAGGCACAGTGCCAGGATAAAGCCGATGAGGAGGTTCGCGGCGCTCCCGGCGCAGAGGACGCAGATGCGCTGCCACATGGGCTTTTTCGTAAATGCCCGGGGGTCGTCGCTGCTCCCGTCCTCCCCCTCGATGGCGCAGAAGCCGCCCACGGGGAAGGCCCGGAGGGAATAGGTGGTCTCCCCCTTCTCCCGGTGCCAGACCGTGGGGCCCATGCCGATGGCGAATTCGTTGACCTTGATTTTGAAAAGCTTGCTGACGGAAAAATGACCGGCCTCATGGGCGGCGATGAGCACGCCGAACATGAGGATGCCAATCAGGATATAGAGGACAGACACTGCTTGCTTTGCCTCCTTGCCGCCTCGTCCGCGGCGATGATCTCCTCCAGGCTGCCCCCAGGCAGCCCGGAAATCCGGTTCAGGACGGTCTCCACCGTCCGATAAATGTCCATAAAGCCGATTTCGTGCCGCAGGAAGGCATGGACGGCCTCCTCATTGGCGGCGTTCATCACGGCGCAGTCCGCCGTGCCGCGGCGGCGGGCGCATGCCATGGCCAGCCGGAGGGCGGGGAAGGAATCCAGATCGGGGTTCTCAAAGGTGAGGGGCGGCGTCTTCGTCAGATCCAGGGCCGGGGCGGGGCAGGGCTTTCGCTCCGGCCAGGTGAGGGCCAGCTGGATGGGGAGGCGCATGTCCGGGCTCCCCAGCTGGGCGATGACCGCCCCGTCGATGAACTCCACGGCGGAGTGTACCACGCTCTGGGGGTGGACCAGCACCCGAATCTGCTCCGGGGCGAGGTCGAAGAGCCACATGGCCTCGATGAATTCCAGCCCCTTGTTCATGAGGGTGGCGCTGTCCACGGTGATCTTCGGCCCCATGGTCCAGTTGGGGTGCTTCAGGGCATCCTCGGGGGTGACGGTCTCCAGCCGCTCCCTGGTCCAGCCGCGAAAGGGCCCGCCGGAGGCGGTGAGGAGGATGCGCTTCACTTCCCCCTTCCCCTGTAAACACTGAAAGATGGCGCTGTGCTCCGAATCCACCGGGAGGATGGGGGTCCCCTTCTCCCGGGCCGCGCCCATGACAATGCTCCCGGCGCAGACCAGGGTCTCCTTATTGGCGAGGGCCAGCTTTTTTCCCGCTTCGATGGCGGCGAGGGCGGGGCGCAGCCCCACCGCCCCGGACATGGCGGCCAGCACCGTGTCCGCCTCCGTGAGGGAGGCGGCCTCCATCAGTCCCCCCATCCCGGAGAGGACCTTTATCTCCGTGTCCGCGAGAGCGACCTTCAGCTCCCCGGCGGCCTTTTCGTCATGGAGCACCGCCACCCTGGGGCGGAATTTCCGGGCAAGTGCTTCCAGCGCTCCGGCGCTGTGACCGGCGGCCAGGGCGGAGATGGGCAGGCCCAGCTTCTCCGCCACGTCCAGGGTCTGCCGCCCGATGGAGCCGGTGGCCCCCAGAAGGCTGAGGCCCATCAGAACACCTCCAGCAGCTTCAGCAGCACCAGCACCGTCGGGGCGGCAAAGGAGGTGCTGTCGAAGCGGTCATAGGCCCCCCCGTGGCCGGGGAGGAGATTGCCGTAGTCCTTGGCCCCGGCGTGGCGCTTGATGAGGGAAAAGCTCAAATCCCCCAGCTGGGCAGCCCCGCCCGCCAGCAGGCCCGTGATGGCCAGCTTCCAGAGGCTGCCCTCCAGGTGGAAGGCCCGCAGGACAAGGCCGTAGATTACCATGCCCGCCGTGGCGGCGATAAGGCCGCCGACAAGCCCGGCGACCGTCTTGTTGGGGCTCACCCGGGGGGACATCTTCCGCTTCCCGAAGGCCCGGCCCGCGAAATAGGCCCCACTGTCCCCCACAAAGGTGGCCACCAGGGGGGCGAGGACGAGGAGATTCCCCTTTTCCCCGCAGCGCAGGACGGTCATGGCCCCCAGGCCCAGGGGCACGAAGGCCCCGGAAAAGAGGGCGCAGGCCAGTCCGGTCATGCCGAAGTCCTTTTCCCGTTCATAGTATGCCACCCATGCGAGAAAGAGAAGCAACGCAAAGGGGAGAAAAACCAGAGAGGTCTTCCCATAGCCCCAAAAACAGACAACGGCCTGCACCGCGACGGAGGAGAGCATGGTGAGGCCCATGGCGAAGCGCCGCCCCCGCAGGCCCCACATCCCGAACAGCTCCCAGGTGCCCACCACCGTCACCGCCGCAAAGAGGAGGGCGGTGGCCCAGGGGGGCGCGAAGCACAGCAGGGCGAGGATGGCGGGCACCCCCGCCGCCGCTACCAGCAGTCTTGCCTTCATCCCATGTTTCCTTTACTTCTTTCCGGGCGCTTTCACGTCCTGAATGATTCCCCAGATGAGGAAGAAAAGCCCCACCGCCAGGGCGAGGGCCGCCAGCACCGTCAGCGGTGCGCCCACATGGTGAAGCCCGCATTGAAAGAGCTCCCGATCCCAGCTCTGTACGCCGCTCATGAAAATCGCGGCGGACAGATATTTCGCCGCCATCAGAATCGCGGCAATCAGGCAGAATACAGCACCCACACCTTTGTTGTTCATTTTTACCTCCAGATTTTTCAGGACCGCAGCCATCGTCGGAGCTCGGGCGAAAGATTCTCCCGGCTCCTCCTCTCCAAAGCGGACCCGCGTGGCGGGTTCCGTTTTGGTATGATACGGGAACGGGCCGCAGCTCCCGCACCGCGGGAGTGCGGCCCTTTTAAGGTCTGAGGCGTCTTACGCCTCGATCTTCTCCATGACGAAGGCCTCGATGATGTCGCCTTCCTTGAGATCGTTGAACTTCTCGATGGAGCAGCCGAACTCGTAGCCCTCGGCCACCTCCTTCACGTCGTCCTTGAAGCGGCGGAGAGAGGCCAGCTCGCCCTCGTGGACCACGATGCCGTCCCGCACCACCCGGACACCGGAGGAGCGGACAATCCTGCCGTCCTGCATATAGCAGCCGGCGATGGTGCCCACCTTGCTGACATGATAGGTCTGGCGAATCTCCGCATGGCCCGTGAGGACCTCCCGGAACTGTGGTGCCAGCATGCCCTTCATGGCGTCGCTGATCTCCTGGATGCAGTCGTAGATGACCCGGTACATCCGCATATCCACGCCGCTGCGGGCGGCGCTGTCCCGTGCCGCCGCGTCGGGCCGCACGTTGAAGCCCACGATGATGGCATTGGAGGTGGCGGCCAGCATGATGTCGCTCTCGTTGATGGCGCCCACGGCCCCGTGGATGACCCGGACCCGCACCTCGTCGTTACTGAGCTTCTCCAGGGAGGACTTCACCGCCTCCACAGAGCCCTGCACGTCGGCCTTCACGATGAGGGTCAGCTCCTTCAGCTCGCCCTCCTTGATCTGGGCAAAGAGGTCGTTCAGGCTGACCTTGCGCTCGCTGCCGGTGGTGGCCTTCTTATTCTCCTCCTTGCGCTGATCCACCAGCTCCCGGGCCATGCGCTCGTCCTCCACCACGTCGAAGGTGTCACCGGCGTTGGGGGCCTCCCGCAGGCCGGTAATCTCCACCGGGACGCTGGGTCCGGCCTCGCTCACGCGCTGTCCCTTGTCGTTCACCATGGTCCGCACGCGGCCCACGGCCATTCCGGCAATCATGATGTCCCCAGCGCGGAGGGTGCCGTTCTGCACCAGCACAGTGGCGACGGGGCCGCGGCCCTTGTCCAGCCTGGCCTCGATGACGGTGCCCCTGGCCCGCCGGTTGGGGTTGGCCTTCAACTCCCGCATCTCGGCGGTGAGGGCCACCATCTCCAGCAGGTTGTCGATGCCGTCGCCCGTGCGGGCGGAGACCTCGCAGCAGATGGTGTCGCCGCCCCACTCCTCGGTGAGGAGGTCATAGTTGGTGAGCTGCTGCTTCACGTTCTGGGGGTTGGCCCCCGGTTTGTCCATCTTGTTGATGGCCACCACGATGGGGATCTCGGCAGCCTTGGCGTGGTTGATGGCCTCGATGGTCTGGGGCATGATGCCGTCGTCCGCCGCCACCACCAGGATGGCCACGTCCGTGACCATGGCGCCGCGGGCGCGCATGCTGGTGAAGGCCTCGTGGCCGGGGGTGTCCAGGAAGGTGATGGTCCTGTCGCCGATGTCCACCTGATAGGCGCCGATGTGCTGGGTGATGCCGCCTGCCTCTCCCTCTGCCACATGGGCGTTGCGGATCTTGTCCAGGAGGCTGGTCTTGCCGTGGTCCACGTGGCCCATGACCACCACCACGGGGCTGCGGGGCTGCAGCTCCTCCTCGGTGTCCACATGGTCATCGAAGAGCTTCTCCTCGATGGTGACCACCACCTCATGCTCCACCTTGCAGCCCAGCTCCATGGCGATGAGGGCAGCGGTCTCGTAGTCGATGACGTCGCTGAGGGAGGCCATGATCTTGTTGCGCACCAGGGCCCGGACCACCTCCGCGCCGGTCTTCTTCATGCGGGAGGCCAGCTCGCCCACGCTGATCTCGTCGGGGATCTCCACCTTGGTGGGGGCCTTTTTGGCAATCTCCAGCTGCAGCTTCTGCATCTGGGCCCGCTGCTCCTGGCGGCGCTTGGCGCCGGAGGCGGCGGTCTGCTGCTGCCGCTTGTCCTTGCGGTTGGCAAATTTCTCCTTGCCCTGCTTGGCATTCTGGAGCTTGTCGGGCACGAACTTATCCAGCCGCTCGTCATACTTGGCGGTGTTGAGGGTGGTGCCCCGGGTGTCGATGACCCGCTTCTGGGGCACCTTGGATTCCTGCTTCTGGCCCGGCTGGCCCTGTCCCTGCTGGGCCTGGGGCTTCGCGCCCTGCTGCTGGGCCTGCGGTTTGGCGGCCTGCTGCTGCGGCTGCTTCTGGGGCTGCTGCTTCTGGGGCTGCTGCGCCTTGGGCCCGGCCTCTCCGGCGCTCCTTGCCTCTCCCTTCTTCTCTTCCTCCGGCGCGGGCTTTCCTTCCTCCGCGGGAGGGGCGGGGGGCGGCTCGGGGGACTTCTGCTTGGCCCCGGCGAACACCTCGTCCAGGGACTGAATCTGGTTATGGAAGGTCAGATAGTCGAAGATGATGTTCAGCTCCTCCTCCGTGAGCACCTGCATGGTGCTCTTGGGGGCGGCGGAATATTTTGTAAGAATCTCCGTGATGACCTTGGAGGTCACGTCAAAATCCTTGGCGACCTCTCTCACGCGAACTTTAACCATGTGCCTTCCTCCCTTTCCTGCCGGGTTTTTCCGCAAGCCGTGCCGCAAGCTGCCCGTATCCGGGGTCCTGCGCGGCCAGCTTTTCCATGAAAGCGGCTGCCATCTTCCGGTCCGTCAGCGCCAGGATGGCGCAGACCCGCTTGTCCAGCAGCTCGCCCAGGGTGTCCTTGTCCCAGGGGAGCCGCACACAGGGCACGGCGTTGCTTTCCCCCAGATTCTCTGCCTTTTTCGTCGTATTCGCGGCGGTGTCCGATGCCGTCATGATGAGGGCGGCCTCGCCGCCCCTGGCCGCGCCGGAGACCCCGTCCTCCCCTGTGAGGAGCTTTCCCGCCTGCCTGCACAGGCCGAGGAACAGCAAGGCTCTATCCATCCCCGGCCACCTCGCTCTCCATCTGGGCGGTGAGGTCCTCGTAAATCTCCGGGGGGATCGTGACCCCCAGCACCCGCTCCAGGGCCCGACTCTTCCGGGCACGGCTCAGGCAGCTCTCGCTGCGGCACAGATAGGCGCCCCGGCCGGGGCTCTTTCCCTTTCCGTCCAGGGAAATGGCCCCCTCCGGGCTGCGCACCACCCGAATGAGCTCTTTCTTCGGTTTCATCTCCCGGCAGCCGGTACACTGCCGCATGGGGATCTTCTTAACCATGGGACCTCCCGAGAAATATAGGAATGATGTCAGTCCTCGTCCTCCGGCAGCTCCGGCTCGGGGGATTCCTCCAGCTCCAGCTGGCTGATGTCAATCTTGATGCTGCCCTGGGCAGCCATCTCGCTGGCGGGCTTGATGTCGATTTTATAGCCGGTGAGCTTGGCGGCCAGGCGGGCGTTCTTGCCCTCCTTGCCGATGGCGAGGCTCAGCTGGTTGTCCGGCACCACGGCCCGGCAGCTGCGCCCGTCCTCCAGCAGGGTGGAGGTGTAGACCTCCGCCGGGGCCAGGGCGGCGGCCACGAACTTCTCCGGGTCCTCGCTCCAGGTGATGATGTCCACCTTCTCGCCCCGCAGCTCCTCCACCACCGCGCCCACGCGGCTCCCCTTGGGGCCGATGCAGGCGCCGATGGGGTCCACCTCCGGGTCATTGGAGGAAACGGCGATTTTGGTGCGGGTCCCGGCCTCCCGGGCGATGCTCTTGATTTCCACGACGCCGTCATAGATTTCGGGCACCTCCAGCTCAAAGAGGCGCTTCACCAGGCCGGGGTGAGTACGGGAGACCACCACCTGCGGCCCCTTGACGGGCCGGCGGACCTCCACCACATAGACCCGGAGATGGTCCCCCTCCCGGATGACCTCCGCGGGGACCCGCTCCTCGGGGGGCATGATGGCCTCGGTGGCGCCGGAGCCGCCGGAGATGCGGATGTGCACAGCCCCGTTCCGGGGCTCGATGCGGGTGACCAGACCGGTGAGGACCTCATGCTCCTTGGAGTTGAACTCTTCATAGACCATGCCCCGCTCCGCCTCGCGGATGCCCTGGATGATGACCTGCTTGCCCGCCTGGGCGGCGATGCGGCCGAACCTGTCCATGTCCACGTCGAAGGGGAATTTGTCCCCCAGCTGCGCGTCGGGGTCGATCTTCACCGCCTCCTCCAGCGTCAGCTCCAGGGCAGGGTTCTCCACTTCCTCCACCACGGTCTTCTCGATATAGATGCGGGTCTTGCGGGCCACGGGGTCCACGTCCACCACGACGCCGTCCGCCGCGGCGGGGTTATCCTTCTTCACCGTGGCCACCAGGGCGGCCCGGATCTTTTCAATCATATAGTTTTTGGAAATGCCCTTTTCCTTCTCAATCATGTCAAGGGCGACGAAAAGCTCGCTGTCCATGCCGTTCTCTCCTTAAATCTTGTGATGCCTGGTCATATCGTGACGCGCAGGCGCACCTGCGCAATCTCGCTCTTTTTGAATGCCGTCCCGTCGGCAAGGGTGACGTCCCCGCCGTCATAGGACTTCAGCTCTCCCACATATTCCTTGCGCCCGTTCTTCGCGCTGTAAAGCTTCACCGCCACCGTCGAGCCGAGGAATCGCTCAAAATCCGCCGGGCGCTTCAGCTCCCGCTCCGCCCCGGCGGAGCAGACCTCGAAAATGTAGCTCTCCGGAATGGGGTCCTCCTCGTCCAGCTTCACGTCCAGGGCCCGGGACACGGCCTCGCACTGCTCGATGTTCACCGAGGCATCCTCGTTGTCGATATAGACCCGCAGATAGCGCTCTCCGCCCTCCTTGACGAATTCCACGTCCCAGAGGAAGCATCCCGCCTCCCGGACGATGGGCTCCGCCAGCTGGGCCACCAGCTCGGTTATTTTCATGCGTTCACCCCACCTTTTTCAAAAATGGGCTAAAAAGAAGAGTGGGGCGCAGCCCACTCTCACATTCCACTTCTTACCTTACAGCCGGATAGTAGCACAGAAACACCCGGATTGCAAGCCCTTTCGGGCATTTTTCTCCCGGAAAACCCTTTATAAATATAGATGTATCCCGACCGGCTGAATGGCACCCCCGCAAATCTGCCGGTGTACCTGACAAAAGTCATATGACTTTTGTCAGGTTATATTTCTGCTTATATGACCAATGGCAGGTCAATTAGTGACGGGCGCTATATTGCTCTTCCGCCGGGCATATTGGTATAATGTGCTCAAAATAGGGGTCGTATCCCGGTCTCCTATTGTCAATTTGTTAAAAACCGCCGCCGCTCCAGCAGCGCCGGCGGAAAGTAGAAAAGAATGAAAGGGAGAAATGAAGATGAAAAAAGTGCTGGCCCTCGTCATTGTCGTTCTATTGTTGACGGCAATGGCGGCCCCCATGGTACTGGCGGCTGACGACGTGGTTATCACGCCGAACGCCACCTACAATGGGGAAACCGTCACTATGACGGCAAATGGGGTGGACGACCTGATCACGGTATTCGACCTTGCTTCCGTCGGCTTCGGAACCGGCGTCGAATACGCCCTGTGGTTCGACCACAGCGGGTCCTTCAGCTTCGACAAGGGCGTCACCCTGACCTATCAGGGCGCTCCCCGCACCGAGGTTGAGGCCGGCGTGGTCTATCAGATCGCCGACTTCGCATGGAGTGAGTGCTATGTGCAGCTCGATGACGGCAACATGCTGATGATCCTGGACAAGGATAATCCCGGCAACTTCGCCGCCCTCCCCGCCGACACTCCCATGTCTGTGATCCCCGCCACCATCAACGGTGTGCCCTATGACGGCGCCGCCGCCCCCGCTCCCGCGGCCCCCGCGGCTCCCGCCACCGGCAGCTACACCCCCGGCGCCCCCGCTCCCGGCATTGAGAGCGGCGCCCCCATCACGGTGTATGTGAGCGTCTCCGCCAATGGCGTTCTGGAGATCGCTTCCCAGCCCGTGGAGATCACCACCTACTCCGTGGAGGCCGCCATCGTTGCCGCCCATGAGAAGTACTATCCCGGCGGCATCTCCGGCTTCGGCGCGGGCATCGACCCCACCTACGGCATGTACATGATCAACACCCTTTGGGGCGTTGCCACCACGCCGTATGTCGTTCTGAACACCGCGCCTCTCGGCTCCGGCGCCAACTCCGCCTACATCTCCGCGGATACCTGCCCCGTGGTGGCCGGCGATAACCTCATCATCGTGGCCGACTCCGCCGGCATGGTTCCCCCCTGCAGCATGGAATACGATCCCTCCAACGGCGTCGTCAAGGTGAACCAGTGGGCCCTTGACTTCACCACCTTCCAGTACACCAGCGCCGCGCTGGAGAACGTGGAGATCTGCGACGCCGCCACCGGCGAAGTGCTGGCCACCACCAATGCCCTGGGCATCGCCAACGTGCGCAAGGCGCCCGCCTGCGGCGTCGTCTGCTACAAGGGCGTGGGCGCCATCCGCATGACGGACACCGTCAGCGAATTTGACTGCGTGAAAGACAAGTACACGGCTCCCGCCCACGATTACTCCGTCTTCGGCGGCGCGGACGGCAGAAGCCTTCTTCGTATCGTCATCATCGGCGTCGGCCTGATCATCCCGCTCTTCATCGTGGTGCTCTACGCCTACAACAAAGAGCTGCGGACTGGCGGCGTCAAATACGAAGACCTGCGCGGTGATAGAGAAATCACCCGCCATCTGTAAGAAAGGGGGATCGCAGAACTATGCAGCCTACCAACACGCCCTTCACCATGCAGAAACAGAAATTCGGCGAAGTTGTCAAGCGCATTTGGAAGATCGCCGCTCCCTACTGGGCCTACTCTAAGGAGCGCTGGGGCAGCTTGATTCTTCTCGCCATCAACATTTTCGTCATGGTATTCCAGACCCGCGTCGGCGTCCGGATGACCATCTGGAACCGCGACTGGATCAACGCCTTCCAGAGCTACGACGCCGAGATGTGGAAACAGCAGATCGTCGTCTTCCTCCTGGTCGGCGCGGCAAGCACCTTCACCGGCTCCTTCAACAGCTACATCCAGAGCTGGATCATGATCCGCTGGCGCCGGTGGATGACCGCCCGTTACATCAACTACTGGCTGGAAGGCTCCTCCCACTATCGGATGCAGCTCACCGGCAACGAGACGGATAACCCGGACCAGCGTATTGCTGAGGATATTTCCCAGTTCATCAGCTACACCTGGACCTACTCCTTCTCCTTCGTGCAGAACATCATCAGCCTCGTGACCTACGCCGCCATGCTGTATGACCTGTCTCTCACGATTCCGCTGTTCCTCTTCGGCCGCGACTGGTCCTTCCCCGGCTACTTCCTGGTGATCTCCGTCATCTGGGCCGCCGTGGAAACCGTCATTACTCACCTCACCGGTAAACAGCTGTCCCGTCTGAACTACAACCAGCAGATGTACGGCGCGAACTTCCGTTTTGCTCTGGTTCGCGTTCGTGAATGCTCCGAGCAGATCGCCCTCCTCCGCGGCGAGGATGTGGAACACGGCCGCCTGATGCGGACCTTCGGCGACATGATCGTCAACGAATTCCGCCTGATGGGTCGAAACCTGTTCTACGGCATCGTCCAGGGCATCATGAGCTATGTGGATGCCATGGGCTACACCTTCCTCCTCGGCCCCAGCTACTACTACTACGGCGCCATCTCCGGCTACGGCGTCTTCCAGCAGATTGCCACCGCCTTCCTGAACGTGGTTTCCGGCCTCAAGTGGTTCGTGACCCAGTACGCCGGCTTGGCCATCTTCGTGGCTGTCATTGACCGTCTTTACGCCTTCAATAACAACTACAACCGGACCCAGGAAGTCATGGCCAACAGCAAGATTCGCATCGAAGAGGGCGACGAGGACCAGATCGTCATCAAGCATCTGGATGTCGACCTGCCCACCGGCAAGCTGCAGATCAGCGCCAACGACGTGGTCATCAAGCGGGGCGAGAAGGTCCTGGTCAAGGGCCGCACCGGCGCCGGCAAGACCACCGTCTTCCGTGTCATCAGCGGCATCTGGCCCTTCGGCGAAGGCGAAGTCGTCCTGCCCAAGGGCAAGAAGGTCATGGTCCTGCCGCAGAAGCCCTACTTCCCCATCGGCACTCTGGCGGACGCCATCACCTACCCCGAGCCCTCCGGCACCTACAGCCGCGAGGATATGGTCCGCGTCCTGACCCTCGTCGGCATGCCCGAGCTGGCCATGCGGCTTGACGAGGTCGGCCACTGGAACATGATGATGTCCGGCGGCGAGCAGCAGCGTCTGGGCATCGCCCGCGCCCTCCTGTTCAAGCCCGAGTACCTCTTCTTCGACGAGGCCACCGCCAGCATGGACGAACCCAGCGAGCTGGAGCTCTACACCATGCTCAGCGAGCAGATGAAGGGTTCCACCATCATCTCCATCGGCCACCGCAGCAGCCTGCAGCAGTTCCACGACCGCACCCTGTTTGCGGAGAAGGAGCCTGACGGCCACTACCTGTTCCGCGAGAACTATCATCCCGTGGACGAGGATGAGGATGAGCCGGCTCCCGTGAAGTAAGCTAACTCCCTTTCAGTGGCGAAAGTTGTGTGTCCTTTTGCCACGATTTCCCCTCCCTTTTTGCGGCGAAGGCCCCGGAGTAATCCGGGGCCTTCGTTGTCGTCGCTGCACGGGTGAATGTCGGGTATCACCCCTACGGGGCAATACCCGAAAGATTCCCCCGGCAGCTCCTCTCCAAATCGAAGCAGGGGCTTCGATTTGGGTACGGGGGGGTTATTCGCCGGAATGCCGATTGTCACCGCTGCGCGGCAACAACCGGAAGATTCCGGCGAAACGTCCTCTCCAATCCGAAGCGGGGGCTTCGATTTGGGTACGGGTCGCCTGCGGGCGGGACGGGGCTGCCAATGACGGGACTGCGCGCAGAAAGCTAATTTGTTTCAGGTAGAGACTTACAGCGGCGCTATAACTACCGATTGCAGGCATGCAGCGGAAGGGAATCCAAAGGGAAACCCAGGGTTTCCCGTGGCCGCCATGGGGGGGCCGGGGGGACCGTTGCGGAAGGTCCCCCAGCGATTTTCTTTCCCCCATTTCTTTTTTCGCGAAAAAGAAATGGGGTCGCGCCGAGGCGCGAAAGGCCCCTGGCAACATCTCACATAAAGCAGCCAAGCTACCGTTGCGCGATATTTCCCTCATCCGGCGCTACGCGCCACCTTCCCCCGGGGGAAGGCAGGGGTATGTGCCATTCACCCGCGCAGCGACGACATATCGCATGGGATTGAATTATGCCGCTGTATCTGATATAATTTTGCCAAAAAATGAGAGGGCGGCGAAGGCCGCCCCGCAGAAAGGCAGATGAACCCTCGTGCCTCCTCCCATGTTCCCCGGCGGCATGGAAGACAAGATGAAGGCCGCCAAGCCAAAAAACCTCAGCGATGTCCCCCGCTACCTGAAGGAGGTGGTGGGCGGAACCGCCTCCCGCCTGCTGTACATCTTCAGGCTGGTGTGGGAAGCCAAGCCCAGCCTCCTGCTGGTCATGCTCTTCATGACCGTCTACAACGGCATTATGCCCCTGGTGGGCACCCTCATCACGGCAAACCTTCTGGCGAAGGTGGTGCAGAGCTTCTCCGAGCCGGTGAACCTGCTGCCGCCGCTGATGCTGCAATTTGGCTTTACCCTCTTAAACAGCATCGTCTCCAACCTGAGCAGCATCATCACCAACATCTCCGGCGAAATCGTTTCCAACCACGTCAAGGTCAAAATCATGTCAAAGGCCCGGGAGGTGGATCTGGCCTCCTTCGACATGCCGGACTTCTATGCCCGGCTGGAGAACGCCAGCCGGGAGGCGGGCAACCGGCCCGTGGCCATCCTCAATGCCGCCTTCAATCTCATCTCCAGCATCATCAGCATGGTGAGCTACATCGCCCTGCTCTCCCGGCTCCTCTCCCAGCTGGACTGGCGGGCGGATGTGCTCTTCATCCTCTTCGTGGCCCTGAACGTGCTCACCGCCGTGGTGAACTTCCACTTCCGCCGCAAAAACTTCTTCTACATGCGCTTCCGCTCCAAGGACCGGCGGCAGATGGACTACTACTCCAACCTCATGACCAACAAGGATGTGGTCAAGGAGATTCGGCTCTTCAACCTCTCGGACCTCTTCATCGGCCGCTACAAGGACATCTTCGAAAACTACTTCAAGGGCATCAAGAAGATCATCTGGTCCCAGGGGGGCTGGCAGATGTTCCTGAGCCTGTGCTCCGCGGGGCTGAACATGTCCCTGTTCTACCTCATCGCCACCAATGTGAAACTCATCGCGGACTACTCGGCCTACACCGCCTCCCTGAACGCCATCGCAAACGGCGTGGGCCAAATCATCCAGCTCTCCTCCCAGCTCTATGAGGGCAGCCTCTTCATCGACAACCTCATTCTCTTCATGAACGAGAAGAAGACCATCGTGCCCGCCATTGCCGAGCCGGTGGCCCCGGAGCGGCACTGCGGCCACACCATCGAGCTCAAGGACGTCTCCTTCTCCTATCCCGGCACTTCCCGGCTGGTGCTGAAGCACCTGAACCTCACCATCCATCCGGGGGAGACCGCGGTGCTGGTGGGCCTCAACGGGGCGGGCAAGACCACCCTCATCAAGCTCATCACCCGGCTCTACGACCCCACGGAGGGCGTCATCCTGCTGGACGGGCGGGACATCCGGGAATACGACGTGGAGAAGCTCTACAAGGTCTTCGGCATCATCTTCCAGGATTTCGGGAAATACGCCGTGAACATCCGGGAGAACATCGCCTTCGGCGATATTCAGCGGGAGATCGACGACGGGGACGTGCAGCGGGCAGCCGCAGAATCCGGGGCAAATGAATTCATCGAGGCCCTGCCCAAGGGCTACGACACCCCCCTCATGCGCTACTTCGAGGACGAGGGGCTGGAGCTCTCCATCGGCCAGTGGCAGAAGCTCAGCGTCTCCCGGGCCTTCTACGCGGATTCGGACATCCTCATCCTGGATGAGCCCACCGCCTCCCTGGACGCCATCGCCGAGCAGGAGATCTTCAGCCAGTTCGACCGGCTGCGCAAGGACAAGACCACCATTTTCGTCAGCCACCGCCTTTCCAGCGCCACCACCGCCGACAAGATCATCGTCCTCAAGAATGGGGAGATTACCGAGATCGGCGACCACCGGACCTTAATGGCGGCGGGCGGCGAATATGCCCGCCTCTTCTCCACCCAGGCCAAGCGCTATGTGGAGGCATCCCAGCCCGCCCCCGGCGAGGGCGGCGGCCCCGGCGGCTTCCCGGGGGGCTTTAAAATGCCCGAGGGCGGATTCCCCGGCGGCTTCCCCGGCGGCTTCCCCGGCGGCTTCCCCGGCGCCCCCGGTCAGGCTTCCCGGAGCGAGGGACGGGACAATGAGGGCGGCGACGCCTGATTTGCTCCCTCATTACAGGCAAAACACCCGCAAGCATCCGCTTGCGGGTGACTCTTTTTCTTTCCTGTGCCGGGGCATCGCTCCGGCACTTATTCTCTGTGCTTCCCCCAGAAGAACAGCGCCACGGTGCCGGGGCCGGTGTGACTGCCGATGAGGTTGCCCACGTAGTTAATCTCTACCTTGCCCTTCATCTTCCTGAACCGGGCCTCCACCAGGTCCGCCACGGCCCTGGCATCCGGGATGCACTCGGACTGGCTGATATAGACCTTGCCGTCGTAGTCCGTGCCCCCCCGGGCGTACTCCTCCATCTTCTTCACGATGGCCTGGATGACCTTTTTCTTCCCCCGGATCTTATAGCGGGGGATCAGGCGGCCCAGGCCGTCCATGTTCAGCAGGGGGCAGATGTTCAGCATGCCGCCGAAGATACCCGCAGCCCTGGAGATGCGCCCGCCCTTGACGTAGAAGCTCAGGTCGGTGGAGAAGAACCAGTGGTTCAGGTTCAGCCGGTTTTCCTCCGCCCAGTCCCGCAGGGCGTCAATGTCCAGGCCCTCGTCCCGCTTGTCCGCCAGGGCGTCCATCAGGAGCCCGTAGCCGGAGGAGGCACCCAGGGAGTCCACCACGTAGATCTTCCGCTCCGGATAGCGCTCCCGGCAGATGCGGGCCGCGTCGGCGGCGGAGTTGTAGGTGCCGGAAATGCCGGTGGACAGGGTGACATGCAGAATATCCCGGCCCCGGGAAAGGAAGCCCTCGAAATAGTCCAGGTATTCGGTGATGTTGATCTGGCTGGTGCTGGTATCCGCCCCCTCGGCCATGGCCCGGTAAAACTCCGGGAAGGGGATGGTCTGCCCCAGGTCGTCGGGATACTCCGTCCCGTTTAAGCGGTAGTGGAAGCAGATATAGTGAATGTCCCGCGCTTCAAAGTGCTCCTTCGTCAGGTCGGCGGTGGAACAGCAGCTCAGAATATAATCGGCCATAGCGCCCTCCTTAAAACCAGGGTAACACCGCACAATTCTGACTGCGCAATCTGCGCACCAGAATTGTGCGGTTTGCCCTTGCTATGGCCAGTTTAACCCGGGCTCATTCCTGGGGCAAGCTACCCCCGTCCTTTTCGGCTCTACGGGCGGTTTCCCCCGCTCTACGCCGGGTAGAGGCCTGCTTCCACAGGGGTTTCCGAATCTGAAAGCCGAAAAAGACCAACAGCTCCGCCGGGGCGAGGATGAGGAAGAACTGCCAGAAATTGTATTTCAGCAGCAACAGGTAGATAAGCACCAGGATGCTGAGCACCAGCCCCATGACAAAAAACATGCTGTGCCTGCCGTGATACCAGACGATATCGAAGACCAGCAGCACGATGAGGGTCAGGGGCAGGCCGACGACGAAGACGATCCACTGCACGCTGCCCAGCAGCGCCCATACCAGCGCGAACTCCACCACGCAGAGGGTCCAGATCCCGGCGATGGCGGTGAGAATGATGAAACGGCGGCTGTAGGTCTCCTTCTCGGTGGCGAGGGTTGCCGGGGGCGTCCAGGCGCTGTGCTCGTGGAGCAGGTCGTCCACCGTCACGCCGAAAAGGCGCGCCAGCTCCAGGAGCACCCAGGCATCCGGCACGGATTCCGCCCGCTCCCATTTGCTCACGGCCTTGTCGGAGTAGTGCAGCTTTTCTCCCAGTTCCGCCTGGGTCATGCCCGCCGCAGTCCGCAGCCGTATGAGGTTGCCCGCGAAGGCAGCTTTCATCTCATCCATGGATCCTTGTTTCCTCCGGCTCGGTGGTCAGTCCTTCTTCTTGAACACGAAAGAGAGGGCGAAGAGCACCACCGCCGCGCCGGCGCCGATAATCCAGATGAGCTTGGCACTGGACCAGTTGAAGGTCCAGCTCCAGCCGTTCCCGGCGAGGCCCGCGACGAGGCAGCCGATGAAAATGACCACGGCGGCAAAGCGCAGCCAGCCCCTGGCCCCCATGGGCCCGGCGGTCAGCTCCTCTTCCGATTCGGGAACAGCCCCGTAAAAGTTCCAATAACCGATGTTGGGGTCCTGCTCCTGCTTTTCTTCCTCCTCCGTCTCCGGCTCGGTGCCGGGGAGGGGGGCGGCGCAGTAGGGGCAGAAGCGCACCGGCTCGGTGATGCCCCGGCCACATTTCAGGCAGACGATTTTTGCTTTCTTAGCCATGGTCAGGCCTCCTTAAGGCTGGGGGTGTCGAACCCCTGCCGGTTTCTGCGGGCTCATTTTCGCCGATGCTTCGTTGAGCCCCTTGATAATACGCAAGTATTGTCTGCGGCGCTCGCCTCGCCTCGACGAAAATGAGCTCCGCACAAACTGCATCGCACCTGTGAGCGAGCAATTCTTGAGTGATTTTTGTTCCGATGAGGGCAGCCGGGCCGACGCCCGGCAAGCAAATTGGGGCAAAAAGTGCCGCTCACGGCGGTAGGGGTTCAACGCCCCCAGCCTTATCGGGATCGAAGGTTTCAAAAATGGGGATGCTCCCCGCCTTCTCGGCGTCGGCGAGGGCCTCCCGGCTCCGAATAGTCCAGCTTACCTCCTGCGCACCCCAGATGCGCAGGCACCGCCGCAGGGCGGCCTTCTCCCTATCCTCAAAGCGGTAGGCGATGAAGTCCGGCAGGGCGAGGAAGTTCATCAGCAGATTCCGCAGCACAAAGCGCTGCCAGCCGGGGAGGGACACTTCCCCCCGAATCGGGCGGAAATCCATGCTGAGCTGCCCCCGGACCACCCCGGGGCGCAGCCTTTTCAGCACCATCAGCGCCCGGGGGTCAAAGGATTCGATGCAGTAATCCCCCCGGTAGCCCTCCAGCGCCCGGAGAACGGCCTCCGTCAGGGCCCGGTGGTTACTGCGGAAGGTTTTCAGCTCGATGATGAGGGGAGCTTTCCCCTCAAAGAGGGCCAGCACCTCTCCGAACAGAGGGACCGGCTCCTCCGTTCCCTCCAGACGGAGTTTTCCCAGGCCCTCCCGGTCCAAATCCTCAATCAATCCCTCCGCCCCGGTGCAGCGCCGGAGCTCGGAATCGTGGAAGACCGCGAGAGTCCCGTCCTTCAAAAGATGCACGTCCAGCTCCGCCCCCCAGCCGTGCTCAATGGCCCGGCGAAAGGCGGGGAGGGAGTTTTCCGGGATACCTGGTTTATCGTGGTAGCCCCGGTGGGCATAGCGCCAACCCCGGAGCTTCTCCCAGGCCGGATTGCCCCGGCGGCAGCGCAGCAGAAGAAGATACAGCCCCCAAAGGACGCAGAGAAGGGCGAGGATGAAAAGGATACGGGCCAGTGTCTGCATAGCTTGTCCCCCCGCTTCCTCAGTTATCCGCGTCCTCGAAGGCTTCCAGCCCCTTCTTCGCCGTGGGCCGGGAGTCCCCGTGCTTCACCGGGAGCATGGCGAAGAAGGCCAGCACCACGAACACCGCCCCGTAGGGGAAGAGGATGCGCAGGCCCAGCCGGTCCATGAGAAAGCCGGAGAACATGGGGGTCACCACCTGGGCGGCCATGCTGGCGGTGTAGTAGTAGCCGGTGTACTTACCCACGTCCGCCCCGGTGGCCAGCTCCACCACCATGGGGAAGGAGTTGACGTTGATGGTGGCCCAGCCGATGCCCGCGAGGGCAAAGAGAATATTCATAATCAGGGTGGGGCTGTTATCCCGCATGAAGGCGGCGGCGCCGAAGGCGACCGCCAGGATGAGGACGCCGGCGAGGATGGTCTTTTTCCGCCCGAAGCGGCTGGCAATCATGCCCACGGGGAGGTAGGAGATGATGGCGGCGGCCTGGGCGATGATGAGTGTCAGGTTATAGTCCTTGTGGAGGATGTTGGAGGCATAGACGGAATATTTGCTGGTGATGGCATTGTAGCCGAAGAACCAGAGGACGATGCTCAGCATGAGGAAAAGGAGGCTCCGCTTCTCCGGCCCGGTGAGGCGGTGCTTTTCCCCGGTGTCGGCCTCCCCCGCGTCCTCCTGGATACCCAGGGTCCGGCTCTGTTCCTGCATCTCCTTCACGAAGCGGGGCTCATTCACCGTCAGCATGAAGATGCCCAGGGCGATGAGCATCACCCCGGCGATGACGGCGAAGAAGCCGGTATAGCTCATGAGGGCGTTGTCCACGCTGCCGGTGGCGAAGACCATGCCCAGCGCCAGCACAAGGATGCCGCCGAAGGAGCCCATGAGGTTGATGATGGCGTTTGCCTTGCTGCGCAGGGGTTTCACCGTCACGTCCGGCATGAGCGCCACGGCGGGGCTGCGGAAGGTGGCCATGCTCACCAGGGTGATGAGCAGCAGGCAGATGAAGATGATCAGCGGCAGAGGACTCAAGTGGGCGGTCGCCGCGGCGTAGGCCTGGCGGGCGGGGACCACATAATTCGTATAATCCGGGTTGGTGACGGTCTTCCCCTCCAGGGTAATGCGGCTCTCGATGGCGGTAAACTGGGCCTGGGAGAAGACCTCCTCCAGCACGAAGCTCTCCCCGTCCGGGGTGAGGAGGGTCTCCTTCGCCTCGGCCTCGTAAATGGTGCTGAGGGCGGCGGTGTCGTCGATTTTCGCCGCATCCCCCAGGTGGCTGAGCTGGGCATTGTCCGCAAAGGTGAGCAGCACAAACGCCACGGCGGCGACAATGGTGCCGATGAGGATGAAGGGGGTGCGCCGCCCCAGCTTGCCATTGTGCTTGTCGGAAATGGCACCGAACAGGGGCAGCATGAAGAGGGCCAGCACGTTGTCCAGGGCCATGATGACGCCGCTGAGGGTCTGGCTCATTCCAAACTTGTTGGTGAGGATGAGGGGGATGGTGTTGTCGTAGGCCTGCCAGAAGGCGCAGATGAGGAAAAAGGCAAAGCCGACGCAGATAGTGCGCCTGTAATTGAGCTTCATGTTGCACGCTCCCTTTCCATTTCGTTCAGCACCTCCCGGACCCCCGGGAATATCCAGGTGGGATATACCCCGTAGCGCTCAATGTCCGCCTCGGTCCCCTCCCCGGAGAGAACGAAAACGGTGTCGATGCCCGCGCTGACGCCGCAGGCGATGTCCGTGTAAATCCGGTCCCCCATGAGGCAGGTCTCCGCCTTTGTGCAGGAAAACTTCTCCATGGCCAGAAGGGCCATATCCGGCTTCGGCTTTCCGATGACGTGGGGGCGGCGGCCGGTGGCGGTACACAGCATTTCGATGACGCTGCCGCAGTCCGGCGCGCTGCCGTACCAGGTGGGGCAGACCATGTCCGGATGGGTGGCCACATAGTCCACCCCCCGCCCCAAAAGGATGCAGCAGGTCTCCAGCTTCGCGTAGCTAAGCTCCGTGTCATAGCCCAGGAGCACCCCATCGGCATCCTCCGCGCCCTCTGCCACGTCGATGCCCCCGGCCCGCAGCTGCCCCTTCAGGGACTCCGTGCCGCAGATGAACCAGCGGCGTTTCGGCTGCGCGTGCAGATAGCGGATTGTGGCGTCAGCGGAGGTGAGGAAGTCCTCGGGGGTGGCTTCGATGCCCAGGCGGGCCAGCTTTTCCACATAGGCGTCGGTGCCCCGGGATGAGTTGTTCGTGAGGAACACCGCCCGGGCCCCCCAGTCCTTCAGCCGGTCAAGGAACTCTTTGGCCCCGTCAAAGAGGGTATCGCTGAGATAGAGGGTCCCGTCCATATCCAGCAGAAACAGCTTTTTCTCCCCCAGGGACATGGCTTCCGCCTCCTTTTGCCGCATCCGCTCCCTCAAGTCCTTACTTTTATTATAATGATTATATGATGGCGAAAACGCTGTAAAGCGTTTCGCCGAGCCGCCTCGCGGCTCAGCAAAACAACGCAGTTGTTTTGCCATATGATCATTGCAATGAGTGTCGTGCGAATGAATGAGACATTCATTCGCTGCCAAACCTGTCGTTTGGCAGTGAAAAATATCGAAGCGTCGATATTTTTCACTATTCGATACTCATTATAACGGAAAGTCGGTAACATTTCATCCCCTTTTTTGCAAAAAGCGGAAGGCGCAGGAACCGCCGGGGCATCAGGCCCCGGCGGTTCAGGTGCAGGATGATTGTTCCGTGCCGTCATCCCACGCGGCGTCCGGCGGCGTCCGCCTGACCGGTAAGCCATTGGGCAATGCCCTCCGCCAGGACCTTCGGCTCAGCGGCGCTGGAATCCACCGTAATGGTATAGGCCTTCGCCTGGCCCCACCTGCGGCTGCCGATGCGATAATAGCGGCTGCGGGCGCGATCCATTCGGCGAAGCTGCCTGCGGGCAGTGGCCGGTCCAATCTTCTTTTCGGCGGCCAGTCGGGCAGCACGAATCTCAAAATCCGCGTGGACGAAAACGGAAACCGGCCCTCCCGCCTGTGCGCCCACGGCGCAGAAATGGTCCAGCAGCACACAGGGGCCCTCCTTTGCCAGCGCAGAACAGGCGGCTCGCTGGGCGGAAATCAGTTCGCCGGTTGTGGGGAGGCGGATGGCGGATTCGTCACTGGCTGAAAGGTCATAGGCCGCAACCACGCTCCGTCCGTCATAGCGGCGGAGGATGTGCTCCGGGATGTGGCTGAGCTCTGCCGCCGTGCTGAGAATCTCCTCGCCGTAGCAGGGGATGTGGAGGATACCGCCCAGCGCCTTTGCCAGGGCATCTCCCCCTGCATACAGCTCACTTTCAATGGAGATAACGCCGCTCAACTCCGCCGCCGGACGGCTGTGTTCCACCCGGATTTCCGTCCTGCGGTTGCCGATAACGGCCCCCGCTGCACACAGCAGCGCTGCTGCCGCAACGCCTGCGAACAGTGGATCGATGCCGCCCGGCAGGCTCAGTCTCGTTCCGAAGAGCAGCACGACCACAGGCCCGGCAATCACCGCCGCCATGGCGCATTTCCGGTTTACCCGCCCCGGGAACCACAGCGCGCAGAGCATGGGAACGAAGACCACCGCGCCTCGCAGCCCCATGGACATGAAGGCGAAGGAGAGAATCGTATCCCCCAGGGAGCCGGCGGAGAGGACCACCCCGAGCCCCAGCACCAGCACTGTCACCAGCTTGGACAGCAACTCATTGACCCGGGGATCGGCAATTCTGTCGGAAAACCGCTGGATGATGTCCCGGCGGATGATGGTGGAAATGCCCATCGCAAGCCCCGCGCCGGTGCCTACCACCGCGATGAACAGAGTGCCCAGGAGCACACCGCTGAGCAGAGGGGGAAGATAATTGGTGGCGAAGGCGGTCAGGGCGGTCTTGGCCGCCAGGCCGGGGAAGTGCGCCCGCATGAACAGCCCCACCAGAATGCCCCCCGCGCCGATGGGCGGAATCAGAACGGCGCTTACCAGCGCCCCCAGGCGGGCCTGTCGGTCGCTCCTGGCGGACATGACCGCCTGGGCATAGGTCTGGGTGGTCAGCACGCCGAGGATGAGGGAGAGACCCGCGCCGCCATCCTTGCCCAGGCCGCGGGCAAATAGGCTGCCGAAGCGGACACCCTCCGGATTGTCTATCCCCCGCACAAGCTCCCGGAAGCCCCCGAGGCCGCCGCTGAGGTGCAGGGCCAGGATGCCGCAGCAAATCATGGACACATACAGAAGCACCAGCTTCAGAATGCCCACGATTCCCGCGCCGCGGATGCCCCCGCCTATGATATAGAGCGCCATGAAGGCCGCCGTAATCAGCAGCGCAGGAATCAGCCCGAGACCCGGCGCAATAACCGCGATGACCGCCGTTCCCGAAATGAGCTGAGAGATGACATTGATAAAAGTGCCGACGCTGCTGAACAGGGAGGCGGTGAGACCGACCCCAGGTCCAAACTCCTTGCTGACGATGGCAATGAGCGTCATGGCGCCGGAGCGCCGCCAGGGGACGACAAACAGGAGCGCCAGCACCAGGCAGGCAAGGCCGCCGCCGAGGGTAAACCACCAGGCGGACATGCCGAAGCTGTAGGCGAGCTGTGCCGTGCCGACCGTGGAGGAGCCCCCCACCAGCGTTCCCATGATGAGTCCGGCCACCACCGGCGCACTGTTGACATTACCGGCCTTTTTTTTGCGCATCCCGGTAATCACGGCGAGAGCCGCGATGCCGATGAGGCTGATGAAAAGGCCGACCGTCTGTTCTGCGTTGAGATTCATGTTGCTTCCACCCCGTCCTTCAATACATCCGGGGAGCAATTCTCACTCCCCGGATGCGCACAATTCAGACTGCCTCGCGCTGATTCTTGCTCTGCATCGTTTCCCCGCACATGGCGGAGAGGAACTCCAGAATGTTGGCCGTCATGGCGCGCACATCGGCGTCGGAGGAGTTCAGGCTCAAATCATAGCAGTCCGCCTCGCCCCAGCCCCGGTCGCTTCCCCGGTAGTAGCTGCGATAGCTGCGGTCCAGCTTCTTCAGCGTATGCTTTGCCTCCTCCACGGTTTTTCCCTCCGCCTCGGCCATGCAGGCAGCCCGATCGTCAAAGCCCGCGTGGATGAAAATGCGCACATGGTCCGCACTGCCCGCCAGGGCCTGCCCGGCATGGCGATCCACCAGGATACAGGGTCCTTCCTCCGCCAGGGCCTTGCATGCGGCAATCTGCGCGGCGATGAAATGGGAGGCGGGGCGCATCTTGAGCGGGGTCTTGTCGTCGGCCAGCAAATCATAGGCGGCATGAACGGTGCGCCCGTCATAGCGGTGGAGCTGGGAGGCGGGGATGCCGCTGAGCAGGGCGGCACGGTCCAGGATTTCCCCGGCATAGCAGGGAATGTGCAGCATCTCGGAAAGGGCGCGGGCAACGGCCTCGCCGTTGCTGCCGGGCTCGGTCTCAATGGAAATGTGCATGTTGTTCTTGTTGAGCTTCATCTTTTGTCTCCTCATCTTTCTGTTTTTGTTTATTGTTCTTTCTGTCGGATTTGTATGTTCTGCTTGCCTTGCAGGCTCCTTCTGTATTCCTCAAGGCTGATGATTTTGGCGCGTTTTATCAGGCGCTGCGCTCCCGCGCCAAGGTAGGGTGGACAAGTTCCTCCTGGGTCACGGTCTCCAGATATCCCGCGATGTTCCGTGCCAGCGTTTCCGGGGCCGACCGGGAGGAGTTGACCGTCAGGCAGTAGCTGGAGGCCTTACCCCAGTCCCGGGAGAGAACCCGGAAACAGCTCCTCCGCTCCCGCTCCTCCCTGCGGAAGCGCCGTTCCGCCTGAACAGGCGTCTGCCGGTGTATTCTCGCATAGCTTCTCAGGCGGTCCTCTTTTTCCGCATGAATGAAGATGCCGATGTGGTTTTCCCTGTCTGCCAGCGCCGCGTTGGAGTGGTGGTCCACCAGCACGCAGGGGCCCTCCTCCGCCAGGGCGCGGCAGGCGGCCACCTGGGATGCAAGAAAATATTTTTCTGCCGGGATGTGCAGCTCATCCTCGCCCTCCGCCGAAAGGTTATAGGCCTGCCGCACCCGCTTCGTTTCATAGCGGCGGAGCAGCTTTGGGGAAATGCCGCTGAGCCTGGAGGCCAGTTCTGTAATTTCTGTTGAGAAGCATTTCAGCTTCAGCAGCTTTGCCAGCGCCTTTGCCACCTCCTCTCCGCCGGCGCAAAGCTCTCCCTCCACTGTGATTGCCAGTTTTTCTTTGTCCAGCTTCATGTTTTCCTCCCTTCACAACAAAAAAAGCCGGCACATCGGGGGGTTGGGCGCATCGTCCCTCTGCTCCGATCTACCGGCTCATGTCGCGGTCATCGCGCCCGTTGTCGGACGCCCCGCGCATAACGGCATATTCTGTTTTGTCTCTCTTTACTGTTCTGCGACATATTCCTGATATTTACTGAAAACCATCCTCATTGCAGTTTCCAGGGCGCGCTTTGCATTGCCGTGATAATAGTGCTCAAAATCCTCCATCAACTCCTCCGGCCCATCGTTCAGATTGTAGCCAACCAGCAACCCGGCGATGAATTTTTTTGCGATTTCCGTCACCATGGATGCCTCCGCCTCAAGAATGATGCCGCTGCGTCTGTCAAACAGCACCGCCACCGCCAAGGTTTGATAAACCGTTTCCGCGGTTATGTTGTTCGGCAGCTTGGCATAGCCGGACAGCAGCACCGTGTTTTTTTCCCGCACTGTCTCCGCTCCTCCCGTTTTTTCCAAAAATGGCGAAAAAAAAGGCAAAAGCTTCTAGGGGAATCCCCCTCAAAACTTTTACCGGCTTCCGATTGGATTTCCAATTCGCTTTTGGCGATTGCTCCAAACGGAACGAACTCTCAATTGCGCCTTTATTATAGCCCGGTTTTTCCAAAAGTCAACCGTTTGGCTGCACAATTCTCCTCCCTGTTTTCCCCCCAAATATTGAGCATTATTTACAATTTTCGGTTCCTCTCCGCCCCCTCGGCGCCTCTCCGGGCGCTTGCCCGGGGAGGCGCCGGTACGGGAAAAATCACTTATCACAGACTCCCCTCTTCTCCCCGCTCATTGGTGAGGCGCAGCAGCTCCCGCTTCACCATCCACAGCTTTTCCGAGAGGTCCACATAGTAGGTGTGGGGGTTGTGGAAGCGTTTCACCTCGTCCCAGAGGAGGTCCACCTGTTTTGCGCAGTATTCCTTTATTTCCTTGAGGGCGGGGCGCTTGTATACGAGCTTGCCCCCCTGGAAGATGGGAACCAGCAGCTCCCTTGCTTCAAAGTTCTCCAGCGTCTTCGTCTTCCACACCGCATCCTGGTCAAAGATGGTGAGGGGGGCGGCGTCATCCAGGGTTTCGTCCCAGACGCAGATCTGGTCCGCCATGGCCTTGCCGGTGGCCCGGTCATAGAGGCGGTAGACCTTCTTGAAATGGGGGGTGGTGATTTTCGCGGTGTTCTCGCTGATTTTGATTCTGGGGAGGATGACCCCCTCGGCGTTCTCCACGGCGGCCAGCTTGTACACCGCGCCGAAAACGGGCTCGCTGCGGGCGGTGATGAGCCGCTCCCCCACCCCGAAGGTGTCCACGCAGGCCCCCTGCATGATGAGGTCCTGGATGAGCTCCTCGTCCAGGGCGTTGGAGGCGGTGATCTTGCAGCACTGGAGCCCCGCCTCGTCCAGCATCTTCCTGGCCTGCTTGGAGAGGTAGGAGATGTCGCCGGAATCCAGGCGGATGGCGAAATTGGTGATGCCCCTGGGCACCAGCATCTCCTTGAAGACCCGAATGGCATTGGGTACGCCGGATTTCAGGGTGTTGTAGGTATCCACCAGAAGGGTGGCGTTGTTGGGGTAGATCTCACAGTAGGCCTTGAACGCCTCATACTCCGTGTCGAACATCTGCACCCAGCTGTGGGCCATGGTGCCCCCGGCGGGGACGCCGTAGACCTGGTCGGTGATGGTGCAGGCGGTGCCGGCGCAGCCGCCGATGAAGCTGGCCCGGGCGCCCAGAATGGCGGCGTCGCCCCCCTGGGCCCGGCGGGAGCCGAACTCCAGCACGGGCCTGCCCTGGGCGGCCCGCACCACGCGGTTTGCCTTGGTGGCGATAAGGGACTGGTGGTTGAACTGCAAAAGGAGATAGGTCTCCACCAGCTGGGCCTCCACCGCCGGGGCCCGCACGGTGATGACCGGCTCCCCGGGGAAGACGGGGGTGCCCTCCGGCACTGCCCACACATCCCCGGTAAAGCGGAAGTATTTCAGCCAGCGGAGGAAGTCGTCGTCAAAGCAGCCCTTCGAGCGGAGATAGTCGATGTCCCGCTTGTCGAAGCGGAGATTCTGGATATAGTCGATGATCTGGTCCAGGCCCGCGGCGATGGCATAGCCGCCCCCGTCCGGCACCTTGCGGAAGAACACGTCGAAATAACAGATGTTCTTGTGCATGCCCTTCTTGAAATACCCATGCCCCATGGTCAGCTCATAGAAATCGCAGAGCATGGTGTAGTTGCGCTCGTCCATATTTTAGCCTCCGTGATAGAGTTTTTTTGACTGGTACACCGGGTCACAGGTGAGGTTGGCCCCCAGCTTCTTGAAGGTGCTCTCATCCACCGGACTCAGGAGCACGGTGGAGTGCACCTCCGTGTTCTTGAGGTTGGGGAGCTGGGCGATGGCGGCGGCCGCCGCGGGATTGGTGGCAGCGCAGACGGAGAGGGCGATGAGCACCTCGTCCGTGTGGAGCCGGGGGTTGGAGCCCCCCAGGAGGTCCACCTTCAGGGCTTGGATGGGCTCGATGACGTTGGGGCTGATGAGGTGCTGGCTGTCGGGGATGCCCGCCAGCACCTTGAGGGCGTTCAACAGCAGGGCGGAGGATGCCCCCAGCAGCTTGGAGGTCTTTCCGGTGATGACCGTCCCGTCGCAGAGCTCCATGGCGGCGGCGGGTTCGCCGGTGGCCTCGGCCTTCTCCCTCGCGGCGATGGCCACCTTCCGGTTTTCCGGGCTCTGCCCGGCCTGCTTCATGATGGATTCGTTCTTCAGCACCACGCTGCGGTCCAGGGTGCCCTTGCGGTTGGCGCAGGCGGCGTCGAACCAGCGGCGGACGATCTCCTTGTTGGCTGCGTGGATGACCGCCTCATCGTCGATGATGCAGTTGCCCGCCATGTTCACCCCCATGTCCGTGGGGGACTTGTAGGGGCAGGAGCCGAAAATGCTCTCGAAAATGGTGCGCAGGAGGGGGTATATCTCCACGTCCCGGTTGTAGTTCACCGTAGTGACCCCATAGGCCTCCAGGTGGAAGGGGTCAATCATGTTCACGTCGTCCAGGTCGGTGGTGGCGGCCTCGTAGGCCAGGTTCACCGGGTGCTTCAGCGGCAGGTTCCAGATGGGGAAGGTCTCGAACTTGGCATAGCCCGCGTCGATGCCCCGCTTGTGCTCGTGGTAGAGCTGGCTGAGGCAGGTGGCCATCTTGCCGCTGCCGGGGCCCGGGGCCGTGACCACCACCAGTGGCCGCTGGGTCTCTATGTAGTCGTTTTTCCCAAAGCCGTTTTCCGAGGCGATGTTCTCCACGTCATAGGGGTAATTGGGGATGGCATAGTGCCGCCAGACCTTGAGACCCAGCCCCTCCAGCCGCTTCTGGAAGGCCTCCCCGGCGGCGGCGTGCTGGTCGAACTGGGTGATGACCACGCTGCCCACATACAGGCCGATGCCCCGGAAGGCGTCGATGAGGCGAAGAAGGTCCAGATCGTAGGTGATGCCCAAATCCCCCCGCACCTTGTTCTTCTCGATGTCCCCGGCGTTGATGACCATGACGATCTCCGCCTGGTCCTTCAGGGTGAGGAGCATCTTCACCTTGCTGTCCGGCTGGAAGCCGGGCAGCACCCGGGAGGCATGGTTGTCGTCGAAGAGCTTGCCCCCGAATTCCAGGTAGAGCTTGCCCCCGAACTGGCTGATGCGCTGCCGGATGTGCTCGGACTGCATCTGCAAATACTTCTCGTTGTCAAAGCCGATCTCGTATCTCATGTTCCCCCCCGGCGGCGGACCTCTCCGCCGCCCCTCCCGTTTCAGGCTTTCATGCTCAGGTAGGCGTTGATGAACCCGTCGATATCGCCGTCCATGACGCTGGTGATATTTCCGTTTTCATAGTTGGTGCGGTGGTCCTTGGCCAGAGTGTAGGGCATGAAGACATAGGAGCGAATCTGGCTGCCCCACTCAATCTTCATCTGCACCCCCTTGATGTCCTCAATCTTCTCCAGGTGCTCCCGCTCCTTGATCTCCGCCAGTCGGGCCCGCAGCATCTCCTTACAGTTTTCCAGGTTCTGGAAGTGGCTCCGCTCCACCTGGCTGGAGACCACGATGCCCGTGGGGATGTGGGTGAGGCGCACGGCGGAGGAGGTCTTGTTGACCTTCTGTCCCCCCGCGCCGGAGGAACGGAAGACATCCATCTTGATGTCCTCGTCCCGGAGCTCGATCTCCCCCGCATCCTCGATCTCGGGCATGACCTCCACGGCGGCGAAGGAGGTGTGGCGGCGGCCGGAGGCGTCGAAGGGGCTGACCCGCACCAGGCGGTGCACCCCGTGCTCGCTCTTGAGGTAGCCGTAGGCGTTCTCCCCCTCAATCTTGATGGTGGCGGATTTCACCCCGGCCTCCTCCCCGTCCAGCCAGTCCAGCAGCTTGTAGGTATAACCGTGGCGCTCGGCCCAGCGCGTGTACATGCGGTAGAGCATGCCTGTCCAGTCCATGGCCTCGGTGCCCCCGGCCCCGGCGTGGAAGGTGAGGATGGCGTTGTTGGCGTCATATTCCCCGGTGAGGAGGGTGCTGAGACGCACCTCCTCCAGCCGGGCAGTGAACTTTTCAAAATCCTCCGTCAGCTCCGGCAGGAGGCTCTCGTCCTGCTCCTCCAGGGCCATGTCGCAGAGGGCGTAGAGGTCGTCCCACCATTTGGTGAGCTTTTCGTGGGTGGCCACCTTGTCCTGGAGGCGCTTCATCTGCTGCTGCACCTTGGTGGCGTTTGCCGCGTCGTTCCAGAAGCCCTCGGCGGCGGTCCTGGCCTCCAGCTCCCGGATCTCCTCCCGGGCGGCGTCCAGCTTCATGCCGTCCCGGATGGTGTCCAGCTGGGGCTTTAAGTTATTGAGCTTTCCTTTATATTCCTCAAATTCAATCATTGGTAATCGTTCCTTTCTCGTGATGTTGTTCGGGTTCCATAGAAAGGATTATTGCTAGCCCTTGGTTCCTTTCACGCCGCCGGGGGCGTAGTTTTTGAGGATGCCGGTGTCGATGGCGCTGAGGAAGGAGCCCCGCCGCCGCTCCCGCTTGAGGGCGAGGGATACCATCTTGTCCAGCAGCTTCGCGTAGCTCACCCCCGTGCTCTCCCAGAGATAGAAGGCCAGGGAGCCGGGGCAGGTGTTCACCTCGTTGACGTAGAGCTTGCCGGTCTCGGCGTTCATGAGGAAGTCGATGCGGGCGACGCCGCTGAGATCCAGGGCCCGGAAGGCCCGGAGGGCCAGCTCCTGCACTTCCTCCCGCATTTCCCGGGAAATGGGGGCGGGGAGCAGGCGCTTCAGGCCGCTCATGCCCTTGCTTCCGCCGGTTTTAGCGCCCTTGCCGCCCCCCTCGTACTTGTCCCGGTAGGAGAGGATCTCATCTCCCATCACCGGCTCCTCGCACTCGCTGGCGATGGCCTCGTCGGCATCCCCCAGGACGGCGCAGTTCAGTTCCCGCAGGGGCTGCACCGCCTTCTCCGCCAGGATGCGGTCGGAGAAGGAGAAGGCCTCGTCCAGTGCCTCCGGCAGCTCCTCCGGGCTCTTCACCAGGCGGATGCCCACGCTGGAGCCCAGATCCAGGGGTTTTACGATGAGGGGAAATCCCAGCTTTTCCTCCATGCGCCGGGCCATCTCCTCCCGCTCCTCCCCGGCGCGGAAGCGCAGGGCGGGGAGCACCGGCAGCCCGGCGGCGGCATAGAGCAGCTTCTGGGCATATTTGTCCATGCCGATGGCGGACCCGGCCACATCGGAGCCGGCAAAGGGGATGCCCAGGGTGCGGAAATAGCCCTGCAGGGCCCCGTCCTCCACATTGGTGCCGTGGACCACGGGAAAGGCCACGTCCAGGGCGGCCAGGGCCTTGCTCTTCAGCCCGAAGCGCCCATAGGGCAGGACCAGGACCCGGTCCCCCTCCCTGAGGGGCTGCACCCGGGTCGCCTTTTTCAGCAGGGCGGGGATATCCCGGTACTCCTCAATCTTCCCCACCGCCTCGCCGGTGAAGAACTGCTGCTCCCGGGTGATGTAGATGGGCAGCACGTCATATTTCTCTTTATCGAAGCTCTTCAACGCCTGGAGGGCGGAGATGACGGAGACCTCGTGCTCCACGCTCCGGCCCCCGAAAAACAGGCCCACAGTGATTTTCACAGTTCAAAATCCCTCCTTTGGGGAGTCCGCTCAATAATTATCCGGCAAATCGTTCTCCAGCAGGATGACCCGCCGCCGTCCCCCGGTGTCGAAGCCGTCGGCGGCCCGGATGGCCGCCTCCACCGTGTCCGCCACGGTGATCTTCTCCGCCGGGAACCCGGCCTCGGTGAGCCCGGCCCGAAGGGGCACGGACTGCTTCTTTCCCACCAGCACCGCGTAGTCGCAGACCTTCGCCGCCTGGCGGCCCAGCTCGGTATTCAGCTCGGTCTGTTTCTCCCCCAGCTCCACCATGCCCGGCGTCACCAGGATCTTGCAGCCCTCAAAAAGGCCCAGGGTCTCCAGGGCGGCCAGTGCCCCGGCGGGGTTGGAGTTATATGCATCGTCGATGATGAGCCGGTCGCCGGAGCCCCGGAGCTGCTGCCGGTGCTCCACGCTCTGGAGCTGGCGCACGGGGGCTTTCAGCTTCTCCAGAGGGATCCCCAGGGTATTTGCCACCGCCAGAGCCCCCACCAGGTTCTGCACGTTGTGACGCCCCAGGAGCTTTGTCTCGAACTCCACACCCCGGAGGGTGAAGCGGAGCCCGTGTTCATCGCATCGGATGTCCTCCGCCCGATAGTCCCCCCGGAGGGTGCCGTACCCCACGGTTTGGACGGAGACCTTTCGGTTCCGAATCTCCTCGGAATCCATGTTGCCGAAGAAGACCCCGTCGGGGGGCAGCGCATCCGCCAGCTCGAACTTGGTCTTCACCACATTGGCGATGCTGCGGAAGCTCTCCAGATGCTGGGGACCGATGGCGGTGATGACGCCCCATTGGGGGTGCACCAGGTCGCAAATCTCCTTGATGTCCCCCACGTTCCGGGCCCCCATCTCGCAGACGAAGACCTCATGGGTGGGCCGCAGGTTCTCCCGCACGGTGCGCACCACCCCCAGGGTGGTGTTGTAGTTTTTCGGCGTGACCAGCACGTTGTATTCCACGCTGAGGAGCTTTTCCAGAAAGAATTTCACGCTGGTCTTCCCGTAGCTCCCGGTGACACCGATGATCTTCAGCTCCGGGTACCGGGAGAGGATGCGCTTCGCGTCATTGATATAATGGCGGTCGATGCCCTTTTCAACGGGGCGGTTCAGGCTGTTGGCCCCCAGGATCAGCCAGGGGGTTCCCACCAGGGCGAAGGACATGAGCAGGGCGCCGAAGGCCTCCCCCTCCGGGGCGAAGAGAGCAAAGAGCACGGGGATGAGGCAGAGGATGAAGTATGTGGCCCCCAGGCGCTTCACCCGGGCTGTCACCACCAGGGGCTTTTTCGCCTTTTTTGGCAGGTTCAGGAACAGGACGACGAGGAACAGCACCCCGGCGGGAAAGCAGCCCCAATCTCCCAGCTCCCGCGCCGGGAACACGGCGGCGAGGGCCCAGACACTGCGGAGCAGCAGGCTCTCGATATTCTCCTTTATCCAGCCCTTCTGCACCTCCGGCTTGTAGGAATTGAGCTGGAAGATGTGCACATGCTTCCGGAAGAGGAAGAAGGCGCAGGCCAGATAGCAAACCGTCATCACGGCGAGGGCGGCAATCCTCAATTCATTTCCCTCCGAAAAAAGCGTCCAGCACGGGATAGACAAAGCCCGGCCGCTCCAGATAGGCGTAGTGCCCCGCCCCCTCCACGGTGACGAGCCCCGCATCGGGAATCTTTTCCTCAAAAATGCGGGCCATCCAAAGGGGGGTGTCCCCGTCCTCCGTGCCCCAGATGAGCAGGCTGGGATTCCTGATCTCGGGCATCCGCTCCGTGAAATCGGAGTTGACCAGCTTCACCAGGGTCTGGCGCATAATGGGGCTGGCGGCCCGGTAGTCCGCCGAGCCGTGGGACTGCCGGTATTTCTCCAGCGCCGCCGGAAAGGGAGCGAGGAGCTTTCGCCCCACCTTATAGGCAGCGGTTTTCAGCTTCTTCTTCGCGGTCTGCCGGGGGCGCACCCCGGCGGCATCCAGAAAGACCAGCTTTCCGAAGCGCACCGCCCGCTCCCGGGAGGCGAGCACCAGCATGATGCGCCCGCCGTTGGAGTGGCCGATGAGGTGTGTCTCCCTGATGCCCAGGGCCTCCAGCAAATCCAGCACGAAGGCGGCGTAATCCTCCGCGTCCATGGGCTCCGCCGGCTCCGGCGTCTCTCCGAAGCCGGGAAGCTCCGGGACATATACCCGCATGGTCCTGCCCAGATGGGCGGCCATGTCCCGGTACAGCGCGGCCGTGGTGCCCCAGCCCTGGAGGATGACGACGTTCTCGCCGCTCTCTCCGAAGCATTCGCAGTTCACGGGGATATCCCGCACCCGGATGGTCATTTCCCGCCCTCCTGCTTTCCACAATTGTCCATAATATTCTAAAATAGCATTATACAGGAAAAATGCCGATTTTACAATGCTTTTGATAAGATTTCCTCCGTTGACCCGCAGAGGAAAACAGGGTATAATTATTTAATAACATGCACCTGACCGGAAGGAGCGGACCATGGCCCAGATCGACGTGATCGTACCGGTATATCAGGCGGAGGCTTTTCTCTCCGACTGCATCGAAAGCCTGCTCTCCCAGACCTTCACGGACTGGGGGCTCATCCTCGTGGACGACGGCAGCCGGGACCGCTCCGGCGCCATCTGCGATGAATATGCATCAAGGGACAACCGCATCCGGGTCATCCACCAGCCCAACGGCGGCGTCAGCGCCGCCCGGAACCGGGGCTTATCCGAGGTTGCCGCTCCCTGGGTGTATTTCCTGGATTCCGATGACCTTCTCTACTCCCCCGAGGCCCTGGGGGCGCTGATCGCCCCCCTCGCGTCGAATCCGGGGGCGGATGCCGCCTGCGGCGTCGTCTATCTCCGGGAGGGGGAGATCACCACCCCCGATGACCCCATTCCCCCGGGGCGATACGATGAAAGCGGCATCCGGGAGCAGATCCTCCGGCCCCTCATGGGCCAGCGCCTGGCCGCCCCCATCTTCAATGGCTACCCCGTCCGCTATCTCTTCCGCGCCTCCATCATTCGGGAGGGCGGGCTCCGTTTCCAGGGAGGCTATCTGGAGGATGAGCTCTTCCTTCTGGAATACTTCAGCCGGGCCCGGGCCATCATCTCCACCGGCGCACCCCTCTACATCTACCGCATGAATCCCGCTTCCGCCACCCACCATTTTATGCGGGATTTCCCCGGGGTGTTCCGCCGCTTCATGGCCGCCAAGGCGGATTTCGCCGCCCGCTCCGGCCTGGGGGACGCCTGCCCCGGCTGGGTGGAAAACACCAACTGGGCGGGGCTCCTCATCGCCGTGGGAAACGAATTCGCCCCGGGAAATGAGCTGCCGGACCGGCAGCACCGCAAAAACCTTCGCTCGCTCTGCGCCCTGCCGGAGTTCTCCTCCGCCATAGCCGCCCTGCATCCCCGGGGCTGCGGAAGGCGCAAACAGATTGTCTCCGAGCTCATCATCCGCCGGCAGTATGGGCTGCTCTGCCTCCTCTACCGGCTGAAAAACAGAGGGAGGTCGTAGCCTTGATCTCAAGACTCATCGCAGACAGCGGCAGCGCCGCTGTCTGTCGCGCCGCCGCCCGGGAATATGAGGGCAGCGTTTTCTATCGGGGTCTTCACCGCCTGGGGCTTGCCCTGGGGGCGGGGTGCCGCCGGTCCGTCACCCTGGGCATCCTCCTGCGGGAGGGGCTCTTCGCCCGTGCCTGGCGGGACAGTCTCACCTGCCGGGTGCTGACTTTCCTCCTCTCCCTGCCGGGGGTGCTGCTCCACGCCCTCTACCGGGCGGGGAAGGATAAATTTGACCGCAGCCCCCTCATGGCGCTGGCCTTCGATGCCGGAGCGGGAGCAGCGCTGGCGGAAAGCTGGCTGATCCTCGCCCTGTGGGTCATCCCCTTCGCCCAATGGGACAACGCCTACCACCTGATGGCTTTCGTCCTTGTCTACCTGCTCCTCTGCCTGCGGCAGATGCGAAACGGCGTCCCCCTCCGGCTGGACCGGGTGGGCTTCTATCTCCCGGTGATGGCCCTGGCGGTGATCCTCTCCATCCCCCTGTCCCGCTATCCCGAGCTATCCGGGCGTTACCTGCGCTATCACATCATCTGCATGCTCTGCGTTCTCGCCACCGTCAGCGCCCCCCGCGGCCCCGGGGACCTGAAACGCCTCGCCGCCTGCGGGAGCACGGTAATCCTCGTCTCGGCGGTCTGGGCCGTTGTACAGCGCATCCAGGGCGTGGAGATCGTGGCCGCCTATGTGGATAAGACCATGAACGCCGGCATGCCCGGCCGGGTCCAGTCCTATTTCGACAACCCCAACACCTATGCCCAGGTGCTGGTGATGCTCCTGCCCCTCAGTCTGGGGCTGCTGGCCGGGGGAAAACGGCTCTCCACCCGCGTCTTTGCCCTTGTGGCCTTTGCCGCCGGGGTGCTGGCCCTGGGGATGACCTATTCCCGCGCCAGCTGGATTGGCCTGGTGCTGGCCCTGGCGGTCTTCCTTATGCTGTGGAAACCGAAGCTCATCCCGCCCCTCCTTGTCCTGGTGTTCCTGTGCATCCCCCTGCTGCCGGACACCATCATCAACCGCATCCTCACCATCGGGCAGGCCTCCTCCGATTCCACGGTCACCAGCCGCTTCCCTCTCTATGAGGCCGGCTGGGAGATCATCCGCACCCGCCCCCTCACCGGCGTGGGCCTGGGCACCGATGCCGTGCGGGAATACATCATCGATAAGCGCATTTACAGCATGATGGTCTATTATTCCCACCTCCACGACATCTTCATCCAGCTCTGGGCAGAATCCGGCGTGCTGGCGGTGCTGGGCTTCACGGGCGCGATGCTCTGGGGCCTCAAGAGCATGGCGAGAGAGACCCTCCGAAAGGGCGACAAAACGGTGAAATGCCTCGCCGCCGCCTGCTGCGGCTCCGTCTGCGGCAGTCTGCTGGTGGGGATCGTAGATTACATCTGGGCCTATCCCCGGGTCATGTGCATCTTCTGGTTCGTCTTCGCCCTGGGGCTGTGCTGTGTTCGTCTCCTGCGGGAGGGCCCGGCGGAAGAAGGGAGCGTTTAAGCGTTGTTTGAGCAGAAATACCCCCACCTGTTCCGGCCCCTGCAGCTGCGGGGCCTGACGGTCCCCAACCGCATCATGTCCGCCCCCAACATGCTGTTCCAGACCATCGGGGGCAGGACCACGGAATACTATACCCGCTATCTGGAGGCCAAGGCCCGGGGCGGGGCGGGCATCGTGACCCTGGGGGAGGTGCCCGTCTGCGACGGGGGCTGCCACACTCCCGGCACCGTCATGTCCCGGGAAAACCTGGCAATTTTCTCGGAGATGAGCGCCGCCATCCGGGAACACGGGGCCGTTTCCAGCGTGGAGCTCACCCACGGGGGCCGGAACGCCCGCCACGAGTTCAATGTGAAAAACCCCATGGGCCCCGACGAGATGGACACGGCCTACGGCCATGTCAATGCCATGACTCCCAAGGACATGGAGGAGGTGGCGGAGGCCTTTGCCGACGCCGCCGAATACTGGTACACCGCGGGCTTTGACACGGTGCTCATCCACGCCGCCCACGGCTGGCTCTTCCCCCAGTTCCTCTCCCCTCTGGCAAACCACCGCACCGACGAATACGGCGGCAGCCTGGAGAACCGCATGCGTTTCCCCCTCATGACCTTAAAGCGCATCCGGGACCGGGTGGGGCCGGATAGGGTCATCCTCATCCGCCTCTCCGGGGCGGACCGGGAGCCCGGGGGCATGACCGTGGAGGAGGTGACGGAGTTCCTTGCCCGGGCCCAGGAATATGTGGACCTGGCGGAGATCTCCTCCGAGGGCATCACCTGGTTCTTCGGCAGCACCTACCGCCCCTGGTGCCTCAACAGTGATCTGAGCGCCGCCATCAAGCAGAGCGGCAAGATCCGCATCCCCGTCTTTACCATCGGCTCCATCGTCTCCCCGGAGCAGGCGGAAAACCTCATCGCCGCCGGGAAGTGCGACGGGGTGAGCATGTCCCGCGCCCTCATCGCAGACCCCTGCTTCCCCCACAAGGCCCGCAGCGGGCGCGGCGAGGACGTGCGCCCCTGCCTCCGCTGCCTGAACTGCACGGATGGAGACAACCTCCGCCGCCATTTCAGCTGCACCGTGAACCCCCTCACCGGCCATGAGCAGCGCCTGGGCTTTGAGGACGAGGGCTTGACTCCCGCCCGCACAAAGAAAAAGGTGCTCATCGTGGGGGGCGGCCCGGCCGGGCTCACCGCCGCCGTCACCGCCGCCCGCCGGGGCCACGCCGTGACCCTCTGGGAAAAGGGGGCAAGGCTGGGGGGCACCATCAACTTTGTGGACCGGGACAGCCTGAAAAATGACCTGCGCCGCTATCGGGACTATCTGCTCCGTCAGGCGGAAAAGGAAAACATCACCGTAGTGCTGAATCAGGAGGCCACGGCGGAGTCCGTCCGGGCCTTCAGCCCGAAGCACCTCATCATCGCCGCCGGCGCCCGGCCCGTCACCCCGAAGATACCCGGCATCGAACACGCCCGCCACGCCCTCGATGCCTATGCCGACCCCAAATCCACGGGAGAGCTGGTGGTCATCGTGGGGGGCGGCCTTGTGGGGGTGGAGCTGGGGATGCACCTGCAAAACACCGGGCACCGGGTCACTGTGCTGGAGGCCATGCCGGAGGCGGCCAGGGACGCAGGCCCCGTCTACCGCATCGGCATGATGGCAAAGGCATCTGAGCTGGGCCTGGAAATCCGCACCGGCGTCACCGTCACCTCCATCACCCCCACCGGCGTCTGCTATGACGACGGGCAGGAGGGCTTCCTTCCGGCGGATACGGTGCTCTATGCCGTGGGCATGCGCCCCACGGCGGATGCTTTCCTGGACTGGGCGAACCTCGCACCCCAGGTGGATTTCATCGGGGACTGCCGCCAGCCCGGCAAGCTCCTCGGGGCCATCCACGGCGGCTATTTCGCCGCCATGGATGTCGGGCGATTCTAGCGTCCTTATTCGCCGAAATGCTTCGCATCGGCGCAAGCGCCAATGCTCGATGATTCCGGCGAAACGTCCTTTCCAAAACGCAAACCAGCGAAGCGTTTGCGTTTTGGGAACCTTGTCAGGAGAACTCCCCCATTGATATCAGAACATAGGGAACCGGGCCGGTCAAGCTGACCGGCCCGGTTTTTATGTCGAGTATTCCCTTTTTACAGCACCTTCAGCGCGCCGGTGGGGCAGGCCTCGGCGCACTTCTTGCAGGTGGCGCAGACCTTGATTTTCCCGCTGTCCCGGAATTCCGGCTTGATGACGGTGCCGAAGCCCCGGCCCACCAGGCCCAGCAGACCCTGCTTCGCCACCTCGTCGCAGATCCGGACGCAGAGGTTGCAGAGGATGCACTTGCCCTGGTCCCGCTCAATGACGGCGAGGCGCTTTTCGCTGTCGTGCTTCCGCTTCTCCCCGGCGAAACGCGCGGGGTCGATGGGGTAGCGGTTGGCGTGCTTAATGAGGCTGCATTCGGCGTAGTCGTGGCAGCCGCACTCCAGGCAGCGGGAGGCCTCCTTCATGGCCTGCTCAGCAGTAAAGCCGCTGTTTACGGGCCTAAAGTCGTGCTTCCGCTCCTCGGCGGGGCGGTTCACCACTTGGACGCGGGGCTTCCGCTCCCTGTCCTTATAGTCCTCGGCGGTAACGGTCCGCTTGCTCACGAAGGGCGCCCGGTAGGGCACCACGGCCCCCTTGAGGTAGCTGTCCACCACGTCGGCGCACTTGCCGGCCTCGCCGATGGCGGCGATGGCGATGTCCGCCCCCTTGTTGGTGGCGTCGCCGATGGCGAAGACCCCCTCCAAATCGGTGCGGAAGGTGGTTTCGTCCGCGGAGATGATGCCCCGGCGGTTGAGACCCACCTCGATGCCGGCGGGGTCCACCTTCTGGCCGATGGCGGCGATGACCGCGTCCACGCCAAGGGTCTCGAACTTGCCCTCCACAGGCACGGGGGACCGGCGGCCGGAGGCATCGGGCTCGCCCAGCTCCATGACCTGGAGCTTCACAGCCTTCACCTTTCCGCCTTCGCCCAGAAGCTCCGCGGGGTTGGTGAGGAACTTGAAGGTAACGCCCTCCTCCTTGGCCTCCTCAATTTCGTCGGCGTTGGCGGGCATCTCCTTCTCGGTACGGCGGTAGATGACGTAAACGTTCTCCGCCCCCAGGCGGACGGCGGTGCGGCAGGCATCCATGGCGGTGTTGCCGCCGCCCACGATGGCCACGTTCTTCCCGATGGGGAGGGGCTCCCCCAGGGCGACGCTGCGGAGGAAATCGATGCCGCCGCAGACGCCCTGAAGCTCCTCGCCGGGGCAGCCCAGGGGGGTGCTCTTCCAGGCGCCGATGGCCACGATCACCGCGTCGAACTTCGCCTTATAATCGGCAAAGGAGATGTCCCGGCCGATCTTCACGCCCGTTTCCATTTTTACGCCGGCTTCGGCGATTTCGGCAATTTCCGCGTCCACCACCGCCTTGGGCAGGCGGTATTCGGGGATGCCGTAGCGGAGCATGCCGCCCATCTTCGGCATAGCCTCGGTGAGGGTCACGTCGTGGCCCTTGAGGGACAGGTAGTAGGCCGCGGTGAGGCCGCCGGGGCCGCCGCCGATGATGCCCACCTTCTTCCCGGTGAGGGGGGCGCGCTCCGGCTTCCACTTGTCGGCCTTGTCCAGCATGTCCATGGCCATGAAGCGCTTGATGTTGGCAATCGAGATGGGCTCCTCCACCAGGTTCCGGCGGCACTCCTTCTCGCAGGGATGGGGGCAGACGTGGCCGATGCTGGCGGGCATGGGCAGCCGGTCCTTGACGATGCGCACCGCCTCCCGGGTGTTCCCCAGGGCCACCTGCTTCACATAGGCCTGGCAGTCGGTCCCGGCGGGGCAGGCGAGGCGGCAGGGGCCCATGCAGTCGCCGTCGTGGTCGCTCATGAGAAGCTCCAGCGCGATCTTCCGGGCCTGGACGCAGCGCTTGCCCTCGGTGTTGATGACCATGCCGTCAGCGGCGAGGGTGGAGCAGGCACGAAGCAGCTTGGCGCTGCCCTCGGCCTCCACGACGCAGACGCCGCAGGCGCCGTAGTGCTTCACTGTCTCGTTGTGGCAGAGGGTGGGGATGTCGATGCCGTAGCGCCCGGCGATGTCCAGGATGGTCTCGCCGGTCTCGCCCGTGCAGGCAATTCCGTTGATGGTCAGTTTAATCTCGCTCATGTCGTCGCCTCCTTATTCCACGGTCACCGCGCCGAAGCGGCAGGTGTTCTTGCAGGCGCCGCAGCGGATGCAGAGCTTGGAATCGATCTCGAAGGGGTGCTTCACTTCGCCGGAGATGGCCTTTGCCGGGCACTTCCGGGCGCAGGAGGAGCAGCCGATGCACTTTTCCTTGTCGATGGAATAGGTCAGAAGGGCGGAGCAGGACTTGGCCGGGCACTTTTTATCCCGGATGTGGGCGTCATACTCCTCCCGGAAGTAGCGGATGGTGGTGAGCACGGGGTTGGGCGCGCTCTGCCCGAGGCCGCAGAGGGCCCCGTCCTTGACGGTGGTGCAAAGCTCCTCCAGGAGCTCCACGTCCCCCTCCCTGCCCTTGCCTTCCACGATGCGGGTGAGGATCTCTCCCAGCCGCTTGGTGCCCAGGCGGCAGTGGACGCACTTGCCGCAGCTCTCCCGGGTGGTGAACTCCAGGAAGAACTTGGCCACGCCCACCATGCAGGTGGTCTCGTCCATGACCACCATACCGCCGGAGCCCATGATGGCCCCCGTGGCGGTGAGGCTTTTGTAGTCGATGACGGTGTCCAGCAGCTTTTCGGGGATGCAGCCGCCGCTGGGGCCGCCCAGCTGCACGGCCTTGAACTTCTTGTCCTCCCGGATGCCGCCGGCGATGTCGAAGATTACGTCCCGCAGGGTCATGCCCATGGGGATCTCCACCAGGCCGCCCCGCTTCACCTTGCCGGTGACGGCGAAGACCTTGGTGCCCTTGCTGTTCTCGGTGCCCATGGCGGCGAAGGCCGGCCCGCCGTTCTCGATAATCCAGGAGACGTTGGCGAAGGTCTCCACGTTGTTGATGTTGCTGGGCTTGTGCCAGTACCCCTCGGCGGCGGGGAAGGGGGGCTTCAGGCGGGGCATGCCCCGGTTGCCCTCCAGGGACTCGATGAGGGCGGTCTCCTCACCGCAGACGAAGGCTCCCGCCCCGGCCTTGATGCGGATGTCGCAGCTGAAGCCGGTGCCGAGGATGTTCTTGCCCACATAGCCCTTCTCCCGGGCCTGGCGGATGGCCTCCCGCAGGCGGACGATGGCCAGGGGGTATTCCGCCCGGACGTAGACGATGGCCTCGATGGCACCGATGGCGTAGGCGCCGATCATCATGCCCTCGATGAGGTTGTGGGGGTCACTCTCGATGACGGCCCTATCCATAAAGGCGCCGGGGTCGCCCTCATCGGCGTTGCAGATGAGGTATTTCTCCTCCCCGGCGGACTTCCGGGCCGCGTCCCACTTGAACCAGGTGGGGAAGCCCGCGCCGCCGCGCCCGGCGAGGCCGGAGACCTTGATCTCCTCGATGACGCTCTCGGGGGTCATCTCCGTGAGGGCCTTCTTCAGGGCGGAATAGCCCCCGGCGGCCACATAGTCCTCCAGGCTCTCCGGGTCCACGATGCCGCAGTGCCGCAGGGCGATGCGGGTCTGGCGGGTGAGGAATTTTTCGTCCTCGGGCCTGATAAGTATATCCGCGATGGCGGCGTAATCCCCGGTCTCCGCCGCCCGGGCGATGGCCTCGGCGTTCTCCGCGCCCACATGGACGCAGCGGTGCAGGCCGCCCTTTTCGTCATAGATGTCCACGATGGGCTCCAGGAAACAGGCGCCCACGCAGCCGGTGATGCCCAGGGAGGCTTTTCCCGGGTTCAGGGCCGTCTTTAAGGCGTCATAAACGGCGGCTGCGCCGGCGGCGAGGCCGCAGCTCCCCTCTCCTACCACAATGCGAGCTTTCATGCGTTTTCCGCCTCCTTCCGCAAATCCCGCAGGATTTGCCTGGCCTTGTCCGTCGTCAGGGAGCCATAGGTCTTGTCGTTGATCATCATCACCGGGGCCAGGGAGCAGCAGCCCAGGCAGGACACCACGGAGAGTGAGAAGAGCCCGTCCGGGGTGGTCTCGTTGTTGCCGATGCCCAGCTCGTCGGAGATGGCGTCGAGAATGGTCTCCGCGCCGTTGACATAGCAGGCCGTGCCCTTGCACAGCATGATGAGATATTTCCCCACCGCCTGGAAGCGGAACTGGGAGTAAAAGGTGGCGACGCCCATGATCTTGGCAGGGCTGTCCCCTGTGCGCTCGGAGATGTAATAGACCGCATCCGGGGGGATGTAGCCATAGATCTCCTGGGTCTTCTGTAAAATGGAAATGAGGCTGCCCTTCACCCCGGCGTATTCCGCCAGCGTTTCGTCCAGCAGCGTCAAATCGACTGCGGCCTCGGTATTCGTCATCCTTCTGGACCTCCTTCATTCAGGCAACGCGGGTCGGGAGCCCCGCGCCCTGTCCTTTGCACACATTATGGAATTATAAGCCCTCTCTTGGGAAATTGCAATCACAGATTGGCCCAAAAGCGGTGATTTCCGGCATTTTAACAGCTTCCTCGACCCCTGCACCCGTCCGAACCTCCACCCCGCCCTTGAGCACCACCCGAAATCCCTCGTCCTCCACGGTCACCCGATCCAAAAAGAGCACCACTGCGGCATCGTCAAAGCGGACCATACCGCCCCCGACGCCCAGCACCCCCTCCGGCAACGGGGTCCTCGTTCTCCGAAAGAAATCCTCAGCCTCCCGGCAGGCGGAATCCGTTTCCGGCGGGAGCTCCGGCGGCTGCCCGCTCTCCAGCTGCTCCGCCAGCTCCGAGAGCATGCGGAGCTGCATTTCCCGGTTTTGAAGCTCGGCCCGTTCAAGCGCGACGGTCTCTCCCTTTTCGGAAAGGTTCACCAGGTTCGTGCGCAATCGGGCCAACGCATCGTCCAGCTCCCGCTTCTGTTTCGGCAGGGCATTGAAGGCCCGGAGGATTGCCGCCTTTGCATCTGCCTCCATGACGATACGACAGTCGCATCGGCTGCCTGCGGGCATCCGGGCGCTGTCCTTCTTCTTCGCGGCACGCGCCCGGCATCGCCAATCGGCTTCAGCGCCCTGAGAAGAGGTGTAGCATTTCAATGTCTGCCCGCATTTGCCGCAGATTAAGCGGCCATTAAGCGCCACGAGGCTGCCAAAGCGCAGCTTTTTTGCCTCCGTCTTTAGCGCGCCGCGGCGTTTTCGTTCTTCCTGCACCCGGTCAAAGATCTCCTTCGGCACAATGGGGTCGTGATTGTCCTCCACATAATACTGCGGGCGCTGTCCCCGGTTTTTGACCAGGCGGTGGGTGAGGAAATCCTCCGTATAGTATTTTTGCATCAAAAGCACTCCGCAGTATTTTTCATTTCCCAGGATACTGTTGACTGTGGAGTTATACCAGATCCGGCCTCCTCCGGCGGTCCTTGCCCCCTCGGCTACTCGCCGCGCAGCAATCAGATAGGGGCTGTAGCCCTCCAGGTATTCCCGGTAGATGCGGCGAATCAGCTTCGCCTCCTCCGGCTCGATGACCAGAACGCCCCGCTCCCCGGTGCCCCGGAAGCCCAGGAAGCGGGAGTAGTTGAAGATGCCCTTGCCCTCCTGAAAGCCGAACTCGATTCCCATTCGGACGTTGTCGGAGATGGATTTTGACTCCTGCTGGGCAATCGAGGCAAGAATGGTGATGAGGACCTCGCCGGAGGCCTCCATCGTGTTGACCGCTTCCTTTTCAAAGACGACGGGGATGCCCAGGCTCTTCAGCTTCCGGATATAGTTCAGGCAGTCCAGCGTATTGCGGGCAAAGCGGGAGATGGATTTTGTGAGAATCAGGTCGATTTTCCCCGCTTCACAGGCTTCAATCATGCGGTTGAATTCATCCCGCCTGCGCACGCTGGTCCCGCTGATGCCCTCGTCAGCCGCTGTCAAGTAAGGACTAAAAAATAACCCTCATTTTATGCCGAGAAACTTGACGATTTGAGCGATTCCGCGATGCTCTCCAGTTCTTCACAGAAAGTGAGTCGAACCCGGAGGACACCATCGGGATAGATCGTTACTCTGTCAAGCAACTCCCGCAGGTTTGCTTCCGCAAGATCGTCAATCCCGGCATAGCTCTTATACTTGGAAATGATGCTGCTGGCATTGCCGTCCTGCTCTATCGAGAGGGCAACTTCCAAAGCGTCGATCTCTTCGGCAATCTTTGTGAGCTGACCGGAAAGGGCTTGCTTCCGGGAAACATATTCATCCTTCCCGATGCTTCCCTCGAAAAAAGTTTCATACATATCTTGCAGGCGGCGCTCCGTCTGCTCTTTTTTGCTCTGCAATACCATGAGCTTCCTCTGGAGCTGCTTGCGGTCAAGTCGAACCTGCTCCTGCTGCTGGAGAAGAATCTGATTGAGATCAACGGCAAGTCTGGCATAGGCGCGGAGCGTAGTCAGGATGGCGTCCATGATGTCCTCTTCGGGAATATGCTCACTGGAGCAATCATACTCATCTGTGAAACGCGGCGTATCGCAGAAGTAATATCGCACCTTCGTATGGGAGCGTTTCATCGCTCTGCCGCAGCATCCACAGTAGACTTTCCTTGAGAGAGGTGCGGTTGCCGTTGTAACCGGACCTTCGCGGAACTCACGCAGCTTGCTTTGTGCATCATCGAACTGCTCCTTTGAAATAATCGCCTCGTGCATGTCCTCAGCAACGATCCACTTGTCGCGGGATGCCTTGACCGTGTGGGTGCTGCCTACAATATCACGGCGGCGCTTTCCATAAATGGTGCAGCCAGTATAACGTGCGTCCCTGACAATCTTCATCACACTTCCAGCGGTCCAGAAGTTATCCTCAGAGATACATGGCCACGGGAGCCACTTACAGCCTGTGCTTCTCTTATACCGCATCGGCGTGAGCGCCCCTTCTCGATTCAGATGCCGTGCTATCTCCGTGATGCTCTGACCGTCACACACCATCTTGAATATCGTTCTGACGGTCTCTGCGGCCTCTGGATCGACGATTAAGTGCTTGGCATTATCCGGGTCCTTGGCATAACCAAAGGGCGCTGCCGGGGCCAGGAAATCGCCATTTTCGGCAAGCCGGTCTCTGGCGCTTTTTACTTTCCCGGAAAGCTCTTTGCTATATAGGTCATAGATGATCGTGGAGAAGGAAACGCTCAGACTGTCAATGTCCGATGGGCGCGAGCTGTCGTAGCAGTCGCCCAGGGAGATAAAGCGCACCCCCATGAAGGGAAACACTCTGCTGATGTAGTCGCCCACAGTCAGATAGTTTCGTCCGAAGCGGCTGAAATCCTTGACGATGATACACTGGATGCGACCCTTCTTGACGAGCTCCAAAAGCTCCTTCATGCCGGGACGTTCAAAGTTAGTTCCCGTCCAACCGTCGTCGCACAGTTCAATTCGGTTCCATCCCTCAAATTCGCTGTGCGTATCCAGATAGTGATCCAGGAGGTGACGCTGGTTTACGATGCTCACAGACTCGGTTTCCTCTGTCTTCATCAAGTCTTCACTGGATATGCGGAGATACTTTGCTATGGCTCTTTGCGTAGGGCGAAAGATGCAGCTTGCTGCTGCGCCGGTACACATAGCGCGGGTTGTTCCGGCAGAAGTGACCGTCAATGTATTGGTAGAGGCCGGTACTGAGGCACTGTTGAAAGTCCGGGCTCCGTTCAAAAAGCTCCAGCGCCGTGTAAAAGTCGATGGAGAAGGTTTGATTCTTTTCCAGAGAACCTGGGGCAAACGAATGGTCCGAAACATACCCTCCGTTGACATAGTTCAAAACGCCCTGCGCTTCTGTATAGCCCAGCTCGATCATCCGCAGTTTTGCACTTTGCTTGGAAACGCCGTAGAACCGTGCCAGATCTCCGATGACATGAGAGATAAGCTTTGGCCGCTGCATGTTCGGATACCGCTGCGAATACCTGGCAATCAGTTCCTCGATTTTAATTGGCGTTGTGGGTGCCGGCATCCGAATCCTCGGCGTGACCCGGTTTGCCTGCCACTCGATCCAGTCCACGGGGCTGCGGCTCATAAAGCTCTTTTCCGCGAGATATGCTTC
>Ga0208297_1000362_pt1 | contig 102370 bp, 97 predicted proteins | sample LMS_cellobiose_e_FD_187367 | JGI IMG/M metagenome (GOLD analysis project Ga0208297, IMG submission 187367) | Rumen-fistulated moose microbial communities from Alaska, USA - LMS_cellobiose_enrichment (SPAdes) (version 2) | ecosystem: Host-associated > Mammals > Digestive system > Stomach > Rumen... | reverse complement strand
CTTCAACACCGGCCACGCCAGCACCTCCCTTTCCGCGGCGCTGGGCATGGTCCGGGCCAAGGCCCTGCTCCATGAGCCGGGCCATGTGGCGGCCGTCATCGGCGACGGCGCCCTCACCGGCGGCCTTGCCTATGAGGCGCTGGACGACGGCGGCGATAGCAGGCTGCCCCTGGTGGTGGTGCTCAACGACAACGAGATGTCCATCTCCCGGAACGTGGGGGCCATGAGCCGAAGCCTGTCCCGCCTGCGGGTCAGCCGCGGTTACAACCGGCTGAAGCGGCTTGTGGTCCGCACGCTGGAATTGGGCGTGGTGGGCCGCCGCCTGTTCAAAAATCTGGAGAGATTCAAAAACCGGATCAAGCGGTTTTTGCTGCAAAACACCTTCTTCGAGGAGATGGGCTTCACCTATCTTGGCCCCATCGACGGCCACGACATCCCCCAGATGATCGCCCTGCTGCAGGAAGCCCGGGCGTTGAAGCGGCCGGTGGTGGTCCATGTGATCACCCAAAAGGGCAAGGGCTATGCCCTTTCTGAGCGGAATCCGGAAAAGTTTCATGGCGTCGCCCCCTTCTCTCCTGAGACGGGGACCGTCGTCGCCGCGGGAGGCGTCTCCTGCTCGGAGGTCTTCGGCCAAACGGTGCTCCGGCTGGCGGAGGAGAACGAGCGCGTCGTAGCCGTCACCGCCGCCATGCGGGACGGCACGGGGCTGCGGCCCTTCTTCGAGCGGTTCCCCGACAGGGCCTTCGATGTGGGCATTGCCGAGGAACACGCCCTCACCATGGCCGCCGGCATGGCGGCGGAGGGCCTGTTGCCGGTGGCGGCCATCTATTCCTCTTTCCTGCAGCGGGCCGTGGATCAGCTGTGTCACGATGTGTGCCTGCAAAAGCTCCCCGTGGTCGTCGGCGTGGACCGGGCCGGCCTGGTGGGGCAGGACGGGGAAACCCATCAGGGCATCTACGATCCGGCGCTGCTGTGCGCCATTCCGAATCTTGCCGTGTACGAGCCCTCCACCTTGACTCAGCTGCGGGCCATGGTCCGCCTGGCGGTGGAACGGAGGGAGCCGGCGGCCATCCGCTATTGCCGGGGGACCCTGCCCGAGGGCGAGGGGGAGGAGCCGGTGACCTTTGGCCGTTGGGCCACCCTGATCCCGCCCCGGGATGTGGTCATCATCGCCGCCGGGCCCCTGGTGCCCCTGGCGCGCCGGGTGGCGGAGAGGACCGGCTGCGGCCTGGTGGACGCACGGTTTTTGAAACCGTTGGACCATGCGTTGCTGGATGACTTACGCCGGCGGGGATGCCGGCTCATCGTGGCGGAGGAGAGCGTGGCGGCCCTGGGTCTGTATGTTTCCGCCTGCTGTCCCGAGCTTCGGGTGCGGCTTCTGTGCCTGCCGGACGGGTCCATGCCCCAGGCCTCCGTGCCCCGGCAGAGGACATTGGGCGGCATCGACGAGGCGGCCATGGAGCGGGCCGTGGAGCAGATGAGGGCGTTGTGATGGAAAAGAAGCGTCTCGATGTATATATGGCGGAGGCGGGCCTGGCCCCTTCCCGGGAGAAAGCCCGGGCCATGATCATGGCCGGGGAGGTCTATGTCGGCGGCCGCAAGGCGGAGAAGGCGGGGGAGGAGGTGCGCCCCGAGGACGAGGTGACGGTCCAATCCGACCCCGTTCCCTTCGTGAGCAGGGGTGGCCTGAAGCTGGACAAGGCGCTGAAGGTATTCCCCCTTTCGATCCGGGACAAGGTCTGCCTGGATGTGGGCGCCTCCACCGGCGGGTTCACCGACTGCATGCTGCAAAACGGCGCACGCCACGTGTGCGCTCTGGATGTGGGCTATGGGCAGCTGGCCTGGCAGCTGCGGAACGATCCGCGGGTCACGGTCATGGAGCGGCGCAACGCCCGGTTCATGGAGCCAGCCTGGTTTGAGGGGCCCTTCGATTTTGCGTCCATCGATGTGTCCTTCATCTCCCTGAAGCTCATCCTGCCGCCCCTCAGGGCCTGTCTCATGCCCCAGGGACAGGTGGTGGCCCTGATCAAGCCCCAGTTTGAGGCGGGGCGGAGCCAGGTGGGCAAAAACGGCGTGGTCCGGGAGGCATCGGTCCACCAGGATGTATGTATAAATATAATCCGGTTTGCCCAACAGATTGGCTACGCGGTGGAGGACGTCTCCTTTTCGCCCATCACCGGGCCCAAGGGGAACATAGAATTCCTGCTGTTTATGAAAAACGAAGCCGGGGATCGGGCTGGAGAAATCTGCCAGATCGAGGCAAAAACCGCCGCTATCGTGGCCGAAAGTCATAAATTCCACGTAAATTGTTAAAAATTTATTCATAAATGTATTGAAATTTCGGAATTCATACTGTATAATACACCTGCAGTATTCATCCGAGGGCAATGTGTTGAACCTATTCTTTGCAGCGAATCCTAAAAAACCGGCCACTTTCGATGCGCGCAAACGCATGATGGATGCCGCGGCAGACCATGGTTTTTTATGCGTTGAGCTGGAGGAGCGTGCCCCCATGCCGGGGGAGGACGGGGTCCTCATCGTCATCGGCGGCGACGGCTCCATCATCCGCCAGGTCCCCCAGGCCCTGTCCGCGGGGGTGCCCATCCTGGGCATCCACTATGGCCGGGTCGGTTTTTTGACGGAGCTGACGGAGGAGGGCTTCTTGAAGGCCCTGCCGAAGCTGCGGGACGGGGACTATCGGCTGGAGCAGCGGGCCATGCTGGATTGCCGGCTGAACACGGGGCAAACCTACCGTTGCCTCAACGACGCGGTGCTCTACAAGTTCTCCTTCTCCGGCGTCACGGAGATCGGCGTGCGGATCGACGGCAGGCCGGTTTGGACGGTGTCCGCGGACGGGGTCATGGTGTCCACGCCCACCGGCTCCACCGGCTATAACCTCTCCGCCGGCGGGCCCATCGTGCCGGAGGGGCTGGAGGCCATGGTGATCACCCCCATCTGTCCCCACAAGCTGCAGGCCAGGCCCATCGTGGTCCGGGCGGACAGCGAGATCGAGCTGACGGAGCATGACGAGGGCACGGCGGCGGTGGACGGGCAGCGGGTGTGCCGGGTGATGAAGGGGGAGAAGCTCCTCATCACCGGGTCAAAGGAGCGGGTTTCCTTCATCCGCTTTGAACAGATGGACATTTTCAGCCGCATACGGGAGCGGTTGACATAAACAAGAGAAAAACGAACGAGGCGGAAACCTATGAAAACGAAACGACATGCCATGATCATCAAGATCATCGCTTCCCAGGATGTGGAGACTCAGGAGGAATTGGCGCGGCTCCTTGGAGAGCAGGGCTTTCAGGTCACCCAAGCCACCGTTTCCCGGGATATCAAGGAACTCAGGCTCATCAAGGTCCTCACCAGCGAAGGCAACTATAAATATGCCACTGTGGAGAAGGCGGAATCCGATCTGCAGGAGCGCTTCATCCGGCTGTTCTCCAACTGCGTCGTGTCCATCACCAACGCCGGGAACCTGATCGTGATCAAGACCATCGCCGGCAGCGCGTCCGTGGCCGGCGAGGCCATCGACTCCCTGAAGTGGCCGGAGATCGCCGGGTCCATCGCCGGGGACAACACCATTTTCGTGGCGGTCCGGGAGGGGAAGAACACCGCTGAGCTCATCAAGCGTTTTCAGAAGATGATGAAATAAAGGAGCAAGACCGTGCTCAGGCACCTGACCATATCCAATATCGCGTTGATCGACAAGCTCTCCCTGGACTTCGAGGAGGGCTTTTCTGCATTGACGGGCGAGACCGGCGCCGGCAAGTCCATCCTCATCGAGGCGGTGGGGCTGGCCCTGGGCGAGCGGGCCTATCGGGAGAGCATCCGCACCGGGGCCCAGAAGGGATCGGTGGAGGCGCTCTTCACCGTGAAGGAGGGGACTCCCGCGGCGGAATATCTCACGGACCACGAGCTCTATGATGGGGAGGAGGTGGTCCTCTATCGGGAGCTGTATATGAGCGGCAAGAGCGTCTGCCGGATCAACGGCACGCTGATCAGCGCCGCGGAGCTGAAGACCGTGGGGGATATGCTGGTGGACATGCATGGCCAGCACGCCCATCAGTCCCTGCTGAACGAGAAGACCCACCTGGGGCTGCTGGACGCCTTTGCCGAAAGCGACCGGGACGGGCTGCTCACCCGCATGCAGGCGGAGCGGCGGCAGGCCCTGGCGGCCCGGGCCGACCGGGAGCGGCTCCAGGCCAGCCTGAAGGAGCGGGCGCGGCGGCTGGATGTGATCGCCTTTGAGCTGAAGGAGATCGACGGGGCCCAGCTGCAGCCGGGGGAGGAGGAGCAGCTGGGCGCGCGCAAGAAGCAGCTGCAGAACTTTGCCGCCATCGAGGAGAACCTGCAGGCGGCCTATGACGCCCTGTATGAGGAGCAGGGGGCGCTGAACCAGATCTCCGAGGCGAAGCGGTGCCTGGCCGCCCTGGGCGAGTATGGGGAGGCGTATCAGGCCGCCGCCCAGCAGACGGAGGAGGCCTACTATTCCCTGGAGGATGTGGCCTATTCCCTGCGGGACGCCCTGAACGGGCTCTCCTTCGATCCCAACGCTTTGGATGAGATCGAGAGCCGGCTCTTCCAGATCGAGCAGCTCAAGCGCAAATATGGGGCGAACATCGAGGAAGTTTTGGAATACGGGGAAAAATTGCGCGGGGAGCAGGCGGAGCTGCTGAGCGGCGAGGACCGACTCTCGGAGCTGGAGCAGGCGGAGCGGGCGGCTGTCCGGGCTTTTTCGGCGGATGCGCAGGCCCTGTCTGCCCGGCGCAAGGAGGGGGCGCAGCGGCTTAAGCAGGCCATCGAGGGGAATCTGAAGGACATGGGCATGCCCTTTGCCACGTTCTCCGCCGGGTTTTCGGCCGTTGCGCCGGAGGCCCTCAGCGAGAGCGGGGTGGACGAGGTGGCCTTCCTCTTTTCCGCCAACAAGGGGGAGCCGGAGAAGCCCCTCTCCCGGGTGGCCTCCGGCGGCGAGATCTCCCGGGTCATGCTGTCCTTCAAGGCGGCCCTGTCCCATGCTGACGCCATCGGGACGCTGATCTTCGACGAGATCGACACCGGCATCTCGGGGCTCATCGCCAACGCCGTGGCCAGGAAGATGCAGGAGCTGTCCAAATCCCATCAGCTGCTGTGCGTCACCCATCTGGCCCAGATCGCGGCCCGGGCGGATCGGCAGTATTATATCTATAAGGAGACCGTGGGGGAGAACACCCGTTCCGCGGTGAAGGCTCTCTCGGAGGAGGAGCGGCCGGCGGAGCTGGCCCGGATCATGGGCAGCGTCAACGACCCCTTGGCCATCCAGCACGCCCGGAACCTGCTCAGGAGTGCCCGGGAGGGATAACGAAGGGCTTTTTGCCGCTTTTTTCTCTTCGGTGAAGAGAAAAAAGCGGCGCAAAAAAGAGAAGCTTAAGGGGATAATGAGGAGTGCCCCTTAAGCTTTTAGTATTCTTAAAGTTCTTTGGGGCGACCTTTCTTTCAAGAAAGGTCGCGCTGCTTTTATCCTTCCACCTTGATCCCAAATCCCGCGATCTCGCTGACGGGCAGGGAGAAGGTGATGGCGCCGGCCTTGGTGTCGGGGCCGGCTTTTTCGATGATGGTTTTCATGATGGCGCTCTTTTGCCCTGTGGCGGCGACGATGAGGATGACCTCCTTCTCCGAGGCGATGGAGACCTTGTAGAACTTCTCGGCGTTCTTGCTCCCCGTGCCGAGGCCGTGGACCACCGTGCCGCCTCGGGCGCCGGCGGAGCGGGCCGCATCCATGACCTGGTCCGTGGCTCCCTGGTTGGCGATGACCATGATGAGCTCATAGTCGAAGTTGAAGGTGGGCGCGCCCTTCGCGTTTTGCCCGTTGGATAAGAATGCCAATGTCTTGCTGCCTCCTACGCTTTTGATGGGAACGCCGATGGTGACGCCGTTGCCGGGGGCGTCGATATAGAGTCGCTTGCGCTGTTCCTGAATGAGTGCCCGGGTCTGCTCCGGGCTGGCCACCGTCATAAACAGACGCCTGTCCTTGGAGTCCATGCCCAGCAGCTCCAGCATGGACCGGGTGGCGGTGCCCCGGCAGGGCAGGGACAGGACGATGGGGAGGGAGAGCTCCTCGCACACCTTTTTCATGATGTTGGCCCCATAGGGGTTGATGATGGAGAGCACATAGTTCATGCGGCTGCCTCCCAAAGCTCGATGATGTCCGCTTCGCCGTAGGCCTCCGTGGCGGCGGCGGTGCGCCGCTCGTTGATGGCGGCCCGGACGCCCAGCAGCTGAATGGTGATCAGCGGCATCATGGCCACCATGGCCACGATCCCAAAGGCGTCGGAGAGCACATTCCCGCCCAGGGCCGTGCTGGCGCCGATCATAAACTGCAGCATGAACGCGGCGGTCATGGGCCCGGAGGCCACGCCGCCGGAGTCAAAGGCGATGGCGGTGTACAGATCCGGCACAAAGAAGGACAGGGCCAGGGACAGGGCATACCCGGGGATCAAAAAATACAGCAGGGACAGCCCCGTCAGCACCCGCAGCATGGAGATCCCCATGGCAAGGGCGATGGCCACCGACAGCCCCAGCTGGATGAACCGGCCCGAGATGGCCCCGGAGCTCACCTGCTCGATCTGCTTTTGCAGCACCAGCACCGCCGGCTCCGCCGAGATGATGAACCAGCCCAGCAGCATGGACAGCGGCACCAGAAACAGCCGCAGGGGCCCCCGGGTCAGGGCTGCGCCCAGCACGCTGCCCAGGGAGGCGAAGCCCACGTTCACCCCGGTCAAAAACAGCACAAGGCCCAGATAGGTGAAGCCGATGCCCATGCAGATCTTCCAGAAGCTACGCCCGTCCATGCGAAAGGCGATGGTCTGAAACACCAGAAAGATGACCAGGATGGGCAGCAGGGCCACGGCCGTCTCCCTGAGATAGGCGGGCAGAGCATAGAGATAGGCAAACCCCAGCTCCGTGGTGGTCTCGTGGGCCGCCGCGGCCACGGAAACGGCCCCCTCGCCCTGGCCGTAGAACAGGCTCAGCACCAGCACCGAGAGGATCGGCCCCACGGAGCACAGGGACACCAGGCCGAAGCTGTCGGACTCGGCGTTGCTGTCGCTGCGGATGTGGCTGACGCCCACGCCCATGGCCAGGATGAAGGGCACGGTCATGGGTCCGGTGGTCACGCCGCCGGAGTCGAAGGCCACGGAAAGGAAACTTTTGTCCACAAAGACGCAGAGCAAAAACACCAGCCCATAGAGGCCGATGAGCAGGTATCGAAGTTTGACGCCGGTGAGGATGCGGAACATGGCCAATGCCAAAAACAGCCCCACGCCCACCCCCACCACGACGAGGAGAACAACCGTGTTGATGTGGGGCACGGAGGAGGCCAAAACCTGCAGATCCGGTTCCGAAACCGTCACCGCCGCGCCCAGCAGGAAGCTGACGATCAGGATGAGGGGCAAATTCTTCGAGCGGGTCAGGGCGGAGCCGATGCGGCCGCCGATGGGCGTCATGGAGCTCTCCGCGCCCACGGTGAACAGCCCCATGCCCGCCACCACGAACAAAGAACCCACCAGAAACGAGAGCATATGCCCCGTGGGCAGCGGCGTGACGAACAGGCACAAAAGGCACACGATGCACAGGATGGGGAGCACCGAGGCGATGCTCTCCTGAACCTTGTTCAGCAGGATGGTCTTTTGCTTGTTGAATTCGTTCATATCGCTTTTTAGTCTACCACATTCCGTCGGAAAAGGAAAGCCCCGGAGGAGAGCTTGCGTTTTTTTCTGTTGCGCCGGAGGGGTCGGGTATGTATAATAGGGAAGAATCTTTTTCAAGAGGTGCGTCTTGAGGACAAGCGACTTTTTTTATGATCTTCCCAAGGAGCTGATCGCTCAAACGCCGGCGCCTGTCCGGAGCGGCTCCAGGCTCCTGGTCTATGATCGAAAGACAAAGACCATCACCGACGGGGTGTTCACCGATGTGCTGGCACATCTGCATGCCGGGGATGTGCTGGTGCGGAACAACACCCGGGTCATCCCCGCCCGGCTCATCGGCCACAGACCCGAGACCGGCGGCACCATGGAGTTTTTGCTGCTGAGCCGGCTGCAGGGGGACGAATGGGAGTGCCTGTGCAAGCCCGCAAAGAGGGCAAAGCCAGGCCTCGTCTACCAGGTCACGCCCGAGCTTTCTGTGAAGGTCCTGGGGGACGCGTCCATGGACGGCGGCAAGCGGGTGCAGCTCCTCTATGAGGGCATCTTCGAGGAGGTTTTGGACCGGGCCGGCCAGATGCCCCTGCCGCCCTATATCACGGAGCGCCTTGCCGACAAGGAGCGGTATCAAACCGTCTATGCCGTCACCCGGGGCAGCGCCGCCGCCCCCACCGCCGGGCTTCACTTCACGCCGGAGCTTCTGGAAGCGATCGAGAAGAAGGGCGTGAGGATCGTGGATGTGCTGCTCCACGTGGGTCTGGGCACCTTCCGCCCCGTCAGCGAGGAGAACATCGAGGACCACCGGATGCATGAGGAGTTCTATCGGGTGACGGCGGAGGCCGCGAAGGCCATCAACGATGCCCGCGCCGCCGGGGGCCGGATCGTCTGCGTGGGCACCACCTCCGTCCGCACCCTGGAGAGCGTGGCCACGGAGGACGGCGTCGTCCACCCCGGCAGCGGCTACACCGGCATCTATATCACCCCCGGCTATCGCTGCAAGGCCGTGGACGCCCTCATCACCAACTTCCACCTGCCGGAGAGCACCCTTTTGATGCTGGTCTCCGCCTTCGTCGGTCGGGAGGAGGTTCTTCGGGTCTATGAGCACGCCGTGAAGGAGCGATACCGCTTCTTCAGCTTCGGCGACGCGTGTCTGTTTGAATAGAGGGAGCATATGGAGCAGCTGCAACTATGCGTTCCCCGTCTGAAGGACCTATGGTTCCGTCAACAGATGATGGCCGATTCGATCACCATGGCCTATAACGCAGGCTACGATGTTCCTTTTTCAGGGTATCATCGGGATACGGGATGCATCGACTTTCCAGATTCGGACTGGGCTGACTGGTACGGAGATTGGATCGATCGGGAGCCGGAGCGGTACTATGCGTATATCCAGCATTGTGACGATGGACAATGGCTGGGTGAGGTGTGCCTCCACCGTTCGTCAAGCGGCGAATGGTGGGACATGGGCATCCTGATCCACGCTCCTTTTCGGGGCAAAGGGTATGGAGTCCCGGCATTGCAGCTGCTGCTCGATCACGCCTTCTTGGAGATGGACATACCCTGCGTCCGCAATGAGTTTGAGGTTTCGCGAAAGGAAGCCGGCAGGATCCATAAAAGGGTCGGCTTTCGGGAACTGAGGGAACAAAACGGTATCATGAACTGGGAAATCACCCGGGAAAACTATTTGAGAAAGAGACAATGAACGAGAATTTCAAGTTTGAAGTGCTGCATGTGGACAAACAGACCGGCGCAAGGCTGGGCCGCCTCCACACCCCCCATGGGGACATCGACACCCCGGTCTATATGCCCGTGGGTACCCAGGCCACGGTGAAGGCCATGACGCCCCGGGATGTGGAGGAGACGGGGGCGTCCATCCTGCTCAGCAACACCTACCACCTGTACCTGCGTCCCGGCCACAAGCTGGTGGAGCAGGCGGGGGGGCTGCATAGTTTTATGCACTGGAACAAGCCCATCCTGACGGACAGCGGCGGCTTTCAGGTATTCTCCCTGGCGAAGAAGGGGGATATCCACGAGGACGGGGTGCTGTTCCGCTCCCACATCGACGGCAGCAAGCACCTGTTCACCCCGGAGAGCGTCATGGCCGTGGAGCAGGCCCTGGGCGCGGACATCGCCATGTGCTTCGACGAATGCGCCCCCGGCACCGCGGACTATCGCTATGCCGTGAAGGCCATGGATCGGACCCATCGCTGGGCGGAGCGGTGCCGGGAGGTCCATACCCGGCCGGGCCAGGCCCTCTTCGGCATCGTTCAGGGCTGCGTCTATGAGGATCTCAGGATCGAGAGCGCCAAGACATTGGCGTCCATGGACTTCCCCGGCTATGGCATCGGGGGCCTGTCCGTGGGCGAGCCCAAGGAGAAGATGTATGAGATGCTGGACTCCATCCGGCCCTATATGCCGGAGAACAAGCCCCGCTATCTCATGGGTGTGGGCAGCCCCGACTGCCTCATCGAAGGGGTTCTGCGGGGGGTGGACATGTTCGACTGCGTGCTGCAGACCCGGGCGGCAAGAAACGGTCTGGCCCTGACCCGAAAGGGACGGATCATGCTGCGGAACCAGACCTATGCCGAGGATTTCTCCCCCATCGAGGAGGGGTGCGACTGCTATGCCTGTCAGAACTTCTCCCGGGCCTATATCCGCCACCTCATCAAGGCGGAGGAGATTCTCTCCGGCACCCTCATCACCATGCACAATATCCGCTTCTCCGTGCGGCTCATGGCGGACATCCGCCGGGCCATCGCGGAGGACCGGTTCGGCGACTTTGCCAGGGAGCTGTTGGAGGTCAAGCTGTTTTGATGGAGCGGGTTTTGACGCTGAAAACGGAACAGGAGATGGAAGCCCTGGGAAGCCGTATCGCCGGGGCGCTGCCTCAAGGGGGCTTCGTGGCCCTTTATGGGGATCTGGGGGCGGGAAAGACCGTCCTCTGCCGGGGCGCGGGAAGGGCCCTTGGCCTGATCGGCCACTTGAGCAGCCCCACCTTCACCATCGTCCAGGAGTATCCCACCGCGCCGCCCCTCTTCCACTTCGACGCCTATCGGCTGGCGGACGAGGACGAGCTGTATGCCATGGGCTATGAGGACTATCTGGATCGAAACGGCCTTCTTCTGATGGAGTGGGCGGACCGGGTGCCCGGCGCTCTGCCGGCGGCGCGGCTGGACATAGAGATCGAGGGCAGCGGTCCGGATCCCCGCCGGGTGCGGCTGATGCCCCACGGCGCAGCCTATGAAGGGGCGGTGAGGGAGCTATGAACATCCTTGCCCTGGAAACCACGGACAAGGTGGCCTCCGTGGCCCTGCTGACGGGGACCGGCTGCCGGGAAATGAGGATCGAAAGCCCCCTCCGGCATGAGGAAACGGTCATGCCGGCGGTGGACACGCTGCTGTCGGAGGAAGGGCTCGCCCCATCAGAGTTAACTGCCATCGCCGTGGATGTGGGCCCCGGCTCCTTCACGGGGGTCCGCATCGGTGTCTGCCACGGCAACGCCATGGGGCTGGCCCTGGGGGTGTCGGTGGTGTCCGTAAACGCTCTGGAGGCCCTGTCACTGCCTTTGCTGGGCGGATCGGCGCCGGTGGCCGCCCTCATCGACGCCCGCAACGGCAACGGCTATGGGGCCCTCTATGCCCCTGACGGCGCCGTTCTGATCCCCCCCTGCGCCATGGAGACGGAGCGCTTTTTGGCCGGGTTGCCGAAGGATGCGATCCTGACCGGCACCGGCTTTCCCGGCGCGGACGGGGCCCTGCCCCTGGCCGGGAGCATCGCCGGGATCGCCGCGAAGCGGGGGGGAGAGAAGGCGGCCAGCCCCCTGTATCTGCGCCCCTCCCAGGCGGAAAGGAAGCGGGGCACATGATTTCGGTGCGGCCCATGGCCCGGCGGGATATTGCCCGGGTCTATGAGATCGAGGTTCAGAGCTTTCGCACGCCCTGGTCGAAGCTCTCCCTGCTGGGGGAGCTCCGCAACGACCTGGCCCATTATTATGTGGCGGAAGAGGAAGGCCGCGTCATCGGCTATGCCGGCATGTGGATCCTCTTCGACGAGGCCCACATCACCAACGTGGCCATCGCGCCGGAGCGGCGGGGGGAGCACCTGGGCCGGTATCTCTTCTATGGCATGATGGAAAAGGCCCTGCACTATGGGGCCGACAAGATGACGCTGGAGGTCCGGGAGACCAACGCGCGGGCCCAGAACCTGTATTATAGCTTCGACTTTGAAAAGCAGGGCTTCCGCAGGCGCTACTATGAGGACACGGGGGAGGGGGCCCTGCTGCTGTGGAATCAGGATCTTCGGGCCACTGTGGAGAAAAATGCTTGCCTAAAAAGCGAATTCAGCTTACAATAGAGCGGATCATGAAATAAAGGGAGATCGAACATGAGTTTATACAGCGATTGGAAGGATCGGGCGGAGAACCTGCAGAGCGATGCCGCCTATCAGCAGTATTGGAAGGAATATTTCGCCCAGGAGACCGAGGCCTATCGTCGGGTGCTCCTGGCCCATGATGCGCCCCTCACCGGCTCGGTGAAGGCTCTGGCCGAAAGGATGGACATGGATCCTGTGACCTTCCTGGGGTATCTGGACGGGGCCAACGCCTCCTTCGTCGGCGGCGAAAAGGATTTGGACGCCCTGACGGAGGAGAGCGAAGTCACGCTGGACTTCGATTTTGAAAAGCTGTTCTTCAACATGCACGAGGCCAAGGCCGACTGGCTCTTCACTCTGTCGGAGTGGAACGATGTCCTTTCCGAGGAAAAGCGTCATGAGATCACCAAGGCCTATCGGGCCTCCAAGGTGTTCGTGGCCCCCGTGCAGGTGGGGCGGAACGATCCCTGCCCCTGCGGCAGCGGCAAGAAGTTCAAGAACTGCTGCGGAAAAAACAAATGAGGCAGATTCCGGGAACCTTTTGAAAAATATAAGTTGACAGGAGCGCCATTCCTTGTTAAAATGTGTGACTGGAACTCCTGAATGCGCCTGTAGCTCAGCAGGATAGAGCAACGGCCTTCTAAGCCGTAGGTCCAGGGTTCGAATCCCTGCAGACGCGCCATCCATGCGGCGCTCGCCGGGAGGAGACGATCGGCGAGCGCATGCGTGTTGCGGGGAGAGTTCATCCGAAAAAGCACATATGGTGGGCGTAGTTCAGCCTGGTTAGAATGTCAGATTGTGGCTCTGAAGGTCGTGGGTTCGAATCCCGTCGCCCACCCCATTTTTTTCGGATGAACAGCGGTGGGGTGTCGCCAAGCGGTTAAGGCACAAGACTTTGACTCTTGTATGCGCAGGTTCAAATCCCGCCACCCCAGCCAACCTGACCCGTTAGCTCAGCTGGCAGAGCATTTGACTTTTAATCAAAGGGTCCGGAGTTCGAATCTCCGACGGGTCACCAGCTTCTTGCAGCGCGGGCGTGGCGGAATTGGCAGACGCGCTGGATTTAGGTTCCAGTGCCGCAAGGCGTATGAGTTCAAGTCTCTTCGCCCGCACCAGGCAGGTATAGTGTAGCGGTAACACATTAGCCTTCCAAGCTGAGATCACGGGTTCGAGTCCCGTTACCTGCTCCAATTTTTGCCGGTCCGCCTGTAGGAGGGATCCTCTGACCAGGGTCGAAAAAAATTTTTTCTACCCATTGACAACCGGCGAAATTTTGCTATAATATCCCTTGCGCGTGCGGGAATAGCTCATTTGGTAGAGCGCAGCCTTGCCAAGGCTGAGGTGGCGGGTTCGAGCCCCGTTTCCCGCTCCAGCATATGCCTCCTTAGCTCAGTTGGCTAGAGCACCTGACTCTTAATCAGGGTGTCCAGGGTTCGAGTCCCTGAGGGGGTACCAAAGCAAAAAGAGATGCCAGACGGCATCTCTTTTTGCTTTACGGCGGATTGCGTCAGGGACTCGAACGGGTGCGGGAGTGAATGGAGTGCCTGTGGCACTCCAGAGCCGCACCCCGACCAAGCGTGAGGGCGAATTCGAGTCCCTGAGGGGGTACCAAAGCAAAAGAGATGCCAGACGGCATCTCTTTTTGCTTTACGGCGGATTGCGTCAGGGACTCGAACGGGTGCGGGAGTGAATGGAGTGCCTGTGGCAATCCAGAGCCGCACCCCGACCAAGCGTGAGGGCGAATTCGAGTCACTGAGGGGGTACCAAAGCAAAAGAGATGCCAGACGGCATCTCTTTTTGCTTTACGGCGGATTGCGTCAGGGACTCGAACGGGTGCGGGAGTGAATGGAGTGCCTGTGGCACTCCCGTTTGACAAATGGCGCGCCGCGTTGTATGTTTTTTGCAATGCATCTTCAAAGGCTGTATCCTTTGGAATGGAACAGCGCCGTTTTTCTGAAAGCAATGAATCGAGGTAAAAGGGATGAACAAGGCGAGGGTGATCCTATATGCGTTTCTGGCGGCGGTTTTTTATGCCATCAACGTGCCGGTGTCCAAGCTCCTGCTGCGGGAGGTTGGGCCCACGACCATGGCAGCGCTGCTGTATCTGGGCGCAGGCATCGGCATCGGGATCCTTTCGTTGCTCCATACAAAGGACAGGGAGAAATCGGAGCGTCTGTCAAAGCAGGATCTGCCGTTCGTCATCGGCATGATCGCGCTCGATATCGCCGCCCCCATATTCCTCATGCTGGGCATCAGCTACGGCACCTCTGCAAACGCATCCCTTCTGGGCAATTTCGAGATCGTCGCCACAACGGTGATCGCGCTGTTCATCTTCAGGGAAACGGCCTCAAAGAGGCTTTGGGGGGCCATCGCCCTGATCACCTTGGCAAGCATCCTGCTTTCGTTTGAAGGGACGGACAGCTTCCGCTTCTCCTATGGGTCCCTATTTGTGCTTGCGGCCACGGTATGCTGGGGATTTGAGAACAACTGCACGAGAATCATTTCCTCCAAGAGCACCTATGAGATCGTCATTCTCAAGGGTGTCTTTTCGGGCTTTGGCTCCCTTTGCATTGCGCTGATCAAGGGGGAAGCGATGCCCGGGCTATGGTACGGTGTGGCGGCTCTTCTGTTGGGATTCGTGGCGTATGGGCTCAGCATCTTTCTCTATGTCCGGGCCCAGAGCGTTCTTGGCGCGGCAAAGACAAGCGCATATTATGCCGTGGCCCCGTTTGTGGGTGCGTTCCTGTCGTTTGTGTTCCTGCGTGAGCGGCTGTCCTGGCTTTTCGGCCTCGCGCTGACGGTGATGATCGCGGGTGCCCTTCTGGTGGTGGCGGACACGCTGATCCGATATCACGAGCATGCGCATCAGCACACCTTCACCCATACCCATGATGGAACGACCCACACGCACACGGTGATCCATGTGCATGGCCATGCCCACTATGTGATGGACGGAAAACACGCCCATCATCATGCGCCCCGGGAGCTGGAGCAGCTGCCGGGAGCTCAGCATGCAGGGGTCGGATCCTGATGGGGGAGAGGCTGCCTGACAGCAATACCCGGCCCTGTCATGGGCCGTCGAGGCCTGGAAGCGTCCCCGGACATGCCTTTTCTCAGTGTTTCGCGCAAATTGCTTAAAATATTTTACAAAAACTGTTAACAAAATATTCAAAAATACTTGCCAACCGCAGGGAATGGTGTTAGAATAACCCTGTTCCACAATATCTTGTGGTCTTCGGGCGTACCCGAAACCAAAATGTCGGAGGGATCAGATTGCGGATCATAGCCGGTTCCGCGAAGGGAAGAAGCTTCGATGCACCCCGGGACAAGGACACCCGGCCCACGCTGGATCGGGTGAAGGAGGCCATCTTCGGCAGCGTCCAGTTTCAGGTGGCCGGGGCAACGGTCCTTGATCTGTTTTCCGGATCCGGGAACATGGCGCTGGAGGCGCTGTCCCGCGGCGCCGCGGCGGCGTTCTGTGTGGACGCTTCTCCGGAATGTGCCGCCCTGATCCGCCAAAACGGCGAGAAGCTGGGACTCACGGAAGGGCTGCATGTGCTCTGCGCCGATTACGACGGAGCGCTTTCGACCATGATATCCATGGGCCAGAAGGCGGATTTGATCTTTCTGGACCCGCCCTACGCCTCGGACTATGCCCGGCGGGCGGTGGAGCGCATCTTTCGGGAGGCGCTGCTCAAGAGGGGCGGAACGGTGATCGTGGAGCACGCCTTCGACCAGCCGCCGGAGCTGGGGGAGGGCCCTTGGCAGATCGCGCGGGTCAAAAAGTATGGGATCTGCGGCGTGACGACATTGATTTGGAGGGAAGAGGAATGACCATCGGCGTGTATCCGGGGAGCTTCGATCCCTTTACGGTGGGGCATCTGGATGTGCTCACCAATGCGGCGGGTCTTTTCGATCTGGTATACGTGGCGGTCCTCCACAATGTGGACAAGCGGCCCGCGTTTACGATAGAGGAACGGATGGAGATGATCCAAAACGTTCTGACGGCCGAGCACTTTTCCAATGTGCGCTGCGGCACCTTCGATGGATTGCTGGTGGAGTATGCCAGGTCCGTCAGGGCCACCCACATCGTGAGAGGGCTGCGGGCCACATCCGATTTTGAATATGAGTTCCAGATCGACGCGGTGAACCGCCATCTGGACAGCACCCTGAGAACGGTGTATTTCATGGCCTCGCCCGGCCACTCCTTCCTGAGCTCCAGCAATGTGAAGGAGATCGGCCTATGGGGCGGCAGCATCCAGGGTCTCGTGCCCGCAGTGAATGAAGAGAGAATTCGTGAAAGGTTGGCAAAAAAATGAGCAGCGCACAGACGATGAAGATCTACAGCATCATCTCCCGAATCGAGCAGGTGCTGAACGACAGCCCCAAATATAAATTGGGCGGCGGAAACAAGAAGATCGTGGAGGTCGAGGAGCTTTTCGACCTGCTGGGCGACCTGAAGGTGACCATTCCCGAGGACATCCGGCGGGCCAGCGGCATCATCGCCGAGGAGAGCAACATCATTGGCGACGCCAACGAACAGGCGGAGGAGACCATCGCCAAGGCCAAGGCCGATGCGGAGGAGCTGATGCGCCAGGCCCAGGAGGCCGCGGAGAAGGTCTATAACCAGTCCGTGCAGGAGTATGAGGCCCTGGTTTCCGAGGAATCCGTCTATCAGGAGGCGGTTGCCCGCGCCAAGCAGATGCAGGAGGAGGCCATCGAAAACGCCAACGCCATCACCAACGGCTCCCGGCAGTATGCGGACGATATGCTGGCCGATGTGCAGCGGTATATGAACGAATATGTCAAGATGCTCAACACCAACCGGGAGGAGCTGAACGTGCGGTCCGCCCCCGAATTTGAGGAGAAGGATGTGGAGGAGGCGGTGACGCCCCAGAGGCAGGAGCAGCCCCGTCGCCCCGCGGCGGCCGCGCCCCGGCAGCCCGCCCGGCCCGCTGCGGAGCCGGAGGAGGAAGAGGAGGAGCCCCCGCGCCCCGTTCGCAAGGAGGCGAGGAAGCCTGCCAAGCCCGCCTATGACGACGAGGACGACGAGCCCAGGAAGCCCCGGAAAAAGGGCTGGTTCAAGCGGATGCTGGAGGGCGACGACGACGAGGACGAATTCGACGACGAGGATTGGGGCGAGGACGACGAGGCCGTCAAGGAGGCCAAGCCCAAGAAAAAGCGCCACAAGCTCTTTGAGATCGTGGATGTGGACGACGACGAGGACGAGGACGACTACGACGAATGATCACCGGGGGGCGTTTCCGAAGGGAAGCGCCTTCATTTTTGCCAGCAGACCTCCGTTTCCTCCCTGGTGTGTGTGGCCAATCGCCCCGGGGGCGTTGTCTTTGGGTATACACACATTCTCTTTTGAGAGGATCCTTCTCCTTCTCATTCTCATTATCATTCTCTTGGCCATTTTACCCATGAACTGCAGGGTGGACCCCATCCCTGCTCCTTGCCGGTTAGGGCACCCCATTTTCGGATAGGGTACCCTATTTTGCTCCTTGCCGGATTGAGTATTCGCGGAAGGCTTCAGCCGAAATTACAACTTTATTACGTTTCGTTCATGCCCGTGTTGCGTTTCGTCCGAACTTGCCTGATAGGCTGAAAAAAGGGAAGAACCCAAAAGAACTTCAAGAAGGGAGAAATGCTTCAGTGTATACCCATGGCCATTCTTCTACGTTTCTCTTTGTTGGCGCTTTTTCCTCTTTGGTAAAAAGGAAAAAACGCATGGTCCCTCTCGTCTTCCTATCCCTCCTCCTGGCCGCCTGCCAGCCCACGCCCGCTCAGGAGACGGTGGTCAACAAGCTGGACGGGGCGCTGGAGACCACGATCCGCAGCGACCCTATGGACGAATATGTCATGGAAAGCAGCGGCGGAACGGGGGAGGAGCCCGTCGAGCCCCTGAGGACCGCCCTGGGGATGCCTGAGCGGGCCAGCCTGCGTCTCTCCGGCCCGGTGTACGGCGGCACGCTGCACATAGAGATGGATGCCGAATTCCACATGCCGGAGGTGTCCCGGGTGCCCGTGCTGCTGGTGGGGCGGCTTCATCCCAGCGCCGAGGATAAGCAGCGGATCGCCGAGACCATGACGGGGCGGACCGTGTTCTTCGGAGCGGACCCCTTGGGCAACGAGCGGTTTTTGAACGTGATGGAGCAGGAAAAGAAGGTCCTTTCCGCTCTGGAGGATCATCCCTACGGCCCCAACGCCGACTACGCGAGCCTGCAGGCAGATCTGACGGAACGCATTCAGCGGCTGCTGTCCTATTATAACGAGATGGAGCCGGGCAAGCAGGAACCCTGGACCGGGTCCTGGTCCGATGAGCTGGTGAGCATCTATACCGAGAGCGGCCAGCACATCTGGATCGAAACCGAATCGAAGGATACCTGCAGCATCCAATACGATGCCTCCGATGCCAACGCGGACGGGAGCGAAAAGGTCATCGACGCTGCCGCCGCCCGGCGGCTGGTGGAGGAAGCCCTGGGCGTTTTTGGCGCCAGCCACTATGAGATCGTGGATATCCGCCCCGGGGATCAATTCTATCGGGAGCAGTTCAACAGCGAAACGGGGGTGGACGACGGCTCCTTCACCATTGCCATTCGGCCGTTTTACGAGGGGATCCCTGTCTATGCCTGGAACACCTACTATGGCTCCGACACCGCGGCTCAGAAGGCGGGCCTGAGCTACAGCCGCCCAGTGGTGAAGGAGCGAATCATAGCGGGCGTGAAGAACGGTCATTTGGACAACCTCATCTGGATAGACCCTTTGGAGATCCTGAGCGTGGAGAATGAGAACGTGCCGCTGCTGCCCCTTGAGAAGATCATGGACATATTCGAAAAGCAGGTCTTTATGAACATCTATCTGGACAGCGGCGAGCGAACGATCCGTGTCACGGACATCTATTTCTCCTATCGCTGCGTGAAGAAGCGGGATTCCGACCTCTACTACCTGCTGCCTGTGTGGGACTTTCTGGGCTATGACACGATCTTTGAAAGCTTACAGAAGCGGCACGACATCCACGAGTCCATCCTGTCCATCAACGCCGTGGACGGCAGCATATTGAACGATCTGCTGGGATATTGAAAGGATTTGTTCTAAGCCTGAACCTTTTCTCGACTTGACTTGACAAGTCAAGAGGAGAAAAAAGCGCAAATAAGCCCTTTACTTCCGCAGCATCACCAGCGCGCCGCAGCCGCAGGCGAGGGCCACCACCAAAAAGCACAGCACCCATCGGGGCAGCAGGCACAGAAGGATCACCGTCAGCACCGACAGCAGTATACAAATGATCACGTTGCGCCAGTTGACGCATCCGTGAGAACACCTGGCTCTTTTCATAGGAAAGCACCCCCATAATCCATGGTACGCGCCGGGCGGCGAAAAGGTTCCCGTTTTTTGGCGCCGGGCATAGGATAGTGTATCCTGATGCTTTGTGAAGGAGGCTGCCTATGGAGGTTGCCCTGTTGTCGGTAGAAAACGTATCCATATACTATCACACCCCCCAGGGGGAGACGGAGGCCGTGCGGGACCTTTCTTTCTCGGTGCGGCGGGGGGAGTTCGTGGCGGTGGTGGGCCCCTCGGGATGCGGAAAGACCACCGTGCTCTCTTTGATCATGGGGCTGAACCCGCCCTCCAAAGGCCAGGTTCGCTTTCCCCAGGGGCCCTGCCCCATGGGGTATATGCTCCAGCGGGACAATCTGCTGGAGTGGCGCACCCTGGAAAGAAACGCGCAGCTTGGGTTGGAGGTCCGGCACGCGCTGAACAAAGAGACGAAGGCGCGCACCGTGGGCCTGCTGCAAAAGTATGGCCTGGGGGACTTCCTTTCCTATCTCCCCGGCCAGCTCTCCGGGGGCATGCGCCAGAAGGGGGCCCTGATCCGCACCCTGGCCCTGGACCCGGAGCTGCTGCTTTTGGACGAACCCTTCTCCGCCCTGGATTATCAAACCCGGCTCACCTTGGCCGACGAGGTTTTTTCCATCATCCATGAGGAGGGGAAAACCGCCCTGCTGGTGACCCACGACATCGGGGAGGCGGTGTCCATGGCGGATCGGGTGCTGGTGTTCTCCGATCGCCCCGCGACCTTGAAAAAGGAGATCCTGCTGGACTTCCCCCGGGAGATGACGCCGCTCGTTCGCAGGGAACAGCCCGCGTTTCAGGAGTATTTCGCCGCGATCTGGAAGGAGCTGGAAAAATGATGCCCTATTCAAAGGAACATGAAGCCTATCTTCGATCCCGCCGCATCCACGGGCAAAGGGTGCACATTTGCCGCATACTGGTCCTTTTCCTTTTTTTGGCCCTGTGGGAGCTGGGCGGCCGCCTGGGCTGGTTCGATGTGTTCATCCTCTCCGGCCCCAGTCGGGTCCTGGCCGCCATCGGCCGGCTGTGGGCGGAGGGAAGCCTGCTGCTGCATGTGGGCGTGACCCTTTATGAAACGGTTCTGGGCTTTTTGCTGGGCACGGCCCTGGGGATCCTGCTGGCCGTGATCCTCTGGTGGCTGCCCTTTTTGAACGAGGTCATGGACCCCTATCTGGTGGTTTTGAACGCCCTGCCCAAGATCGCCCTGGGCCCCGTGCTCATCGTGTGGATCGGCGCGGGCATGGGCTCCATCGTGGTCATGGCGGTGCTCATCTCTCTGGTGGTGACCACGGTCACGGTCCTCGGGGGGTTCACCGCCTCGGCGGAGGAGAAGCAGCTGCTCATGCGCACGCTGGGGGCCAGCAAAGGACAGACCTTTTTGAAGGTGGTGCTGCCCGCCGGGGTGCCCCACATGATGTCGGCGTTGAAGATTTCCGTGGGCATGAGCTGGGTGGGCGTGATCGTGGGGGAATATCTGGTGAGCAAATCGGGCCTCGGCTACCTGATCGTCTATGGCGGCCAGGTGTTCAAACTGGATCTGGTCATGGCCTCGGTGGTTCTGCTCTGCCTGCTGGCGGCCCTCATGTACGGGGCCGTGGCCCTGCTGGAAAAACGATTCCAAAAGTGAATAGGGGCGCATAAGGCCAAAATATGACGCAATGGCGGGTCCTTCCTATTGCATTGAACGGGAGTGTATGGTATAATCCGTCCATCTTGGGTGCTTTTACCCGGACAGGAAAGGGTTTGCATGAATAACATTTTTGAGAAGATCGAACAACGCCTGAAGCAGGACCACCAGGTCACGCCCGGCGAAGCGACCGTTTACCAAATACACGACGCCCTGAGCAAGCTGGTCATGGACGGCATCGCCGACACCTGGTACGAAAGCCGTCATCTCCATGAACGCAGCCGGGGCGCTTATTATTTCTCCGCAGAGTATCTCACGGGCCGCATGGTCTACAACAACCTCTATAACCTGGGCATTCTGGACGAGGTGAAAAAGACCTTCGCCGACCATGGCCTGGACATCAACATGTTTGAGGAGATCGAGGACTGCGCCCTGGGCAACGGCGGTTTGGGCCGGCTGGCGGCCTGCTTCCTGGATTCCGCCGCCACCCACGACATCCCCCTGGATGGCTATGGCATCCGCTACAAATACGGCCTGTTCAAGCAGAGCTGGCGGGACGGCTATCAGCACGAGGCCGCCGACGACTGGCAGCGGTTCGGCGATCCCTGGAGCCGCCGTCGCCCCACCCACGAGGTGCTGGTAAAGTTTGCCGACCAAACCGTTCGCGCCGTGCCCTACGACATGCCCATCATCGGCTATCATACGGACAACATCGGCACGCTACGCCTGTGGCAGAGCGAGGCCGTGGAGGACTTCGACTTCCAGCGGTTCAACGAGCAGGAATACGCCGAGGCCGTGAAGGAGAAGAACGCGGTGGAGGACATCACCCGGGTCCTCTATCCCAACGACACCACCCGCGCCGGCAAGAAGCTGCGGCTGAAGCAGCAGTATTTCCTTTCTTCCGCTTCGCTGCAGGATCTGATGCTCCGCTTCAAGCGGGAGGGCCTGCCCGTGGAGCGGTTTGCGGAAAACAACGCCATCCAGCTCAACGACACCCATCCCACCGTCAGCATCCCGGAGCTCATCCGGCTGCTCATGGGGGAGGGACTCAGCTTTGAGCAGAGCTTCGACATCGCCCAAAGGACCTTCGGCTACACCAACCACACCGTCATGCAGGAGGCTTTGGAAAAGTGGGATGCGGACCTGTTCCGGGAGCTGCTCCCCGAGATCTTCGACATCATCTATCGCATCAACGCCAAGCTCTGCGGCGAGCTCATGAGCCAGGGCATCGACTGCGCCTCCTATGCCATCATCCAGGGCAACCGGATCCACATGGCGAATCTGGCCGTGTATGTGAGCCACGCGGTGAACGGCGTGGCCAAGATCCACACCGAGATCCTGAAGAGCGATGTGCTGAAAAACTGGTATGAGATCTATCCCGAGCGGTTTCAGAACAAGACCAACGGCATCACCCAGCGCCGGTGGCTGGGCCTGTGCAACCCGGGCCTGGCGGCCTATATCACCAAGCGCATCGGCGACGGCTGGCTGCTGGATCTGAACGAGCTGGAGAAGCTCAAGGAGCACATGACCTCCACGGATATCCGGGAGTTCATCGAGGTCAAGCGGCAGAACAAGCGGGCCCTTTCGGACTATGTCTATGCCCGGGAGGGGGTGCGCCTGCCGGACAACTTCGTGTTCGATGTGCAGATCAAGCGCATGCACGAGTATAAGCGGCAGCTTATGAACGCCTTCGCCATTTTGGACATCTACTTTGGCATCAAGGACGGCCGGATCAGCGACTTCCCGCCCACGGCCTTCCTCTTCGGCGCCAAGTCCGCCCCCGGCTATATCATCGCCAAAACCGTCATCAAGTTTATCAACGAGATCGCCCGGCTCATCAACCACGACGAGTCCGTCAACGACAGGATGCGGGTGGTCTTCGTTCAGAACTACAACTGCTCCTACGCCGAGCACATCATCCCCGCGGCAGACATCTCCGAGCAGATCTCGCCTGCGGGCACCGAGGCCTCCGGCACCGGCAACATGAAGCTGATGCTCAACGGCGCGGTGAGCCTGTGCACCTATGACGGCGCCAACATCGAGATCCTGGACGCGGCGGGGGAGGAGAACAACTATCTCTTCGGCGCCCGGGTGGACACCCTCAACGAGCTGCGCCCCCACTATGACCCCAAGGCCATCTACGACCACGAGCCCCGGGTGAAGCGGGTGGTGGACACCATTGTCAACGGCACCTTCGACGACGGCGGCACAGGGGTGTTCCGGAGCCTCTACAACTCCCTGGTCAGCGGAAACAGCTGGCAGCGGCCGGACTACTATTTCGTCCTCTATGAGCTCCTGCCCTATATCGATCGGAAGCTGGACGCCATCTATGACACCCGGGATCCTTTGACCTTCGGTCGCAAGGCCCTGATGAACACGGCCAGCGCCGGCTATTTCTCCTCGGATCGAACGGTTCTCGACTATGCCCGGGATATCTGGGATCTCAAGCCCTTCCCCCATCAATACACCCTGAAGCTGTTCTAAACAATGGGAGGCTGCGCCATGCTCGCTCTTTCACCCCTGAGTGCCCTGGTGGGCCTGCTGCTCGGATTTTGCCTGAGTGCGGCGCTTCTTGCGTTGCTGAAGGACAAGCTGCCCCAGGACCACGGCCGGGCCTTTGCGGTGAACGGCCAGGTCAGCAAGGGTAAGGCTCGGGGCGGCGGCGTGGTGTTCATCCCCGTGTTTGCGGCGGTGACGCTGCTGGCGGCCCCCTTCTCCTGGGAGCGGTGCGCCTATCTGTTCCTCACCCTGGCCGCCATGCTGACCGGATATCTGGATGATCGGTCGGACCTGCCCTGGGGCGAGCTCAAGAAGGGCCTGCTGGATTTGGCCATCTGCCTGCTCACATTGGTCACCTTCATGAACACCCATGGGAAATACGCCTTCTCCCTGTTCGGCTGGCAGGTCAGCCTGCCCTGGTGGCTGTTCGCGCCCATCGCCCTGTTTCTGCTGTGGGCCTTCATCAACTGCTGCAACTGCGCCGACGGGGTGGACGGCCACTTCGGCACCCTGTCCGTCATCGCTCTGGGGGCCCTGGGCTATGCCCTGTATGCCTTTTGTGGCGGCGGGGACTGGGCCCTTTGCGCGCTGACGCTGATCGGCTGCATCCTGGCCTATCTGCTTTTCAACGCTTCGCCCAGCCTCATTATGATGGGGGACGCGGGGAGCCGGGCCATCGGCCTGTTCATGGGCGTGCTGGTCCTGGAAACGGGAAACTTCCTGCTGTGCCTGCCCTTCGCCATCGTGATCCTGTTGGACGGAGGGCTGGGCCTACTGAAGCTGGCCGTCATGCGCACCTTCAAGAGCAAGACCTTCATGGCCAGGCTGCGCACGCCCCTTCACGACGAGGCCCGGAAAAATCGCCACTGGTCCGACACACAGACGGTGTTCCGCTTTGCCGTCGTGCAGCTCATCTGCGCCCTGGCCGGCCTGCTGGCCATGGCGGCCCTGCGCTGAATTCCGATGAAAGGCAAGCAGGTTGTCCACTATGGATGGTGGGTGTGCCTGGGGTGCGCACTGCTGCTCTTTTGCACCAGCGGCCTTTCCATCAACACCTTCACCGTCTATCAGCCCTATATCCTGGAACAGAATCAGTTCACCAACGCTCAGTCCTCCATGATCCTCATGGTGCGGAGCGTGTTTTCCTTTCTCTCCATGCTTTTGGCGGGGGTATATTATCGGCGGTTGAGCCTGCGACACGGCATGGGCCTGGCCGGTCTGCTGACGGCAGCGGGGTTCGTTTTCTTCAGCCTGTCCCGCTCCTATGCCGCCTACTGTCTGTCTGCCGCCGCGATGGGCCTCGCCTATGGGGTGGGCACCATGATCCCCATTTCCATCGTGCTGGAGCATTGGTTCCTGCAAAAGCGCACGCTGGCCATCAGCGCCTGCTCCGCGGTGACGGGGCTGTCCACCCTGGGCATCCCCTCTCTGCTCACGGAGCTCATCGAGCGTCGGGGCCTGCGCTTCGCCTTTTCGGTGAATGCCGCCGCCGTCTTTGTGCTGTGTCTCATCAGCTTCCTGCTGGTTCGCAGCACCCCGGCGGAGAAGGGAATGGCTCCCTATGGCGCGGCCCAGGCAGGGGAGGAGAAGCCGACTTTCGGCGTCGCCGGAGCGCTGATCGGCAAGGACTGGCTCCTGCTGACACCCATGCTGCTGCTCATCGGCGCGGTGACCAGCGTGGGATTCAGCCACCTGACCGTCCTCATCAAGGGGCAGGGATTCAGCGCCCATACCGCCGCCCTGGGGGTCACCGTCTGCGGCATCACCCTGACGCTGGGCAAGCTCCTCTATGGAGCGCTGTCGGAGCGGATGTCCACCTTCCAAAGCAACTGGCTCTTTGGCGGGCTGATGGTGGGGGCCCTGCTGCTCATGTGCGCATCCCGGGGCAGCCGCCTGCTGCTCATGCTGGGGCTGCTGATCTATGGCGTCAGCCTTTCGCTGACCACCGTGGGCATGACGGCCTGGGCCGGGGATCTGAGCGGTCCGGGCCAGTTTGACAAGACCATTCGCCGCTTCAACCTGGGCTATGCCGCCGGCAGCATGGTCTTTTCCCCGCTGCCGGGGATCCTGGCGGATCTGTTCGGCGGCTCCTATGTGCCGGCATATCTGATTTTTGCCCTCTTTGCCCTGTTGCTGTTGCTGATCATCCAGGGGATCTACGGCCGCTGCGCCCGCCGCAGGAGAGGATGAACCGTGCCGCTTTTCAACGCCCTTTATAGGGGCGTTTTTTTACGCTTTGTTCACGGGAGAACGGTTGATTGCCCTTTTTCGGGGATGTAAACTGTATTTGTTGAATTATAGCTTTGGAGGCCGGTGCATGAAGAAATTGTGGAGAAACCGCCCCGTGCTCATCGCCCTGCTTTCGGCAGCCCTTTTTCTGGTGCTGGCGGCGCTGACGGTGGGCCGGCGGACCGCATCCCGGGCCGAGGATATGTTCTCCACCGCCGTGCTGCCCGTGCAGGAGGCGGTGACCGGGGTGACGGACGCGGTCACGGATTTCTTCACCCGGGTATTCTATCCCAGCGCCATCCAGCAGGAGAACGAGCGGCTCACCAAGCTGGTCGCCGCCTATGAGCGCCGCCTCATCCTCTATGAGGCCATGGAGCAGGAGAACGCCCGGCTATCTGAGCTTTTGGACTATACCTCCGCCAACGGCAGCTTCTATTTTATGACCGCCTCCGTCACCGCCAAGAATCTGAACCCCTATGTGGACACCATCACGATCCGGGGCGGCTCCCGCAGCGGCATCACCGAGCAGATGGCCGCGGTCACGGCCAAGGGCATCGTGGGCCGGGTCATCGAGGTGGGGGCCACCTATTCCAAGATCCGCACCATGCAGAACGAGGACATGCGCATCTCCGTCATGGTGGAGCGCACCCGGGACGAGGGCATGCTGGGGGGCCTGATCATCGAAAACGGACAGATGATCGGCCTGAAGCTCTATTATCTCCCCAAGGACGCGGACCTGCAGGTGGGGGACACCATCGTCACCTCCGGCCTGGGCGGCATCTTCCCCAAGGGCCTCTACGTGGGCAAGGTGGCCTTTTTGGCGGAGGAGAGCAACGGGGAATATGACGCCTGCGTCATCAGCGAGGTGGACTTCGAGCACCTGGAGGAGGTCCTCGTCATCCTGGGCGGGGAGGGCTGATATGGCGCTGAAGAAGTATCTCGTGTTGATCCTTTCCTTCGTCGCCGCCCTGTTTCTGGACACGGCGGTGCTGCCCCGGTGGAACCTGTTTCATCTGGTCCCCTTTGTGATGCTGGCCGTGATGCTGGCGGCGGATCATGTGTTCTCATTGCAGGACGCCATCCTCATCGGCGCCCTGGGCGGGCTGCTGGAGGACATCCTCTGTGAAAACATGATCGGTCTCACCTCGGCCCTGTGCCTGGCGGCGGCGGTCCTCTTTCGCGGCGTGATCCGGGATCGGGACAGCAAGCTCTTTCTGGTGGTCCCCTGCTTCGCCCTCATGGCCCTTGGGGTGGAGCTGATCCGGGCCCTGGCAGCCTGGGGCATCGGCATGCGCTTCGGATTCGTGAATGCCCTGCTCTACGGCATGCTGCCCCGGGCGGCGCTCACGGGCCTGTGGGGGCTGCTGTTCACGGCCCTCTTTCGACCCCTTTTGAAAGGACAGGTGGATGCGGTATGACCAGGCAGCCCGTGTGGAAACTGAATGTGCGATTGCTGCTCATGGCCCTGCTGCTGCTGGGTATGGGGGGCTATCTTTGCTGGGGTCTTCGGAAGCTGGCCGTGGAGGAGACGGAGAGCTATCAGGCGGCGGTCCGGGCCACCAGCATCGTCACCACCTATCAATCCGGCACCCGGGGCACCATCACGGACCGCTACGGCAACGTGCTGGCCTATGACGAAACCACCTACAACGTGAAGTTCTATCGGGATCCGGACAAGACCACGCCGGAGGACTCCGTTCGCTATACCCACTCCCTCATGGAAGCCATCCGCATCATCGAGGCGGCGGGGGGCACCATCGAGGAGCATTTCTATATCAAGCTCAACAACGACGGCACCTATCGCTATGATTTCGGCGTCACCAGCGAGTCGGCCATCGCCTCCCGGAAGAAGAACTTCGTGGAGGCCTGCCGCTTTTCCGACCCGGATGTCTCCCCGGAGCGGGCCTATCTCATCCTGCGGGAGAGTTGGCAGATCCCCGACGACATGCCCTATGACGAGGCCAAAAAGATCATGTCCATCCGGCAGGACGCGGTCCTCAACAGCTGGCACGCCTATGAGGGCGTGGTCATCGCCTATGATGTGAACCTATCCGTGGTGACGGAGCTGGACATGCTCCAAAGCGAGCTGGTTGGCGTGCAGACGGAGATGTCCGGCCGCCGCATCTATCCCTATCAGAACACGGCCTGCCATCTGATCGGCTATATGAGCAAGCAGGTGACCACGGACATGACCAACCTGGGCTATTCCTTTTCCAGCTTCGCCCCCTTCGTGGACGGGGAGAAGACCAACAATCTGCTGAAGCTGGGCTATTCCTACTCCGATCTCATCGGCGTGGCGGGCCTGGAAAAGAGCTGCGAGGCCTATCTCACCAGCCATCTCATCTCCCGCCAGGGCACCACCACCATCGAAAAGACCCGGACCGGATCCATCGTGGATGTGCTGGGCAAAACCGTGCCCCAGGGGGGACTCACCGTCCAGACCACCTTGGACATCGAGCTGCAGCAGGTGGTGGAGCAGGCTCTGGTCCACAACATCGAGGAGACGAGGCTGGCCCAGGAGAAGAAGCTCAGCAGCGACCGAAAGAAATATCTCAAGCTCCGAACGGACCCGGACACCATCGCCACCGCTGCCACCGGCGCCATCGTGGTCATGGGGGCAAAGACGGGGGAGGTGCTGGCCATGGCTTCCTATCCCACCTATGATCCCAACATCTTCACCGACGGCGTGGACAGTAGGGAGCTGGAGCTGCTCTTTGGGGACAATTCCAATCAGCCCACCCTGAACCGAGCCATCGCCATCCGCACGGCGCCGGGCTCCGTGTTCAAGATGGCTACGGGCTTTGCCGGCCTCATGGAGGGCGCCATCACCACCACCAGCACCATTTCCGACCGCTCGCCCTACTACTATTTCGTGGACGATCCCACCACCAAGGTCACGGCCAACGCGCCCTCCTGCTGGACCACCACCCCGGGGAAGCACGCCAATTTGACATTGAGCCGGGCTCTGGCCGTGAGCTGCAACTACTTTTTCTTCACCGTGGCGGACCGGGTGGGCATCAAGAAGCTGGCCTACTGGGCCGGCCAGCTGGGCCTGGAGGGGACCACGGGGGTGGAGCTGCCCGGGGAGCTGTCCGTGCAGGTGGGGGGGCAGGCGGCCCGCTATGACAACACCAAGACCCTGTCCCAGCAGACCTCCTCCATTCCCCGGCTGATCTACAACGAGATATATGCGCTGCTGAAGCGGGTCACCAAGGAGGTGGGCCGGGAGGTGAGCGACGAAACCCTGACCACCTGCGCCACCCGCCTTTTGAAGCTGCAGGACGGGGAGCAGCGGGAGCGGGGCGACGACATCCGCCGCATCCTCTATGAGGAGCTGAACATCCCCATGGGCATCAGCCTGCTGCACACCGACTGGATCGTCACCATCTCCACCTGGCTGGAGGAGCTTCGCTGGAAGCCCACCTACACCATCCAGAGCGGCATCGGGCAGGGCGTCTCCCTACTGACGCCCATCTCCGTGGCCCGGTATGCCGCCACGGTGGTCACCCGGGGGGATGTGCACAAGGCCACTCTCCTGGACGCCGTCTACTATCCCGACGGGACCCTGTATGAAAAGAACGCCCCCAGCATCGTCCGCCACATCGAGGCGCCCGAGGAATATTGGGATGCGCTGCTGACGGGCATGGCCGGCGTGGTGTCCCCGGAGGACGGGGGCACGGCGTCCAGCGTGTTCTCCAAGGAATTCTCCCAAACCTATCTATCCCGGATCACCGGCAAGACCGGCACGGCCCAGACCGCCGCCGTCAACAACGTGGACATCGAGAACACCAGCTGGTTTGTGGCGGTGACGCCCCGGGAGGATCCTCAGATCGTGGTGGTGGTCCTGATCCCAAACGGTCTCTCCGGCAGCGCCAGCCATGTGGCGGTGGAGGACATCGTCTCCTGGTGGTATGAGAACCGGGCCGGCTCGGCGCAGTATGCCGAGGGCCAGACGGAGGTCGAAATGGATCCGGAGCTGCTGGCCCTGCTTCAGCCGGACGAGGAGACCACGGAGGAGGCGGGAGAGCTGCCCGAAGGGGAGCCCTTGCCCGAACCGGAGCTGTAGCATCACTTGTAACAGAAAAAAGAACATTGTTTAACATTTTTCCCCATGTTCTTGCGCATCGACCCATAAACAGGTAAAGTGGGATCATGGATACCCTCAAAGCGGTTTTGAACCAAATATTGCTCTTCTTCGACGATGTGGGGGAGAGGACGCGTCGGCTGTCCAAGCGGGGTCGCCGCCGGTTGTTCCTTTTTGCTCTCGTCTTTTTGCTGCTGGTGATCCTGCTGGCGATCCTGTGCATCTCCAGCTGCCGCCGGGCGGATGGAGCCGTGGTCGCGGAGGCGGTGGATATGAACGCTCGGACCCGGGTCCGGGGCGCCATCGACGAGGGCAGCGCCGAAGGGTCCGGCGGGATCCGCATGTCGGCGGACGCCTATCCCGTGGGCGGCGGATCGGAGCCGGTGGTGGAGCGGGCGGATGCCACCTGGTCCCCGGAGAGGAACGATCCTTCCCAGCCCGTTGCCCAGCCCCAAACCGGGGAGGATGACCCCATGATCGAGCCCACGGGGCTCCTGGAGGACGAACCGGGGGATGAACCCACGCCGGAGCCGGAGGACGAGTCCACGGACGAACCGGAGGACGAGCCTACGGAGGAGCCGGAGACGACCCCCGAGCCCCTGGAGCCGGAGGCCACGCCCCAGTATGCGTCCCTGAAGAAGCACGACAAGAGCGACGCCGTCACCACGCTGCAATATCGGCTCATGGAGCTGGGCTATCTGGACATCGACGAACCCACCAACTATTTCGGCTCCAGCACCGAGTCGGCCATCATCCTCTTCCAGCGGCAGCACGATCTCAAACAGGACGGCGTGGCCGGGAACGAGACTCAAACCATCCTCTTCAGCGATGCCGCCCAGCACTATATGCTCAAGGAGGGGGCCGAGGGGCAGGATGTGAAGGCCCTGCAGGAGCAGTTGGTGGATCTTGGATATTTGACTGCTAGCGCGGTGGACCGCATCTATGGCCCCGTCACCGTCGCCGCCGTGGAGGCCTTCCAAAAGAGAAACGGGCTTCACGTGGACGGTCTGGCTGGTGAAAAGACTTTGGAGCTGCTCTATTCCGACGAGGCCAAGATGTCTCGGGAGATGCAGAAGCAGATGGAGGCCGAGGCCGCCGCTCAGAAGAAGGCAGAGGAGGAAGCCGCCAAGAAGAAGGCGGCGGAGGAAGCTGCCAGGAAGAAGGCCGAGGAGGAGGCTGCCAGGAAGAAGGCCGAGGAGGAGGCTGCCAAGAAGAAGGCGGCCGAAGAGGCGGCCAAGAAGAAAGCGGCGGAGGAGGCCAAAAAGAAAAAGGCTACGGCCACCCCCAAGAAGAACAGCAAGACCACCGCCAAAGCCACGACCAAGAAGACCGCCACGCCCAAACCCACCCCGAAGCCAACGCCCACGCCCAAGAAGGACACCCGGATCGACAAGTTCATCGCCGCGGCCAACAGCAAGCTGGGCTGCGAATATGTTCTGGGCGCCAAGGGCCCAAACAAATTTGACTGTTCCGGGTTCGTCTACTATTGCCTGCGGCAGGCGGGGGTCAGCGGTCAGCGGCTCAATGCGGCGGGCTACTCCCTGAAGAGCGGCTGGAAGAAGATCGAGAGCATCAACAGCCTGAAGAAGGGCGACATCCTCTTCTTCAAATCTGACACCAACAAGTCCGTCAACCACTGCGGCATCTATGTGGGCGGCGGCAGCATGATCGACGCCTCCTCCGGCAACGGCAAGGTGGTCAAGCGGGCCCTGTCCGCCTATTGGAAGCGAAACTTCGTCTGCGCCCGCCGTCCCTGGAACGAATAAATTCAGCCTATGGAAACATATTGTTCCCATAGACTGAGACCGCTAAACGCCCGCCGGACGGCGGGCGCTTTCATATGCTTCGGGATCAGAGCTTGGCGGCGATGCGGGCGGCAGTCTTCACATTGTTGAACACCAGCTGGATGTTGGAGGCAAGGCTGCTGCCCCCGGTGATCTCCTTGATCCGCTTGAGCAGGAAGGGGGTGATCTCCTTGCCCACCACGCCCTGCTCGTCCGCCTCCGCAAGGGCCTTGTCGATGGCGGCGTTGATATACTCCGCATCCATGGACCACTCCGCGGGGATGGGCACGGTCACCAGCATGCCCCCCTCATAGCCCAGATTCTCAGCCGCGTGGATGGCTCCGGCCACCTCCCGGGGGTCATCCACCCGCCAGGTGAGAGGGATGCCGGATTTGGCGGTGTAGAAGGCGGGGAGCTCGTCTGTGCCGAAGCCGATGACGGGCACGCCCTTGGTCTCCAGATATTCCATGGTACGGGGCAGGTCCAAAATGGCCTTGGCACCGGCGCAGACCACGCAGACGGGGGTTTTGCCCAGCTCGTCCAGATCGGCGCTCACATCCATGGTGTCCTGGCCGTTGCGGTGAACGCCGCCGATGCCGCCGGTGGCAAAGACCTTGATGCCGGCCATGTGGGCGATGATCATGGTGGCGGCCACGGTGGTGGCTCCGTCCATGCCCTTGGCCAGGAGCAGCGGCAGATCCCTCCGGCTGGCCTTGGTCACCTTGGTGCCCTCCCGGCCCAGATAGTCGATCTCCTCCGCCGTCAGCCCGGCGCAGAGCCGGCCGCCGATGATGGCGCAGGTGGCGGGCACGGCGCCGTTCTCCCGGCACACACGCTCGCAGGCAAAGGCGGTTTCCACGTTCTGCGGATAGGGCATTCCGTGGGAGATGATGGTGCTCTCCAAAGCCACCACCGGCTTCCCGCTTTCGAGCGCTTCGGCCACCTCCGGGCTAAGCTTGAGAAATTTGTTCAGATCCATATGTCGCTCCTTTCGGCTTTTGGCCGCTTTTTTCATTTTAGCCTTTCTATTATAGCATTTGTGTGATACAATACACAAGAACATTTGGAGGAATCGAAGGGAAAGAGCATGAAACGGGCAAGCGGCGTTCTGTTACACATCACCAGCCTGCCTTCCCCCTATGGGGTGGGCACCCTGGGCAAGGCAGCCTTTGACTTTGTGGACTATCTTCATCGAGCCCGGCAGCGGTATTGGCAGCTGTTGCCTCTGACGCCCACGGGCTTCGGGGACTCTCCCTATCAGAGCGCGTCCACCTTTGCCGGCAACCCCTATCTGGTGGATTTGGATCTGCTGAAGGAGCAGGGGCTCCTGACGGCGGAGGACATCGGCGAGGATTGGGGGGAGGACCCTCGGAAGGTGGATTTCGGCCTCCTCTACCGGCGGCGCCGGCTGGTGCTGCAAAAAGCCTTTGCCCGCTTCGATCGGGAAATGATGGCCGACTATCGGGCCCAAAATGCCTGGTATCTGGAGGACTGGACCCTGTTTTCGGCCCTGAAGGACCGCTTTGAGGGCCAGTGCTGGATCGATTGGCCCGCTGATATCCGCGATCGGGAGCCGGAAGCCATGGCGCGCTATGCCCGGGAGCTTCGGGAGGAGGTCGACTATCACGCCTTTGTCCAATTCTGTTTCGACACCCAGTGGCAGGCCCTTCAGGCCTATGCCCACGCCCAGGGCGTCAGCTTCATCGGGGACATCCCCATCTATGTGCCCTATGACAGCGCGGATGTGTGGGCCCATCGGGAGCTGTTCCAGCTCACCGAGGCGGGCGTCCCCAAGCTCATCGCCGGCGTGCCCCCGGATTATTTCTCCGAGCTGGGCCAGCTGTGGGGCAACCCGGTCTATGACTGGGCCGCCAACGAGGGGGAGGACTTCGCCTGGTGGCGGAGCCGACTCAAGGCCGCTGCCGGCCGCTGCGACATCATCCGCATCGACCATTTTCGGGGTCTGGAAAGCTTTTGGGGCGTGGCCTATGGGGCGGCGGACGCCCGCATCGGCAACTGGTATCCCGGCCCCGGCATGAAGCTTATCCGTGCCTTTCAGCAGGAGGGGCTGGGGGACAGGATCATCGCCGAGGATCTGGGCTTTTTGACGCCCGAGGTGAAGAAGCTCCTCAGCGATTCCGGTTGCCCCGGCATGCGTGTCATGCAGTTTGGTTTCGAGCCCATGGGGGACTCCCGGGAGCTGCCCCACAACTATGTGAAAAACTGCGTGGCCTATCTGGGCACCCATGACAACGACACCATCATGGGCTATTTCGATGCCTGTCCGCCGGAGTTTGCCGCCTTTGCCGTGGACTATCTTGGGCTCAACCAGCAGGAGGGTTTCCCCTTCGGCTTCATCCGGGGGCTCATGACCTCCGTGGCCGATCTGGTGGTCATCCAGCTTCAGGATATGCTGGGTCTGGGCACCGAGCACCGCATGAACCTTCCCGGCACAACGGGCTGGTGGACCTGGCGGGCGCTGCCCTCGGATCTCGACCCCGCCGTGGCCGACCGTCTGGCCTACTACACCCGCATGAGCGGGAGAGCGCCTGCGCCGAAGAAACGGTGACCCGGGGCTGATTCGTTCCTTTTTCTGGCTCTTCAACGAAAAATGCGGAAAACCGGATAATAAAAAAGAGCACAAGATGCTTCATCATTTAGGTTGCCGAGACTTAAACGGAAAAGCACAGGGAAAAAGAGGGGGATAGGCTTTGAAAGCTTATCCCCCTAAAGCTATGCTTGCGGCATGCTATTTGCACCATTCGTAGGTGAGCTGGCCCAGGATGTCCGTGCCCTGGTCGATCTGCTCCAGGGAAGGCATGGAGAAGTTCATGCGGAAGGCGTTGCTGGGCACGCCGGGATCCATGACGAAGGCCACGCCGGGCACGCAGGCCACCTTTTTCTGGATGCCCGCCTGGACGAAGGGCCAGGCATCCATGCCCTCGGGCAAAAAGGCTGTGACGAAAAGGCCCCCCTGCGGCCGATTGAAGGTGACGGCGGGGGAGAACTTCTGCTCCATATCGTCCAGCATCCGCTTGCACTTGACGGCATAGAGTCGACGAATGTCCCGAAGATGCCCCTCAAAATCGTGCTCTGTCATATACCGGAAGCAGATCTCCTGGGTCAGGGTGGCGGTGTGCACATCCCCGGTCTGCTTGGCCACCACCAACCGCTTCACCAGCTCGCTGTCCGCGCACAAGAAGCCCACCCGCAGGGCAGGGGCCATGGTCTTGGAGAAGCTGCCGGCGAAGACGACCCGGCCGTCGGTGTCCATGGTCTTGATGGGCGGCAGAAACGCCCCTTCGTAGCGCAGCTCGCCATAGGGATCGTCCTCCAGGATCATCAGATCGTATCGCTGGGCCAGGGCATAGAGCTGCTTGCGCTTTTCCAAACAGGTGGTGAAGCCCGTGGGATTCTGGAAGTTGGGGATGATATAGATGAGCTTTGCCTTGGGATTGGCCCGGATCTTTTGCTCCAGGTCCTCCATGTTCATGCCGTCGGGCTCCATCTTCACGCCCACCAGCTTGGCGCCGTAGGACCGGAAGGTGTTCAAAACGCCCACAAAGGACAGCTCCTCGCAGAGGACCGCGTCCCCCTCGTTGAGCAGGACCTTGGACACCAGATCCGCTGCCTGCTGGCCACCGGAAACGGTGATGAGCTCGTCGCCCGCCTTGGGAAAGCCGTGCTTGGCCCCCAGATAGCTCTTTAGGGCCTCCCGCAGGGGCGGGAACCCCTCGGTGAAGCCATATTGGAGCATGGAAGCTCCCCGATGGAGCAGGGCATCGTTGGCGATGGCTGCCATCTCGGCCATGGGGAAGGTGTCGGGGGAGGGGTTGCCGCCGGCGAAGCTGATCATGTCCGGGGCCGCCGTCATCTTGAACAGCTCGCGGATGATGGAACCGGATACACCGCTCATGCGGTCAGACTGGATGAATGCCATTTCATTACCTCCGATGATATGATGAAAGCTTGCCTATACCGTAGGCACCATGCGCAACAGAAGATTGCCCCTGTAGAGGAACTCCCCTAAAAGAGACTCCTGCAGGAATACCTCCAGCCGGGGCACCACCACCAGCAGAATGGGCACCGCCATGAACAGCACGAACACCAGAAACATGCCGTGCAGCAGCCCGATGCCGCTGGAGATCAGGGGGTCGAAGCGCCTGAGCTGGGGCAGGCCGTCGGCGCCAAAGTCGATGAGCCGCAAAATAAACCCAAGCCCCAGCCGAAAGATCAAAAACAGCAGCAGGAGCGACAGGATGTTCAGCACCGTGTCCACGATGGTCTGGTTGAAATAGTCCCCCAGGGAATAGATGCCCCGGGATTCATAAACCAGCCTCTTCACGTTGTTCGTCACCGCCCGGTCGAAGGGGACGGGCATGTTGGCGTTCTTTACCACCACGGACAGCTCCTTGTCCCCGATCTGAGATGCGGAAACATGGACCAGTTCCACGCTGGTCTCGTTGATATACTCATAGCCCTCGAAGTAGTAGAGCATCATCTCATAGAGGGTCTGCCGCTTTTGAAAGGCGCCGGAGAGGCTGGTGCACAGCAGCAGCGCCAGGCCAAAGGAAAGGATGGACAGGCCCAGACTGATGGCGGCATAGACCACGCCCCGATAATAGCCGGCCAGCAGTGCGATGGCCAGGATCAACAGGATCACAAGATCGACCATGACAGCGCCTCCTTTATGACTGGCGTCGGGCGATATAGCAGTCATCGCCGCTGACAAGCAGGAAGGAGGCCTCGTCCAGCTTCAGAGCTTCGTCCGCCGGATAGGCAAGCTCAATGTCGGCGGAGGGGGAGTTTTTGCCCGCAAAGGTATAGCTGATCATCCGCGTCCGGGTCACGATCCGGATGCCGCTGGCCTGCAAAAAGGCGTTCACGATGTTTTCGCCCACATACACCGTGAGCATGGTGGTGTTGGGGGCGTCCGCCTCCGCCAGGGCCAGGGTGTAGAGGGTGTGCTGGTTGCTGGAGCCCCGGGGCTTGAGCAAGAAACGGACCGTTCCGTTGCTGGCAGCCACATCCATGACTTCCTTGCCGTAGATGCCCACCCGATAGCGCTCCCGGCTGCTGTCCATGCTGTAGCGGATGATGTCCTCGGTGCCCACCAAAAAGACGGAATCCTGGGTGAAATACACCCGCTCGATGCTTTGCTCGTAGAAGGAGGGATAATAGCTCATGGCGCCGCCGTTGGTATAGTCGTAGAGCCGCACCGTGGTCACGGGAAGGGACGCCTGGGTGTTCACGCAGATGACCCACAGCAGCTCCCGGCCATACTTGGTTTCAAAGCCGAAGTTGACCACCTTGCTCTCGGAGAAGTCGATGGGGTTGCCCACGGCTTCCGCGGAGGCGTTGAACACCACGATGGAATCGAGACCGCTCATGTCGTTGGTCCGCAGGGCTGCGCAATGCCCCTCCCCGCAGGCCACGCCCCGGATGGTGCCGTTCAGGGTCAGGGTGTTGAAGTTCCTCAGCTGCAGATTGGAACCCGCATACACCGCCGTCATGGTGGAGGAGACTCCAAAGCCGTCGATGGCGGTGGGCAGGTTGGTCACCGTGCTCCGCTTGGTGTCGGCGATGTTCACCTGGATCAGATCCGTGGTGGAGGCATAGCTCAGATAGTTTCCCGAAACGGTGTAATCCATGTTGGCCTGGATGCCCAGCTTTTCATAGGTAAGGGATGCATCCCGCTGCCGGAACATGAGAAAGAACACGGCAAACAGGCCGCCGAAGAGGACCAGGGCGACCAGGCCAAACAGTATCAAACGCAGGAAATTGATCTTTGGTTTCATGTCTGTATACCAACTCAGCTATACTCTACCACCTTTGGGACATGCAGGTCAAGGAAACAAGCGCGATGTTTCAATTTATTTACGCCTGTCCGCAAATTGGGGCATCCCTGTGAAATTATGGAAATGCCGCGGGATATGGGCGGATTTAGCCTTGCATTTGCCGGATGGCTATGGTAGAATGACACGCTATGTTATCATGCGTAGAGTATGCGAGCAAACAGAGAAGGAGAGAAATCATGTCAGTTCTTGAAATGAAGGAAGGCAACATCGCCAAACTCACCATCACCGTCGATAAAGACGCCTTCGTGAAGGCTCTGAACGATGCCTACCATAAAATCGGCAGCCGCTATCCCGTGCCCGGCTTCCGCAAGGGCAAGGCCCCCCGCAAGGTCATCGAGGCCAACTATGGCGCCATGGTCTTCTATGACGAAGCCTTTGATCTTTGCTGGGCGGAGCCCTATGACGCCGCCGTGGCCGAGCATAATCTCGTTCCCGTGGACCGTCCCTCCGTGGTGGAGATCCCCGTGATGAACGAGCAGGAGGGCGTCACCTATGTGGCCCAGGTCCAGCTCAAGCCCGATGTGACCCTGGGCCAGTACAAGGGTATAGCCGTGAAGAAGCTGGCGTATACTGTGACGGACGAGGAAGTGGACAACGCCCTGAAGGCGGAGCAGCAAAAGCAGGTCCGCTATGAGGATGTGGACCGCCCCGTGGAAAACGGCGATCGGATCATCCTGGATTACTGCGGCAAGGTGGACGGCGTGGCCTTTGAGGGCGGCACCGCGGAGGATCAGACCCTGGAGATCGGCTCCCACACCTTTATCCCCGGCTTTGAGGAGCAGCTGGTCGGCGCCGTGGCCGGCGAGGAGAAGGACATTCAGGTCACCTTCCCCGAGGAGTATCATGCCGAGAATCTCAAGGGCAAGGACGCCGTGTTCACCTGCAAGGTGAAGGCCGTTCAAAAGAAGGAGTTGCCCGAGATCGACGACGAGTTCATCAAGGACATCTCCGAGCAGGACACCGTGGCCGAATGGAAGGAGAACAAGCGGCAGGAGCTTTTGAAGGCCCGGGAGCAGGCGGCCAAGAACGCCCGGGAGAATGAGCTGCTGGAGAAGGCGGCCGACAACGCCACCGTGGATATCCCCGCCTGCATGGTGGATCGGGAGGTCCAGTATATGATGCAGAGCATGAGCTATCAGCTGGCGGCCTCGGGGCTGAAGCTGGAGGACTACTTCAAGTATATGGGCACCGACAAGGAGAAGATGGAGGCCATGTATCGGCCCGACGCCCAGCAGCGGGTGAAGACGGAGCTGGTCATCGAGGCCATCCGCAAGGCCGAGAACGTGGTCGCTTCGGATGAGGAGATTGACGAGGCTATCGCCAAGTATGCCGAGCAGAACGGCATGCCCCTGGACCAGCTGAAGCAGAACCTGTCCGACGACGACAAAGCCTTCTTCGCAGATCGGGTCTGCGCGGACAAGATCGTGAATCTGCTGGTGGACACCGCCGTGGAGACAGACGAGCCCGAGGCGGAGCCCGCCGTGGCGCCCAAGGCCGAATAAGAGTGGGAGGAACCGTCCATATTTCCTCCAGGAAGGAGAACAAATGAATCTTATCCCCTATGTTGTGGAGCAAACCAATCGGGGCGAGCGCTCCTATGACATCTATTCCCGCCTGCTGAAGGACCGGATCATCTTCCTCGGCGGCGAGATCGACGACGATGTGGCCAACAGCGTCATCGCGCAGATGCTCTTTTTGGAAGCCGATGATCCCGACAAGGACATCTATCTCTATATCAACAGCCCCGGCGGCTCCGTCAGCGCGGGTCTGGCCATCTATGACACCATGCAGTATCTTCGCTGCGAGGTGTGCACCATCTGCGTGGGCCTGGCGGCCAGCATGGGCGCCTTCCTGCTGGCGGCGGGCGCAAAGGGCAAGCGCAAGGCCCTGGAGAACGCGGAGATCATGATCCACCAGCCCTCCGGCGGCGCCCAGGGCAAGGCCACCGACATCTCCATCGTGGCCGAGCAGATCATCAAGATCAAGCGCCGGTTGAACGAGATCCTCTCCCAGCGGACCGGGCAGCCCGTGGAGAAGGTGGAGCGCGACACGGAGCTGGACAACTACATGGATGCCCAGGAGGCCAAGGCCTATGGCATCATCGACGAGGTCATCACCCCCCGCCGATAACGAGAAAGGAAACAAAGGAACCACATGAGTAAATACGGTTACAACGGCACAAGGGACAAGGACAGCTTCGACAAGGTGCGCTGCAGCTTTTGCGGCAAGCCCCGCAGCGAGGTGAAAAAGCTGATCGCCGGTCCCAATGTGTATATCTGCAACGAGTGCGTGGAGCTGTGCCGGGAGATCGTGCAGGAGGATATGGAGTCCGAGCGTGCCGCGGCGGCCCCCGCCGTGGCGACCGAGATCCCCAAACCCCGGGAGATCGTGGCGTCTCTCGACCAGTATGTCATCGGCCAGGAGGCGGCCAAGCGGGCCCTCGCCGTAGCGGTCTACAACCACTACAAGCGCATACGCTCCGGCCAGGCCATGGAGGAGGACGGGGTGGAGCTCCAAAAGAGCAACATCGTCATGCTGGGGCCCACGGGCAGCGGCAAGACGCTTTTGGCCCAAACCCTGGCCAAGATCCTGGATGTGCCCTTCGCCGTGGCCGACGCCACCTCCCTGACGGAGGCGGGCTATGTGGGCGACGATGTGGAGAACATCCTTCTGAAGCTGATCCAGGCCGCCGACTATGACATCGCCCGGGCCCAGAGCGGCATCATCTATATCGACGAGATCGACAAGATCGCCCGCAAGGGGGAAAACGTGTCCATCACTCGGGATGTGTCCGGCGAGGGGGTCCAGCAGGCGCTGCTGAAGATCCTGGAGGGCACCGTGGCTAACGTGCCGCCCCAGGGCGGCCGGAAGCACCCTCAGCAGGAGTGCCTGCAGATCGACACCACCAATATCCTCTTCATCTGCGGCGGCGCCTTCACCGGCATCGACAAGATCATCGAGCGGCGCACGGGCCAGAAGATGCTGGGCTTCGGCGCGGCCATCAAGTCCAAGGAGGAGAAGGACATCGGTCAGGTGCTCAAGGATATCCTGCCGGAGGATCTGCTGAAGTTCGGCCTGATTCCGGAGTTCGTGGGTCGGGTGCCCGTCATCGTCACGTTGGACAGCCTGGACGAAAATGCTCTGATGCACATCCTCACCGAGCCCAAGAACGCTCTGGCCAAGCAGTACGCCCGCCTCTTTGAGATGGATGGGGTGGAGCTGATCCTCACCGAGGACGCCCTTCGAGCCGTGGCCAAGGAGGCCATCGAGCGCAAGACCGGCGCCCGGGGCCTCAGGGCCATCATGGAGGATGTGATGCTGGATGTGATGTATGACATCCCCTCCGAGGAGAACATCCGGGCCTGCGAGATCGACGGGGATGTGATCCGCAAGCTGAAAAAGCCCGTCATCCTCCGAAAGGAAGCCATCCGTCTGGACACCCCCAAAACCCGCCACCGCAAGGCCATCGAGCCCAAGGCGGCCCCCAAGGCGGAGTAACGAAACAAACCCATGGAGCGGCAGCGATGCCGCTTTTCTTTTTGCACGGGATATGGTAAGATATGGTATCACAAAACATTGGGAGGCAGCCATGCGCAAGGACGGCAGACAGGAGAATGAATTGCGACCCATCATCATGATCCGGGACTTCACCGACACCAAGGGCGGCTCCGTGCTCATCAACTGGGGCAACACCCGGGTGCTGTGCACCGCTCTTTTGGAGGAGGGGACCATGCCCTTTTTGAAGGGGACTGGGAAGGGGTGGCTCACGGCGGAATACGCCATGCTTCCCTCCAGCACCGGAAACCGGAAGAAACGGGACTATCTCAAGCAGGACGGCCGGTCCACGGAGATCCAGCGGCTCATCGGCCGGAGCCTCCGGGCGGGGGTGGACTTGATGAAGCTGGGGGAAAGGGTCATCTATGTGGACTGTGATGTGCTCCAGGCCGACGGCGGCACCCGCACCGCCTCCATCACCGGGGCCTATGTGGCCGTGGCCCTGGGGGTGCAAAAATGGCTGAGGGAAGGGCGCCTCGAGGAGGATCCCCTTGTCCACCGGATCGCCGCCGTCTCCGTTGGCATCGTCAACGACCGGCCGCTGCTGGACCTGTGCTATGGGGAGGACTCCGCCGCCCAGGTGGACATGAACCTGGTTATGAACGAGCTGGGGGAATTCATCGAAGTCCAGGGCACGGGGGAGGGGCGAGCCTTCTCCCGAGGGGAGCTGGAAGCTCTTCTTTCCCTGGGGGAGGCTGGCATCCGCAGGCTGATGGAAAAGCAGCGGGCGACGGAGCAGTTGGCCTGATTGGCTATTGCCACAATCGGAAGAATAGGATACAATATCCTTTGAATCGAAATCATCTATCATAGCAAGAAAGAGGAAAACAGGAAATGGATCAAAAAGAAGTCAAAGCGCTCAAGGCGTTTGCCGTCCGCATCCGCCTGGCTACGCTGGAAGCCATTCACTCCCTGGGCTCCGGCCATCTGGGCGGGGCACTGAGCATTGCCGATGTGATGGCGGTCCTCTACGGCCGCGAGATGAACATCCGGGTGGAGGACCCCACCTGGCCCGAAAGGGACAAGCTGGTCTGCTCCAAGGGACACGCTGGCCCCGGCGTCTACGGCACCCTGGCCGTCAAGGGCTATTTCCCCTATGAGGAGCTCAAAACCCTGAACAAGGGCGGCACCCGGCTCCCCAGTCATTGCGACCGGAACAAGACCCCCGGCATCGATGCGACCACCGGCTCCCTGGGCCAGGGCACCTCTCAGGCCTGCGGCCTGGCTCTCGGCGATCGGCTGAAGGGCCGGAAGAACCGGGTGTTCCTCATCGTGGGCGACGGGGAGATGGACGAGGGCCAGTGCTGGGAGGCATTTTCCTTTGCAGCGGCCCACAAGCTGTCCAATTTGGTGGTCCTCATCGACTGGAACAAGAAGCAGCTGGACGGCGTCTGCGACGAGATCCTGCCCATGGGCAGCTTCGTGGAAAAGATGACCGTCTTCGGCTTTGACACCGTGCAGGTGAAGGGCAACGATGTGGCGGCCATCGCTGAGGCGCTGGAACGGACCCGCCAGGGCGGCGACAAGCCCTATGCCATCGTTTTGGACACGGTGAAGGGGGCCGGCATCGAGGAGGTGGAGAACACCCTCATGAACCACAGCATGCCTGTCAACGACGAAAAGTTTGAAAAATGGACCGGCGAGCTCAAGGCTGAGCTGGCCGCGCTGGAGGGCTGAGATATGAAGATCGTATACAACGGTGAGATGGACGAGCGGCTGTGCAAAACGGTCCTGGGGGAGACCATCCCCGCCATTCTGGAAAGCGATCCGGACACCATCTATCTGGATGCGGATCTGATGAGCTGCATCGGCACCCTGAAATATGGCGCCAAGCATCCGGATCGGGCCATCGATTGCGGCATCGCGGAGGCCAACATGGCCGGCGTGGCGGCGGGCCTGGCCATGGCCGGCTTCAAGCCCATCATCCATTCCTTCGGCATCTTTGCCTCCCGTCGCTGCTTCGACCAGGTGTTTTTGAGCGGCGGCTACGCCAAAAACGACATCACCGTCCTGGGTTCCGATCCGGGCGTCACCGCGGCGCTGAACGGCGGCACCCACATGCCCTTTGAGGATGTGGCCCTCTATCGGGTCGTTCCCGGCTCCACCGTTTTGGAGCCCTCGGATCCCACCTGCCTCATCAGTCTCCTCAAGCAGGCCGTGGACCGCCCCGGCATCAAGTATCTGCGGGTGGGCCGCAAGAGCATGGCCCGCATCTATGCGGACGGCAGCGAACTGCCCATCGGCAAGGCCACCGTGCTGCGGGACGGCACCGATGTGACTCTTTTCGCCGCAGGCATCATGGTCCATGAGGCCCTGCAGGCCGCCGCATCCCTGGAAAAGCAGGGGATTTCGGCGGCGGTGGTGGACTGCTATTCCATCAAGCCCCTGGACGCCGAGACCGTGACCGCCATGGCCAGGAAGACCGGCACCGTTGTGGTGGCGGAGAATGCCAACCGTCACGGCGGCCTCTATTCCGCCGTGCTGGAGGTCCTGGCGGAGAGCTGCCCCGTGCCCGCCGCCAACGTGTCCGTGGAGGACGAGTTCGGCGAGGTGGGCAGCCAAAGCTACCTGCAGCAGCGCTTCGGCCTGACCGCCGCCCACATCGAGGAGCAGGCCAAGGCCGTCATCGGTCGGAAATAAATCAGTCTATTGAAAACTGCTTTTTTCAATAGACTGGGCTCCGCGTCTGTGCCAACTCGGTGAGAGGAGCAATGTTCAGCATACCATTTTTATAAGTTGAAAGGCCGTTTTCGACGGCCTTTTTGTGTTTCAGGATTATCCCCGCATGAAGGCTTTGCAGCCAAATCTATCCACGCTCCGGAACCCAAGGGATTCATAGAATGCCACCGCTTGGGGCGTGTCGTCCGTGAGCAGCTGGATCTGCCGCACGGCCCTGAACCGATCGAGGGCGGCCCGAACCAGGGCGGAGCCCACGCCCCGGCGCTGATATGCCGGCAGCACCAGGATATCCTGCAGCAGAACAACGGTTTGTCCGTCCCCCACGGCCCGCAGCAAACCGATCAGCGTTTCGCCCTCATAGGCGGCCAGGGTGAGCAGCGAGTTTGCAAACCCCGCCCGCAGCACCGCCGGATCCTTGGTATAGGCGGTCCAGCCCACGCTGCCGTAGAGGCCTGTCACCGCTTCCTCGTCGTAAGCCGTATATTCCGCGATCTTCATGGGCTCACTCCAAAACATATTCGGAGATCATCCGTCCGATTCGGCCGATGTCCACATTTCCCTTGAACTCGAATTTGGCGGTGAAGCCGTTCGTGAACATCAGGAACAGCTCCGAATCGGGGATCAGCTCCAAAAAGCCGGCGGTCTGGATGGAGAAGAACTGGATCTTGGAATAGGGCATGGAGGAATAGGACTTGCGCCGGCCGGTGATGCCCTGCACATCGATGGCGATGATGCGCTTGTTGGTGAAAATCAGTTGGTCCCGGACGGTCTGAAAGGCCATGACCGGCTCTTCGCCGCCGATCAAAAGCCCGTTCACCTCTCCGCGAACGCTATCTGTGGAGATGGGCTTCAGGTTCCATGCGGAATTGGAATTAAAGTTGATGGCCATAGATGAACCTCCTCTTATGTTGCTTTGAGCATATCACATCTATACATAAGGGGCAAGGGGTGGCTTGACGAAAGAGGGAGACATGGATATAATAACATCAGTTGAATAGCGTGTTCTTATCTGCGGTGTGCAGCGGCCCTTGGGCTGAGGGAATCGGGTGCGAATCCCGAGCTATCCCAGTAACCGTCAGGCGGACGAAAGAGCGTATATCCACTGTTCCAAAGGGAACAAACGTTTCTGCGGGATGGGAAGGGGCTCAAGTAGGAGGAAACCGAGCCGGGAGACCTGTTTGAACATGTAAGCTTCTGGGATTGAGTGAATCTTTGGGTCCGTTTGGGCCCAAATCCTGATCGCTCCTCAATTCTGGGGAGTTTTTTCGACTCCCGATCTATTCAACAATATCAGAAAGGGGAAAGGAACACATGAAACTCAAAAAGACTCTGGCGATCCTGATCGCCGCACTGCTGCTCCTTGGCATGGGCTGTACCAAGAAGGCCGAGGAACCGGCGTCCGTTTCGACCCAGACCAAGACCGAGGCTACCCCCGAGACGACCGAAGCTGCCCCTGAAGTGACCGAAGTTGCTCCCGAGCCGACCGAAGCCGCGCCTGCGGAGACGCCGACCGAAGCCGCGCCTGCGGACACCTCCTTCACCGTCACCGACATGGCCGGACGGGAAGTGAAGTTTGACAAGCCCGTGGAGAAGGCCGTGGCCCTCACCGCCTCCGACTGCGAGATCATCTTTGCCATCGGCGCGGAGCAGGCCCTTGTAGGCCGCGGGGAATACTGCGACTATCCCCCCGAGGTGATGGACATCCCGTCCCTGACCTCCGGCGCCAACACCAATGTGGAGCAGATCCTGGCCCTGGAGCCCGAGGTGGTGTTCCTCAGCACGATGGCCCAGACCCAGGAGCAGGTGGACCAGCTGGAGAAGGCCGGCGTCCGGGTCGTGGTCAGCGACGCCCAGGACATCGCCGGCACCTATACCGCCGTTGCTATGATCGGCGAGGTCATGGGCAAGCAGGAGGAGGCCGAGCAGATCATCGACGGGATGAAGACCGTCTTTGAGGATATCCAGGCCAACCCCATCCCCGGGGAAAAGACCGTCTATTTCGAGGTCAGCCCCCTACAGTGGGGTCTCTGGACCGCAGGCACCGGCACCTTCATGAACGAGGTGGCCGAGATGATGGGTCTGAAAAACTGCTTTGCCGATGTGGAAGGCTGGGCGGCCATCTCCGAGGAACAGGTTTTGGAGCGGAATCCCGATTACATCATGACCATCACCATGTACTTCGGCGAGGGCCCCACCCCCGAGGAGGAGATCATGGCCCGGCCCGGCTGGGAGAACGTGACCGCGGTGCAGAACCAGAACATCCTGAACCTGCCCAACAACGAGCTGTCCCGTCCCGCGCCTCGTCTGGCGGAGGGGGCCCAGATGCTCTATGACTTTGTGGTGGAGAGCGAAGCGGCCCAGCAGCTGGCGCCCGCCGCATAAAAACACAGCGTCATGAACGGGAGGAGCGGCGAGCACTTTCGCGGATGGGAATATCTGCTCTTTACTGCGGCAGCGGTGCTGACGCTGCTCCTCTCGGTCTGCGTCGGCAGCGTGGGCATCCCCTTTCGGACCACCGTTTCCGTGATCTGGCGTGGGATTTGGGGTCTGCCCCAGCCGGCGGGCACATCGCCCGCCATCCTGCTCACCTCCCGGCTTCCGAGGGTGCTGGCCGTCATGCTGGTGGGGGCCAGCCTCTCCCTCTGCGGGGGAGCCATGCAGGGGCTGCTGAAGAACCCTCTGGCGGATGGATCCACCCTGGGGGTGTCCTCCGGGGCCTCCCTGGGGGCGGTCATCGCCATCGCCTTCGGCATCACCATACCCGGATTGCCCTTTGCGGGCACCATGGTCATGGCCATGGTGTTCGCTTTTTGTTCTCTTTTGATCATTTTGGGCCTGGCCTACCGGCTGGACTTCTCCCTGTCCACCAACACAATCATCCTCATCGGGGTGATCTTCTCCATGTTCGCCTCCAGCGTCATGAGCATCGTCATCACCTTCTCCGGGGAGAAGCTGCGCAGCATCACCTTTTGGACCATGGGGAGCCTGCAGGGCGCCAGCTTCACCAATGTGCTGGTGCTGCTGTGCGCATTGATCCTCTTCGGCGGAGTGATCCTGGCCCACGCCCGGGAGCTCAACGCCTTTGCCGTGGGGGAAGAGAACGCCCGCCACGTGGGGGTGAATGTGCGCCGGGTGAAGCTGACCATCCTCATCGCCGTCTCGGGCCTGGTGGGGGTGTGCGTGTCCATCGGCGGCACCATCGGCTTCGTTGGCCTGGTGACGCCCCACATGGTGCGGCTGCTGGTGGGGCCCAACCACAGGCGGCTGCTGCCCGCCTCCGTCTTTGGAGGGAGCATCTTCCTTATGCTGTCCGATCTGATCGCCCGGACGCTGCTGAACCCCAAGGAGCTGCCCATCGGCGTGGTCACCTCCATCATCGGCGCCGTGGCCTTTGTCTTCATCTATGGGTCAACGCGGAAGGGAAGGTGAGCCTATGCTGCAGGTGGAAAACCTATCCGTCGCCTATGGCGATCTGACCATCCTGAGGGATGTGTCCTTCCACATCAGCCCCGGCGAGTGGCTCATGATCGTGGGTCCCAACGGGGCGGGAAAGTCCACCCTGATCAACGCCATCGCAGGCGGGGCGCCCGCCCGGGGCAGCGTCCGCTTCGAGGGCCGGGAGGTCCGGTCCATGAAGCCCAGGGAGGTCGCCCGGAGCATGGGTGTCCTCGCCCAGAGCCATGCCGTTGGCTATTCCTTCCGGGTGGAGGAGGTGGTCCGCCTGGGCCGCTATGCCTATGCGCCCACCATCTTTTCCGGCCATGGGGGAGAGGAGCAGGCGGTGGAGGCGGCGCTGGCGCAAACGGGCCTGCTGGAGCAGCGGCATCAAAATGTTCTCACCCTGTCCGGCGGGGAGCTGCAGCGCACCTTTTTGGCCCAGGCCTTTGCCCAGGATCCCCGGCTGCTGATGCTGGACGAGCCCACCAACCATCTAGATTTGGTATACCAAAAGCAGGTTTTTGAGCTCATCCAAAGATGGCTGAAGCAGGAGGGTCGGGCTGTGATCTCCGTGGTCCACGATCTCTCTCTGGCCCGGGCCTATGGCACCAGAGCCCTGCTTTTGGACCGGGGGCAGGTGGTGGCGGACGGGACCATAGCGGAGGTCTTTTCCGACGAAGTTTTGAACCGGGTCTATGGCATGGATGTGCGGGCCTGGATGGGCCGCATGCTGGCCCAATGGAAGGAGGCATAGCCCATGGAGGAACGGTTGCAGCAATGGCAGCGACGCCTTTGCCGACCCGATCTGGAGGTGAGGGAAGCGGCCCAGCGCCAATGGGACAGCATCGCCAAGCCCCTGGGGAGTTTGGGCGCTTTGGAGAAGCTGGTCATGGACATCGCCGCCCTGACGGGGAAGTCCCAGGTGGACATCTCCCGGCGGGCGGTGGTGGTCTGCTGCGCGGACAACGGCGTGGTGGCGGAGGGCGTGACCCAAACCGGCCAGGAGGTCACCGCCCGCATGGCCGGGGAGATGGTGAAGCTGAATTCCTCCGTCTGCAAGATGGCCAGGGCCGCCCATGCGGATGTGATCCCCGTGGATATGGGCATGGTCCGGCGGGTGGAGGGGGTGCTGGATCGCCATGTGATGGACGGCACCGGAAACATCGCCCGACGGCCCGCCATGACGAAGGAGCAGGCGCTGCAGGCCGTTTCCGTCGGCGCAGAGCTGGTGGGGGAGCTGAAGAAGCGGGGATATACCCTTTTGGTGTCTGGAGAGATGGGCATCGGCAACACCACCACCTCCAGCGCCCTGGTGGCGGCCCTGCTGGATCTGCCGGCGGAGACGGTCACCGGCCGGGGCGCAGGCCTCAGCGACGCGGGGCTCCAGCGCAAGATTTGGGCCATCGAACGGGCCATCATGGTGAACCGGCCCGATCCCAGGGACCCTCTGGATGTGCTCAGCAAGCTGGGCGGGCTGGACATCTGCGGCATGGCGGGGCTGTTTATCGGCGGCGCCATGGAGGGGGTGCCAGTGATCATCGACGGCTTCATCAGCGCGGTCTCGGCCCTGATCGCCCAGCGTCTCTGCCCCGGTTCCGACATCGCCATGCTGCCCAGCCATTGCTCCGATGAGCCCGCCGCCAAACGAGTATTATCCATTCTGAATAAAAAACCGATTATATATGCGAATATGCGTTTAGGCGAGGGGACGGGCGGCGTGACCTTGCTGCCTCTGCTGGACATGGCCCTGGCTGTGTATCATGGGCAGTCCACCTTTGATGCGGTGGGCATCGACGCCTATACGCCCCAGGGAGGGGAAGGATGCTGATCCTGCTCACCGGCGGGTCCGCCTGCGGGAAAAGCTCATATGGGGAGAAACTGGCGACGGAGGGGCCCAGGCCTCTGTACTATATCGCCGCCATGCAGCCCTATGACGATGAATGCATGAAAAAGATCGCCCGGCATCGGTTCCTGCGGCAGGACAAAGGCTTTGAGACCATCGAACGATATACGGCCGTGGACGCCCTGAAACTCCCCCAGCCCGGCGGAACGGCCCTGTTGGAATGTTTATGCAATCTCACCGCAAATGAGATGTATATTCAACCTGACTTGCCCCGGGATCCGGTGGAGAAGGTGGTGGCGGGGGTGGAAAACCTTCGGCGGCAAACCGAAACCCTCATCGTCGTCACCAACGATGTGGGCAGCGACAACGAAGCCTATTCCGAGGAGACCCGCCGCTATATCCGCGCCCTGGGGGAGATCAACGCCCGGGTGGCCCAGATGGCGGATCGGGTCTATGAGCTGGTGGCGGGGATCCCCCTTTGCCTGAAGGGAGGCAAAAAATGAACTTCATCCATTCCATCTTTTCCGCCTTCTCCATGTTCTCCGCTTTGCCCATGCCCCAGGTGCCCTGGGAGCGGGAAAAGATCCGCTATATGCTGGTGGCCCTGCCTCTGGTGGGCGCTGTCATCGGGGGCGCGGAATACCTTTGGCTGCTTCTCTGCCGAGGTCTTGCCCTGGGCACAGCCTTGACCGCCGTGGGCTTCACGCTGATCCCGGTGCTAATCACCGGCGGCATCCATCTGGACGGCTTCATGGACACGGTGGACGCCCTCAAGAGCCACGCCGATCCGGAGAAAAAACGGGCCATTTTGAAGGACCCCCACGCCGGCGCCTTTGCCGTCATCGGCTTGTGTGCCTATCTGCTGGCCTATTTTGGCCTGTGCGCCCAGCTGGCCCTTTCGGGCAGGACGGTCCTGCTGCTGGGCCTTGCCCATGTGATGAGCCGAAGCCTGTCCGCCGTGTCCGGAACGCTGCTGCCCGTGCGACCGGGGGAGGGGACGCTGAACCTCTTCCATCAGGCTGCGGACAAGAGGGTGGGCGCCCTGGCCCTATGCTGGGTGGCCCTTTCTGCCCTGGCTCTGGCAGCGGTTCGGCCTATCGTTGGCGGCGCCATGGCCCTGGGGGCGCTGCTGACGCTGCTGCTGGTTCGCCGCATGGCCATGAAACAATTTGGAGGCGTGTCCGGAGACATCGCTGGATTTCAGCTGCAGACGGCGGAAGTGGTCATGCTGGCCCTCTTGGTGCTGACAGAAAGGATGGTTGCCCTATGATCCTGATTCTGGGAGGCGCGGCCTCCGGAAAGCGGACCTATCTTGCCTCCCTGGGCTATGGGCCCGAGGAGATTTCGGAGGGGGTGCTGAGCGACAAAAAGGCCCTCTATGGTCTGGAAAAGCTGGTTGTCGAGGATCCGGAGGGGGCGGAGGCCCTGCTGCCCGCTTTGCTGGAAATGGAGGCCGTGGCCTGCTGCGAGGTGGGCTCCGGCGTCATCCCCCTGCACGTTGAGCAGCGGCGGGCCCGGGAGGCCACGGGCCGCCTGTGCATCCTTTTGGCCGCCCGGGCGGAGAAGGTGGTGCGCATGGTCGCCGGCATCCCCGTGGTCATCAAGGGGGCGTGAGCGTGCAGGTTTTTCTCGTTCGCCATGGGCAAACGGCCAGCAATGCCGCCGGAAGATATGTGGGCGTCACGGACGAACCTCTTTCCCCCTTGGGCATCGAAACGGCCTGGGCCGCCGGCAGCGACCCCGCCGTGCGGGAGGTTTTGGTGACGCCGCTGCAGCGCACCCGGATGACGGCGGCCATCCTGTTCCCCCGGGCCCGGCAGCGGGTCTGCTTCGGCCTGCGGGAGATGAACTTTGGCGTTTTTGAGGGGCGGTCCGCCCGGGAGATGGAGGCGGATCAGGACTATCGCTACTGGGTGGAGCAGACCCGGTGCATGGGGCCATGCCCCCATGGGGACGCCAGGATGGTCTTTCAGCATCGGGTGTGCGCCGCCTTTGCGCAGGAGGTGAAACGGGCCCTGGAGGCGGGGCAGGACAGCCTCCATCTGGTGGTCCACGGGGGCGTCATCATGTCCGTCATGGATCGGTTTGCCCAGCCCCATGCGGAGTATTTCAGCTGGCGTGTGCAAAACTGCCAGGGGTACCGGTGCACGGCGGAGCTGGGACCGGAGGGCCTGGGGCTGACGAACGTTTGCCCTCTGGATAGGGTGGCCCCATGAAGCGCACCTTCAACCTCACCACCTATCAGGACGACCTGGACCGCTATCGGGATCGGGCCGACCTTCTGTCCGCCCTAAAAGGCTTCGATGGGGTGGAGCTCATGCACTGCGGCGAGGATAGCCGGGGCATCGTGCCCCGGGAGCGGATCGTGGGCGTTCACCTGCTCTATTTTCCCTATTGGTTCGATTTCTATATCGGCGACATGGCCGCCTGCCAACGGCAGCTGGGCGGGACGGACAGGATCCGCGCTCTCTACGGCGGCGACACGCCCGACACTCTCGTGGAGGCCTTTCGCCGGGATATCGATCGGGCAAAGGCGGAGGGGGCGGAGTATGTGGTTTTCCATGTGGCCGACTGTGCCGACGAGGAGCTGTTCACCCTGCGCTATCGCCACAGCAGCCGGGAGGTCGTCTCCGCCACCGTGGATCTGCTGAACACCCTCTTTCCCCAGCCGGAGGGGGACCTCATGCTGCTCATGGAAAATCTGTGGCACCCCGGGCTCACCCTGACAGACCCGGAGGTGACGCGGCAGCTTTTGTCGGGCGTCCGCTATAAAAACAAGGGCATCATGCTGGACACGGGCCATCTCATGCACACAAACCTTTCCCTGCGCACCCAGGGGGAGGCCCTTGCCTATGTGAAAAGCCAAATAGAGGCCCAGGGGGAGGATGTGCGTCGGGCCATCCGGGGCATCCATCTTAATCAATCCCTGACGGGGGAACATATGGCCGCCGTGGCCGCCCATCCGCCGGCCCTATCCGCTGACCCCGAAGAGCGGATGGCGCAGGTCTACACCCACGCCTTCGCCTGCGACCGGCATCGGCCCTTCACCTGTCCCGGAGTCCGCGCCTTCATCGAATGGATCGACCCGAAGTATCTCACCTTTGAATTCATTTCCCGCTCCCGGGCCGAGCAGGAGGCCATGCTCCGGGAGCAACTCGCCGCGCTGGACAGGGACTGAGGGAAGGGGCGCAGCAGGCGTGGGAGAGTGGGAAAGCACAGGAAAAAACGAACACTTTAGCAAGAAAGCAAACGAACGGTAAAGTTTGAGGGCGGGCGATTGACGGGCCGGCTTTGCGTGGGTATGATAACCTTATGGAAGCAAAGCAAATCGTCGTCATCGGGGCCGGGCCTGCGGGGCTCACCGCCGCCATAGAGCTTCTGAAAAAGGGGTGTTCCGTCACCGTTTTGGAGGCCACCGACCGGATCGGCGGCATCTCTCAAACCGTTCGCCATGGGGGCAACCGCATGGATATCGGCGGCCACCGCTTTTTCAGCAAGGACGATCGGGTAAACCGCTGGTGGGCGGACCTCATGCCCCTGCAGGGGGCGCCTGCCTGGGACGATGGACTGCTGCAGGCCGAAAAGGAATATGCTCCCGGCGGCCCGGACCCGGAGCAGACGGACCGGGTCATGCTGATCCGCGACCGGGTGAGCCGCATTTATTTCCGCCGCCATTTCTTCGACTATCCCATCTCTCTGAAGTGGTCCACCCTCCGCGGCATGGGCTTTTTGACCACGCTTCGAGCCGGATGCAGCTATCTTTTTTCCTGCGTCCACAAGCTGCCGGAAACCTCCCTGGAGAATTTCTACATCAACCGCTTCGGCCGGGTGCTCTATGCCCTGTTTTTTGAAAGCTACACCGAAAAGGTGTGGGGCCGCCACCCCTCCAAAATCTCCGCGGACTGGGGCGCCCAGCGGGTGAAGGGCCTGTCTGTCCGCGCCATCCTGAAGGACATCCTCCGCAAGCTGCTGGGTACCGGGGGAGAGGTGGAGACCTCCTTGATCGAGCGCTTCTATTATCCCAAGCTGGGCCCCGGTCAGCTGTGGGAGCTGGCGGCGGCGGAGGTGCAGCGCCTGGGCGGCCGGATCGAAATGAACTGCCCCGTCACCGCCCTGGAGGCGGAGAACGGCCGGATCCTCTCCCTGCGATGCCGGGAGGCGGGGGAGGAGAAGCGCATTTTTGCGGACGCGGTGTTTTCCTCCATGCCCCTTCGGGAGCTGATCGAGGGGCTCTCCGGCGCCGAGGTGCCCCGCGAGGTGCGCGCCGCCGCCCAAACGCTGCCCTATCGGGACTTCGTCACCGTGGGGCTGCTGGTGAAGGAGCTGCTCATCCAAAACGACACCAAGCGAAAAACCATCCGCGATCGGATCCCGGATTGCTGGATCTATGTGCAGGACAAGGGCGTGAAGCTGGGCCGGGTCCAGATCTTCAACAACTGGTCTCCCTATATGGTCAAGGACCCGGAGGAAACCGTTTGGATGGGCCTCGAATACTTCTGCGACGAGGGAGACGACCTGTGGCGCATGAGCGAGGCGGACCTGATCGAGCTGGGCAGGCGGGAGATCGAGCGAATCGGCATCGCCCGGGGAGCCGATGTTCTGGACGCCCATGTGGAGCGGGTGAAAAAGGCCTATCCCGCCTATTTCGACGGCTATGTCCACATGGACAGCATCGTCCGTTTCCTGGACGGGTTTGAAAACCTCTATTGCATCGGCCGCAACGGCCAACACCGCTACAACAACATGGACCACTCCATGGCCACCGCCTTTGCCGCCGTGGAGATCCTTGAAAAAGGCGGCGGCGACAAGAGCGCCCTTTGGCAGGTGAACACGGAGCAGAGCTACCACGAGCAGAAGACGGCTGAAGGATAAAAACCTTTTCCTCCCCGGCCTGTTTCTATGCTTGCAAAAAATGTCCGTTCAGCGTACAATACTACTATCAACCGAAGGAGGCGTGTGAATTGATCGAAATCATCTGTGGAGAAAAGGGTACCGGCAAAACCAAGCAGATCATCTCCCTGGCCAACGACATCTCCGGTCGGGCCAAGGGCAGCATGGTGTTCATCGACGATGACAACAGCTACATGTACGACCTTGGATACAGCATCCGCTTCATCAACGTGACGGACTATGCTCTCAGCGACCCCGACATGTTCCTGGGCTTTTTGTGCGGCCTGTGCGCGTCGGATTTCGATTTGGAATATGTGTTCGTGGATCGGTTCGAGAGCGTGGTCCATGCCGACCTGGGAGAGCTCGAGGCGTTCTTCCGGCAGCTGGAAACCCTGTCGAAGCAGCATTCCCTTCACATCATCCTCTCCGTCAGCAAGGGCGAGGAGGTCCTGCCGGCGTTCATGCGTCCCTACAGAATGGAGTGACCCTTTTCGTCCATGGAAGAACCCCGCTTTTCCTTTGAACCCGTTCCCGTGGAACCCCCAAAGAGGCGTCGCCGGGTCAGCGTGTGGCTCTGTCTGCTGTGCGCCCTGCTGGCGGCGGCCTTTGGCGTGCTGCTGACCTCGCTGTATTATGTGCAGCGGTTCTCCGAGCTGCAGCCCCTGTCCGAAGCCATCGAGCTGGTGAAGAAGAACTATTATTTCTTCGACGAAGGGACGAAGCAGAGCATGGTCACCGGCGCCCTCAAGGGCCTGTCCGCCAATATGGGCGACGACTATGCCGAATACTACACCAAGGCGGAATACGAGGAGCTCCTCTCCAGCAACTCCGGCAACTTCATCGGCATGGGCGTGCTGGTCTCCGACCAGGGGAACAGCACCTTTGTCATCACCGAGGTATATGACAACACCCCGGCCCGGGAGGCGGGCATGCTGGTGGGGGACCAGCTCATCGAGGCCAACGGGGAGCCCAGCGACGGAAAGACCCTCAACGAGTTTTTGGGATACATCACCCACGAGGAGGGGGATGTGAACACCGTGGTGGTGTTGCGGGCGGGGGAGAGGCTCACCTTCACCGTGACCATGCGCCAGGTCTATTCCCCCTATGTGACCTATCGGATGCTGGACGATTCCATCGGCTACATCTACATCTCCGGCTTCCACGGCCAGGTGGTCCGGGAGGTGAAGGACGCCCTCTCTGACCTCAGAGAGCAGGGCATGGAGTCCCTGGTGCTGGATGTGCGGGACGATCTGGGCGGCTCCCTTTCCGATGTGTGCGATGTTGCGGATATCTTTTTGCCCAAAAATCGCGTCATCACCACCGTGAAGAGCCGCGTCAACCAGGAGACCGTCTATCGGACCCATTCCGACGGCCTTGACATGCCCATCGCTATGCTGGTCAACGGCTATTCCGCTTCCGCCAGCGAGCTTTTGTCCGGAGCGCTGAAGGACAACGGCGTGGCGGAGCTTTTCGGCACGGTGACCTTCGGCAAGGGCATCGTGCAGACCTTCTTCAACATCAACTTCGGTCGGGACGGCACCATCAAGTTCACCACCGATGCCTACTATACCCCTGCCGATGTTTGCATCCAGGGCACCGGCATCACCCCGGACCACATCGTGGAGCTGCCCGAGGGGCTGACCTATTATTCCATCCCCTCCATCCCCTATGAGAGCGACACCCAGCTCCAGGCGGCGGTGGAATACTTGCGGAGCCTCGACAGATAGTTGCGCTGCATTCAGCCGCCTTTCGGGCGGCTTTTTTCAGGAGAAAGCTCATGGACGCCTTTGTGAACGATATCCGGCTCAAGTATGAGCAATATGGGGCGGGGCGGCCGCTGGTACTGCTCCACGGCAACGGGGAGGACCACACCATCTTCGAGGAGGCGATGGAGGTCCTGGGCGAGCGGTTCGCCTGCTTTGCACTGGACAGCCGGGGCCATGGGGAAAGCGACCCCGTGGACGAGCTCCACTATGAGGACATGGCCGCTGATCTGCTGGCCTTTCTGGAGGCGCTGGATCTTTGGGACGCGGTCCTTTGCGGCTATTCCGACGGGGGCATTGTAGCGCTGCTGGCGGCCCGGTGGACGGACCGGATCACCGACCTCATCGTCTGCGGAGCCAACACCCGGCCCCGGGCCCTGAAACGCCGGGCCTATCTGGACATCCTTCGGGAACACCGGCAGGATCCCAACATCTATAACACCGTTTTGCTGCGGGAGCCCCACATCCCCGCAGAGGATCTGGCGGCCATCCCCATGCGCACCCTGGTGGTGGCCGGCAGCCGAGACATCATTCAGGAGAAGGACACCCGTTTCATCGCCCAAACCATCCCCCATGCAGAGCTTTTGATCCTGCCGGGGGAGGACCATGGCAGCTATATCAACCACAGCGACAAGATTGCCCACATCATTCTGGATTTTTGCCAATAAGGAAAGGAGCCTGTATGGACAGCGTCATTTGCGACATTTCCCTCTATCCCTCCGGAGAAAACAAGATCGAATGGGTCCGGCGGAACATGCCGTTGCTCAACAGCATTCGGACCGACTTTGAGAAGGAGAAGCCCTTTGCGGGACTTACCGTGGGGCTCTCGATCCATCTGGAGGCCAAGACCGCCTATCTTTGCCGGGTGCTCCAGGCGGGCGGCGCCGCCATGATCGTCACCGGCAGCAACCCCCTGTCCACCCAGGACGATGTGGCCGCGGCCCTGGCCCAGGGGAATGGGGAGAGCGCCCCCATGCGCGTGTATGCCCGCCACGGCTGCACGGCGGAGGAATATGAGCGGAACATTGGCCTGGTTCTGCAGCACCGGCCGGACATCCTCATCGACGACGGGGGAGACTTGGTTTCCGGGGTCATGGAGCGGTTCCCGGAGCTGAAGGGACACATCCTGGGCGGCTGTGAGGAGACCACCACCGGCGTCATCCGATTGAAGGCCATGGAGAAGTCCGGAGTGCTGCCTTTTCCCATGATGGATGTGAACGATGCCGACTGCAAGCACCTTTTTGACAACCGCTACGGCACAGGGCAGTCCGTCTTCGACGGCATCGACCGGACCACCAATCTGATCGTGGCGGGGAAGACCTGCGTGGTGGCGGGCTATGGCTGGTGCGGCAAGGGCGTGGCCATGCGGGCCAAAGGCCTTGGGGCCCATGTGATCGTGACGGAGGTGGATCCGGTGAAGGCCATTGAGGCCATCATGGACGGGTTTGCGGTCCTGCCCATGGCTGAGGCGGCCGAGGCGGGGGATCTGTTCGTCACCGTCACCGGGGATCGGGATGTGATCACCGCAGAGCATTTTGCCCGCATGAAGAACGGCGCCATCCTCTGCAACGCGGGCCACTTCGATGTGGAGGTGGATGTGAAATGGCTGCGGGAGCATGCCCTGGAGCGCCGGATCATGAAGCCCAACATCGAAGGCTTCCGGCTGGAGGCGGACCGCTGGGTCTATGTGCTGGCGGAGGGGCGGCTGGTGAACCTGGCCTCCGGCGACGGCCACCCGGCGGAGATCATGGACATGAGCTTTGCCATCCAGGCCCTGTCCGCCCGGCACATCGCCAGGGAGCACGGAAAGCTGGATAGGAAGCTTTATGCCGTGCCCCGCGAGATCGACGATCTAGTGGCGCGGCGGAAGCTTGCTTCCATGGGCGTGGCCATCGACAGACTCACCCCGATCCAGGCGGAATATTTGCAAAGCTGGCACCTTTAATGTTTGACAAAAAGGGCAGACCTGTGTTAGTATATGCTTTAGCTAAAATGGGTATTTGCGTGGAGAAGCCTTTCTTCACAGAGGATATACATTAGAGAAACAAACCGATAGGGGGAAACAGGATGAAGAACTATACCGCTGAATCCATTCGCAACGTGGGCGTGTTCGGCCATGCCGGCGAAGGAAAGACCACTCTCGTAGAAGCCATTTTGTTCGATACCGGTCTCGTGGACCGCATCGGCAAGGTGGAAAACGGCAACACCGTCTCCGACTTTGACCCGGAGGAAGCCAAGCGCGGCTGCTCCATCAACATGTCTGTGGAGCCGGTGGAATGGAAGGACACCAAGATCAACTTTATCGACGCTCCGGGCGGCTACGACTTCTATGGCGATGTGGCCTCCGCCGCCTTCCTGGCGGACAGCGCCCTGATCGTTGTTGGCGCCGTGTCCGGCCCTGTGGTGGGCGCTGAAAAGGCCATGGCCATGTGCCAGGCCAAGAGCATGCCCCGCATGATGGTCATCAACCAGATGGATCGTGAAAACGCCAGCTTCGAGAAGGTCATGGCCGTGGTCAACGAGAAGTTCGGCCCCAATGTGGTTCCCATCCAGTTGCCCATCATGGAAGGCGGCAACTTCAAGGGCTTTGTGGATATCATCAACATGACCGCGCACCTCTTCGACGGCAAAAATCTGAAGGATGTGGCCATCCCCGGCAACCTGAGCGACGAGGCCCAGTCCCTCTATGAGAAGCTCACCGAGGCTGCTGCAGAGGCGGACGAAGAGCTCATGGAGAAATATTTCGAGGAGATGGAGCTGCCCAAGGAGGACATTCTCTTCGGTCTCAGCAAGGGCGTGAAGGAAGGCACGGTCACCCCCGTGGTCTGCACCTCCGCGCTGAACAACGCGGGTGTGTTCACGCTGCTGGACAACATCGTGAACTATCTGCCCGCCGCGGCTGACGCCAAGCTCCCCGAGGCCACCGATGCCGAAGGCAACGCCCTGGAGCTCACCCGGGACGGCAAGATGGTGGCCACCGTGGCCAAGACCATCAACGATCAGTTCGGCAAGTACTCCATCGTCAAGGTCCATCGCGGCACCCTGGATATCAACGTGTCCCCCTACAATGTGACCGCCGAAAAGACCGAGAAGCCCTCCGCGCCCTTCCTCATCCGGGGCAAGAAGACCATCGCTCTGGACAAGCTCAACGCCGGCGACATCGGCGCCCTGGCCAAGCTCCAGTACACCGCCACCAACGATACCCTCTGCGAGCAGAGCGATATCGTGAAGGTCGCCCCCATCGACTTCCCCAAGGCCTGCATCGCTCTGGCCATCGCGGCCAAGAACAAGGGCGAGGATGACAAGGTCATCGCCGGCCTCAACCGCATCCGCGAGGAGGATCCCACCATCACCATCGAGAAGAACATCGAGACCGGTGATGTGCTCCTGTGCGGCCTGGGCGAGAAGCACATCGATGTGGTGTGCAGCAAGCTGAAGAACAAGTTCAATGTGGAAGCCAACCTGAACGAGCAGCGCATCCCCTACCGCGAGACCATTCGCTCCACCGCGGAGGCCGAAGGCAAGCACAAGAAGCAGACCGGCGGCAGCGGCCAGTTTGGCGTGGTCAACATCCGCTTCGAGCCTGCCGACGAGGGCGTGGACTATGAGTTCGTGGATGCCATCGTGGGCGGCGTGGTTCCCCGCGAGTTCATCCCCGCCGTGGACAAGGGCCTTCGCGAGGCCATGAAGCACGGCGTCCTGGCCGGCTATCCCATGATCGGCGTCAAGGCTACGCTGTTCTTCGGCAAGTATCACCCCGTGGATTCCAAGGAAGTGGCCTTCAAGTCCGCTGCCCGCCTTGCCTACAAGGCAGCCTGCGTCCAGGCATCTCCCGCTCTGATCGAGCCCATCTATCGCTATGATATCCTGGTGCCCAACGACAACGTGGGCGACATCATCGGCGACCTGAACCGTCGTCGGGGCCGGATGCTGGGCATGAACCCCGTGGACGGCGGCCTCACCGAGGTGGTGGCGGAAGCCCCCCTGGCCGAGATGACCAAGTACGCCACCGATCTGCTGGCCATGACCCAGGCCCGCGGCTCCTTCAAGAGCGAGTTTGTCCGCTATGAGGATGTGCCCGGCGACAAGGCCAAGAAGATCATCGAGGCGGCCAAGATCGAGGACGAAGAGGACGAATAAGACAAGGACCCATCAGGAGGGAGGCTGCTCCCTCCTGTTTTTCTGTTCGCTATGAGATTTGAACGAGACGAGCAGGCGGGGACCACCCTCCTGGTGAACACCATTGCCCAGGCGGTCTTTATCCTGGTTGCGGCGGGGCTATGCATCAAGGTCATGCGGGAGACGCCCCCCAGATTCCCCATGGCGGTGGTGCTGGTGCTTCTCGCGGCATATATGTTCATCCGCATGCTGCGCTTCATCCGGCTTCGCGGCCTGTGGAAGAACGCCTTTTTCGAGATGGGGGACGATCGGGCCCGGGGTTTTGCCGCCGACGGGAAGCTCCGCCATGGAGCGCCTTTCGATATCCCGGCGGGGGAGGTGAAGAAGGCGGAGCTCACCACCGTACCCATGACAAAGAATACGCCCCTGAACGCCCTGAAGCTCACCACGGCCGACAGGACCTATGTGATTCTTGGCATCGCCGTGGACGAGCAGGTCCGGCGGGTATTTCAGCTGAACAATGATTGAATCCCCAAAATTGCAGCGGGGAGGGCATATCGCCCTCTCCGCTCAGCTTGTCAAAAAAATTTTGACAAGCTGAGCAGGCTGTCAGCAAAGGATGGCAGAAACGGCGTTCTTTGCCCCGAAGCTGTACAAAGGAACCGCTAGAGGGCAAAAACGCCGTAAATTTGCGGCATCTCTATTCAAAAGAAATGGCGGTTTACGCCATTTCCTCCTATCAATGATTCTTCAATTATACTTGTCGCAAATGGTCTGCCGCCTTTTTCGACAGCCTGAGCGGGGGAGGGCATGTCGCCCTCTCCGCTTTTGTGTGCTTTGATCCTTATAGCTTCGCGGCCTTGAGCTGCTTCTCCCATTCCTTGACGATCCTTCGATCGGCGAAGTAATCGATGCGCATGGCCTTCTCCACCCGGGCCAGCGTGGCGTTGGTGACAGCCTGGGCCTTGGCGGTGCCCGCCTGCAGGATGTCATAGACCGTGTCCAGGTCCGCTTCCCATTTGGCTCGCTCCGCCCGGATGGGGGAGAGGGTCTCCTCCAAAACCTGGATCAGAAACTTTTTGCAGGTTCCGTCGCCCAGACCGCCCCGCTGATAATGCGCCTTCATCTCCTCCAAATTGGCATATTGGGGCAGGAATTCCGCAAAGTGCCCGTCGGTGGACAGGGCGTCCAGATAGGTGAACACAACGTTCCCTTCGATATGGCCCGGGTCCTCGATGCGAAGGTGCTGGGGGTCGGTAAACATCTTCCCGTTCACCTGCTTCTTCACGGTCTTTGTGTCGTCGGAAAGATAGATGCAGTTGCCCAGGGATTTGCTCATCTTGGCCTTGCCGTCCACGCCGGGCAGCCGCCGCTGGGTCTCGTTCTCCGGAATCATAGCCTTGGGCATGACCAGGGTCTCCCCATAGGTCCGGTTGAACTTCTCCACGATCTCTCGGGTCTGCTCGATCATGGGCAGCTGATCCTCGCCCACAGGCACCACCGTGGCGTCGAAAGCCGTGATGTCCGCCGCCTGGGACACGGGATAGGCGAAGAACCCGGCGGGCAAACCCTCGTCCGCAAAGCCCCGAAGCTGCATCTCCGCCTTCACCGTGGGGTTCCGGGACAGGCGAGCCGTGGTCACCAGGTTCATATAGTAGAAGGTCAGAGCATGAAGGGCCGGGAGATGGGACTGGATGCAGATGGTGGTTCTCTCCGGATCCAAGCCTGAGGACAGATAGTCCAACGCCACGTTCACGATGTTCTCCCGGATCTTGCCAGGGTTGTCCGCGTTGTCCGTCAGTGCCTGATCGTCGGCGATCAGGATGTTGATGGCGTCGAATTTTCCCGAGTTCTGCAGCTCCACCCGGCGCCGAAGGGAACCAACATAGTGCCCGAGATGCAGCCGCCCCGTGGGCCGGTCGCCGGTGAGGATGATCTGTTTGCTTTCCTTGCTTTCCATAGGTTCAACCTTCCTTTTTCGTTTCGGTTTCGTTCTTTGTATCGTCTGCCGGGTGGAAGAAGCGGAATACCGCCTCCGCCGCCGGTCGGCTCATGCCCTTCACCTTGCTGAGCTCCTCCACGGTAGCGCCGGCAATGGCGTCCCGGGTGATGAAGGCGTCGAACAGGGCCCGTTTCCTCGTATCCCCGATGCCATCGATCCCGTCCAGTACCGACAGCAGGGCGTTGCGCTGGTGGAGCGACCGGTGATAGGAGATGGCGAACCGATGGGCCTCGTCCCGGATCCGCTGCAGCAGATGCAGCACGGGGCTGCTCCTGGGGAGCACGATGGGCTCCTCGCTGTCCGGGGTGTAGATGACCTCGTGGCTTTCCGCCAGGGCGATCACGTTCAGATAGGGGAGACCCGCTTCGTTCAGCACCTTCTCCGCCACTTGGAGCTGGGTCTTCCCGCCGTCGATGATGAGCAGATCCGGCCAGGGAGGCCCTTTTTTGAAGCGCCGGGTCAGCACCTCCTCCATGGCGATGAGGTCGTCGCCGCCGGCCTCGGCCCGGATGCGGAACCGCCGATAGGCATCCTTGTCCGGTTTCCCATCGGTGAACACCACCATGGACGAGACGGTGTCCGTGCCCATGATGTGGGAGTTGTCGAAGCATTCCATGCGGGTGGGGAACTCCTCCAGGCCCAGCAGCCCGGCCAGCTGCACCGCGGCCCCCTCGTCCCGATCCCAGGCCTTTTCCCGCAGGACCTTTTCCTTCTCCAGGAGCTCCCGGCCGTTCTTTTCGGCCAATTCCGTCAGCTTTTTTTTGTCCCCCCGCTGGGGCACCAGCAGCTTCACCTTCCGCCCCGCCTTGACGCTGAGCATGGCCTCCAAAGACGCATTCTCGCTCACCGAACAGGACAGGAGCACCTCCTTGGGGGGAAGGATCCCCTCCCGATCATAGAACTGGGTGAGGAAGGCGGCCAGGATATCCGCCGGATCGTCCTCGCTGACGGCGCTCATGGCAAAATGCTCCGTGCCCACGATCTTCCCCTGCCGCAGAAACAGGGCGAAGACCATGGCCTGGTCATCCAGCTTGGCGGGGGCGAAGATGTCCGCTTCCGCTTCCTTGGGAAAGATGGCCACCTGCTTCTCGTTCAGCCCCTCGATGGAGCGAATCTGGTCCCGAAGGCGGGCGGCCCGCTCAAACTCCAAGCTCTCCGACGCTTCCTCCATCTGGGATCTCAGCTCCAAGAGCACCTTGTCCGTATGCCCCTCCAAAAAGGAGATAACCTCCCGTATGTACCCATGATAGGTTTCCCGGCTCACCTGCCCGGAGCAGGGGGCGCAGCATTTGCCGATGTGGTACATGAGGCAGGGTCGCTCCCGCCGGGCGATGGCCCGGGCCATGTCCTTTCGACAGGGGCGGATGGGGAAGTGGGCCCGGATGACGGCCACCTGCTCCCGAAGCACGATGGCGGAGAGATAGGGCCCAAGATAGGTGGCCCCGTCCCGCTTGATGCGGCGCACCACCTCCACCCGGGGGAAGTCTGCTTTCAGGTCGATCCGCACATAGGGAAAGTGCTTGTCATCCTTCAGGAGGATGTTGTATTTGGGCATGAACTCCTTGATCAGATTGCTCTCCAGCGAGAGAGCCTCCGTCTCGTTGTTCACGCCGATGGTCTCAAAGTCAGCAACGTGGCTGACCATGGCCCGGACCTTGGGAGTGTGGTCCTTGCCCGCCTGAAAATACTGGCTGACCCGGTTCTTCAGGCTGATGGCCTTGCCCACATAGATGACCGTGCCGGAGTCGTCCAGCATCTTGTAGACCCCGGGCGTGTCAGGCAGAAGCTTCAATTTATCGGCGATGATCTGGTTCATAGCACCCGGTGCTGCCGGTCGATCACATGGGCGTCGAGAAGCATCTCATAGAGGGTGGGGGCGGGCATGCCGATGATGTTGAAATAGTTCCCCTCCAAATGGTCCACAAACAGGCTGGCCGGCCCCTGGACTCCATAGGACCCTGCCTTGTCCAGAGGATCCCCGGTGCTCACATACCAGTCGATCTCCTCCTCCGTCATAGGCCGGAAGGTCACATCCGTCCGGGCGGAGCGGATGTCCGCATGGCTCGGGGTCAGCACGCAGATGCCGGTGTACACGATGTGGCTCCGCCCCTGCAAAAGGTGCAGATATTCCCTGGCTCGCGCCGGTGTGTGGGGCTTGCCCAGCACCCGACCGTCCAGGTCCACCACCGTGTCCGCACCGATGACGCAGTCGTCGGGATGCAGAGCAAATACGGCCCGGGCCTTTTGCTCCGCCAGGGCCTTCACCAGCTCCTCCGGCGTGGCGCCCTGGGGCGGAATCTCCTCCACATGGCTTTCGATCACCTCAAAGGGGATATCCATCAGCTGCATTATCTCCCTTCGCCGGGGGGATTGGGAAGCGAGGATGATCTTCATAGAGCCTCCGTCAGCAACGCTACGGGGCAGTGGTCGCTGCCGTAGATATCGCTCAAAATCAGGCTGTCCCGAACCTTTTCCATAAGCCGCTCGCTGACCAGAAAATAGTCGATGCGCCAACCGGCGTTGTTCTCCCGGGCGTGGAAGCGGTAGCTCCACCAGGAGTACCGATCCCGGGCGTCGGGATAGAGGCGGCGGAAGGTGTCCGCAAAGCCGTTGGAGAGCAGGGCCGTCATCTTGGCCCGTTCCTCGTCGGTGAACCCGGCGTTCATCCGGTTGGACTTGGGATTTTTGATGTCGATCTCCTCGTGGGCCACATTGAGGTCCCCGCAGACGATGACGGGCTTCTTCTCATCCAGTCCCTTGAGATAGGACAAAAAGGCGTCCTCCCAGGTCATGCGGTAGCCGAGGCGACGCAGCCCATCCTGGGAGTTTGGGGTATACACCGTCACAAAGAAGAACCCCGGATACTCCGCCGTGATGACCCGGCCTTCGTGGTCGTGCTCCTCCACGCCCATGCCGAAGGTTACAGCGAGGGGCTTGTTTTTCACGAACACGGCGGTGCCGGAGTAGCCCTTCTTCTCGGCGCTGTTGAAGTACATCTCGTAGCCGGGAATTTCAAAGCTCACCTGCTCCGGCTGCATCTTGGTCTCCTGCAGAGCCAGGATATCGGGCTGCTCCGCCTGGACGAAGTCGAGAAAGCCCTTTGTGAGGCAGGCTCTGAGACCGTTTACGTTCCATGAAATCAGTTTCATGGGTCCATTATAGCATCCGTCCGCTGTATTGACAAGAACGGACAAAAGCAATACCATACAAAAAAACGGAGGAACCTATGGAAGAAAAGCTGTTGGCTGCCCTGCGCTCCCGGGCCTGTTTGGGGGCGTGCCGCCTTGAGGACAGGCAGGCCTTGGCGAAAGAGCTGGGCATCACCGTGGGGAAGCTGGCGGCCCTTCTCTACGCCATGAACGGCGAGGGCCGCATCCTCCAGCAGGACGACCTTATCCTGCTTCTGGAGGGATAAGGTTCTTTTGGAAGGACAGCGCGAATGGCATCCATGACATTTCCCTTGAAAAGCCCTCCCGAGCGGAGGGCCTTTTTGCTTCGCCCGGGCATCCGCACATTCTATGCGCTTTCTCTTGAAATTTTTGTTGCGATGTGCTACAATGCTTTATCTAATTGTATCGTGGAGGAGCATGGGGATGAGCATCACCCAAAAAGAACGCAGATTTCCGTCGGCAACGGGGCTGTGTGACATCGTATATCGGCAGTGGATCCCCGAGGAGATCCGGGGGGCCGTGGTGCTGGTTCACGGCATGTCCGAATACATCGCCCGCTATGACGCCTTCGGAAGGTTTCTGGCGGAAAACGGATTCCTCGTCTCCGGCCTGGATCTGCCCTCCCACGGCAAAAGCTGGAAGGAGGGCCTGCCCCGGGGCTATTTCGGCACCGAGGACGGCTGGGGAAAAACCCTGCTGGACATCCGCAACCTCTGCGCCACGGTGCGCAAAGAGAATCCCCAGCTTTCCGTGACCCTGTATGGTCACTCCATGGGCTCCCTCCTCAGCCAGGACTATATTTCCCGTTATACCAACGACTTCGATGCCGTGGTTCTGTGCGGCACCTCCGGCCCCAACCCCATGGCGGCTATCGGCCGGATTTTGTGCAACCGGGAGATCAAGGCGGGCCGGGGCATGGCGCCCAGCCCCAAGCTGGACAAGCTCTGCTTCGGCGGCTTTGCCAAAAAGATCCCCAACGCCAAGACGCCCTTCGACTGGCTGAGCCGGGATGAGGAGAACGTGAAGGCCTATATGGCCGATCCTCTGTGCGGCTTCCCCTTCACGCCCTATGGCTATGCCGATCTCATGGGCGCCATGGGCCACATTGCCAGCGCCAAATGGGCGGCCAAGGTGCCCAACATGCCGATCCTGCTCATCTCCGGCGATATGGACCCGGTGGGCGGCATGGGCAAGGGCGTCAAAAAGGTGAACAAGTTTTTGGAAGGCTCCGGCCACACCCGGGTGACCTTCAAGCTCTATCCCGGCGCCCGTCATGAGATCCTCAACGAAACCAACCGCAAGGAGGTCTTTGCGGATGTGCTCCTGTTCCTGGAGGCCGTGGCCGCGGGAGGAGAGAGGGAATGAGCGTTCTGGTGTTTTCCGACGGGCAGACGGCCGCCGCCGCTGCCGCCACCCTTTTGGCCGGGCAGCTCATCGAAAAGCCTTCCCTGACGGTGGGCCTGGATGTGGATCGAGCGCTGGAGCCGGCCCTTCAGTCCCTGCGGGCCATGACCGCCAACGGTCTGCTCAGCTGGGGGAAGGCCACCTTCTTTCAGCTTTCCGAGCGGGTGGCGGAGGAGGGAAAGGAGTCTCTGCGGGCCTATATGGAGGGCTCACTGTATGGGGAGCTGTCCCTGAGCGAGGAGAGGATCACGGCCCCTGCCGGCGTTTCGGAGAACTGGGCGGACAGCTGCCGCGCCTTTGAGGACGCCATCTTGCAGGCGGGCGGGCTGGATGTGGTTTTGCTGACGGTGGAGCCGGACGGCGCCGTGCTCTATAATTCGGCGGATGCAGAGGTCGCCCCCACCACCCATGTGGAGCTGTATCAGGGAGAAAAGATCGTCACCGCCGGGCTCTCCACCCTGATGTCGGCCAAAAAGCTCATCGTGCTCATGACCGGCAGGGAGATGGCCGAAACGGCGCGCCAGGCCATCCAGGGGGCGGTGAACACCTCTGTTCCCGCCAGTTTGCTGCAGTTGCATGCGGCCGCCACCTTCCTTTTGGATGAGGACGCCGCGTCTTTATTGGGATAATATTTTCAGGAGGTTACTATGTCCGGACATTCTAAATGGGCAAACATCAAGAACAAGAAGGAAAAGACCGATGCCGCCCGCGGCAAGGTATTCACCAAGATCGGTCGTGAGATCGTCATCGCCGTCAAAGAGGGCGGCGGCCCCGACCCGGCCAACAACTCAAAGCTCAGGGATGTGATCGCCAAAGCCAAGGCGGCCAACATGCCCAACGACAACATCAACCGCTCCATCAAGAAGGCGGCCGGCGAAGCTGGCTCCGTCAACTATGAGGAGATCACCTATGAGGGCTATGGCCCTGGCAACCTGGCGGTCTATGTGGAGATCGTCACCGACAACCGGAACCGTATCGCCGCCGAGATGCGGCATATCTTCTCCAAGGCGGGCGGCAATCTGGGCGCCACCGGCTCCGTGGCCTGGATGTTCGACAAAAAGGGCCAGATCATCATCGAACGCACCGCCGTCATGGACGAGGACGAGGTCATGATGGAGGCCCTGGATGCTGGCGCCGAGGACTTTGTGCCCCAGGAGGACGCCTTCGAGGTCTATACCGCTCCCTCCGATTTCTCTGCGGTCCGCGAGGCCCTGGAGGCAAAGGGCTATACCTTCCTCAGCGCGGAGGTGGCCATGATCCCCCAGAACACCGTGGATATCAGCGACCCGGAAACGGTGGAGAAGGTCTATCGCTTCCTCGACAATCTGGAGGACAACGATGATGTGCAGGAGGTCTATCACAACGGCAACCTGCCCGAGGAAGAATGAAGGAATATCCCGTTTGAAAGCGAGCGTAAGCTCAAGCAGATACATGAGAAAGGAGACGCAGCATGACGATCGAGGTCAAAAATGAATACGGCAAGATCTCTGTAGCGGAGGATCTGGTCTCTGTGGTGGCGGGTTATGCCGCCGTGGAAAACTATGGGATCGTTGGCATGTGCGCCAAGCGTACCGGCGATACGCTGGCTGAGCTTTTGGGCAGGGACAGTTTGAAGAAGGGCATCAAGGTCACCACGCTGGGTGACGACCTGGTGGATATCGACCTGTATGTCATTCTGCAGTACGGGGTTTCGGTCCCCGCCGTAGCTTCCAACTGCAAGAGCAATGTGAAGTATCGGGTGGAGGAGCTGACCGGTGTCAAAGTGAACAGCGTAAACATTCACGTAGAAGGGATCCGCGTGGTATAGCCAGACGCGGGAGGATAGGATTTTGATCAGAGATACGATTGACGGCGCCCTGCTCAGGGACATGTTCCTTGCCGGCGCGTCGCTGCTTGAAAAGAACCGGGCGCTGGTGGACTCCCTGAACGTGTTCCCTGTTCCCGATGGGGACACGGGCACCAACATGTCCATGACCATGCAGGGAGCCATCAAGGACCTGCGGAACCTTCCCGAGACGGCGACGGCCGAAGAAGTGATGGCCAAGGTATCCTCCGGTGCGCTACGCAGCGCCCGAGGCAATTCCGGCGTCATCCTTTCCCAGCTCTTCCGGGGCTTTTATAAGGCATCCAAGGGCAAGGAGGAATTGGACAGCAACGGCTTTGTCGATGCCCTGGTCCAGGGGACCCAGGCAGCCTATAAGGCCGTTATGAAGCCAAAGGAAGGCACCATCCTCACCGTTTCCCGCATGATCTCCGAGTCATTGGCGGGGGCCCTGGAGGCAGAGCCGGAAACCGGCTGCATGGCTCTCATGACCCTGGCTATCCAAAAAGGCGAGGAGGCTCTGAAGATGACCCCGGATCTGCTGCCCGTGCTCAAGGAGGCCGGGGTGGTGGACTCCGGCGGAAAGGGACTGCTCTTCATCTACCATGGCTTTTTGATGGCCATGAACGGGGAGCTGGAGCTGGAGGCGGTGGCCCCGGAGGAGAAGCCTGCCGAGGCAGCCCAGGAGGAAGCAGCCAACTTCGACCAGTTCAGCGCGGAGGATATCCAGTTCGGCTATTGCACCGAGTTCTTCATCGTCCGTCTCTATGAGGGCTTTGAAGAGAAGGATCTGGATCAGTTCCGCAAGCACCTGGAGCGCGTGGGGGATTCCGTGGTGGTGGCCTGCGACAACGACACCGTGAAGATCCATGTCCATTCCAACTGCCCCGGCAAGGTGCTGCAGATGGCCATGCGCTATGGTGAGCTGGACCGCATCAAGATCGAGAACATGCGGGAGCAGAACCGCCAACTGGCCGCCCAGCGCAAGAAGAACGAAAAGGAGTTTGCTCTCATTTCCGTCAGCTCCGGCGCCGGCGTGGACGAGGTGTTCAAGGCGCTGTCCACGGATCGCATCATCTCCGGCGGGCAGACCATGAACCCCAGCATCGACAGCATCGTCAATGCGGTCCATCAGGTGAATGCCCGGAATGTGTTCATCCTGCCCAACAACAGCAACATCATTCTGGCGGCCAACCAGGCTTCCGTCCTTTGCGACTGCCATGTGGTGGTGCTGCCCACCAAGACCATCCCTCAGGGCATCGCTGCCGCTCTGGCCTTCAATCCCGACGAGTCATTGGAAACCAACCTGAGCAACATGACCGAGGCCTTCCAAACGGTCATCTCCGGCTCCGTGACCTTCGCGGTCCGGGAGACCCAGCTCAACGGGAAGGTCATCCATCAGGGGGACTTCATCGGCATGCTGGACGGCGATCTGAACACGGTCAGCCCCGAGGCGGACGAGGCAGCCTTCCAGCTGGTGGAGAACATGATCGAGAAGCTGGGCGACGACGAGTGCTCCGTCACCGTGTATTTTGGCGCCGATGTTTCGGAGGAGCGGGCCGACGCCTTGATCCGGAGGCTGGAGGAGAAGTATCCCGAGTCCGAATTCATGAGCCGCAACGGAGGACAGCCTCTCTACAGCTATTATTTCTCGGTGGTATAAAAAAATCAGACTGAGCCGCCTGTAGGGCGGCTTTTTTACAAGGCATGGAATTGACGGACATCAAGGGCATCGGCCCCAAAAGAATAGAGTTGCTGCATCGGCTGGGCATCGATGATTTCAGCGATCTTTTGACATACTATCCCAGCGGATATCTGGACTATTCCACCTGCACCCCGGTGTCCGAGCTGGCGGACGGGGATTTTGCTACCGTTCGGGTGACCCTGACCTCCGGCCCCTCCTGGTTCTCCCGCCGGGGCCTCACCACCATCACCTTCTATGGCCGGGACGAGGAGGCGGGCAAGCGGGTGGCTCTGCGCTTTTTCAACCAGCCCTATCGGGCCAAGGGATTGGATGCGGGACAGACCCTGGTGGCCTCCGGACGGGTCCACATAGGGGAGAGAGGAGCCCCCGCCCTGATCAATCCCATGATCGCTATGGAGCTGCGGGGCATCGTCCCCGTGTATGCGACCCTCAAGGGCCTGACCCAAACCAATCTGAGGGATGCCATCCGCTCGGCGCTGGAGGGTACGCGCCTGGAGGAGACGCTGCCCGCCCATCTGCTGCAGAAGCATGCGCTGCCTCAAAGGGAGGCAGCCCTATGGGAACTGCATTTTCCCACGGAAAAAAGGGCGCTGGAGGCGGCGCGCCGCCGCCGGGCCTATGAGGACGCCCTCTACTATTTTTTGGCCTCCCAGGAGCTGAAGCAGGAGCGAAAGCGAAAAAACGGCATTGCCTTTTCCGCCCTGGAAGCGCTACCTGCATACATGAAGACCCTGCCCTTCGTTCCCACCCACGCCCAGCAGCGGGTGCTGCAGGAGGTGGCTCGGGACATGGCTTCCCACAGCCCCATGAATCGGATGATCGAAGGGGATGTGGGCTCGGGCAAGACCGGCATCGCCCTCTTTGCCCTCTATGCGGCAGCGCGGGACGGCTATCAGGGAGCCTTGATGGCCCCTACGGAGATTTTAGCGCGCCAGCATTACGAATCCCTGAAGCCCCTCTTCGGAGATGCCTGCGGGCTCCTTTTGGGCAGCGAAAGCCCCAGGGAGAAGCGGGAAGCCCTTCAAAAGCTGGAAAGCGGTGAATGGAAGGCCGTCACCGGCACCCATGCCCTCTTCTCGGAAAGCGTGCGGTTTCACAGGCTGGGGGTGGTCGTCACCGACGAGCAGCATCGCTTCGGCGTGGCCCAGCGCTCCGCCATGGAGCAGAAGGGCTCCCGGCCCGATGTGCTGGTCATGAGCGCCACACCTATCCCCCGGACCTTGGCCCTGATCCTGTATGGGGATCTGGATCTATCCGTCATCGACGAGCTGCCCGCCGGGCGCAAGCCTGTGAAGACCCATCTGGTGGGGCCGGCCAAGCGGAAGGACATGTATCGCTATCTGATCGATCGGGCCAGGGAAGGGGAGCAGAGCTATGTGGTCTGCCCCCTCATCGAAAGGACCGAGGGGCTGGAGGGCCTTTCGGTGGACGAGGTATATGATGAGGTGCGGGAGATCGCGAAGGATGTGCCCATTCTAAAGCTCCATGGCCGGATGGCCGAGGCGGAGAAGCAGGCCGTCATGGCCCAATTCTATTCCGGCCAGGCCCCCATCCTCATCTCCACCACGGTCATCGAGGTGGGTGTCCATGTGCCCAAGGCCACCGGCATGGTCATCGAGGGGGCGGAGCGGTTCGGCCTCTCCGCCATGCATCAGCTTCGGGGCCGGGTGGGCCGGGGCGAGGGACAGGCCCATTGCTATCTGGTGGTCTATGAGCAAAAGAAAACCGCCATGGAACGACTCCAGGCCATGATAGACACCAGCGACGGCTTCAAGATCGCCGAGCGGGATCTGGAGCTTCGGGGCGCCGGGGATCTGATGGGCATCCGCCAGGCGGGGGAGGAGCGGGAGCAGGGCTTTTTGAAGGATTGCCCCGTGTCCCTGCTGGAGGCTGCCTCGGTGGACGCAGCGGAGGTCTATGACTTGCCCTCCCTGGAAAACGAGCAGCTCATCGAGGCCGCCCGGAAGCGGTACCATTCCATGAGCAACATCACCCTGAACTAAAAAAGGGGCGGATACGTGTCCCTTGCGGGTTGTTGTATCAGCCCTTTTCTGCCTGTATATCTCGATCATGACGCCGGTCGTGCGGTCATGTTGTTTTTTTGCGTATGCATCCATACGCAGCCTTCAGATGTCGTTTGCACGGTTAGTGCATGTTCTTCTCCGCGTACTCGATCATGCGCTTCACCATTTCACCGCCGATGCTGCCGGCCTCACGAGAGGTCAGATCGCCGTTGTAACCCTGTTTGAGGTTGATGTTCAGGGAAGAAGCCACCTCAGACTTGAAGTTGCCGAGCTTGTCCTGATTCTCAGGAACCATAGAGCTGTTGCGTGCCATTTACGTTTCACCTCCTTTGCTTTGCTTTTCGCGATTACTTTTCCCCGCTTGTCCGGATTTATAACAGGAAAAAACTGCATAGGTTGCAGAATTGTGACGCCAGGCGGAAGATCACGCGTTTTTTGCTGTTTTGATCAAATTGCTCTTGTCAGGTGGACTGGGGCGCCACCATGATGCTGATCTTCCTGGGCATCGTCCCCGTGGCGATCCTCTACCTGGCTTGTCAGAAGTATATCATTAAGGGCGTGGCTGCCGGGGCGAAAAAAGCTGATCCGTTTTTCATGCATCACAAGGGCTGTGAACAGCGGCCCTTGTAATATTTTGCGGCAGGGCGTTCACATACTGGACAAAATTATTCTTTTATGGTACAATGCAATGACTATAAATAGGTGGTACTATGCCATGATGATCGTCAGCGCCTGCTTGGCTGGCTTTCCCTGCCGGTATGACGGAAAGGCAAAGCTATGCGTCCAGGCGGTGGAGCTGGTCAGGGCGGGCAAGGCCATTCCGGTTTGTCCGGAGCAGCTGGGCGGGCTGCCCACGCCCCGTCCGCCTTGCGAGATCAGGGGCGACCGGGTGATCGATACGCATGGCAATGATCGAACGGAGGCCTTTGGACGGGGCGCCGAGGCCGTTCTGCAGATCGCAAAAACCTATGGTGCAACGGAAGCTCTGCTCCAGAGCAGGAGCCCCTCCTGCGGATCGGGATGGGTCTATGACGGCACGTTCACCAAAACGCTGACAGCCGGAGACGGGGTCACAGCCCGGCTGCTGCAGGAAAACGGAATTCATGTGACCGGCACAGAGAAATAGGAGGGCCTATGGATAACAACACCATTCTCGTGATCGATGATGACAGGAACATTCTTTCCATCATTGAGCTATATTTGAAAAAAGCCGGATTCAACGTGGTCACCTGCGCCACAGGATACGATGCGTTGCCCGCGTTTCGCAGCGTCAAGCCCACGCTTGTGGTGCTGGATGTGATGCTGCCCGGGCGAGACGGCTGGTCCATTCTGAACGATATCCGCCAGGAGGCCTCCACGCCGGTCATCATGCTCACCGCCAAGGGGGACACCGGCGAACGGGTCCGCGGTCTGGAGCTGGGCGCGGACGACTACATTGCCAAGCCCTTTGACAGCAACGAGCTCATCGCCCGCATCAAGGCCGTGCTGCGCCGGAGCGCGCCGGCAGCGGATCAGGAGAAGGCCATCGTGCTGCCGGATCTGTCCATCTCGCTGGAGAACTATTCCGTCATTTTGGATGGGATCCAGCTGGAGATGCCGCCCAAGGAGATCGAACTTCTCTATTTCCTTGCGTCCCATGCGGGGAAGGTGTTCACCCGGGAACAGCTGTTGGAGCAGGTTTGGGGGTTCGATTTCTTCGGAGATTCCCGCACGGTGGATGTGCATGTGAAGCGTATTCGTGAAAAGCTGGGCGAGCGCCAGAGCTGGCAGCTGAAAACCGTTTGGGGCGTGGGATACAAGTTCGAGATTCATTCCTGACATCTTTTCTCCTTCATGGCGAGGATACGTTTCAAATCCATATTCGACCGCATGCTGTTTTTGCAATGTGTGACGGTCCTTTCTCTGCTGCTCATTTTGGGCCTGGGGATCGGATATGTTGCCCGCATGCAGGGATTGAACATGGAGGAGGAAGCGTTGATCGAAACCGGGCGTCAGGCGGCATCGGCTCTCGCCCAGGGTGAGTCGCCTCAGTCGCTGCAGGCGCTGACGGAGGGAAGGAAGCTCCTGCTTCAGATCGTGTATCCCGATGGGATCGTCTCCGTGTTCGAGGACGAAAAGTGGCAGCCGCTGGTGTCGATGCCCATCGATAAGACGCGGGCCTCAGAGGTGGTTCGCCGCGGCGGAAGCGTGCCGGAGACCATGGATCGGTTTTTTTCCGGGGCGTCGTTCCCGGTTTATACCCTGTTCGTTCGCCTGGGCGAAGGGGAAGGGGACGGCGTGCTGCTGCTTCACAGCGACATTGCTCGTCTGAACCGGGCCTTTCGGCAGATCGCCCTCTGGTCGCTGGCCATATGTGTGGTGGCTGCCTTCGTGGTGCTGTTCTCCTCCTATTTCATCGCCAAGCGGATCATCAACCCCTTCGTGGACATGAACCATATCGTGCAGTGCTATTCCAAAGGAGATTTCTCCCAGCGGATCCCCGTGCAGGGGAAGGACGAGGCCTCCCAGCTGGGGCGCAGCTTCAACGAGATGGCGGATCAGCTGAAAAACCTGGAGGTGACCCGTCAAAGCTTCGTGGCCAATGTGTCCCATGAGCTTAGGTCCCCCCTCACCAGCATGAAGGGCTTTTTGGAGGCCATGATGGACGGCACCATCCCGGCGGAGGAGCACGAGCACTACATCGACATCGTCCTCTCGGAGACCCGGCGCATGACCGCCATGGTCAACGATCTGCTGGATCTGGCCCGGATCGAGAGCGGCATCATCACCGTCAACTATGAGGTGTTCGACATCAATGAGCTGATCCGACGCACCCTCATCACCTTTGAGGCGCGCATCTCGGAAAAGAGCATGGAGCTGGATGTTCGCTTTGCCAATGAGCAGAGCTTCGTATATGCGGACAGCAATCAGATCTCCCAGGTCCTGCGGAATCTGATCGACAACGCCATCAAGTATTCCCCCGACGGACGGACGCTCCTGGTGTCCACCTATGCCCTGCGCAAGGAGGTGTATGTAACCATCCGCGACACGGGCGTGGGCATCCCGGCGGAGGATGTGCCCCACATCTTTGACCGCTTCTACAAGGTGGAGAAGGCGCACACCCCTTCGCCCCAGGTGGGATCCGGGCTGGGGCTGGCCATCGTGAAGAAGATCATCGAGGCCCACGGCCAATCCATCACGGTGAAGAGCGCCCGGGGCAAGGGGACCCAGTTTACGTTTACTTTAGAAAAAGCCAACACGCTCAAGCGTGTGACGGATGGAGGCAGAAAGAATGGAAGCGTATAGACCGAACGAACCTAAACGGGACAGGGGCATTCAGACCCTTATCTGGACGCTGTCGATTTTGCTATGCGTGGTGATCGTAGCCTTTTTGACGATCTGTGTGGGCTTTGGCCGCGTGACGCGCATCCGCGCCGCCCTGGCGCCGCGCATCGAGCAGAGTGAGCCCACGAACGAGCCCGTGAGCGAGCCCACGGCAGAAGCAACGCTGCCGGTTCCGCCCACGCCCGACATCACCCCGGGGGTGGAGGCAGAGCCGGTGCCCACCGAGGAGCCTCAGGCCACGCCCCAGCCCACGGCGGAACCCAGTGTGCCGCAGGAGTTTCCCGAGCTGGAGCTGAATGTGCAGCAATCCGATGAGATGAAGATGTTTGCTTCCATCCCCGATGTGGTGGAGGCGGCTTCCAACTCCGTGGTGGGCATCATCCACTATCAGCCCAACCAGAGGTCGGGCAAGCTGGAGGAATACGCCAGTGGCTCCGGCTTCATCGTTTCCGAAAACGGCTATGTGCTCACAAATGCTCATGTGGTCAATGGCGCCGCGGCGGTGGATGTGCTCTTCAGCGACGGCGAAAAGACCCCGGCCCTGGTGGTGGGGACCGATGTGACCACGGACATCGCCGTGCTGAAGATGGAAGGAGAAAGCTATCCTGCCCTGCCCATCGGCGATTCCGACGCCCTGCGGGTGGGGGAATACGTGATCGCCATCGGCAACCCCCTCAGTGCCTATGAACTCTATGGAACGGTCACCTTCGGCATCATCAGCGCCACGGCCAGGGAAATCAATATCGACGGTTTTGTCAACACCTATCTGCAGACGGACGCCGCCATCAACTTTGGCAACAGCGGCGGCCCCCTGATCAACATGGCGGGGCAGGTCATCGGCATGAACAGCGCCAAGAGCATCACCGCGGGCTATGATTCCCAGGGGAACCCCGTCTCCGCCGAGGGCATTGGCTTTGCTCTGCCCATCCAAAACGTGATCGAGATCGCCAATGTGATCCTGCGGGAGGGCGGCATGGTCAGACCCGGGATCGGCGTGCAGATCCGGACGGTGGACAAGCTGACGGCTGAGGAGAACGGCGTCCCCATGGGCTGCCGGGTGGAGGAGCTGACCGAGGGCGCTCCGGCCCAGCAGGCGGGCCTGAAAGTGGGTGACATCATCACCAGGGCGGATGATGTGGAGGTCCTTGTCAACGACGATGTGGTGGACTATGTTCGCTCGCTGCAGGTGGGGGACACGGTCACCTTCACGATCTATCGCGAGGGCGAATTTCTGACCGTCCCCGTCACCATAGGGGACATGAACCAATTTAACAACTGATGATTTCTGACAGAACAGTACATACCCTTGAGCTGAATAAGATATTGGCGCTGCTGCGGACCCATGCCGTTTCCGACATGGGAAAGGAAGCGGTGGATGCCCTTGCGCCCGTGGTGTCCCTGACGGAGGCGGAACGGCTCCTTCAGGAGACCACCGAGGCGGAATCCATCTATTGGCGGCTCGGGCACACCCCCATCGACACCTTCCCCGACATCCGGCCCTCCCTACGCCGCATGAGCGCGGTCCTGGCCCTGTCCATGGGGGAGCTTTTGGCAGCGGAACGGTGTTTGAAGGTTTCCCGCAGGGCTCGGGAGGGGATATTGGGCGGCAAGGAGCAGGGGGGAGACGGGTTGCTGTGCCTCATCGCCAATCGGCTCACCGCCCAGCCCACCATCGAAAACGAGATCGCCCGGTGCATCCTCTCGGAGGAGGAGATGGCGGACAACGCCTCTGCGGAGCTCAGCAGGATCCGGCGGCAGATGAAGCTGACCACCGAGAAGGTGCGGGACAAGCTCAACAGCATCATCCGCAGCGCGGGAGAGCAAAAATACCTGCAGGATGCCATCATCACCATGCGCAACGGCCGCTACACCATCCCGGTGAAGGCGGAGCATCGCCGGCAGATCCCCGGCCTCATCCACGACCAAAGCGGCACGGGACAGACCTTGTTCATCGAGCCCGCGGCAGTGGTGGAACTGGGGAATGAATATAAAAAGCTGCTGCTGGACGAACAGAAGGAGATGGAACGGATCCTGGCGGGGCTGACGGCCCTGCTGCAGCCCTTTGCGGACGAGCTCTATACCAGTCTGCAGCTGTTGGCGCGGCTGGACTGTATCTTTGCCAAGGCCATTTTGGCCCGGGACTATGGCGGCGTTCGGCCCAAGCTGAACGACGGGGGGCGCATCCGGCTCATCAACGCCCGTCACCCCCTGATCGACCGGGAGAAGGTGGTGCCCGTCACCCTGTGGCTGGGGGAGGATTTTGACACGCTGATCATCACCGGTCCCAACACCGGCGGCAAGACTGTGACCTTGAAGACCGTGGGCCTGTTCACCCTGATGGCCATGTGCGGTCTGTTCCTGCCGGCGGAGGAGGGGAGCCAGGTTTCCACCTTCGATCAGGTCTTTGCCGACATCGGCGACGAGCAATCCATCGAGCAGAGCCTGTCCACCTTCAGCGCCCACATGAACAACCTTGTCTCCATCATCGAGCAAGCGGACGATCACACCCTGGTCCTGCTGGACGAGCTGGGCGCGGGCACCGATCCTCTGGAGGGTGCGGCCCTGGCCCAGGCCATTCTGGAGCGGCTGCAGGGCATGGGCTGCCGGACCATGGCCACCACGCACTACAGCGAGATCAAAGCCTTTGCCCTGTCTCGGGAGGGGATGCAGAACGCCTCCATGGAGTTTGATGTGGACAGGCTGTGTCCCACCTATAAGCTCTATATCGGCATTCCCGGAAAATCCAACGCCTTTGAGATCAGCCTTCGACTGGGCCTGGACGAAGGAGTCATCGATCGGGCCAGACAGTTTTTGAAGAAGGAGGATGTGGCCTTCGAGGATGTGCTCAGCGGCGCCGAGGAGCAACGCAAGCTGGCCGAGCAGGCCCGTCACGACGCCCAGCTGGCTCTGTGGGAGGCGGAGAAGCTGCGCAGCGATTATGAGAAGGAGAAACGGAAGCTGGACGAGGAGCGGACCCTTCTCAGAAGCAAGGCCCGGGAGGATGCCCGGGACATCGTCCGCCAGACCCGGCGGGAGATGGAACGGCTCATTGTGGAGCTTCGGAACATCAAGAACATCGACACCAAGGCCCTGGAGCGGGCCATTCAGGAATCCCGGGACGCCATGCGCGCCTCGGAAAACGATTTGGCGGACACGGTGGTTCCGGAGGATGATATGGGCGAAGCCCCCAAGGCTGTGCAGGTGGGGGAGAGCTACCATGTGATCAGCATCCACAACACCGCCACCGTGCTGAAGGCGGCGGACGCCCGGGGCATGGTGCAGATCCAGGCGGGGGTCATCAAGATGAACGTGCCCCTGTCGGACCTGAGACCCCTCCCCAAGGTCAAAAAAAAGCGTGTTCCCGTGACCGGAAAGCCCATCCTGCAGGACATCCAGGAGGTGAAGATGGATCTGGATCTGCGGGGTATGACCGTGGACGATGGGATGCTGGAGGTGGACAGGTATATCGACCTATGCGCGCGAAATGGGCGCAAGGAATTCAACGTGATCCACGGCAAGGGGACCGGCGCTCTGCGGGCAGGCATCCAGGCCTATCTCAAAAACCATCCCCGGGTCAAGTCCTATCGGATCGGGGCCTATGGGGAGGGGGACGCCGGCGTGACGGTGGTCACTTTGAAATGATCAAAAATCCACGAAAGCAGGAGGCTGTGTCGGCTTCCTGCTTTCCTTTTTCATGGCGCAGAAGCCAGCTCCCAGGAGCAGGATGTATTGGCCGTAAAACAGCCACAACAGGGTCAAAACGATGGCCGCCATGCCGCCATAGAGGGTCATGTCAAAGAACAGATCCACATACAGCGAAAACAGCGCAGAAAACAGGAGCCAGGCGCCGGCGGACAGAGCGGCAATCCCTCGCACCTCCCGAAAGGCGAATCCGGCGCCGGGGATGGCTCGGTATATCAGCGCGAACAGTAGCCACAGCAAGACGGACATGACCCCATATCCAAGGTAAACGCACAGATGCACCATCCCCTTGACCCCCGGAAACAGAGACGAAAGGAGAAAGGCGACCCGGCTTCCGAAGATCAAAACGGACAGGCTCAGGCCCACTGTGAGGAGCAACCCCCCGGTGAGGAAAATGCCCCGGAGCCGTCGTTTCAGATACCCGGCCGGACCACCCATGCCCGTCATGGCTCGCATGCCTTTCAGCTGTTCGGAAAAGGCCTGGGCGGAGGACCAGAAGAGGATCAGAACGGACAGGGGCAAAGCGGGGAAGACGCCGGCATACACATGGGACAGGATCACTCTGAACAGGGCGGAGACGCCCCGGGGCAGGATCCTCTCCAAAAAAGACAGCAAAGCTGCCTCGGGGATGCCCATGCAGGGCAGCAGAGAGGCAGCCAAAGCGGCCATGGGGAACAGGGAGAGAAACGTATAGAAGGCGCAGGAGGCAGCAAAGGTGGGCAGCCCCCGCAGGTTCAGGCGCTGCAGGATCTCCCTGCCCCTGCGCAATGAGGACAAAAGCTTCCGCAAGGCCTCAGCTGCGAAGGACGCGGATCATTTCCTTCGGGTTCGGCGCGGTGAACACCGCGTTTCCCGCTACCAAAACGGTGGCGCCGGCGGCCCGGCACAGGGGTGCGGTTTTTTCGTTCACACCGCCGTCCACCTCGATCTCAAAGGAGAGGCTCCGCGCCTGCTTTATGGTGCTGAGGGACTCGATCTTGCGCAGGACCTGAGGGATGAACTTCTGCCCGCCGAACCCGGGGTTCACGCTCATCAGCAGCACCATATCGCAATCCTCCAAAACCTCCTCACACTGGGCAAGGGGCGTGGCCGGGTTCAGCACCACGCCGGCCTTCAAACCGGCGCTGTGGATAGCCTGAAGCATCCGGTGAATATGCCGCTCCGCCTCCACATGGAAGGTGATGATGTCCGCGCCGGCATCCCGGAAGGGGGAGACCCAGTCGCCGGGATGCTCCACCATCAGATGCACATCCAAGGGCAGCTTCGTCAAAGGGCGGATAGCCTTGCACATGGCGGGACCGAAGGTGAGGTTGGGCACAAAGCTGCCGTCCATCACATCGAAATGGATCCAGTCCGCGCCGCTTTCTTCCAACATCTTCACATCCTCGCCCATGCGGGCAAAATTGGCGGAAAGGATGGAGGGGGCGATCTTAATCATACTGGTGTTTCCTCCTAAAGGTAAAGTCGTTGGCGATCTCCACATAGCGCGCGTATCGGGCGGGGGTCAGGCGCCCCTCCTCCAGCAGGGCCTTCACACCGCAGCCGGGTTCGCTGCGGTGCATGCACCCGGGAAACCGACAGGGAGCAGCCAGGGAGAACTCCGGGTAACAATCCAAAAGAAGCTTTTCGTCGAAGCTGTCAGGCTCATACAGGGAGAAGCCCGGCGTGTCCAGCAGCGCGCCGCCGAAGCAGGGCCAGAGCTGGGCGTGGCGGGTGGTGTGCTTGCCTCGGTCCGTTTTGCGGGTCAGCTCCCCGACGGGCAGATCCAGCTCCGGCAGCAGGGCGTTCATCAGGGAGGACTTGCCCACCGCCGATTGCCCGGCGAAGCAGCAGACCTTTCCTCGAATGGCATCCTCCAAATCCTGCAGCCCCTCTCCGGACAGGGCGGATACGATGACCCGGGGAAACAGGGTGTAGTCCTGGGCAAAGGCTTCCTGGATGGCGGGATCCGCCTCGTCCGCCTTGTTGAGAACCAGCACCGGCTCGATGCGGTTCAGCCTCGCCTGCACGATCAGCTTGTCGGCCAGCAGCCAGTCCGGCTCCGGCAGGTGGGCCGAGAGCACGATGAGCAACCGATCCACATTGGCAACCGCGGGCCGGATCAACAGGTTCCGGCGGGGCAGGATGGCATCGATCTGAGCATAGCCGGAATCATGGCGGGTCAGGGCGACCCTGTCGCCCACCACGGGAGTGATGCCCTCCTTGCGGAAGGCGCCCCTGGCCTTGCAGGTGAGCACGCCCTGGTCCGTGGACACATAGTAGAACCCGCCCACACCCTTTATGATAGACCCTTCCATCGCCTTTTACTCCGAAAACTTCACATCCTGGGTCCGGACCTGCTCCCCGTTCACCAGCAGGTACAGGGTCCGGGTGGCCGGATCGTTGCTGTAGACCGTGGCGCTGATGGAGACCATGGTCTCCTTGGTGCGGACGGTTTCATACAGGATCACGGAATAATCGATGTTCTCCGTGTTGCTGGTGGGATACACGATCTGCACAACGGAGTCGTTTTCGGCGATATCCAGCATAAAGGACACATCCGCCTTGTATTTGCCATGTTTTTCCAAAAGCAGGGTGAGCCGCACCTGGTCCCCGGCTTCAAAGGTCTCGGGCACGCTCTGCTGGATGATGGTGCCGGTGCGGCTGTCCCCGGAGGCATATTCCGTGGAGACATAGATGTTGGAGATCCCGGCCACATGCAGCGTCCGCAGGGCGTCGTCCAGTCTGAACCCCACCACGGTGGGCATTCGGCTCCCCTCGGGGGTGGGCAGCTGGCTGGCCACGGTGACGCTGGCTATGCTGGCCGGGGCGACCGTGGGAGCGCTCGTGTCCTCTGCGGTTTCGGCATTCCCGGCGCACCAATGGTTCACGAAGCCCAGGTATGCCAAAAAGATCACCAGGATGGGCGTAAACACGGAGATGGATATCCAGGCGTATACCGACAGGGACATGCGGCGTCCGGGGGTTTTCTGCTCCTTGGATTCCCGGTCCCGAGCAAAGCTGCCGTTGGGGTGGGTGAGGGAGCGGATCAGATCCGAGCGCATGAGCTTGGCGCTGGAGTACCGCTGCAGGGGATCCTTCTCGATGGCCCGCAAAACGATGTCGTTCAGCGCGGGGGGGATGGAGGGATTCAGCTCCTTCGGTGGGGTAGGGATGGCGGAAAGGTGCATCAATGCTGTGGACACGGTGGTGTCCCCGATGAAGGGGACGGTGCCGGTGAGCATTTCATAAAGGGAGATGCCGGCGGAATAGATGTCGCTTTCCGCCGTCACAGGGAGGCCCTTGGCTTGCTCGGGGGAGATATAGTGCACGGAACCGATCACGTTTTTGCCGGAGAAGGTCATGGTGCTGGCGGTGGCCTCCCGGGCGATGCCGAAGTCGGCCAACTTGGCCTTGCCCCGGGGGGTGACGATCACATTTTGGGGCTTCACATCCCGGTGGATGATCCCGTGGGCATGGGCATAGGAGAGGGCATCCAAAATCTGGCTGCAGATGCCGATGGATTGCTGCACCGACAGATGGCCGCCGGGGCTGTCCTGGATCAGCTCCTTCAGGGTTTTGCCCTCCACATATTCCAACACGATATAGGGGACCCCGTTGTCAACGCCCACGCCGTAGGCGCGCACGATGTTCTCGTGGGACAGCTCCAGGCTGGCCCGGGCCTCCCGCTCGAACCGGCGCAGAAACTCCTGATCGTTCAGGAATTCCTCCTTGAGCATCTTGACGGCGACCACCTTTCGGGAGGACATATTGATGGCGCGATAGACCCGGGCCATGCCGCCGCTGCCCACCTCGCGAATGACACGATATTTGTTGTCGATGATATCCGGGGTCACAGCTCGACACCCCCTTCGTTCCGCACGATGACCAGGGAGATGTTGTCCTGGCTGCCCTTTTCATAGGCCTGGTCCACAAGAGCGTGACACAGGGCGTCCAGATCCGATTCCTTGCGGATCATGGCGAGGAGGTCCTCCTCCGAAAGCACATCGCAAAGACCGTCTGAGCAGAGAAGGACCGTATCCTTTGGGTTCCATCGGGTATAGAACACATCCGGCTCAAAGGAGGATTCGGAGCCAATGCAGCGGGTGATCACGTTCTTGCGGGGATGGTTCTTCGCCTCCTCTGCGGAAAGGAAGCCCCGGCGCACCAGCTCCTGCACATAGGAATGATCGAAGGTGACCTGCCGGATTTCGCCGGCGGAAACGAGATACAGCCGGGAATCGCCGATATTGGCGGTGATGAAATGGTCGTGATAGAAGATGGCGGCCACCAGCGTGGCGCCCATTCCCTCCAGGCGCCGATCCTTCTCAGAGGCGGAAAGGACCTGAGCGTTGGCGTTGAAGAAGGCGTCCACCAAAACATTCTGCGGCGCATCGCACAGCTCCCGGGTCCAGGTGTCCAAGGCTTCGATGGAAAGACGGCTGGCCACCTCGCCCGCGGCGTGACCGCCCATGCCGTCGGAAACGGCGGCGATCAGCGGATAGTGGGGATCGAACCGGGTGAATACCACATCCTCGTTGTTGGCGCGGCGCCCCTGTATGGAAAGGCTACTGTATCTCATGGATTACCCTCCTTCTCAACTGTCCGCAGGCGCCGTCGATGTCCGCGCCCATCTCCCGCCGCACGGTGGCGGAAATATGCTCCTCCGTCAGCCAGCCGGCAAACTGCTCCGCATGGGCTCGGGTCACGCCCATCAGCGACCGCTCCTTTACGCTGTTCAGAGGAATCAGGTTCACGTGGCACAGCATGCCCCTGAGAAGCCTGGCAAGGGCCGCCGCATCCTGGCGGGAATCGTTCACGCCCTCCACCAGGGCATATTCAAACACCACGCGTCGGCCCGTTTTGTCCGCATAGGCCCTGGCTGCCTGGATGAGGTCAGCTATGGGGTATCTGTTGGCGATGGGCATCATGGTTTTGCGGACTTCGTCGGAGTGGGCATGCAGGGAGACGGACAATGTCACATGGGGCGCGTCCTCGATCAAACGATAGATCCTCGGCACCAGGCCGCAGGTGGACAGGGAGATGTTCCGAGGGCTGATGTTCAGCTCCTCCGGGCCGGTCACCCGCTTCAAAAAGGCGATCACGTTCTCATAGTTGTCCAAAGGCTCGCCGCTGCCCATGAGCACGATGTTGGTCACCGACCGGCTCCAGCCCTCCCGCGGGGGCTCGTCCCGCTCCATGAGCTTCAAAAAGCTTAGCATCTCGCCGGGGCGCAGATCCCGCACGCAGCCCTCCAGGGTGGAGGCGCAAAACTTGCAGCCCATGCGACAGCCCACCTGGGTGGAGATACAGGCCGTGTTTCCATAGCTATAGTGCATGAGGACCCCCTCCACCAGGTTGCCGTCCTCCAGCAAAAACAGGTATTTGATCGTTCCATCCTTGGGGGAGATGAGCTTGCGCTCGATGACGCTGCCGCCATAGGGGAGGGAGGCAAGCTTCTCTCGCAACACCTTGGGCAGGTTGGTCATCTCCTCCGGCCGGGCGCCTTTATTGAGCCACGCCATCACCTGATCGGTGCGGAAGCGTGGCTGGCCCCATTCCTCCATGAGGGCGGCTATGCCGGCTTTATCCAGGTCAGTTAAATACATTTCGTTATCCTTGCCATATAGAATCCCCCGGTAGCATCTTTCTGGGGCAGAAGCTGCCGTTGGTCGTTCAAAGAGAATTCCGGATGCCTCTGCAAAAAGCCCTCCACCTGCTGCTCGTTCTCCTGCAGGGAGATGGTGCAGGTGCTGTAGCAGAGGATCCCGCCGGGATTGACCAGCCTGGCGCAGCCGTCAAGCAGCGCAGTCTGAATCCGGCACAGCTCGCCGATATCCGCTTCCTGCCGGTGCAGGGCCACATCCGGTTTTTCCCGCAGGAGCCCCAACCCGGAGCAGGGCACATCCAGCAACACCCCATCAAAGCAGGGCACCGCGTCCTCCGGAACCAGGGAGGCATCCTTCGTTTCGCATTTCGCCTGCACATGGAGCCGGGCAAAGGTCCGTTCCATCAGCTCCGTCCGATGGGGATGGAGCTCATAGCAGGTGAGGTCAACATCGCCCGCTGTCAATGACCAAAGGTAAGCGGCCTTTCCGCCGGGGGCAGCGCAGGCATCGAGCACCTTTTTGCCCCGCATATCCCCCATAAAACGGCAGATGGCCATGGCGCCTTCGCCTTGAACGGCGATCTTCCCTTCATAAAACAGAGGCAGGGAGGCAAGAGGGATGCTTTTTTCCAGACGGAAGCAGTTGTCGTCCACCTGGCCGCGGGTGAAGGGAACCTGAAGCTGGGCTGCCAGCGCCTCGTTTGAAAAAGGGTACTGGGCCCGGATCTCCATGGCCGGAGGCTCCTGAGTCAAAAGCTGCTCCGTCTCAGCCTCTCCAAACCGTTCCAGCCATTCCTTCGCGATCCATTCCGGACATCCGTGCCGGATGGACAGCCGCACCACCGGATCCGCAGGCAGGGGAGGGAGAGAGTCCCTTTCGCGTAGCACGCGGCGGAGCACCCCGTTCACCAATCCGGCCATGGCGCCCTTGCCGCACGCCCGGGTCAGCTCCACGGCCCCGTTCACGGCGGCATGGTCGGGGGTGTCCATGAAGAACAGCTCCGTCATGCCCAGGCGCAGGATGTTGCGGACCACCTTCTTCTGCGGCTTCACATAGAAGGAAAGCATGTAGTCCGTCCACTTCAGGTGTTCCAGCGCGGTGTACACCAGGGAGCTTATGAATGCCTGCTCCGAGGATGTCCGCCGGATCTGTTTCAGCCGAAGGTTGGCGTAGGCGCCGTCCTCCGCCACATCCATCAAAACCTGCAGGGCGTCCCTGCGGGGGCTGTTCATGAAAGTACGCTCCCCGTGATGTTCCTGCCCCGTAAAAAAGCCTTCCCGTCCAGCTTCTTGCCGCCGGGAGCCTGCAGTTCCAGAATTTCCAAAACGCCGTCGCTGCAGCGGAGGAACAATCCATGCTTTGCATCTCCAAACAGGCCGCCCACGGGCAGTTCCCGGGGCGATTCCATGTCGGAGAGCACCGTGCGCCACAGCTTCAGCTTTTCCTCTCCCAGCAAGGCATAGGCGCCGGGCCAGGGGTTGGTTCCCCGGATGAGGTCATGGATGACCTGCCGCGGGGCCGAGAGGTCGATCCGGCCGCTGTCCCGGGTGAGCATCCTACAATAGGTGGCCTTCTCCTCCGCCTGAGGAACGGGCGTCAGCTGCCCCCGTTCCAAGGCATCCAGGGTCTTCATAAACAGGTCCGCCCCCAATTCCGACAAGCGAAGGGACAGCTCCCCATAGGTTTCGTTTTCCCCAAGGGGCGTTTCGGCCTGCAGGAGAATATCTCCGGCGTCCATGCGCTTCACCAGCTTCATGGTGGACACCCCGGCCATTTTCTGCCCGTCGATCACTGTCTGCTGCATGGGGGAGGCGCCCCGATAGAGGGGCAGGAGGGAGCCGTGCACGTTGATGGCGCCCATGGGCGGGATGGCCAGATTCTCCTCGCTGAACAGCTGCCCAAAGGCCACCACCGCATAGAGATCCGGCCCAAAGGAGCGGATGGCGTCGCAGCCCTCCGCGCTTCGGATTCTTTCAAACTGATACACCGGCAGCCCCAGCTCACAGGCGGCGACCTTCACGGGCGGCGGCGTCAAAACGGCCTTCCGGCCCACGGGGCGATCCGGCTGGGTGAACACGGCCAGGGTGTGGCTGGACTTGCCCAAAGCCCGCAATGTGGGCACGGCGAACTCCGGTGTGCCGAAAAAGGCGATGCGCATGGGCCTATTCTTCCTCCTTGAAATCGGCGGGCGGCTCCTTCACCAGGGGCAGATACACCTTTCCCTCCAAGTGGTCGCATTCATGGAAAACCGCCCGGGCGAAGAGTCCCTCGCCCTCATATTCAAACAGCTCTCCGTTGCGGTCGTAGGCCTCCACCTTCACATGGTTGGGACGCTCCACATATCCGCTTTGCCCGGGAAAGGAGAGGCAGCCCTCCATGCCTCCCTGGGTCCCGGAGGACTCCAGAATGCGGGGATTCACCATCTCCACCGGGGCGTTCTCGCCCTCGGGGCCGCCCACATCGATGACCACCACCCGACGCAGCACCCCCACCTGGGGAGCAGCCAGGCCCACGCCGTCCGCATCGTACATGGTATCGAACATGTCGTCGATGAGCTGAGAGAGACGGCCGTCAAAGTTGGTCACCTCCCGGCATTTCTTATACAGGCAAGGATCCTTATCCTTGCGAATGGTTCGGATCGCCATGGCATATTCCTCCTATTTATAGTATGCATTATACATTGCCGGATCCAATTTGTAAAGAAATCCGCCGGAATTGGACGGTTGAGCTCGTGTCAACCGACGGTTGAGGAGATTTTTTCAAAATATCCCATTGGGTGATTCAACAACCGACCGGGATATGGTATGATGAGCACAATGAAAAACGGGAGGTTCATTTATATGGAATATAAACAGACCATGGGCAAGCGGATCAGCGATCTGCGCAAGGGCAAGGGCATGACCCAGGAACAGCTGGCCCAGCAGCTGGGCGTCACGCCCCAGGCGGTGAGCAAGTGGGAGAACGATCTCTCCTGCCCCGACATATCCATCCTGCCCCAGTTGGCGGAAACCTTGGGTGTCACAACGGATGAGCTGCTGGGGAAGGCCCAGATGAGGGCTCTGGCGGTGGAGGATGGAGAAGCGACGGAAAAGAAAAAGCACACGGTGAGCGTGTCCGTGCGCATGAGCAAGTGGGAGAAGGTCATCTTCGCGCTGCTCATCATGGGTCTTGGCATCGTGTTTCTGCTGAACGCCCTGCATGTGATCCAGCTGGGGGAGGGTATCACCTTCTGGGGCGTGCTGTGGCCCTTCTGCCTCGCGTGCATGGGTGTGCTGCTGTGCAAGTCGGATCTGAGCCCCATGAGCCTGGGCATCGCGCTGTTCGGCCTCTATATGCTCCTGTATAATGTTGGCATCATTCCCCAGCAGTATAGGTTGACATGGTCCATGATCTGGCCCGTTTGCCTGATCCTCATCGGGCTAACCGTGCTCCTTGGGTATCTTTTTCCAAATCGAAAGGGGAAGGGCGAGGGCTTCTTCCATGTGGAGAAGGGGGACCCGGTGTTTGAATGCACGGAGGAGGGCGGTTTCGTGAATGTGGAGGCGGCCTTCTCCTCACAGACCAAAAAGGTGATCGGGGACGAAGCTTTCAAGGGGGCGAATATCGATATGTCCTTCGGGAATCTTACCTTTGACCTGACGGAAGCCAATATTGAGGATGGCGCCACCATCGACGCCGATGTGAGCTTTGGTTCCGTGACACTGCGGCTGCCCGCATCCGTGGGGGTGGTGTCGGAGAGCTCCGCTGCCTTTGGGGGCGTCAACTGCCCCACGGGGGATCCCAGCGCTTCCATCCGCATCAATCTCAAGGGCGATGTATCCTTCGGTAAGATCGAAGTGGAATATGTGTAAGCCCGGTGCAATCGAAAAGGAGCGAGCAAGCCTCGCTCCTTTTTCCGTGTTTTTGGGTTATTCCAGCCCGGCATCCTTCATGGCGCTGTGCATCCGTTCCTCCCGGAACTGGTGTTCATAGAGGTCGTGATAGTAGCCGCCCAGGGCCAGCAGCTCCTCGTGGGTGCCGCTTTCCTGGATCTTGCCGCCACGGATGACCAGGATACGGTCGGCATTGCGGATGGTGGAGAGCCGATGGGCCACAACCAGACTGGTGCGGCCCCGGAGGACCGTGGTGATGGCTTCCTGAATGAGCTGCTCCGTTTCCGTGTCGATGGAACTGGTGGCCTCATCCAGCACAAAGATGCGGGGATCGGCCAGAATGACCCGAGCAAAGCAGATGAGCTGCTTCTGCCCCGTGGACAGGCGGATGCCGCCTTCACCCACCTCCGTATCATAGCCCTTGGATTGCTCCAGGATAAACGGCTCCGCATGAACCAGCTGGGCAGCGTGCCGCACCTCCTCCAGGGAGGCATCTGGACGCCCATAGCGGATGTTGTCGGCGATGGTGCCGGAGAACAGGTGGGGGCTTTGTAGCACGTATCCCAGGCTGCTCTGCAGCCAGAGCTGAGAGCGGGAGCGATAGTCCTTGCCGTCGATATAGATGGTGCCTGAGGTGGGCTCGTAGAAGCGACAGACCAGGTTGACGATGGTGCTCTTGCCCGCGCCCGTCTCGCCCACCAGGGCGATGGTCTGGCCGGCCCGGATATCCAGGTTGAAATCCTGCAGCACGGGCTCCTCCGCGGTGTAGGCAAAGTCCACATGCTCAAAGCGTATGTCGCCGGTGATAGGCTCCCAGTTTTCCCGCTTGGGAGCGATGCTGTCGCCATATTTTGCCATGACCTCCGGGGTATCTTTAACCTCCACGGGGGAGTCGATCAGGCTGATGACCCGCTCTGCAGAGGCCTGGGCGCTTTGGAAGTCGGCAAAGATGGAGGCGATCTGCTGGATGGGGTCAAAGAGGCTGGCCGCATAGGTGACGAAGGCCACCAGCGTGCCGGCGGAGATGGGGCCGATGAAGGCATGCTCTGCGTCCAGCACGCCTTGCCCGCCCAGATACAGGGCAAGGCTGGTGCCCACAGCGCCCAGGGAGATGACCAGGGGGAAGAAGATGGCGTTGATCAGAGCCGCCTTGATGGAGGCCTTGCGCATGCTTTGGGTGATCTCCCGAAACTCCCGGGTATTCTCCTCCTCATAGACCAAAGTCTTGGTGGTCATAGCCCCCATGATCCCTTCGTTGAAGGCGCCGGTGATGCGGCTGTTGTGCTTGCGGGCCTCTCGCTGATACTTCAGGATGGCGCGCTCCAAAAACAGGGCGGCGATCGCCAACGGGGGGACCACCAGCAGCACGAGGATCGCCAGTTTCCAGTTTTTCAGCAGCATGATGATGAGACAAAGCAGCGCATAGCAGGAGGACCAGAGCAGGTCCACCATGCTCCAGGCCACCATTTCCGAAAGACGGCTCACATCGCTGATCATCCGGGCCATGAGATAGCCCACGGCCGTTTTGTCATAGAAGGCGAAGGACTGGTTTTGCAGCTTCAAAAAACCGTCCTGCCGGATGTCGTAGGAGATGGTCATCTCCATCCTGCCGCAGCGGGTAATGAAGCCAAGAGTGCCGAAGCCCTGGGAAAAGGCCAGGGCCACATATACCAGCAAAAACAGCCACACCCCACGGGTCCTGCCAGGGAGGATGAACCGATCCACGGCATAGTTGGCCAGCAGAGGATAGAGGGAGTCCACAAAGGCCACGAAAAGCAGACAGGCGATGGTCATGAGAAAGATTTTCTTGTTTCGCCAGGCATAGGCATAGAGCCGCTTCCACAGCTTTGGGTCTACCCGTTCGTTGGTGAAATCCTGCTCGTTTTGATAACTCACGCCTGGTCACCTCCTTTCGGTAGGGCATCCTGGATCCTGGCGATCCGTTGGTACAGCCCCGGTTTTTGGATCAGCTCCTCGTGGGTGCCCATATCCACCAGCCTGCCGCCCTCCAGGACCAGGATCTTGTCCGCCTCGCAGAGGGTGGTGATGCGGTGGGAGATGATGAAGAGGATGCCGTCCCGCTTCATGCCATAGAGGGCGTCCCGAATTTTGGCGTCCGTCTCCGTATCCACGGCGCTCATGGAATCGTCGAAGATCAGGATGGGGGCCTTCTGCATCAGGGTGCGGGCGATGGCTACCCGTTGGAGCTGTCCGCCGGAGAGGGTCACGCCCCGTTCGCCAACCAGAGTGTCATAGCCCTTGTCAAAGCCCATGATCACATCGTGTATGGCGGCGAGCCGGGCCGCATTCTCCACCTCCGCATCGGTGGCAGAGGGGTTCACGATGCGGATGTTTTCCCGGATGGTCCGGGAATAGAGGAAGGGCTCCTGAAGCACGATGCCGATGTTCCGCCGGAGGCAGGCATGGTCGATGTCGTTGATGTCCACGCCGCCGATGGTGATGCGGCCCCCGGTGCAGGTATAGAGCCGCTGCAGCAACTGGACCAGGCTGCTCTTTCCCGAGCCGGTGGCGCCCAGAATGGCCACGGTCTGGCCGGGGTGGACGGTGAAGCTGATGTCCTTGAGCACATCGTCCGGGGCGTCATAGCCGAAGCACACGTGATCAAAGCAGATGTCTCCGGTCATGTCCACGGTCAAAGCCTTGCCCGGCTCCTTCTCCGGCTCGGCGTCCATGATCTCGGAAAGCCGCTGCAGGGAGATGGAAGCCTTGCCCATGTCCGCCAAAATGCGCCCCAGCTGCCGCACGGGCCAGGTGAGCATGGAAGTATAGGTGGAAAAGAGGGTGACCAATCCCAGCGTCATGGTGCCCTTGGCGCAGAAATAGATGCCCGCCGCAAGGGAAATGCCGATTTGAGAGAAGCCCACCGCGTCGGACAAGCCCCAATAATAGCCCAGCAGCCGATTCAGCCGGATGTTGGTGTCCCGGGTGGTGGCGTTCAGCCTGGTAAACTTCTCATATTCCGCCCGCTCCTGTCCAAAGGCCCGAACGATGCGCATGCCGGTCAAGTTTTCCTGCAGCGTTGCGGACAGCTGACCCTCCGCCTCGTCCGCATCCTTGAAGTATCGCTGCACATAGCGGAAGTAGACGAAGGAGGACACGGTCAGCAGCGGCAAGGTCACCATGGAGATGAGGGCCATGGGCACGTGGATGCGCAACAGGATCACCAGCGCCGTGAAAAACATGACCGCCGTTCTCAAGATGTCCATCATCTGCACGCTGAGGAACTTTCGCACCGTTTCCACATCGGAGGTGCACCGCTGAACCAAATCGCCGGTGGACACATGCTTGTGGTAGTCATAGGGCACGGCGTTGATGTGTTCATAGAGGGCATCCCGAAGGCCCTTGGCCATGCCCTCGGCGGCATAGGCCGTGGACCGGCGGCGCAGGTAGGTGAAGATACCGTTCAGCACCGTGAACAGGAGATAGGCACCGCCGCAGAGGATCAGATGTTCGGCGAAGTATTCCCGGCCGCCCAAGCCCTGCACCAGACTGAAGATGGGCGCTGGGATATGGGGATCCACGCCCTGGATCACATAGTCCAGAGTGAAGCTGGTCACAAAGGGAGCAAGATACACGCAGATGGCCGCCAGCAGCACGAACAGGGCGGACAGGATCAGATGCCCCCAAAAGGGCTTCAGCACCCGAAAGAACAGGCGCCAGGGGGATCGTTTTCGTTTATTTTTTGTCATGACGACACCTCAAAACATATCCTGTGGATTGATTTCGATCTTCAAAAAGCCATCCTCCCGATGGGAGGTTTCAAAGTCATACACGGCGCGGAGCGCCTGGGGGAGCCGCTTTGTCCGCAAAAGCTTCACCAGTATCTGGTATCGGCTCTGTCCCGCGATCCGGGCGATGGGGGCGGGGGAGGCCAGCAGCAACAGCAGGTCGCCCTGTCCCTCCTCGCTCAGAGCGGCCCTGAGATCCGTTTCCAGGGCCTTGGCGTATTCCTTCCCTCGTTCGATCAGGGCCCCTTCATCGGTGCCTGAAAGCAGCAATCGGATGAACAGGGAGAAGGGCGGATAGAGGCACTTCTTCCGTTGAGCGATCTCATACTGATAGAACCCGGCATAGTCCTGGGATGCGGCAAACCTGAGCACGGGATGATCGGGGGCATAGGTTTGCATCACCACCTGGCCGGGGTCCTTGTCCCGTCCGGCCCGCCCGGACACCTGGGTGAGCAGCTGAAAGGTGCGTTCAGCGCTGCGAAAATCGGGAAAGTTCAGCGTGGCGTCGGCGGCGATGACCCCCACCAGCGTCACGTTGGGGAAGTCGTGGCCCTTGGCGATCATCTGCGTCCCGATCAAAACCTGGGCATCGCCCCGGCCGAAGGCGGACAGGATCTGGTCATAGGCGTCCCGGCGGGCCACCGTGTCTGCGTCCATGCGCAAGGTCGTGGTTCCCGGGAAGGCTGCCTGGATCTGCTCCTCCACCTGCTCCGTGCCCACGCCGAAATACTTGATGAAGGGCTTGCCGCAGTTTGGGCAGACGCTGGGCACGGGCTTCCTTGCCCCGCAGTAGTGACAGCGAACGGCGTTCTGTGCCTTGTGGTAGGTCATGGAGATATCGCAGTTGTCACAGGTGAGCACATAGCCGCAGGCCCGGCAGGAGACGAAGGTGGAATATCCCCTCCGGTTCAAAAAAAGCATGGCCTGATGCCCGTCCCGCAGGCAGGCGCCCAGCTTCGAGAGCAGCAGGGAGGAGAAAATGCCGTTGTTGCCGTTCAAAAACTCGCTCCTCATATCCGCGATGGACACCGCAGGCAGGGGATGTCCGCCGACCCGGTGCTTCAGCTCAATGAGCCGATAGCTGCCGTTCAACGCCCGGTAGTAGCTCAGCAGCGAGGGCGTGGCGCTGCCCAGCAGGAGCTTTCCGCCGCTCTGTCGGATCCTGCGACGGGCGATGTCCAGCGCATGATATCGGGGCGCCGTTTCGCTTTGATAGCTGCTTTCATGCTCTTCATCGATGATGACCAGCCCCAGATCCTCCACCGGTGCGAATACCGCGCTGCGGGCGCCGATGACGATGGGGGCCTTGCCCAGCCGGATCCGCCGCCATTCGTCAAACCGTTCCCCAGGGGAGAGACGGCTGTGGAGCACCGCGATCCTGTCCCCGAAGCGGGCGGAAAAGCGGCCCACGGTCTGAGGCGTCAGCGCGATTTCCGGCACCAGGACGATGGCTCCCTTTCCGGCCTGCAGGCACTGGTCGATACAGCGGAGATAGACCTCCGTTTTGCCGCTGCCTGTGACCCCGTACAGCAGGGCCGTCTGGCCGGGGGAGAGGGCGTCAACCGCATCGAGGGCCGCCGCCTGCTCCACGGTGAGCACGGGCAGGGCATCCGGCCGGGACGCGAACCCGGGACGGCGGAACACGGTGAAGCTGCTTTCCGAGAGCACACCCTTTTTCAGCAAAGCGGCGATGGCGGGGCCGGCGCCGGGCAAAAAGGCCCGGATATCCTGCACGGACATGGGTTGGTTCGCTTTTCTGAGCAGGTCCACCACATCCGTTTGGATGTTGGATTTGGAGGAAAAGGCTGCATCCCGGTCGGTTAGACAAACGATCCGCTCCCTCTTTTCGTGCACCCTGCCGCCCCTGAGCTGGGCGGGGATCATGGTGCGCAGGGCATCCACCAGAAGGCAGTGGTAGGCCTCCTGCATCCATTGGGCCAGATCCAGCTGTTGAGGCAGCAGCACCGTATAGGGTTCCGCACAGGAGAGGATGTCCTTCACGATGCTCTCGTCCTCCAGATCGCTCCTCTCCGTGACGGAAAGGACGAAGCCCTCCTTCACGTGGTTCCCCTGTCCGAAGGGCAGCAAAACATGATGGCCGGGTCGAACATCCAGCCTTTCGGGGATGCGATAGGTAAACGCTCTGTCCACCGCCGCATGAGCGATGTCCACGACCACCCTGGCAAACATTCGACCCCTCCTTTCCTGATCCGATTGCGTAAAGAATGCCCGCTTCGTCGCTGAGTGCGAAGCGGGCCATGTCGTTGGGAATGATTTCTTATGCTTCCTTGGCGGGAATCACGATGAGCTTATCCTCATACATTTCTTCCACGGCCATGGACAGGGGCTTGTTGTTCCCTACAGCATCGGGATCATTCTGCAACTGACGGGCCCGATTGGCGACTGCCGTCACCAACTGATACCGAGAACCGGCTTTTTCAGCGAGCTCGCTGACCGGCGGACGATTCATCATATCGTTTTACCTCCCTGTTTCCTCAAAAGATTCGATCAAATCGCTGCTGCGGGACACGCGGCAACGCTCCGCTTCCAGTATGGCCTCCATGTGATGCACGGCCTTGTCCACCACATCGTTGACGATCACATAGTCATATCGAGGGATCATTCGGATCTCCTCAAAGGCGGTGGCGAACCGCTTTTCCACCTGCTCCATGGACTCCGTGCCCCGGCCGATGAGACGGGACTTGATCTCACTCATGCTGGGCGCGGTGATGAAAATCAAAACCGCATCGGGGAAGGCCTGCTTCACCTTCATGGCGCCCTGCACATCGATCTCCAATATCACATCGAAGCCGTTGGCCAGGTGCTGCTCCACAAAGGAGCGGGGGGTGCCATAGTAGTTGCTGCCGAAGACATGCATGTATTCGAGGAATTCGCCCCGATCCACCATGGCCTTGAACTCCTCCTCAGATTTGAAGAAGTAGTGGACGCCTTCGACTTCTCCCGGACGGGGGGCGCGGGTGGTGGCGGACACGGACATCTTGATGTTGCGGTTGCGTTCCATCAGAGCCTTGTCCAGCGTCCCCTTGCCAACGCCGGCCGGGCCAGAAACGACCAAAAGCAAACCGTTTCTCTGTTCTTTCATAGGGTTTCCTCCCTTATTCGATGTTTTGGATCTGTTCCCGAAGCTTTTCGATCTCCGCCTTGCACAGCAGCACGATGGAGGTCAGCTCCCCATCATTGGCCTTGGAACCGATGGTGTTGCACTCCCGGTTCATCTCCTGCACCAGAAAATCCATCTTTCGGCCTACGGGATCCGAAGCCTCCAGCAGCTCCCAGAAGTGGACCAGGTGAGTGTTGAGCCGAACGATCTCCTCGTCGATGGCGGCCCGATCCGCAAAGATGGCCACCTCCGTGGCCAGGCGCGCCCGATCCACCTCCGTTTCGCCCAGAAGATCCTCGATCCGGGCGGTGAGCTTGGCGCGGTATTCCTCCACCACGGCGGGGGCGCGCTGCTCGATGACGGCGGCATAGCCGGCCATGGTGTCCATGCGGGCGGCCAAATCCAGCTTCAGTCGCTCCCCCTCCTTGAAGCGCATGGTCTTCAGGGCCTCGACGGCCTGCTCCATGCATCGCTTTCCCAGCTCCGTGAGGGCATCCTGATCCTCGTCGGCGGGCAGGATGGTGGTCACATCGGGCAGCATGAGGGCCTTGGAAAGAGTCAGATCATCCGCCAGATCCAGCACCCTGCCGCTTTCCCGGGCGGAGGAGAGATAGGCCTTGAGCAGAGCTTCGTCGACGCGAACGGCCTTTGCGTCGCTCCTGAGGTTGCGATAGTTCACGAACACATCCACATGTCCGCGGCTCAGGGCGTCGGAAAGGAGCTTGCGAAAGCTGTCCTCCAGAAAGGAAAGCTGCCGGGGCAGCTTCATGCCGATGTCCAAAAACCGGTTGTTGACGCTTTTGAGCTCGATGGTGAGCTCCCGCCCGTCCATCGAAACCGAACCCCGTCCATATCCGGTCATGCTGTACATAGGCCACCTCCCAAAATCAACGTATTATAGCACAGGCTATACGCTTTATGCAAGCCCCAACTTATCGAGAAAAGGCGTCGTACAGCGCGTCCTCCCGAGGCGGATCGATGATCGTTCCGTCACGGAAGAAAAAGCCTTTTTCAACAACCTGACCGATCATTGCTGCCGAGATGCCTGCCTTTTCGAGGGCTTGCACCATGACCGCTCCGTCAGCGCAGCCGATGAGCAGGCTCCCGCTGCCCAGCAGTCGAAGGGGATCGATGCCGGCCGCTGCCGCGATCCGCCCTGTGGCCTCCGTCACAGGGATGGCTTCCCTGTCCAGAACGAGGCCCAGACCGGCGGCATAGGCGATCTCCCAGGACGCGCCCAGGGCGCCGCCCTCCGTCACATCGTGCATGGCGTGGACCCCCTCGGCCATGGCCACCCTTCCCTCTGGAACGATGGAGAGCAGGGAGAAATATCCTTCGGCCTCCCGCAACAGGGGCAGGGGGAGGGAGGCCAAGCGATCCTTATGCTCCGTCGCCAAAATGGCTGAACCCTCGAGACCCGCGGACTTGGTCATGACCAGCGCGTCGCCCACCTGCAGGCCGGGCAGTTTTCGATCCTTGGGCATCCGGGCCACCACGCTGGTGCAGGTAACGGGCCGGGTCACGGCGTCGGTATACTCCGTGTGCCCGCCCAAAATATCCACACGGGCCACCTGAGCTGCCGCGGCAAGATCGTCCGCGATGTGGCCTATCCCTGCTGTGGGATAGTCGGGGGGAAGCAGCAGTGTGACCAAGAGCCCCACGGGCTCCGCCCCCATGCAGATGGCGTCGTTGCAGTTCACATGAACGCTCAACAGCCCCAGGCTCTTGTCGCCGGCGGAGGTGATGGGGTCCATGCTCATCACGATCAGATCCCCGCCCATGTTCAGGGCCGCACAGTCCTCGCCCACCCGGGGTGCGGTCAAGGACTCGGGACGGATGCGCTTGAATTTTGAAAGGATGAGCGATTCGAGCTCGCTGTTCTCCAGTTTTCCGATTCTCATTTGAGCCAATCCAATAAAGTCTGTTCGTCGATGATGGGAATGTTCAGCTGCTGGGCCTTGGTGAGCTTGCTGCCCGCCGCCTCCCCGGCCAGAACATAGTCGGTCTTTTTGCTGACGCTGCCCGATGCCTTGCCGCCGTGGCTCTGAATCAGATCCTCCGCTTCCTTGCGGCTCAGGGTGGGGAGGGTCCCGGTGACCACGATGGTCTTGCCACTGATGGGGGAGGATACCGCCGCCCGATCGGCCATAGGGGAAACGCCAAAGGCGACCAGATCGTCGATCTGCTGGCTGATGCGCGGATCGTGGAAGAAGGAGAGCACGCTCTCGGCCACGCTCTCGCCCACATCGTCGATGGCGATGAGCTCCTCAAAGGTGGCGCTGCGGAGCCGGTCCAAGGAGCCAAAGGTCAGCGACAGATCCCGGGCGGTCTTGACCCCCACGTTGGGGATGCCCAATGCATTCAAAAAAGCGCTCAGGGGCCGATGCTTGCTGTTTTCCAGGGCCGTCAAAAGGTTCTGCGCCTTCTTTTCTCCGAAGCCCTCCAGCTCGAGGAGCCGCTCCCGGCGCAGCGTATACAGCTCCGGGATGGTGGCGATGTTCAGATCGGTGAAGAGCTGCTCGGCGGTCTTATCCGCAAAGGTGTCGATGTCCATGGCATCCCGGCTGGCGAAGTGAGCCAGGCGCGAGATGATCTGCGGGCGGCAGGAGAGAGGGTTGGTGCAATAAAGGTGCACCCCCCGATGCTCTACATGGGCGCCGCAGAAGGGGCAGACCACCGGCTTTTCCACGGCGGCCGTGGGCGTATCGCCGGGCACCGCGCCCAGGATCTCCGGGATCACATCGTTGCTGCGGCGGATGAACACCCGGGAGCCGATGCCCACCTTCTTGCGGCAGATGTCGTCCCAGTTGTTCAAGGTGGCGTTGCTCACGGTTACGCCGCACAGGTCTACCGGTGTCACATGGGCCACCGGCGTCAGCTTGCCCGTTCGGCCCACCTCCCAGGTGACGCTTTCGATGGTGGTGGTGGCCTCTTCGGCGGCAAACTTATAGGCTATGGCCCAGCGAGGGAACTTCTCCGTGTATCCCAGCTGTTCCCGCTGGGCGAAATCGCACAGTTTGATGACCATGCCGTCGATGAGGAAATCCAGCCCGTCCCGCGCCTCGGCCACCTTGTCGATGGTCTCGATGAACTCGTCCGCCGTGTGCCCATATTGGACGAAGGGGGACACGGGGAAGCCGTTCTCCCGCAAAAAGGTTATCATCTGCTGATGATCGGACAGATCCTTGCCCTCGATATATCCCACGTTATAGCAGAAACAGTTCAGATTCCGATCCGCCGTCACCTGGGGATCCAGGTTGCGCAGGGCGCCGGCAGCGGCGTTCCGGGCGTTTTTCAGGGGTTCCTTGGCAGTTTTGTTGTATTTGTTCAGCACGGACAGGAGCATGATGCACTCGCCCTGAACCTCCATCCTGCCCTTGAAGGGGATGGAAAGGGGGAGGGAGCGGATAGTCCTGAGCTGAGGCAGGATGGCCTCGCCCGTGACGCCGTTGCCCCGGGTGGCCCCCTGGATCAGGACGCCGTTTTCATAGGTCAGGTTGATGGTCAGCCCGTCGAACTTATACTCCAGGGCATAGAGGGGATCCTCCGTCAGGTTAAGCAGCCGCTTCACCCGGTCCATCCATTCCCGGATGCCCTCCAGCGTCCGCACCTTGTCCAGGCTCCAAAGCCGGCCCAGGTGGCGGTGCTCCTCAAACTTTTCCAGGGGTTCGCCGCCCACACGATGGGTAGGACTGTCGGGCAGGACGATGCCCGTTTCCTTTTCCAGGGCGATGAGCTCCGCCTCCAGAGCGTCATATTCGCCATCGGAGATCAGGGGCGCATCCTCCACATAGTATGCGCGGGCATATGTGTTGAGCCGGTCCACCAGCTCCTGCATGCGTTTTGTTTCGTTGCGTTTCATGATCCTTTTAGTTTTCCAAGCGGGTGAGGGGAGCATACAGAGCGGTCAGCCGTTTTTCCACGCCGTTTTTGAACCGGACCCGAACGATCTGCGAGGAGCCCTTGCCCTCCACGCTTTCCACCACGCCCTCGCCAAAGATGGCGTGGCGCACCCGGTCGCCGTCCTGCCAATCCAAAACCTTGCCGGCGGCTTTCGGCGCGACGGCAGGCTTGGTCCCCAGGAACACCTGGGGCATGGGGCGGGGCTGTGCGGATTGAGCATGGAAGCTTTCCACAGGGGCTTTTGCCATCTGCTCCCGGCGATTGGCACGATCCCTGTATTCACCGGGCATCTCGATGGCGTCGCCCATCTCCTGAAGGAAGGAGGAAGGTTGGGAGGCGGTGAACTGACCGTAGAGCATGCGGCTGCCGGCGAAGGTCAGATACAGCTTCTCCATGGCCCTCGTCACGCCCACATAGCATAGCCGACGCTCCTCCTCCAGCTTTTCCGGATCGAATTTCGACTGAGAGGAGGGGAAGAGCCCTTCCTCCATGCCACAGAGGAACACCGTGTCGAATTCGAGGCCCTTGGCCGCATGGAGGGTCATCAGATTGACGCAGCCGTTCTGTTCGTCCACGTTGTCTGCGTTCATAAACAGGGCCACCGTGTTCAGGAAGGATTGAAGCATGTCCCCATCCGGGTCGTCGAAGGATTCCTCAAACTCACTCATGTAGCCCAAAAGCTCCTTCACATTTTCGGAGCGGACCTCGTAGTTCTCCTTCTTGTCCTCCTTTAGATAGGCGTCGTAGCCGATGTGCTTGAGCAGGTCCGCGGCAAACACGGAAAAAGCCTTGCTGCCATACTCTGCGAAGGCGGTCTCCATGATCTGGGCAAAGGGAGAAAACTTGGCCCGGGTGCGGAGCGACAGGGTCTGCGGGTCCAGGATCACCGCAAAGAGAGACAGATCCCGCTGCCGGGCCTCGTTCTGCAGCTCCTCCAGGGCGGCGGCACCGATGCCGCGCCGGGGCACATTGATGATCCGGGTGAAGGCCACATCGTCGTTGGGATTGCTGAGCAGCCGCAGATAGGACAGCACATCCTTCACCTCGGACCGGTTGAAGAAGGAGGTGCCCCCATAGACCTTGTAGGGGATGCTGTAGCTTTGGAGGATCATCTCCAAAATGCGGCTTTGGGCATGGGTCCGATAGAGGATGGCAAAGCTGTCGTATCGGCTGCCCATGCGCCGGCCGTTGAGGATGCGGTCGCAGATATATACGGCTTCCTCCCGTTCCGTCCGGCCCTCATAGACCGTGATGGGGAAGCCGTCCTTCTTTTCCGTCCAAAGACGCTTGTCCTTGCGGCCGTGGTTGTTTTCGATGACTCGGTTGGCCGCTTCCAAGATCCTGTCGGTGGAGCGGTAGTTCTGCTCCAGCCGGACCACATGGGCGCCGGGGAAGTCCTTTTCAAACTCCAGGATGTTGCGGATGTCCGCGCCCCGCCAGCCATAGATGCTTTGGTCGTCGTCTCCCACCACGCACAGGTTCCGATGCTCCTTGGCCAGAAGGCTGACGATATGATATTGAGCCATGTTGGTGTCCTGATATTCGTCCACCAGGATATAGCGGAACCGATCCCGATACTTTTGGAGGATATCCGGCCGCTTTTCAAACAGCTCGATGGTTTTGAGCAGCAGATCGTCGAAATCCAGGGCATTGGCTTCCTTCAGCCGCTTTTGATAGAGGGCGAAGGCTTCCGTCACCTGCCGGGGCTGATAGCTTTGGACCAGGTATTCCTGGGGTCGCAGGGAGTGGTTTTTTGCATCGGAAAAGATCCCGGCCAGCATGCGCTTGGAAAAAACCTTGTCGTTCAGATTGAGGTCCTTGATGATGTGGCCGATGAGGGACTGCTGATCGTCCTCGTCATAGATGCTGAACCGCTTGTCGAAGCCCAGAGCATCGATCTCCATGGACAGAAGCCTGGCGCAGAACCCATGGAAGGTGAACAGCCAGACTCCGGCCTCCTCGCCGGTGAGCTTTTGCACCCGTTCCTTCATCTCCTTGGCGGCTTTGTTGGTGAAGGTCAGCGCCAGGATGTGATAGGGGGCCACACCCTTTTCGGAGATGAGATAGGCGATGCGGGTAGTCAGGACCCGGGTTTTGCCGCTGCCGGCGCCGGCCAGCACCAGCAAAGGACCCTCTGTGCAGGTGACTGCCTCTCTTTGAGGGGGATTCAGTTTCGTCAAATCTATTTCCATGGTGTATCCTTATCGCTCTTTTCCGATCAATGTGTCATAGATGGTGTCATACAGCTCTGCGCTGCACCGCTGCCAGTTTTTGCGGATCCGCAGGGATTCCTCCAGGGAGGCCACGGACAGATCGATCTCCAGCAGAGGACGGTCCCCCTCCAGGGCTTTGAGCCGAACCAGCATCCCGCCGCCGGGCAGGGCTTCCTCCGAGGAGACAAGCTCCTTTTCCTGGCGGAATTGGGGTGCGTTTTGCTTCAGGTACTGGTCGATGCCCTCCCGCAGAGAATAGGTGAGCCCCTTTTCAAAGAGGGAGAGGGTAGCTTTTCCCTGGTCTGTGAGAAAGGCGCAGGTGCCGAAGGGACGGCGTTCGCAAACGATGTCCCCGTTTTTCTCCAGCTCACCCACCACATCGTGGAAGGAGAACCAGTTCATGCCCGTGCATTCAAAGGCGCATTGATAAAACTGCTGCATCGTCAGCTCCGCCCTGGCGGCGTTCAGAATATACAGCAGCTGGATCTTTTCCTTGGGAAGTCCTTCCAGAAAATTCGGCATATGCGCTCATCCCCCTGTTTCTTTGTACAGTGTATCAAAAAAAAGACGGTTTGACAATAGAATATAAGGATGGAATTCAAAAAAATGACGAAATAGCGAGCGATTTGCATAATGCCTTATGGCAGGAGACAGGATAGGGGATATGGGCTTTGGAGCATAGGGGATTCGCTCTCGGCCTCGACGGCCTCGGTCAGGGCGGGCTCTCAGACCACACCGTGGCCTGATTCACTCCCCGCCCGTTCGAATCCCCATCATCACGTGGAAAAAAAGACACTGCCATTCGGCGGTGCCTTTTTTGTGGTGGAGCATAGGGGATTCGAACCCCTGACCTCAACATTGCGAACGTTGCGCGCTCCCAAGCGGGCCAGTTTTAGCTAACTTCAAACACAAGAAAAGGTTTGAAAGATGCTGAAACTGGCCCGCTTTTTTCGTTTTTAGCACCTTCCAGCAAGACTACTCACAAAGTATCGCATTTTGA
>Ga0208297_1000361_pt1 | contig 102781 bp, 89 predicted proteins | sample LMS_cellobiose_e_FD_187367 | JGI IMG/M metagenome (GOLD analysis project Ga0208297, IMG submission 187367) | Rumen-fistulated moose microbial communities from Alaska, USA - LMS_cellobiose_enrichment (SPAdes) (version 2) | ecosystem: Host-associated > Mammals > Digestive system > Stomach > Rumen... | reverse complement strand
TCGCAATGCTGGATGATCTGATCTCACCTTTGTTAAAGCAAGGTCAATCCTTGGCTCATATCTATGCCTTTCATGGGCATGAGATTCCCTGTAGTCGTAAAACTCTTTACAATTACATTGAGCGGGGCTTTTTCATAAAATAATGGGATGTTTCCTACCGATTATAGGAAAAAACTAAAAGGCTAGATTTTCAAAAAAAGAGCCAATTAACCACCCATTAAGCCTAAGGTCAGTTTATTGACTCTAATAGTTATTATCCCAGCGAATGAATAATTACGTTTTTAATACTCTTATGCCTGTCATTATTTCAATTTTTTTATCTTTGTCTAGTGAAATAGTAAAATATATTAATATGAAGACTTATTGATATATGGGTTTCTTTAAATTATCTGGTTGCTTTCTTGCAGGACATTTTTCTCCATCGATAAACCATTGACATTTACGACATTCCATACATGATTTATAATTAAGGTTGCCGGATGAATTTATTACAAAGCTTTCATCTGCTAAAAACGGCTTTCCATATGCCACTAAATCAGCTAAATTGCTTTCTATCAGTGTATTACCTCTGTCCAGCGTTTTTATATCATTAACAACGATAACTGGAATATTGATATGTTCTTTGACGTAACTGCCGGTGTAAACAATGTCATTGAAGGAGAAATCATCTGGCAGCTGGAGCCTTCTGTCCTGTGGTATTCCGGCAGACACATGAAGCAGATCAATTCCCAAATCTTCCAGTGCCTTAGCAGTCGCTGTATCAATTTCCAGGCTTTCCCCCCATCCCATCCTGTATGCAAGGATAAAATCATCATCTGAGAAAGACTTTATTCCTTCTATGATTTCTTTTACTAATGTTAATCTTCCGGTTATTCCTCCACCGTATCTATCGGTACGTTTATTTGCCAGTTCTGACGCCATCATGTTAAGAAAATAAGTATGCGCTCCATGTAATTCTATCCCATCCAATCCGGCATCCCTGCATATTCTGGCAGCATTAATGAACTGATCCCTTATCCGCTCTAATTCATTTATAGTCAGTGCATTGACATCTCCTGTTTCTGTATCGTAAAAACCAAACCCTGGAAAGGCAAGCTGTGCAAGAAAAACAGTATCATTTTTATGATATGCCTTGGCTAATTCCCTTAAATATCCTATATGCTCATCAGAATAAGCACCTGGACGATCTGATACCTTGGCACCAGGGGTTACTGTAAGAGCCTGGCTAATAATTAGTCCTATTCCTTTATCTGCATAATTCAAATAATGCTGCAGAAGTTTTTCACTCATGATTCCCTGTTGACCAGTATAACCAAAGCGCACCATTGGTGCCATTACAATACGATTTTTAAGTACAATATTTTTTATCTGCAGAGAGTTATATACTTTTAACATAAGAAATTCCTCCAGAAGAATATATTTGGTTAACAATGATTTCTATGTAAGTATTCAATTTTACATAACCTTTTCCTCGCTTACTTATATTAAATTTATTATATAATGAACAGATAAAAAAAGGTAGTACGCACTTTCATGACAGATACTATCCAAAAGGGAAGTATCATATTTTGAACAGAAAACAATACATAAAGATTATCACGCAAATGATAATTCCCCAGCATACGTAACATCTAATTATACTTATTTACGTCCTTGGCTATCTTAGTAAAGATAATTTTTTGATTAAAATAGTATGTTTATGATATTTGCAAGCCTTTAAGTCCAGTCTTTGTCGTATCATTAATAATTTCATAATCTGATTGAATCATATTTATTTATAAATAAATTATTTTAGTTTTAAATAAATTATATGAATATATCAATTGAAATATTGCCTGTTTCATGATATGCTAATTGTAAAATATATAACACGTAATAAGATTGTAATATAAATTCACATATTAATAAATTATTTTACATTATAGTATATTGAATAATTTAGAATCATGTATATTAAATAATTTATATATTGCATAATGATTTTTGATTTATTTTCCCTACTACTTCCAAATCATCAATTTGTTAAATTGGTCCCTCAATATCTTATTACTGTTTATATTTAGAAACTTTACGCCAAAGGAGAAGGCTATGAGAAAGGAAATTTTAAAACTTAGTATTATATCTATTTTTACTTCTGTACTGCTTTTAAGTGGCTGCAAGAACAAAGACAATGTGAATGAGGCAGTTACGCAAGAACCGCAGCAGCCTGCTACAACGGAAGCTCAAACTCCAACACCGGCACCTACTCAAGTAGCTGAAGAGTTAGAACCGGCAGAAATAGCCGATGTTACTTATACCAGGGTATCAGTTCATGATCCTTCGGTTATTAAAGCTGATGGCAGCTATTATATATTTGGTTCTCATATGGCTTGGGCTAAAAGTGATGATCTGATGCACTGGTCAACGTATAAGAACAATATTAATTCAGATTACAATAAGTTATTAGGTGAGCTTTGGAAAGACTATTGCAGAACAGATTCCAATCCGAATTTAAATGGTAATTTATGGGCTCCCGATGTGATTTACAACGAAACAATGAAAAAATACTGTCTCTATATGAGTGTTAATGGTGATGACTGGAATTCCGTTATTGCTCTTCTGACAGCGGACAAAATAGATGGGCCCTATGAGTATGCTGGAGCTGTTGTTTATTCAGGTTTTAATACTACCTCTCATCCCGTTGAAAAAACAGATGTCTACAAGGTCTTAGGTGACAAGGCAGACATATCCAGGTATCAGTCTATAAATGACACGAAAATAAATGCAATCGATCCTAATCTGCGATATGATGACGAAGGAAACCTTTGGATGAGTTTCGGCTCCTGGTTTGGGGGTATCTACATGCTGAAACTAGATGCTGAGACCGGATTAAGAGATTATAGTTATACCTATACCACAGAAAAGAATGTTTCAGATGAATATTATGGCTATAAAATAGCAGGCGGAAATGCGGTGTCCGGTGAAGGTCCCTACATATTGAAATCCGGTGGGTATTATTACCTCTTTATATCCTATGGCGGACTGAGTGCTGAAGATGGCTATCAGATGCGGGTATTCCGTTCAAAAGATATTACCGGTCCATATGTGGATCAAAACGGTGAATCAGCTGTATATAAAAGGAATATAAACAATCTTACTACCAAAATCGGTATCAGATTAATGGGAAGCTATCAGCTTTCAGGTAATTATGACACCCATGTTGCACAAGGACATAATTCAGTCTTTACAGACGATGATGGCAAAATTTTATTAGTATACCATACCCGCTTTGCAGGTGGAAAAAACGGAATAAAAGAAGCACATCAGGTACGTGTTCAGCAGCTTTTTGTTAATGAAGATGGCTGGCTGATTGCAGCTCCCTATGAATATTCTGGGGAAACACTGGCAGAAGGCGGCTATTCTAAAGAAGAGATGACTGGAAGCTACGAGTTCATAGTACACACTCCCAATACCTTTTATCATGATTATGGTACCATTGTAGCAGGAATTGCAGAGAATAAGAATATTTCATTAAATGATGATGGTACAGTTTCAGGAGAATTAACCGGAACCTGGAGCTATAAAGAAGGAACCTCCGATATGGCAATTGTCATTGATGGGGTTGAATATAAAGGAAAATTTATAAAACAGGCAACAGAAAATAAACATAGAATTGTTATGACTTTTACAGCCTTAGGTGAAAATGTCTGTGTCTGGGGAAGCAAAAAGTAATTATTTCATATTAACTCAAGAACAGAAATGTTAAATAGCTAAAGTACCCATTTTAAGTCTGCTCTTGAGTTAATTTTTCTAATCAATAGTGTTTTTACACAACGATACAAATGCTTTTTTTGCCCATAGTGAATCTTTAAGTATAGCTCTTCCAACTCCAATTAAATCTGCCTGTCCGGCAGCAATCAGCTCTTCTGCAACTGCTCCATCTACAATACCACCTGTTAATATAACCGGTATTGATACTGCATCTTTAATGGGTTTTGTAAGTTCTGCAAAATACCCCTGCTCTTTTATTTTAGGATTTATAGCTCCGCAGAAACCACCGCTGATATCCAGAAGATCTACCCCGGCTTTTTCAAGCATTACAGCAGCTTTAACACTATCTTCTTTCGTACTTCCACCCTCCATATAATCACATGCACCTAAACGTAAGGCAATGATAAACTCTTCTCCTACATTTTTACGGACAGATTCTATGATTTCCAGGTGTATGCGGACTCTTCCTTCTAAAGTAGAACCGTTATACTCATCATTTCTCTTATTGGTTAGAGGTGAATAGAATTGGTTTAACAGATATCCATGTGCTGAGTGAATTTCAACACCATCAAAACCTGCTTCTTTCGCATAGATTGCTGAATTGGTAAAGTCCTTAACAATATTTTTTATTTCATCTTTACTTAACTCATGAGGTATCTCAAATTTTTCAGATAAACGGACAGTACTTGCACTTACCGTTTCTTTTCCGGTTATTTCCGAAGAGGTTTGGCATCCTGCATGATTGATCTGAGCAATTACTTTTGCACCATTTTTATGAATGATCGAAACAAGTTGACTAAGTCCATTAATACAAGACGCATCTGCTATAGAGAGCTGCCCTAGACTTGCTTTTCCTTCTGTGTTTATATACGCATGCTCTGTAATAATCAAACCAAATTGGCCATCCTGTGATTTTTCATCGTAATAGGCGCACAGTTCCTGACTTACTACTCCATTATCAGATTTGGCAGAGGCCATTGGCGGCATTACGAATCGATTATCCAAGGTTATACCTTTAATATTTAGTGGTTGACTGATATGTAACATTTTATATCCTCCTTTTTTAATAATGTCCATTTAAAGTAATGATAATTTAACCATTGTAGATAAATGTACCACAATAATACCATTATAAACAGTATGCACTTTAATGTAAGATACTATCATAAAGGAAAGTAAAGCTTTTTGGGGGTTAACTTAATTAATTAGCAAAAAAGTAGTATATCGCTAGCATACAAGTCACACAAGAACAGTTAATTTACCTGTTCAGAAAAGTGAGAATTTCATCCAGTTGATAATCCTTGCTTTTCACATCAATAAATTTATACGGCAGTAACTCATTTAAAATTCTATCTTCTAATTTAATTCTTCTTTTAAAATGACTTATAATATCTTCAAAATCATTTATACCATGAGACTTTCCGTAAGGTGATTGCTTTAAATAGCCCAGCATGAGATTATACCAAATCTCTTCTCCCTGGTCATTAATACGTTCTTTTCTAATTTGTTCAAGACTTCCATTGATGTCATCACAGAGCAAACGTATTATCAGAAAATTATCAATATTGATATTTGATACCAGTTCCTTGTAAAAAGCTATTATTTTATTATCACTATATTCAGCATATAACATCAGCTCTTCAATTATATTTTGGAAAAAGGCACATTCAAAAATATTCCCTGCCCCTTTAAAACTCCGGTATCTTCTTTGTACAATATCATGAAACTCATGGATACTTCTGCGACCGCCATAAATTTCATATTTCTCCATATAACTATAAAACTCATGATTATCTCCATGAATTCTGGTATAGGGAATGATATAATATCCCTCTTCCTTGACGGAATTCGCATTTATAATGCTACTAAATTGAGGCCATTCTTTCAGCAATTTCTCATACTGGGTTATTGACAGGTAAGAACACCATGCCAGGTCAACAGGTGATATATCTCCTTCCCGGTAGAAATTATACGCAGGCAAGCTTTCCTGAAGCTTGCCTAGCAAGGTACTCTTCCCGCTGCCGGGAATTCCTTCAATAAATACATTTTTCACATTATTTTCCTTATTCAAACTTCTACTTTGCTTCCATCTTCTCAATTTCGTTTAACAATATTTCCTTTGCGCTGGAGATAGCCCTGGCTACACTACCCTCTTCAAAAGGAACAGAAAGGTTAGCCACTTTCAGCAATTCCAGATAGCTCTTGCTGGAGCCGGCTTTGCAGAGATTCAAATAATCCTGCCATGCCTGCTCTTTATTCTCCAGGTAACGTTTCTTGAATTCCATAGCACCCATTGTGGTTAGAGTATAATTGATGTAATAGAAAGGATACAGGAAGATATGCAGTTTATGATACCAGAAACCGCCTCTTTCCATAAACTCATCATTCTCATACTTACGCCAGGGCATGTATTTCTCTTCTAACTTATGCCATTCCAGGGTTCTTTCCTTGGGAGTAAGCTCCGGATGCTCGTAGACGATATGCTGGAATTCATCCACTGCTACACCAAAGGGTACAAAAGTCATTGCTTCCTGAAGATGTGCAAAGCGGAATTTATCCGCTGCAGCTCCGAAAAATTGCTCTGCATAAGGATAAGAGAACTGCTCCATGGACATGGAATGAATTTCTGCAATATCCGTACCACCCATGTGATAAAGGAAGGTTTTCTGCTCTCTCATAGCTTCATAACCGGCAAATGCATGGCCTAACTCATGGGTTAATACCTGCATGTCGAAAATAGTGTGGTTAAAGCAGGAAAACACATAAGGTGCTTTATAGTAAGGAAGAGTCGTCATATAACCGGTAGATGCTTTACCCGGTTTATTCTTAAGATCCATTAATTCATGATCTATCATAAAGTCAATAAATTCAGCAGTTTCAGGACTGAGATCATGGTACATCTTCTGAGCTTCTTTTACCAGATAATCGTCATCACCGATGGGTTCTGCATTTCCGTCAGGGAAGATGAATTTCTCGTCAAAGACTTTAAACTCTTCTACACCAATACGTTTTTTCTGTGCTTCATAGAGTTTCGTACAAAGAGGTACGATTTCTTTTCTTACCTGCTCACGGAAAGCAGCAACTTCCTTCACGCCGTAATCACTGCGTTCCTGCTTTTTATAGCCTAAGGGAATGAAATTCTCATAACCCAGGGCTTTTCCCATTTCATTTCTAATCTGTATCAGCTGGCTAAAGATATCTTCCATCTCTTCTTCGTTGCTATGATAGAAGTCAGAGTAAGCCTTAAAAGCAGCCTTTCTTAAATTCCTGTCAGGATTTTCAAAATATTTCTGTACGCCATACAGATTTAAAGTCTGGCCTTCGAAAGGAATCTTAGCAGTTGCCATGAGCTTTTGATATTGCTGAGTTAGTTTACCTTCTTTCTGCAAGAAAGGTATAATCTCCTCTTTAAACTGATCTACACTTCTTTGAAGTGCGGTTAAAAGCTCTTTCCCGTATTCCCTGTTAATATCCTCTGCAAAGCTGCTTGCAATAAGAGCTTTAAAAAGTCCTGTTTGAGCTGTACCAAGCTCAGCAGACCTCTCATCAATAAATTCTACTTCCTTCTCGTAAAATTCATTAGTAGTATCAAGGGTATTACGAATAAAAGCAATCGTTTTCATTGTATCTACAGGAGCATTTATTTCTTCTAGTTTTTGAAGCGCATTTTGAACCTCAGCATACGAAGCAGCACCTTTCACCTGCTCCGTCAACTTATTAAGTTCCTGTTCAAATTTATCAAAGTCCGGTCTTTCATATTGTAATGTTGAAAAGGTAAATTTATCCATCTTTGTCTCCTATCTCTATTTATTTATTGGATTTAGTATATGAATGCATGTATCCCTTTATAATAATACCAATTACATTTCAGAGATACAAGCATAACATGGCAATAAAAACCAAGTTTAAGATTATTGTAATAATTACTTACAGGGGATTTAAGTGTTACGATAGGATTAGAAAATGTTAAAAAGAGCCATTAAACATATGTTTAACAGCCCTCCATAAACTAAACTATCATTTATAATATCTTATTATTAATGTAAATTACAATATAATCATGTTATCTGTTTCAAATGACAACTAATTGTCGGTTTCATCCTCAGAATGAAAAGCGATTAATTTTTTATTAACCCGATCAGCGGTTTCTGTATCCTGCAGATATATTATCGTTATTATTATTATATAAATGACAGTTATTAATAATATCATAACTAAAACCTGCGATATTGAATCTATGTCCATCCATTTAAATAATTTAGCGGAAGCCAGCACTACTGTATTTATATAGATATAATGTAAAATTTGTTTGACAACGGAAGTCCATTTGCTTAATTCCTTCGTTGTAATACCGATTAAATACCCCAAAGCACATATTGCAGATACTAAAATTATTTGCCACAATAGAGAGGAGGGTACTGTTTTACTATGCGATACAATTGAAATATATACGGCTACTCCGATTGTATTTCCAGCTATTATATAAACAAACTGAAGAAATATATTTTTCAAATGCGACAAGATAACACCTCCTATAACCCTAACTTCTTCTTGAGTTCTGGGACATACTGTCTGGATATAACTATTTTTTCTCCATTTAAAAGCAGAGCTTCAAAACGTCCGGAAATAATAGGGCTTATACTTTTAATTTTACTAACATTTAATATAACTGATTTTGAAGCCCTGAAAAAATTAGTATTCATAAAATCTGACTCTATTTCATATAACTTTATCTTGGTTTCAAATACCTTGTCCTTGCAATATATAAATACCTTATTATCCACGCCTTCAAAATAATAGATATTTTTAGGATCCAGCATCGTGATAGCCCCATCTTTTATGCCGGCAATCTTTTTGTCTTCCATTTTCATATCTGAAATAAGCTTTAACAAGGGATCACTTAATTTTCTGCACCGTATAATAACCTGTTCTTCCTCGTCTGGACCTATATCCTCGATAATAATTTTCATGGTTGCGTCTCCTACCTGCTAACGGTATTTCTTCTTTTTTGAATAAAAGCTGCTATTAAGATAAATACAATACCACTGACTATCAAAAAAGCAATTTTTCCGGAATCACCAATTAAAGTTTCTCCCCATTTTATGTTTATTCCCATATACTCCTTATAACCATTAACCATTTCCTCAGGACAGCCTGCAAAGGTTACCTGAAGCATCTCTTTTGTAAAAGCTTCACGTACTAAAGAACAGCCATGTAATAGCGGAAACACTTTGAGACTGTTCTGGATGGATGCAGGCAATGCTCCCATCGGCAGATAAATTGCAGCCAGAAATCCCGCCAGGGTACCGATTATGGTGCTCAAACCGGCAAAAGCACTTGTAGTATGGACAAAATTTGTTATAAGGAATACTAAACTTGAGGCCATAAATACAATTAATATAATAAAGAACAATACTTCTGTCAAGCTTGCCAGACTTAATAAGGTCCCTCCAGTAAGTAATACAAAACCTTCCCCCAGTATTAAGGTGAACAGGCACATGATAACACCCATAATAAACGCAGCTATGATGTAACCCAGAACAAGAACTGAACGTCTCACCGGAGCTACGAAAAAGCTATGGAGTCTTTTTTTCTCCTCGTCTTCAACCATAATTCCCGCCATTGCCAGCGTAATGGTCAGTGCATTTACTACGATTATACCAGCTAATGTCCATAATAAAACCAAATTTTCAGCATTTTCTCTGTCTGCTGCAACATTTCTTTCACCTGTTTCACTTAACAGGTCAACAATGCTTTCCACATTTAAGTTCCCAAGAAAAATAGCCATAAGCCCAATAATAATCAACATGGACAATAGGGAAAAGAACACATTTGAGCGGTCTCTTGTATATACCAGTATATTTCTTTGTACCAATCTTATCAAAGTCATTTATTTCTCTCCTCCTGAACCTTTATTGTAAAGTACGGCCTGTAATATTTAAAAAAACGTCATCCATGGTGCCCTGAAGGATCTCACAGGCATTTAACTCGTCTTTTAAATCATTTAACAGCTCTAAACTGCTGATGGTATTCTCTACCTCCACCTCAATATGGTTGCTTTGGAATCTAAAGGTATAATTTCTGGAGTTGAGGTAAGAAATGACAAGCTCTGGTTTTTCTGAGAACAGCTTCACTATATCCTTTGTGTATTGCTCTTTTAGTTCATAAGGGGTCCCCTGTGCTGCAATGTGACCTGCTTCCATAATAGCTATATGATTAGCTTTCGCAGCTTCCTCCATATAATGAGTGGTAAGAAATACAGTCATTTTATTCTCTCTTCTTAAGGCCTCAATACACTCCCATACATTCAACCTTGTCTGAGGATCAAGTCCTGTTGTAGGTTCGTCAAGAAACAGAATTTCAGGAGTGTTCATAAGAGCTCTGGCAATTTCACAACGCCTTTTTTGTCCCCCTGATAATTTACCGAACTGGCGGTTTAGTAAATCTCCGATATGAAGAATTTCACTTACAGAATCAAGATGTCTTTTTAAGATCTTGTTATCCTTGTGATACAGACTCCCTCTGATAAGCAGATTTTCTTTAATGGTTATCATATCATCCAGGGAATTGTCCTGAAAGACAACGCCGATTTTTCTTCGTATTTCTTCATCCTCCTTCCCTAATGTTAAACCGCAAATATTTACTTCACCTTCTAATTTGTCTAATAGTGTGCACAGTATATTGATAGTCGTTGATTTACCTGCACCGTTCACACCAAGAAAACCATATAATTCACCTTGCAAAACCCTAAAGCTGATATCATCAACAGCTTTGATATCTTTAAAGTGCTTTTTCAAATGTTTTACTTCGATAACCGATTCCATTCGTTATGTTCCGCCTCTCAATTTGATTTCTCTCATTGTACTTAACGAAAATGGAATTATCAATGGCTCTGAGGTGTAATACCGTTTATGGGTAGTAAGATGCCCAAATTTCTGGCTGAGAGGTAATGTGGAAATCAGAAGTGATTTTGTTTGGAACGCGTTTAAGGACGGGAAGGGTTAGTTTGGAAAGGAATAAATTTCAAACTTCTTACTCGGGAGGTTACATGGCTTTGCGGAATGGATGATATTGCTATAGATAATAGAAATTAATCCCCAATGCAAAAACAAAATGGTGGTTAGTGTAAAGTATAAAAATAACCGGTCCTTTGTACTGTTAAGAGAACCTTGATGATTCACTTAACAGTACAGAACCGGTTGAAAATGAGCATAGTTTAATATGTTATTAAGTATGATAGCTCCATATAGTTCATGTCATTATCTAAAAAACATATTATTTAACAAATTAACATCATCCAAATGAGATTAAATAACCCAGAAATTACTGTTAAAGACAATACTTCTGTAGGTTTCAAATACAATCCACTTTTTAGTAAATTCCAGCTCGTTTTTACCTTCTGAAGCCTTATACTCCTTTAAGAATTGTTCTGCTTCTTCAGCCGTTGTTGCCTGAATGGAGAAACCTCTGCCGTTAATTAGAGGGACACCGGAAAAATGGAAATCATCTATGGACTTAATTGCTTCTATTTTAGAGTCTCTGATCTTAATAACAGTCCAGTCGCGAAGCACAAGGATATCGAAGTTCTCGGGATAATGATAGCTTTCACCTTTAACCGGAATAACATCTCCCAAGGTGTATAACCTGTTTTCAGGTTTTAACTTTGATATGTTAAGGCTTTCCAGGTTATAATAGAATTCCTCGAAGATATCTCCTCTTGCCCTAATATTCTCATATATAAAAGTCGCACTGTCTTCAATTGAATTGCTTTCTTTATCAAGTTCTTCTATTACACCGCAGGCAGATGTCATATTTGTAATGCGGTCTATTAATATTAATTCTCCCAAAGTTTTGTGGGCATGGAATCTATCAGCAACAATTTTCTCCGCAAGAACGATGTCACATACTGCAATCTCATTTTTCTTTAAAAGGGCAGCAGGCTTATGTTCGCCGGAATTAACATCTATTTTATAACGGATACCGGTAACTACACCAGGTATTAATTTTGTGCCGATTTTTACAAAGTAATTCTTATCCGGAGTAAGTTCTGCATCGTCCATCCATAGAAGGGTAGCTGTCAGTGTTTTGCTGGTGGTAAGACCTGCATTTTTTGTTAATACACAGCCTCTTGATACATCTACTTCTTTATTAAGCTGAATGGTAACCGGCTGCCCTTTGATTGCCTGGTCTGCTTCCCTGTCAGTAATATGAATGCTCTTGACAATAGCCTTTTCATTGCTTGGAAGTGTGATCAGCTCGTCACCGACCTTAATGGTACCAGCTTCAATCTGTCCCTGAAAACCACGAAAGGTATGATTAGGCCTGCACACTCTCTGAACAGGCATATAAAAGCCATCTTCTTCGGCTGAATTTACAGTGTCTACATTTTCAAGATAGGTAAGCAGAGGTTCCTCTGTATACCAGGTTATATTCTTTGAATTCTTGGTAAGGTTATCTCCCTCCGTGGCAGAAATAGGGATTATCTTAACATTCTCAAGAGAAAGCTCGGAGGTTAATTGCTTGATTTCAGCTGCAATCTCCTCAAAGCGTTCTTTGCTGTAGCGAATTAAATCCATTTTGTTTACAGCAAATACGAAATGTCTGATACCCATTAAGGAACAGATTCTGGCATGTCTTCTGGTCTGTACAAGAACACCCTGCTTCGCATCCACTAAAATAATTGATAAATCTGCAAAGGAAGCACCAACAGCCATATTTCTTGTATATTCCTCATGGCCGGGGGTATCTGCAACAATAAAGCTGCGGTTGTCAGTGGTAAAGTAACGATAGGCAACATCAATGGTAATACCCTGTTCCCTTTCCGCCATCAGCCCGTCTAAAAGGAGGGAATAATCGATTGCGCCTTCCCTGCTGCCTACCTTGGAATCTAATTCCAGCGCTTTTTCCTGATCCGTATATAAGAGCTTGGAATCGTATAATATATGTCCGATAAGAGTAGATTTTCCGTCATCCACGCTTCCGCAGGTAATAAACTTTAATAAGCCCTTCATCTAGAAATATCCCTCCCTTTTTCTTCTCTCCATGCTGCCGGCAGCCTCATTGTCTATAACTCTGCTGGTTCTTTCTGAGGAAATGGCACTCAAGGTTTCATCTATGATTTCATCCAATGTAACAGCTGTTGATTCACAACCACCGGTTAAGGGATAGCACCCAAGGGTACGAAAACGTACGGTTTTATATTCCACCTGTTCTCCCGGCAATAGCTTTAAACGGTCATCATCTACCATAATAATGTTGCCGTCGCGGTAGACTACAGGGCGTTCTTTGGCATAATAAAGGGATACAATGTCAATATTTTCACGCTGTATGTACTGCCAGATATCCTTTTCCGTCCAGTTGGATATAGGGAAAACACGCATGCTCTCACCTTTGTTGATCTTAGTGTTATAGAGCTTCCACATTTCAGGGCGCTGATTCTTAGGATCCCAGGCCTGGGCTTCATTTCGAAAGGAAAAGATTCTCTCCTTTGCACGGGACTTTTCTTCATCTCGGCGTCCGCCGCCAAAAGCTGCCGTAAAGCCGTATTTCTTCAAACCCTGCTTTAAAGCCTGTGTCTTCATGATATCCGTGTAAGCAGAACCATGCTCAAAGGGATTGATACCCTGGTCAATACCCTCCTGGTTGCTGTGTACGAGCATTTCAATACCCAGCTCCTTTGCTTTACGATCGCGAAACTCTGTCATTTCCCTGAACTTCCAGGTGGTATCGATGTGCATAAAAGGAAACGGGGGCTTCTCCGGATAAAATGCCTTCATGGCAAGATGCAGCATTACCGAGCTGTCTTTGCCGATGGAATATAACATTACCGGTTTCTCACATTCTGCTGCAACCTCTCTGATACAAAAGATTGCTTCAGCTTCTAACTCATCAAGATGTGTTAATTCACTCATCTGTATATCCTCCTGTTTCTCTTTGCCTTAATATTGGTTGGAATCTTTACGGTTTACATCAATTACAGAGAGGTCACCGTTAGTCTTCTCGATTTGCCAGTGGACGATATCTCCTTCAATACTGGTAATCAGCTTGCTACCCATGCCACCTATGTCTGCACCAAGATAAAAGGATATAGCCCCGAAGCTGCATTCCTTTAAGCAGGAGGAACACCCCCAGCAGTCTTTGGGATATTTGATATAGGCTTTTTTATCCTCTGTCAGTTTAATCAGACTTCCGGGACATACCTGCATACATTTTCTGCAGCCGGTGCAGCTCTCTTTACGAATGGCTATGCTCATATATATCCTCCCGTCCTACTAATTTTCTGTAGATTATTTTAAGTTCGCCGTCAACCAGTCTGGAATTAACATATTTCAGCCATTCATCCTTCTTATCCGGATAATCCAGGTTCTCTGCAAAACTGTGCCATCTGGTTTCTTTTCTTGCACTTAAGTGAGCTATGACGGATTTCGCAAGCACCAGCCGCTCCTTTAACTCATAGGCAAACATTAATTCATGCATATCCTCTGCATGGATATGGCTGCTAAGCTCAATAAGCTGATCTATTTTCTCGTCTGCAATGGCAAGCTGTTTCTCATTGAACTGATAGTTATTTGATATACCTCCGGCATAAGTATCCATTACCTTTTGCATGGCTTCCTCCAGTTGCTCTATTGTAAAGACAGGATTTTCGTAATTTAAGATAGCTTCCAGCTCTTGAAGTTTTTCATTTGCAGGGTGAAGTTCTTCCGAGGTTTCATAGCTATTGAAGGAAGAACAGGTATTAAATGGACTGTTTTTAGTTACTATATCCTGTTCAGTCCCTTGAAAATGTTTTTCTGTTGTGACTGCAGCCGTAGATTTCCTGGCTTTCTCCTCTTCTTTTCTATCCTCAAGTGCTGCCAGAGCAGCAATTTCCCCTTCCACCAAAGCACCGGTTACATATTTCTGAGGACATCCGCCGGCCACATCTCCTGCTGCGTATAAGCCTTCTATGGTAGTACGTCTCTTTGTATCCACCCAGTACCCACTGGCCGTATGCCCGCCTACAATATAGGGTTCGGTTCCTTCGATTTCTACATTTTGCTGACTGGGGTTTTTCCCGGCCTCAATCCACTTTAAGGTCTGGCTGGGGGCCATGTTAAGATAGGCTTTTTTGAGTTCATCATCCTGTACGGAGGTAATTCCCTCCGTCCTAAGATAACAAGGACCTCTGCCTTCAAGATTCTCCTTCACCGTACCGTATACACGTTCAGAGGTTGTAATTCCGTATTTGGTTTCATAAATTTCTCCCAAAGAATTCACCTGTCTGGCACCTACGCCTTGTGCGATGGTTCCTGTAGGAGCGATAGTATCCTTACATCTCAAGGCAATAAATCTCATTTCAAAGGTAGTCATCTCTGCTCCGGCACGTATTCCCATAGCATATCCAGCGCCGGTATTAAAGGGAGGATACCACATCTTATGTCTTGAGAATCCGGGATTATTAGGCCGATATAATCCTGCGGCACCACCTGTTGAACAAATGACCTTATCAGCTCTTATTTCATAGAGTATCTCCTCATCTATACTAAAAGCAAAAGCTCCAAGAATCCGGTTATCCTTTATAATATAATCCGTAACATTTACCCGGTTTAATATTTCAACATCTGCCAGGCTGCTAACAGCATCTGCCAGTATTGGTTTGATATTTTCTCCGTTTATTTTAATGTTTCGGTTACCTCTGGCTACATATTCCCCCTGCTCATCCTTAAGTATGATAAGTCCAAGGTCCTCAAGCTTCTTAGTAACCCGGTTAAGCCCCTGGGACATGGTAAGCAAGAGATCTTCCCTGACAATATTATCCGCATCTTTTTTAGCATAATCTACATAGTCTTCCGGTGTTCTGCCTTTCACAATATAGGCATTGATGGCATTTACACCGGCTGCCAGACATCCACTGCGTTTGATATTAGCTTTTTCCGCTATAAGAACGGCGGCATCGGAATGTTCCCTGACGGTAAGAGCTGCATAACAGCCTGAGGTTCCGCCGCCAATTATCAATATATCTGTAGTAAGCTGTTTTAGCTTTAATTCTTTTCTCATGAAATCCTCCGTAAATATTTATCAAAGTCCCTTCAATCTGTACTCCCGCCAAGATATGGTCAAAACAAGAAATAGAAAATGTTATATAAAGATAGGGTTCTTATCTTCTATTGCTTTGTTTTCCAAAACCAGACTGCCTCTCTCACCAAAGGTAAACAAACGGTAAATCAGTACATTTACCTCTTCCCCCGGACTTAATGTAACTTCCTCTAAGGATCTGGTGGCGGTGAGCTGATAATCCTTCACTCTTATCTTTATTTCTGAGTAGCTTCCACGAAAGGAAACTTTCTCAACAATCCCACCTTCTACGGAATTCGGATAGAGAAGAGCTTCTTCTTTTCTGCTGACTTTTATAAATTCCGGACGGATTATGGCTTTTGAACCACTCTGTGCTCCTTGGAAGCCGATGAGTTTGCTGTAATCATCTAAGAGTGATGACTGACCTACAAACTCTGCTACAAAGAGGGTTTCGGGATTACGATAAATATCCAGAGGAGAACCTTTTTGTTCGATTCTTCCTTTGTTTGTTATAATTATTTCATCAGCTACTTCGATGGCTTCATCCTGGTCATGGGTAACAAAGATACTTGTTATGCCAACCTTGTTGATAGTCTCTTTCAGCCAGCTTCTAAGTTCCTGCCTTACCTTGGCATCAATGGCTGCAAAGGGTTCATCTAACAAAAGCAGCTGAGGATTGGGTGCCAGAGCTCTTGCAAAAGCAACTCTTTGCTTCTGTCCGCCGGAGAGCTGGTGGGGATAACGATTACCTAACCCCTCAAGTCCGATGAGTGACAGTAATTCCTCCACCCTTTCCTTGCATTCCTTCTTATTCTTCTTCTGAATCTCAAGACCGAAGGCAATATTGTCATGTACCGTCATGTAACGAAATAAGGCATAATTCTGAAATACGAAACCGATACCCCTTTTACTGGCCGGCAGATCATTGACACGGCTGCCGTTGATAAAGATATCACCGGAGTCCGGATATTCAAGACCTGCCAGCATACGAAGAATGGTTGTCTTTCCGCTTCCGCTAGGACCAAGTAAACCGATAAGCTTACCCTTCTCAATACCGAAGCTGATATTATCGGAGGCTTTAAAATCACCGAAGGTTTTATTTATGTTTTTCATTTCTACATGCATTTCAGACACCCGCCTTCTTCATTTTATATTCCAGAATATTTCTGATAATTAATATGATTACCGCTAAAATTACCAGTATTGAGGATACAGCAAAAGCTGCGGTAAAGTTAAATTCGCTGAAGAATATTTCAACCTGCAGGGGTAAGGTTATCGTCTTGCCCCTTAAATGTCCCGAGAGGACAGATACTGCTCCGAATTCCCCCATTGCCCGGGCAGTACATAATACAACTCCATATAGAAATGCCCATTTGATCTGGGGAAAGGTAATCCTGCGAAAGATACGAAAGGCTCCTGCTCCCATAATGGCTGCAGCTTCTTCCTGATCAGAGCCCTGTGCATTAAGAACCGGTATAATCTCTCTTGATATAAAGGGAAAGGTTACGAAAACGGTACCAAGGATAACTCCTGGAACTGCAAAGACAATTTTGATATCCAGAGCTGTCAGTATGCCATGAGTCCATCCGATTCGCCCAAAGGTAAGAATAAATATCAGGCCTGCAATGATAGGGGAAATTGCAAAGGGAATGTCTATTAAAGTTGTCAGCAGTTTTTTCTTCCTGAATTGATATTTCGTTACTGTCCAGGCTGCAAACAGGCCAAATACTGTATTTACTGCCACCGCGGCCAAAGTGGCCTCCAAAGTTAAGAGAAGAGCCTTGATGGTATAGGTATCAAATACTGCCTTCTTATATACTTCAATACCGCTTCTTAAGGCTTCCGTAATTACAACCACCAAGGGCATGATTAACATAATTAACAAGAACAGAATACTTATGGTAATCAGAAAAATCGGTATGAACTTTGATTCCTTCTGCTGAGTTTTTTGCATTATGGCGGCTCCTTTCTATTCCCTGGTGAATTTATTGGCATATACCTGCACTGAGTTAATGGCAAATAAGATAATAAAGGAAAAGGCCAGCATCACTAAGGCTATGGCATTTGCACCGTCATAGTTGAACTGCTCTAATTTACTCATTATCAGGAGCGGAGCGATTTCAGTCTTAAAGGGTATGTTTCCCGCTATAAAGACAACGCTGCCATATTCCCCTACAGCTCTTGCAAAAGCAAGGCCGAAACCCGTAAGCAGTGCCGGTCTGATTTCCGGAAATACTATACGAAAGAATATTTTCGCTCTGCTGGCACCAAGAACATTGGCTGCTTCTTCGTACTGGGGGTCCAGGTCTTCAAGTACCGGCTGTATGGTTCTTACTACAAAAGGTATTCCTATAAATACCATAGCAACAATAATTCCAAGCTTGGTATAAGAGACCTTTATTCCCCATACTCCCAGAAGTTTTCCTATCATTCCTTTATCGGAATAAAGGGTAGTAAGGGCTATACCGGCAACTGCTGTAGGCAGAGCAAAGGGAAGTTCAATAAGTCCGTCTATCAATCTCTTAAAGGGAAATTCATACCGCACAAGTACCCATGCTAATATCACACCAAAAACAGCATTAATAATTGCGGCAATAAGGGAACAGGAAAAGCTTACTATATAACCGGAGACAATTCGTTTGTCCGTAACCGTATCGAGAAAAGTATGTATTCCCATTGTAGAGGCATTAAGTACCAGTGAAGCCATTGGAATCAGTACAACTAAGCTGAGTAAGGTTAAGGTGACTCCCATAGAAATTCCAAATCCAGGGATTACCTGCTTTCTTTTACGACGTTTCATAGGTCTTAAGGCCTCCATTTAAATTTATCATTCACCGGTATATATCTGATCAAATATTCCACCGTCGTCAAAATGTTTTTCCTGTGCCTGTTTCCAACCACCGAATAACGGATCATCAATAGTTAACAGTTCCAGATCAAGGTTGAAAACATCTTTGAATTCCTTTAATATTTCTGGATTCGTAGGTCTGTAATAGTTCTCTCCTGCCAGCTTCTGTCCTGCATCAGAATAGAGATATTCAAGGTAAGCTGTAGCAACTTCTCTTGTTCCTCTGTCATCTACCACCTTATCCACAAGGGCTACAGGAGGTTCTGCCAGGATGCTTATGCTTGGTGTAATAATTTCATATTCCTCGGGATGTTCCTTAATAGAAAGGTAAGCTTCATTTTCCCAGGCTAAGAGTACATCGCCCTGACCATTTTCAACAAAAGTAGTGGTTGCACCTCTGGCACCGGAATCCAGTACCAATACGTTCTGGAAAAGCTTCTTAATGTAATCCTTTATCTGTGTTTCATCGTGGTTATAGGTTTTATCAGCATATCCCCAGGCAGCCAGGTAATTCCATCTGGCACCACCGGAGGTCTTAGGATTGGGAGTGATAATTTTAACGTCCTCTCTTATCAGGTCATCCCAATCATTTATCTGTTTTGGATTGTCTTTGCGAACCAGGAATACTATAGTCGAAGTATAAGGAGAACTGTTATTTTCAAATTCACTCTGCCATCCGGCTTCAATAAGTCCCGCTTCTTCTATAGCAGTAATATCATAGCCCAGTGCCAGGGTAACAACATCTGCTTCATTTCCTTCAATAACAGAGCGTGCCTGCTTTCCGGAGCCTCCATGGGATGGCACTACTGTAACCTCCTGTCCGGTCTTGTCTTTCCAGTATTTTGCGAATTCTTTGTTATAGGCTTCATAAAACTCTCTGGTAGGATCGTAAGATACATTAGTAATTTCCACTGATTTTGAACTTGATGCATCCGCATCCTTACTCTTGTCGCCACAACCGGCCAATACCCCCGTTACTAATGCCATTGTTAATCCGAAAGTAAACAGTTTTCTGATTTTCATAAATACTCCTTTCCTCCTTCATGAAGCCTGCTATTGACTATTGCTGATAAGTCAAAGACAACAGCTTCTGACCAAAATAAATTTTTAATTCATATATGATTACTATGATTTATGATTATACTTTAGAAGTAATAGTTATGCAATACTAAAAAGGTAAAACGTTTGCGTAGCTGTTAATATGCATAAATCCTGCATTTTAAAATCTAAGTGACGACAAAAAAGCAGACTCTAAACTATATAATAGCTTAGAATCCGCTTTTTTAATGAGAGTATATATTAGGGGTTACCCTTATTTAAATTGTATTATAATTTATAAGACATAGGTGAAAAGCTGGAATCGGACATAATCAAGACTGCGATATAAACTTTACCACAAGATTGCCCTGCTGCCCGTTTAGCAAAACCCAAAGCTTACTGTATATGCGGAGTATAAAGTCGTGCCAGATTTTCGATTCTTCGGATTAGTTCATTTCTAACTTCCACAGGTTCTAAACATTCGCATTTATCACCAAAGCCTAGAATGAGGTTATATCCGGAATCGTCATCAATAAACGGTAACAGGGCAATAAAATGCTCTTCATTAAAAGGGGTAATATTTTCATTTCCGCAATAATCTATGACCTTATCCCGCGCAGATTCGTGAATGAGTAATTTAACGGTGATTTGCTTTTTATCCATCATATCTGTAAATTCAGAGATTGTAGGCGGCAATCCATTGGGTAATTCCCTCAATGAAAATAACTCATCAAGAATTTGCAGGTCTGAAATTCGTACCAATTTAAACAAACGATATTCATTTCGGGCTAAGCAAAACCCCAATAGATAGCATCTATGTGCTTTTATCATGACTCTATACGGTTCAACTTTACGCCTACTTGTATTTCCTGAACGATTGAAATACTCAAAAGAAATCAATTGTTGGTTTTTCACAGCTTCTTTGATTTCAGAAAAATAAGTTTGCAATTTGGGATGTTCTTTCCACGGCTGCAAATCTAATAAAACTTGATTGGAACGTAACTCTATTTCATTGGCTTGTTCGGCAGGGATAAGACTTTGTATTTTAGCAGTAGTATTTACTAACTCTTCTCTACTCATGACGGCTGAAACCCCCTGTAAGCCTCTTAATAAGGCTACGATGTCAGAAACAGAAAAAACATTCTTGTCAATTTTATATTTTTCCATAATCTGAAAACCGCCGTTGACTCCGGTAGTTGAAATGATAGGGATTCCAGACATATCAATTGTTTCTATATCGCGATAGATGGTTCTTAGTGAAACTTCAAATGTTTCTGATAACTCTCTGGCACTGACTTTTTTCTTTTCAAGTAGCAGCAGAATTATAGATATAAGTCTGTCAATTTTCATTTTTAATTCCTTTCGCTGAACACGAAAATGGTTAATTTTTATTTATTTTAAAACACTGACATAATGCTGTCAAGGTTGCCATGCTAGTCTAATACTATAATAATCACAAGGAGGTAGACCAGTATGGATTATACTGAAAAATATCAGGAAATTGTTCAAAAAGCATTTTCTATCGCGTTAGCAACATCGGTTGACAACAAGGCGAATATCCGCTGTGTGTCAAGTTGTTTTAATCCCGCCAAACCTGGCATTATTTACTTTTCTACTAACAGAAACATGCCAAAAGTGACTGAATTTTCAAAAAATAATGAGGTCGCTTTCACAACTGTTCCTGCAGCTGCCGATGGACATATTCATGTTCGTAGCCAAAAGGCTACCATTCATAAGAGCGACTTTACCATTGAGGAATTAAAGGACATGTTTATAAAACAAATTCCAGGCTTCGAAAGAACACTTGAAATGGCAGGCAAGTTTTTAGATGTGTATGAAATTCATGTTAAAGAAGCAATTGTTGTGTTAGGACCTATGCAGACAGGAACGGTTACATTCTAACTGTGCTAATCTATAGAAAGAACCGTTGTCAGGCAGTAGAAATAGTAAGCTGTAGTCCTATACAAAATATATTTTAAGTAAAATAGTAGCTTATGACACATAATTTCATGCTGTCTTTTTTCTTAATCTAACCGGTAAAATAATAATATCGCATAAAGGCTAAGGTGATTGACTATGAAAAAAGTAAAGGTATGTAAACGCTGTTCTAATTTCAACAAGGATGAGATTGCAGCATATGCAAAAGAGAATAATTGTCACTTGGATTTTGGTTGCATGAGTAGATGTAAAAAAAAGTACCCTGAGTTAAGAGAAAAATTTTTTGGACGTATTAATGGAAATCTTACAATATGTGATTCCAAAGAAGATTTTTTCTGTCAAATGAAGCAATAAAGCTTTATTGCTAAATTGAATAGAAATGATTAACAACTGCCGCACGACGGTAAAAGGAAAAAACCGTCGTGCAGCAGTCTGTTGATTGTTTTTATTATCACGGTTCTGGTATAGAAGGGTCTTTTGTATTTCCAAACCACTATTTCTTTTGGCAAGGTCGTCATCTAACTGTGACTACTGGATTTAGCAGAAGTTTTTTCTTTTATAGACTAATAAACAAGCTTTACACGTTCTTAAACATACTTTGCAACACTCTCTCTGATTGCTAATTTATAGGGAAGAAATATTTTCATGGGCAATTTGTGATTTTTATTGATGCGGTTGACAAGTGTCTGCACAGCAATATTACCCAATTCGGATTTGGGCATTCCAATGGTGGTCAGCATTGGCGACACATATCCTGCAAGCTCAATATCATCCATACCGATAACAGATATATCGTCCGGAATCTTTATTCCTGCTTCTGTAAAACGGCGGATTGCTGCAATTGCTGTAACGTCTGTAGCACAGAATACTGCGGTGGGTAATGGTTTCGCTTTCTTTAACAGCATATCTGCACCTTGATATCCACCGGCTCCGTTCTGGGGACAGGAACAGACGATACTGTTGTCATATTCCAGCTTCTTTTTTGACGCAATATTTATGTATGCATTATAGCGCGCTTCATTAACCGTTTCACCGATATAACCTATTCTTTTATGTCCGCATTGGATTAAATAATTAAGGGCCTCACGGGTCGCTTCATAGCCATCACAAATTACCTGATCCAGATCGGCCTCTATTACATTACGGCCAACATAAACGATATTTTTATAATGTGATTTCAAGAATTTAATCGTTCCTATTTCAAAACGTCCAATAACAATTGCACCATCTGTTTTTACAGATTCAATTTTCTTGAGCAGGTCCAGATTGGTTATATCCAACACTGAATAGGATAAGGAAACCACATAACCTAAGCTGAGGGCTTTTTGCTCAACAGCCCGGGCAACCTGCGCAAAGAATGGATTATCTTCTAAATTCCTGGTTCTTCCAAGGATACAGGTTATTGTTAAAGGTACTTTTACTTTACTATTTTTATTCTGCTTTAGCTCGATGGCTGTCTGATTAGGGACATATTCCGTCTCCCTGATGATCTCCCACACTTTATCGCGTATTTCCTTGCGTGCAAAATTACCATCTTCTGAATTTATAATACGGGAAACGGTGGAAACTGATACCCCTGCACGCTTTGCAATTTCCTTTAGTGTCATAATGAAAGACCTCCTCTATAACAGCTAGCAAGTATTTTGTATTTATTAAATAAACAGCTTACAGATTGGACATGAAAACATTGAATTATGTTATTCGAGATTATACACAGTATATCCTATAATGTCAATATGAATATAGAGAATTCAAATGTATCAGCATAAGGTATTTAAGTTTTTAACAATTATTATGCAATTACACAGACCACAGAATTAATTATCAGTTTAGTTTTGGAATATTTTTTTGAATGTTCATTAACTGTTCGTCAATTATATAAAAGACTTATTTGGCTTGAAGCCATTCTCTTTAAGTGCTTCAGTTATAGAGAATAAGTATAAGAGTAGAAATTATAAGAAAAAGATAATAAATAATTTGATTAAACTATATTCTAAAATTTACAAAAAAAGGTTTCTTACTAAGAATCTTTTATATATTAGAAATCAATCCTATTCAATATTTTTAATTATTTATATACTTTGAAAAAATATCCAATACTTGATACAAGTTATCCTCAGAAATCTTGTTATTGCTCTTGCTTTCTGAGATATCTATGATTTCATCATATGAATCATTATAAGTAATTATTTTTCCATTACTCTCTTCAAATATTCCTTGATTTCCACCCAAAATATAATATGTGTTATTTTCATTGTCTTTATCTAACACCAGAACATATTCTTTTCCTGTTTCGATTAGTTTACTATCATTAAGTTGAATTATTTTAATAACCTTATTATCAGTACCTTGTACACTTTCTTCAATATTAAATTTAGTAACCGTACCTAATTTTCTATATTCAATTACTGATCCTGCAGTCCCTTTGACAACTAAACCAGATGCTGCTGCTAATTCATTTAAAGTGTTATAACCATCAACATATACTGCAGATATATTGCTTTTATTTCCGATTACATTATTATCTTTAGTTACATTAATATTAAATGAATTTTCATTAATTTCTTCATTATTTCTGTTAAAATTAAAAACCATTACCAATGCCAAAATACTAAAAGATATAGATAAAATTTTAAATTTTCTAACCATAATCTCTCTCCTTTTTATCAATACCTTACCTATATGATTTTTTTCATCGGTACTAGGTGTAGTTGAAGTAACATTTACATTAATATTGTAATAAATGTATACTATCTCAATAGTTATCGTTTGTCAAATATTTTCACATTTTACAACAAATGCTTCTGAGTAGTTGATAAAATATTAATTCACTTGATCATTTGTTTTTTATAAAAGTTTAATAAGTATTTTCTGCTATATAGGGTTCAAGATGTACATTTACCTGTGCGCTCTGATTCATATGAGATCTAATGGCATTTTCTATCTCGTGAACCAGTTTGTGGGTCTCTAGTATATTCAGACAGGGTTCCACCAGTATATGCATATCTATATACAGATTCTCAATACTTCCCCTGCTTCGTATCTTGTGAGTGTCTTTCACTTCTTCAAAACTCATTACGATTTTTCTGATTTCCTCTGTATCTACCACTACCCTGTCAAGAAGAATGTTACAGTTATTCTTTCCAACTTCATATGCACTATATAAGATAAAGCCGGATACAATAAGTGAAAGAATGGGATCAATGATATTAGGCAACCCAAGCTTTATACCAACAGCGGTAAATAATACGCCGAGAGAAATGTAAATGTCACTTCTGGTATGAATGGAATCTGAAATAAGAATCAGGCTGCCTAGTTTCCTGCCTTCTCTATATTCACCCATTGACACAAAAAAGTTGATCACCAAGGTGAGAAATAATACCAGAAGGCTTAGAAGGGAAATCTCAGGCTTGATAGGATTTCTTAATACCTGTATAGCATTTATAAGAACCTTTAAGCCTACCCAAAAGAGCATAACTGCAATAAATAATCCGGAGAGAGTCTCATATTTATTATGACCATATGGATGCTCTCTGTCTTCTGGTTTCGCTGCCATACCTGTTCCAATCAGCCCTACAATATTGGACATACCATCGGAAAGAGAATGGAGTCCGTCCGCTGTCACACTTGTGCTTCTTGAAATTGCACCTATCAGAATCTTCAGTAATGCAACCAGCCAGTTTATCAGGAGTATTAGAAAAAGGCATCTTTGAACCCTTTTAAACTTATTCTTTTCCATGATTATTCCTCTCTGTTTATTATGTATAGGTAGAAAAAATCCATGGGAACAATTATATAAAATTGTCCCATGGATAAATTTCCACTGTCTCTAATTGGAGACCCGACCACATGCATAAAAATACACTGTCTGTTCATATATAGATTTATATAGGTAAACCCAAATAGGGAGGCGAAAGCTTGAGTTATATGATATATATATTAATATATGAAGCCGGAGATTGATGTGTTATCATTTTTCATATTTTTTTACATCTCTTCCGGACACTCTATGCCCAGTAATGACATAGCTTCGCCTATTAATTTCTGTACTCCGTATACAAGCAGTAACCGGGCATTTTTTATATTATTGTCTGATTGATTAATAGGGCATTTATGATAAAATTTATTAAAATCCTGTGCCAGATTAAGTACATACCGGGCTATCATACTAGGTTCATAATTCTCTGCTGCTTTTAAGACTATATCCGTATAATTACTAAATCCTTTGATCAGTTGATAGCTGCGTTCCTCTGACTGCTTCCATTTTCTGAAATCTCGTATCATGCTGACTGTCTAACTTTTCCTTTAAAGCTTCTGCAATTTTCACAGGGCTTTTATGGAGCTGTTTTGCTAGTGAGAAACATGGAAATGCATAATCGCCAAGATTAGAATCCGGTGGTACCTCAAGAAGTGATAGTATACTAGTTTCTGTTAATTCCGGTATGCATGCTGCAATGTGTTTACTGATTATTTCCTGCATGGTAAATCTCCTCCTTCATAATAAAAAAACCGCAATAGACCGGGACTAAACCCTTCTATTACGGTTCAAGTTTCTGAAATATGACTCTCCACAAACCGCATAGATACAAGACAAGTACTCCTGTAACTATGCTTATATAGCATAATCACACGAGCAGGTATCTATATCTGCGTCTGATTTGATTGGTAAAGTAATGATTCATATTTTCAGATCCTTTCATTTTTTGTAATGTTAACATTTGGGAGATGAATTGTCAAATAATTTCTTTTAGAGAACTCTGCTTACAATTTCCAGTGTATTTTTTGTAAGTTGTTTTAAGTCAGCTTCATTGATCTTGTAGGAGGAAGTTTCTTTTCTGGTAACCTGAGAACTTACCGGTAATAATTCTGATAAATGTTGATCCAGAAGTATTACAGGCTGGTTGCCTGTTCTCTTTAAGAGTTCTTGAGCCAGTTTCGGATTTCCACCATCTGCTCCTCCGCTTATAGAAATAAAACCATAGGGTTTGGGATTGCGTTTTAGATTATTTAGATATGCCCGCAACGGTGAAGCCATCTGCCCCATCCAGACTGGCCCGAAAAAAAGTACAAAATCATATTCTCCTGTTATAGCCGGAAGTGGATCTACTTTAGGTATCCGGGAAAACATCATATCTAAAATAACAGCCGGTATTGACATAGGCTTTGAGGTAGTTACTTTATAATGTTTTAGGGATAATTCCTTGGCAACTGCTTCTGCCAGTGCTTCATTATTACCTGTGTAAGAATAAGAAATAATAATTGCTTTCATATAAACCTCCTTTAATTTTCATCTTTTGCTTTCTTTAATGCATCCTCCAGCGCTTTTAGATGAGCTTTTGATGTAAGTGTCGCACCACTGATGGCATCCACCTGTAAAGATTGTGCTTTCTTTACCTTTTGAAATAAATCTAATATGGTAATACCTTTTGATAATTCTGTTGGGTTGCCTTTGTCATCCACAGCTCCTTTCATTATTCTGATTTTTTGCATTTCACCATCTTCTATGGTCAATTCTACTGTGGCATCTCTGAAATGTCCTTTTGTTCCAATATATTCCCCAACATAAACTCCATCTTTTAAATGCGAAAAGTCTATATTTTCAATGGTCAGGGCTGCCAGTTCATTCCGTTCTTTGCTATCTGCCCATACGGCTGTAATACCACCAAGGACCAGAACTAACAGTACTATTAAAATAATATGCCAAAGGCGAATTTTCTTCTTTTTTTCTTTTGATTTTATCATTTTCGTCTCTCCCTTTTATAATTATTAATTCTGATATATTATTGCAGAGTTATTGTCACATGTTTATTTTTATCAGCTTCTTCTACATCAATTAAGGTACAGGGAAGTGAAAGCTCACCACTGTTTAATGCATCAATAATACTGTCCAGATCAACCTCCTCAAGCATTTTTAAATCATCTCCTTTTACTTCCTTTTGAGCGAATTTCATTCCCATTTTAACAAGAAAAAAAGGAATTGATACATCGGTTGTTACTTTACCATTCTCAACTATGTTGATATGAAGGCTTTTTGGTTTGATTGGTTTTGATTTTTCTGGTTTATCCATTTAATGATCCTCCCTTTTAATATATGAATGAATATTTTGTTATTCGTTCATTTCTCTTATAAAAAATACTGCTCCTGTTAAAATCAGTTGGAGCAGTCCATAAGGCTATTCATTATAAGTTCCGTCATATGCTCTAAAAGCTCCGGAAAATATTCAAACCCTATTTCTTCTTTATGTGTATCAATATTAGTAATTGCTGCAAAGATCATCATAATCATTTTACTGTCGATGTCTTTTCTCATTTTTCCTTGTTCCTGCCAGAGGTCAACCAGCTCGAGAAAACTGCCGTATAAGAAATCTACTGAATCCAGGCCATTTTCTTCTCGATATACCTGCTCAAGTTTTTCAAAAACACTTCTGTTATACCATTCTTTCAAAATCGGATTCCCTCGTATCCCCTCTGTATTGAGTTTCAGCATCTGTTTTACGACAATCAATGGATTCTGATTCAGGTCCAGTGACTGAAGACAGGATTTCTTAAGTTTCGCGTTTTCTTCCAGGAAGATATCCATAAACAGTTTTTCTTTGGAGGAATAATAATTATAAAAAGTCCCAACTGCCATTCCAGCTTTTTTTGTTATTACAGATATATTTGTATCTTTAAAGCCATTTGAGCTGAATAATTCTTTTGCGCAGTTATAAATCAATGTTTTTTTATCTTCCACTGATGTACCTCCATAAATCGCCTAAATGAATGAATTTTATTTTATTCACTCATATTATATCCTGCTATCTTAATAATGTCAAGAAAATAGGTTTTAAAAACCATAAATCGAAGCAGACTCTTGTTTATTCCCGGCTATACTATTTATATCTGGATTTTTCAAAGCAATATCACTATCTGATTATTTTATGTAATAGACAAATAGATAATGAATTCCTGTCATATATACTTTGTTATTAAAATAACAAGTTACCAAGAATTGATTTATTTTGCATATTCTGGTATTATTATGACAAAAAAGTAGTACGAATTGTTATCAAAAATATAACTGCTAACATAAGGAGCATTATGGAAAATACACATATCAGTGAAATGGAAAATACGCATATCAGTGAAATGGAAAAAGAAATACAAATAGAATATAACCGCATTGACAGTAAGTGGCTGGAACTTCATTTTAAGACTTCCGTTGGATTATTTATTTTTTCCTTTTTCGTAGAATTAGCTTTGGGATACATTATGTGTAATTCTGAATATCTAAACACCACCGTTCCGATGTTTATATTTAAATTCATCCTTGTTCCCTTTACGGTTAATTTTATTTGCATCCTGGTTAATTTTATTGTAATACGTTCAAAGACAATTTCTCAAGTACATAAGGTTTATATCATTTCTCTATTATTTGTAGTTATATGTTTTGTGCTGTTTACTGTACATGTAGCCTTTTCAGCACTATATTTTATCTTTGCCCTTCCTATTATGCTAACTATTATTTATGCTGATTATCATCTTACCGTTATAACTTCTGCTTTGAGCATGGTGGGTATGGTTACATCGGAATTATTTATTACATGGGATTTGGACAAAGTTAATATCTTTGAAGATTCTATCAGATTAGTCGATTTTCTTATTTCTTTATTTATACTGCTTGCCTTTTCTACTGTAAGTATGGTTGTCATTCGCTTTGAGCGCGAGAAAAATGCTGCCAGTATTCAAAAAGAACTGGAAAGGCAGCAGCTGCAGAAAAAACTACAGATGGATGAACTGACAGGTATTTATAACCGCAGAGCTTTACATGATACCATAAAAGATATGGATACTGATACTACTGATAATAACTGCATTTTTGTTATGCTTGATATCGATAATTTTAAAACCTTAAACGATTCCTTCGGGCATATATTTGGTGATGAATGCCTTAAGCGGATGGGACGTATTTTAAAGAAAAACTGTACAGACGCAATCCCTTTTCGATATGGCGGGGATGAATTCTGTATTTTGTTTCCGAACTCTTCCGTTGAGGATACCGTTAAGACCTGTGAAAAAATCAGCACAGACCTTCAGGCAGTAAGTTTTGAAAATATGGAAAATATTAAACTGACAGCCAGTATCGGAATCTCCGGTTTTTATAAGCACATGGATTCGGCAAGGCTTATCGTTAATGCTGACCAGGCATTATATGCGGCAAAAACAGTAAAGAATACCATACATATCTATAGTGAAGCTGATAAATGCTGATTATGAACCTGTTAGTGATAGAAAGCTTTACTGCAAAATGAGTTGTAAAGCTGATATAAGGGGCTAGTACTTTTTAAGCAATGTAACAGCAGGAAGCCCCATATAGTGAATGTTGATATTTTTATTAACGGTTTAGAGTTAGCCCCTATCTGCGTATCATAATACCTTTCATGTACTCGGAGGAATTATGTGTCTGATAGATTTTTTCTTTTTCTTCCTCATTGCAGCCTATAAGTATCTTGATTTCTGAATCTCTTTTCATTAAATCAACAGTACATATAATAGCATCTACATATTCTGCTGGATTACTTCCACGCCAGACATCTATTTCGTTGCCATCCATAGAAGAAGTTCCTTTTAAAAAACCGTAATCCACCTTATACAACAAGTCAGGGTACTTTGGATGGATGGTACCCTTGGGCCGATCTATTATTATTTCTGATCGCTCTACCAAGCTGTCCAAGGCTGCCCAAAACTCCTCATTATATACCATTTAGACTCCTTTCGAAAATATCAGATATCTTGAATTTTCCTTAATCCATAGTTAAAAAAACGCATAATTTATTTACCATTATTGTCTTTTATGTCTTTTAATTAATGGCACTCTTTTCTTCTCTCTCACACTGCTTGCGCCAGCGCATTAACCAATCAAGCTGCCTGTCAAGAAAGTCTTCATCAACACAATTTTTACCATAAATTTCAATAATAGTAGCCTGCAGCTGATAATGATATATTGCCAGCAGATCATTAAAGGAATTTATCTCCTCTGCACTAAGAATAGAATACCTGCTGTAACCCTTTAAAAAGGACTGAAATGCTTTCTTAGATCGAAGCAGCCCCTCCTCCTCATAATCAAAATAGTTTGTCCTGTTGCAGAATAGCACACAATCATATAGGGGAAAGGCATAGGAAGCGGTATCAAAGTCTAATATATAATAATTACCTTTAGATGTCTTTAATAGATTACCCGGATGCAGATCTCCATGGCAGAACCCCCGGGGGAGGTTTTCCACCCTGCTCCAGAGATAATCCCCATATTCACGGAATTTGTTTAGCTTATCTTCCTGATAATCCATTTGTTTTAGTAAATGTATGTAACGGTCAATAAAATATTCTTTGTTATGCTCGGGAAGACTTACCTTGCAAGCTCCCATTAGATAATGGAGTTTACCGATCAACTCCCCGGTTAATTCTAAATTATCATCTGCTTCCGGTTCTTCACCCTCCAGATGGTCAAATAATACAAGAATGTTCTCTTTGTCCTGCCCTTCAACATATGCCTGACCACTATTTGTTTTAATTACAGAAGGGGAAGGAAATCTATTCTTTTCCAGATATAATAAAATATCAATAGATTGTTTGGCAGAATCACCAAAAGCAAAAGGAATAACTTTTAAGAAATATTTTTTGTTGTCACACCAGGCACAATATGTGCTGGAACCACCTTCCCGCAGCAGCTCCACACTCGAAAATTTCAGCGGATAGAAATGATTTAGCTGTACTATGATATCTGATGTAGTCATAAAGGAATCTCCCATTCTGCGGCTATGATATTATTTTATTTGAAAGTAATCTACTGCTATCCAAAAAGCAGTAAATTACTTTCAAATTACAATTACAGTTAACGGTTATATATTACCGGATAAGCAGCTTAGCTTATCCGGTAACATACATTTGTAATGAAATCAGTTATTTATTAGTTTAAGATTGATTGTAAAATGATAATTATCCAGTAAGATATCCTCACTGTAATCAGGTATAAAATCCGTAGTCAGGGAAGCCAGCAGCTCACTTTCAAACATTGCTTTTTCTCTGCATATAAGGTCTTGCAGATCTTTGCTGCAATCTACTTTCAGGTATATTTTATCACTGACCCTATAACCTGCCTTTTTCCTTGCAACCTGGCATTGTCTTAGAAGCATTCGAAGAAGCCCTTCCTGTTTAAGGCTCTCAGTGATATTTATATCCAGGGCAATACCAAGATTATTTTGAACAGCTACCCCCAGTGAAGCTTTATCTTCATACTCGATTGAAAAGATTCCGGCTTCCAGCGGCTGGTGAATACCTGGAAGTCTTACAGTTTCTCCCTTTAACAGCTTTTGAGCAATTTCATCTGTCTGCTTATAAGAAAGTTCTTTTAGTATATTATTTACAGTATTTAATTCACCCTTTAGTATCCGTCCGGCTTCTCTAAAGTTTAGTTTTATGACAGGCTGCCTGAAATCTGTAAGGACTTTCGTATATTCAATCCTGTTCACGTTCATCTCGGTTTTTAAGATATTTTCAAAATAAGAATTGGGGCGGTCAGATAAATCCTCGAACCAAAGATAAGCACACTCCAGTTTCTGCTTTACTTTCAGCTTCTTTTCATTTCTTATCTTTAAGGATAAACTTACAAAGTCCCGTGTATTTTGTACCATAGAAAGTAATGGAATTCCTTCTGTTATCCACTGTTCCTGTGCTTTTGGCCATATACTTAAATGTACGGACTCTTCTGCCTCGGAATATCTTCTGATAACACACTGCCAGATATACTCTGTAAGAAAAGGGAGGATAGGTGCGGCAATTTGTGTGAGTGTCTTCAGACAATAAAAAAGTACCGTATAAGCAGCCTTTTTATCGTCAGCAGTCCCTTCTTTCCAATATCTTTTCCGGTTTATGCGGATATAGAAATTGGAGATATCATCTACTGCTTTTTCAAATAGTTGTAAAACATCCTTGGTGTTATATTCATTGTAACCTTTCTCTGTCTCCCTGATAACGGTTGATATGGTTGACATCAGCCATTTATCGGATAAGTCCAGTGGCAGGTTCTGTAAAGTCATTAAATCTATAAAGGGATGATCGATTTCAGCATAGGTGGTAAAAAATACAGCAATATTATAGAAGTTTAACAGTTTACGTTTACACTCTTCCCCAAGATTGTAACCGAAACGAACATCGTTAGCAATAGGCGTCTGAGCAAAAAGATAGCGGGAGGCATCTGCACCGATTGCATCTGCTGCCTCATCAAACCGTATCATGAACCCGGTTTTGGAGAATTTACTGCCATCTTCTGCCGTCACCATACCATATGTGCTTACCTGCTCATATGGCGGTTCACCTGTAAGAACAGTGCTCATAAACAGCATGGAATAAAACCATAAACGAATCTGCTCCTTCATTTCAATAACACATTCAGCAGGAAAATAGGATTTCCAATAGTCTCTGTCTTCAAAATATTTCATAGTGGAAAAGGGTACGATTCCGGCATCCAGCCATACATCTCCAACCTGTTTTATTCGGGATACTTCCTTATTACAATGAGGGCAGCTTATAGCGATAGCATCGATCCAGGGTCTGTGCAGATGAGGTAATTCATCCACCAAAACTTTCTGAACAGCTTTCTCCTTCAGTTCCTTTCGTGAACCTATCACAGTAACAGTTCCACAGCTGCATTCATAGATAGGCAGTGGCAGTCCGTAATAACGGCTTCTGGAAATACACCAGTCCCCCATATTAAGGAGCCAATCTTTCATGCGCTTCTCCTGGTAAGGCGGGTTCCAGGTTACTTTTCCTGTATTCTCAAGAAGTTTGGGACGTATTTCTTCTACATCGATTGCCCATTCGTCTACGAGACGAAATAACACCTCCTCTTTACAGCGCCAGCATACAGGGTAACTGTGTTTATGCTTATGGGTGTAATGGAGTTTACCTCTGAGCTTCAGTTCCTGAAATACTTCTTCTCGTATAGTTTTTGCTTCTTTTCCCTTAAGGAAACCAAAGTTCTTATAGAAGATGCCTGCTTCGTCTATTGGAACAATTTTAGGAAGGTCCTCTGTTACTCCTAACCCATAATCTTCAGCACCACAGCCGGGAGCTATATGAACTACCTGACAGCCATCACCTTCTGTCACTTCTTCCCACAACACAATCTTGTGCAGCAAATTCTTCTGCGCTTCTATTTCCGGAAAAAAGGTCTCATATTCCAAACCGCAGAGAATGTCACCTTTTGCTTCTTCCAGTATTCTGACACATTCATTTTTACCTTCACAAGAGTATTTTCTATTATAGTAATTCTTTCCCATCCATAAGGGTCTTCCTTGGTCTAACTGCACAAGCACATAATCCAGATCTTTATTCACTGCCAATGCGGTATTGGCAGCCAGTGTCCAGGGAGTTGTGGTCCAGACAAGAATATCTGCTTCTTTGTCCTTTAAAGGAAGCCTTGCAAATACAGCTTCATGTTCAAGTTCCTTGTAGGAACCGGTCATTTCATGCTCAGATAATGAGGTTCCGCAGCGTGGACACCAGGGCATGGGACGGTGTATCTTCTTTATCCATCCATGCTCAGAACAAGTCTTTAAGAAAGTCCAGATGCCTGTGATATTCTCATCTTTATGGGTGTAGTAGGAATTCTCCCAATCCATCCATTGGCCTAAGCGTTTCGACTGGTCTGTTATAATACCGGCACAACGTTCTACCCGCTCTATACACCTTTGAGAGAATTTATCAATACCATAGGTTTCAATATCTTTTTTCGCTTCAAACTTAAGTTCTTTTTCTACTTCAACCTCAACCCATAACCCCTGACCGTCAAAACCGTTTCGGTAATGGCTCTCAAACCCATTCATTGCCTTAAAACGAAGAAAAGTATCTTTTAAGGTTCTGCCCCAGACATGATGTATTCCCATGGGATTATTTGCAGTAATGGGACCATCAATGAAACGGTATTTATGACCATTTTTATTTTTAGCTTTTAGCTTTTGAAAAATTTTCTCCTCTTCCCACCAGTTTAAGATTTCTTTCTCATTTTCAGTAAAACCATATGCATTCGTCCAAATAAAGTATTCCTTTTCCATTTCATAACCTCACTTTTCAACCTGATATATTACCGGGATGTTGTGGGCAAACAGATTTCATATAATACTGCCATGTAGCCACAAGAATCTTCACGGTACAAACAATTAAAATCCTGAAATGGTCTTAGAATAAGAACGGCATTTTTCATGCCCTTTTCACCCCCCTTCTGTCGCATAGGTCTGGATTTCGAAGGGAGGAATACAAAAAAGCTCCCATCCGTAAGAGGATGAGAGCTGAAAGTACATTCACCTGTTACGACATACCAACATATGCGTTCCGTATAACGGCGGAAAACCGTCAGTGTCTACCGGCTAAAGCTTTCGAACTGCCAATCGGAAGTGATTTTGGGGTTATTCCTGTCGGTACCGTTTCTCAGCTGCCACGGCTCTCTGTAACTTTCAGAATATCCTTACTTTCTTCGTCATCTTGTTTGATTTTTCCATATAATATCACTTAAAGCACTTAAAGTCAAGGTGAGAGATTAGTCATTTATTATCCTTCTGCTTGCTTCTCCTTCTCTTTCCTGAAAAACATCTTTATACCAAAGAAAATTAAAAAGATACCCACTACTCCATTAAGAATCTGTATTACCAGATACGGCAGAAATCTACCGATTACACTTCCTAAAATCGCAACACAGGTAAGAAAGCTTAAAGTAGATAATACACAACCGGCTGCAAATTCAACCAGCTGCTTTCTATTCCAGTGATTTTCTAATAACTGCGTAGTAAACATACCACTCCAGAAAAGGATTGTAAGCGGATTTGATGCGGTTAGCAGCAATCCCTGAAGAAATAGATTCCGGCTTGAAACATTTGAAAACAAGGCAATCTTTGGTAGAATAGCTATATCAAAGGACCCTGACAAAGTATTCAGTCCAAAAAGGATTAGAATAAGGCACCCAAAGATTTTCATGAATGCCTGTATCCCTTCTCTGCGGAGTACTGTTGCTATTCCAATACCGGACAAACCAATGTAGCATGCATCAATTAAAGCAATTGCCACTACAAGATTCAGACTGCTGAGAAATCCATTAGTGGATGAGGTTTGAAACACCATCAGACACATTGGTCCAATAGATAACTGCAGTAACATACCAAATTTAAGACCTTTTAATATCATATCAATAGCTCCTTACAATCTAAATATTCATTTCTTCTTTCAGTGTAGTCAGTGAGATAATTGTGTTTGAGCTATCAACACCTTTGATTTTCTTCAGGATACTGGTTAAGAAATACTCCAGGGCTTCCGTATCTTCTAAGATTACTTTCAGTAAATAATCATATTCACCAGCAACATGATGACATTCAAGAACACAATTATGTTTTACGATAGTGCTTCTGAAGTTATCGATATTTTCATTTTTATCAATATTAACGAATATAAAGGCAAGAAGTTTATTACCTGTTTTGAAACGGCTTACTTTAATTGTATATTGTTCTATAATACCTGACTGTTCCAGTTTTCTGATTCTTTCTGCAACCGCCGGAATAGAAAGGCTTACTTTTCTGCTGATTTCGGAAGCTGAGGCTCTTCCATTCTTCTTTAGTTCACTTAAAATTCCTATATCAATATCATCCATATGCAGCTCTCCTTTTTTAAGTAATATTACCATGTACTTGCATATTTGAAAATACTTGGATTAAATATTAATATATTATTAGGCAGATTTATATATTTGCTTAACATTATTTAAGTTTCATCACCCTTAGATATAGTATGACCTATAATTATAATCTCTTCACTTCATTGAAGATACTTCTGAAAAACTTATAAAAGCCATTGTCAAGTGCCAGTTCATCGGCAGCATCAACAGCCTCCATATCGTAATAATACTGTCCGGTAACTTTATGTACAGAAATGCTGTCTAATGGAAATCCCGGTTCTCTTCTTTTATGAGGTTTCTCTACCAAAAAGAATTCTTCACCGGATAATGTATCGTCCATACTCTCATATACATGATCTTTATCCAATATAAAGCAGATCGCATTCTGGTAACATGCCGGCAATCTCCCGAATTTAGCTGCCAGATTGCTGTAATATGCAAGCATTTCATTATCACTTAATTCTATATCATTTATTCTTCTTACATGGACACCCGGTTGATATTCCTCAGGTATCCCTCTTAGGTACAAACCTGAATCGCAGGAAAATACAGGTGTCTGAAACGCTTTGTAATAAGCATATGCCTTTATTCTTGCATTTTCCAGAGGATTCTTTCCTGTTTCCTCTACTTGTGGAAGGTCGCAGTTCAGATCTTTTAATCCTACAATCTCCACCTCCAGATTTTTAAGCGCTCTTCTCATAGAAGATAGTTTTCCCTGGTTACCTGTCCCATATAATATTTTCATTTGTTGTGTTCTCCTTATTTCCCTTATGTTTCACTCTACATCCCTGTATTTTTACTCTCAAAGGATTTTATATAACTCTTATGTACATGATATATTTTAGTTCATTTTAATATAAAAAGGAAAAATTATCTACGTTAATAGTTTTATAATTTTCTATGCCATATTTTCATGCTTCTTTTAAGAGAATAGCAGTTAAAATAAAAAGGTACCACAAACTCCTGTTGGAATTGTGGTACCTTTTTATTATTATAAATTCAATTAGTTACCATGCCATGTGTTTTAGTTATACACTTGGAGAAGCTGGTTTTTGTATTACTTCCTAAAAATCTCTATAACATCAGATCAAATCTGGTCTTTTGCTACTTCCTGCAATATCACTAACATCAGTCCATATCTGGTCCTTTGCTACTTCCTGCAATATCACTAACATCAGTCCATATCTGGTCTTTTGCTACTTCTTACAATATCACTAGCATCAGGTCAACTCTGGTCTTTAGTTACTTCCTACAATATCTCTAGCATCAGATCAACCCCTGGTTTGGTTGTCTTATTATAAAAGAATTCATATCGGAAGAACATATAACCATCCACTAGTCCTGTATTCCTTCCATATTCCACCATATCCTTTAGAACATTAGGATCATTCAGCCAGTCTTTTTCAAGATTCGAACCGGATCTGTAGGTTGCAATTCCTACATATACCCTAACCGTAGAACTGGTTCGGTAGGACAGCCATGTCTTAAGAATCTTGTCATAGGGATAAGTAGCATGTGAGAAGGTCCAGTAAAGCTGAGGGCAGATATAATCAACATATCCATCGGAAGACAACCAGGTCTTAACATCTACATAATAAGACTGATCACTTGCCAGAGAATCAATGAAACCTCCCGGGCTGATACCGAATTCTACATTCTTATCAATCTTCTTAATTGTACTGTAAGCATTTCTTACCATGGTGTTGACATTAAATCTTCTCCAATTAGCAATTGTCATTGGAGTAACATTGTTCTTTTTACAGATCTCAGCGTAAGCTTCATATTCCTGTGAATCGAAATTCTTCTTATAATTGCTTCCAAGCGCAGGGTAGAAATAATCATCAAAATGAATACCATCTACATCATAATTCGTAACAATTTCTTTAATACCGTTAACAATCAAATCCTGTACTTCTTTTACTGCAGGATTATAATAGAGGTTATTATTAAAGGAAAGAACGTTTCTGTCATTAGAGGAATCTTTATCTTCTTTCCATACTCTGGCAGGGTTATCTTTTGCCAGCTTGGAATAGTCTGTACTTCCTGTGGTAACTCTGTAAGGATTAAGCCATGCGTGGAAGGCAAGACCTCTCTTATGAGCTGCTTCTACCATATAAGCCAGTGGATCAAATCCCGGGCTGGTACCCTGGGTTCCTGACGCATATTTTGACCAGGGGAAATAAGCGGAAGGATACATTGCATCACCGAAAGGACGTACCTGTACTACAACAGCATTCATTTTCAAATCTACAACATTATCAAACATGGTATCAATTGTTTTCTCAAAGGTAGCCTTTGTAAAACCATTCTTGCCATAGTTTGCAAATTCCAGATATGAAATCCAGACAGCTTTAAGCTCCAACTGTATTTCAATCGTCTTTATAACACGATTACCGGCCTTATCTTCTACCAAAACACTATAGGTACCTGACCCTGCAGCAGTAAAGCTCTTAGCAGCAGTAATATCCTTAGCAGTATCCCATTTAGCTGAGGATACGGAAGTATTGCTGCCTTTTAAGAATTTGACCATACCAATTCCCGATGCATCTTTTGCACTGTAGGTTACAGTTGCTTTTTGATTCATAACGGAGGAGGACAGGCTTAAGGTGGGTTTTGTAACATCAATATTTGTAATCTGTACCGAACCAATGGTTTCATTACCGGCTTTATCCTTTAAAAGTACTGTAAAAGTCCCGTTTGCAGCTGCAGTAAAGGTTCCTGTACCGTCTTCGTTAAGTGCAGCTGTCTCGTAGGCTCCTTCTGTAAAATCAGCAGAGGTTTTTTCTCCGGACATATAATAAACAGAAGCAATACCAGATTCCTTATCTTCACCTTTTACAGTTACTTCTACACTTTTGTTTGTTGGATTCAGCGTACTTAAAGTATAGGAAAATACAGGTGCTGTCTTATCAATATTACTTATCTTCACAGTTTTAAGAACTGTGTTACCGGCTAAATCCTTTAATAAAAAGGTAATGGTATTATTTCGTGTTACCGTTAATTTTCCGGTGTATGTATAGACATCTTCTTGAGCATCCTCTGCTGCTGAATTTTTAAGGACAATTTCCTTGGTAGTCTCAGTAAAGTTCTCTGCTTTCCTATTGCCTGTCATATATTGAAGACTCTTGATACCTTTACCTTCTTCCGTTACCTTAAGAGATAAAACAACATTTCCCTTTGTAACTTTAGAGGTACTTAGTGTAATTGCAAGTTCAGGCTTAAGGGTATCAATATTTGATATGGTTATGGTCTTGACGGTAGCATTTCCCGCTTTATCTAGCGCATAAAAGGTATAGGTTTTATTTGCGGAGAAAGAAACGGATGCAGCACCCTTTGAATTGATTTTTAGAGCAGTGCCTGCTGTTTTAAAATAGGCTGCTGTTCTTTTACCGCTGGCCCATTTAAGCGATTTGATACCGGAAGTATCTGTTGCTTTTGCCGTTACCTTTACTTTACCATTCGTCGGTTCTTTTGTACTTGCTGTTACCGTTAATTTAGGTGCTGTTTTATCTGCCGCAGCCAAAGCAGTACTCTTATGAAGCAGCAAGCTGCTTACTGAAAAGAGTATTAACAAAGCCCATATATATTTCGTTTTAATCCTTCGTAGCATATTAACTCCCATCTGTGCGTTGGCACATTAATCATTGTTACTCCCTAACAGTAATACTTATTTTGGCAGGATGATTTAACCTGCTGGAATCTGTTATATCCTGCTGAATTCGATTTCCAGCCAAAAATTGATTTTAACCTGTTGCATTCTGTCTTATCTTGTCGGTCGTATAAGAAGGGCTGCTGCATTATCTGCAACAGCCCTTCTTGTGTCCATCTTACCTGTTATCGGCCTGTGGGATAAGCATCAAACACTTCACAAATACTTTCATATATTGCTAATGCAGCTCTATTCTGAAAATCACTGTTTGTTAACAGGGTTAAATCACTCTTGTTTGACATAAAGCCAAGCTCTATCAGAATAGCAGGAACATTGGTCTCTCTTGTAACGACCAGATTCTGACTGGAGATATAACGCTTCTGAGTTTCCAGCTTATCGGTCATAGAATTAAGAACCAGGGTTGCCAGGGTCTTACTGTTAAGTCCCGCTGAGTTCTTAGAGGTATTTGCACTGTAATAATAGATTTCTGTTCCCTTTGGATCGCTCTTTGTATTGGCATTCATATGAAGACTTACAAACATATCCGCGCCTACAAGATCAGCAAAAGCTGCTCTGTCGTAGAGGTTTACCTTTGTATCGTCATATCTGGAATAATAAGCCTTTACTTCTGAATCAGGGCTGTTAAAGTACTGTCTGGTAAGTTCATACATAATTTTATAATTCAGATCTTTCTCATATATGGTCTTACCGTTTAAGCTTCGTACGGCACCTGGATCAGTACCGCCATGACCTGCATCCAGAACTACTATATTCTTATAGATATCTTTTGGATTGCCAAGGGTTATACCTACTTTGCTATTACCCAGATCAGTGAGCTTATAGCCTTGCAATGTAGCAGTATCAATAACAATCTTAGTCTTGCCGCCTTCTACCAGCAGCCCCAGCTTATTAATGATATTATCAGACCAGGCAACGGGATTCTGATTAAAGAAATCTGTTCTGTCACCGGGTAACTGAATTAATATCCTGTTCTTATAATACTGATCTTCCGAGGTAATATCAGAAAAGGATAAATCTGACGGAAGCTTGAACTCGATGGAATAACCGGTGGTTACCTCTATTTCAAAGATTATTTTATAAGAGGTACCATTTTGTTCAACACGGTAACCGGCATTTGAATTCTTTTCAAAAGTTATCACAGAAGTATTGCCTGTAGTGGAACTGGTAACTGCTTTTAATGCTGCAAGATTGGTCTGAATGTTATTTGTTCCAATACCATTTACGGTAGAAGGAAATTGCAGCGTAACCATATTACCTGATTCGGTTAAATCTACTTTCAGATCTTTCATACCGGATATCTGTAAGAATTCCTCACCGGAGGAAACTCCTGCTGTAATAAGATTAATATAGTTACGATAAAGCTTAACATACAGTGTGCTGCTGTCTGAGGATAAGGATAATTCATACTTAAGCTCCTGCTCAGCAAGGGAAAATACTAAATTAAAGGCTGTTGTATCAGTAGTGTCAGCGCTAAGTGTTACAAGGCTTGCAAGACTGCCGCCCAAGGACAGTGTCTGATTATTACCCGTAGCATTATTGATATGTAAGGTAAGCTGAGTATCCTGTTTGGTAAGTGTTGATTTACTAAAGGGAGAAGTTCCGCTTATTGCATAGGTTTCACTGTTTGCGGTGGATTCCACTTTCGTAATTCCTGTTATGTATGAACTTTGCTGTGTATCCTGTGATACTTCAAGCGCATTTCCTAAATTGCTTAATTTCGTGTATTCCTCAAGGTTGGAAGCGGCAATACCCCAGCTAAAGGTTGTAGTATCAGGTATAGGGTCATCACTTAATTCAGGGCCGCCGTTTCCTGAATCCGGCAGGGTTACGATCTTACTCTTTGTTAAATTTGAAGTTTTAGATGCAGAATCCCACTTATAATCATAACCCAGATAAGAAGCAACAAAACTGCCCGGAACCATTACATATGCCACCTTTGTATCCAGATTGGTCACAAGCAAAGGAGCGGTGTCCATTGTTCTGGCTTTCCCGTTAACATATGCAGTTTTCTTACCCATAGTCAGTATAACTTTCGTAGTACTGTTGGATAAAGTAAGTACACCGGTTGACTTATCGAAGTTATAATCAGCCTTGATGGAGGAAGATGAAAATACTTTATAAGCTTGAAGCAGTGCAGTATTATTAACAATAATACTAGGCATGTCACTGACATCAACCTTTTTCTTATCAATGGTAACAGCACCTTTGGTTCCTGTGTAAGCGACTTTACTGCCGTTATAGGATAGATTCATGGGACTGGTGATTTCACCGGTAGAAGTACTTGAATTCCAGGTATATACATAACCAAAGCTTTCAGCTACAAAAGTGACCGGAACCATGTATTTTGTTTTTTTGTTGTCTTTAAAGGTTATTTTTGTAGGTGCCTGGGAAATTGTAACTTTTTTCCCATTCAGCACTGCTGTCTTACTGCCCTCTGTCAGTACTAATTTTTTATCATTTTGTGACAGTGTAAGAACACCTTTGGATTTGTTGTAGGAGTACTCTAGGCCGATTTCCGAATTAACAAAAACATCGAGAAAGGAAGCCAGTGAAGTTCCTTCAATAATAATACCTGGTGTGTCCTTCATATTAATGTTCTTACCATTAAAAGTATATTTGGCTTGTGTACTGGTGTAGACCAGATTCTTCTTTGTACTGTATAGATACAGGTTCAGTTTGGATGCTGCCGATACTTCTGTAAAGGGCAGGCATATAAGAACCAGCGCCAGAATACCTATCAATTTCCAGTTGTTTCTTAATTTGACCATATTTCTATCTTCCTTCTGTATATTGACAATCGTTCAGACAGTTTAATCCTATGTATCCGAACATCTGTTTATTTGCCATGACATTATAAATATCAAATATGCAAGTTCTGTCCTATCTGCCATCTGGTATTCAATAGCTTGTAAGACAGTTGAGTTATCAGGTTACCTTAATCTATTTCATCCCTCCCTCATTAAATATATTTGCGCATCTGATATAAATCTTTCGAATTACAATGAAACGTAGCAATCATTACTCGCAATAAAAACAAATCGGATTATTTTAATGCTATAATATAATGCAAGTAATTCTATACAATTTTCTTATCACGATACTTAAAGCAGGCTGTATATTTTTCAGATTGCAAATGAAGAAAAAACCCTGAAAAAATGTAATACAGACCTAACTTTCATCCTCTTATACCTTAATGTGTAAACGTGTTAAAATTATGTCATTTTTTTGTTATTAATGAATTTTATGGTCATTTTGCCTAATACATGGTATACTTTAGACAAAACTAAGAATGAATATGAGAATTTTAATTACAGAGGTGTTTGACTATGGCAGAACATACTTATCATGACAAAATGAACATATACAATACCAAACGTCTGCGAAAGGTGTTGGATGAACTTCCTCCTTTCTGCAAGGATTTCTTCAGAGGAATCGAACCTACCACCTCCTCTTTAACAAGAATCGCTTATGCATATGATATCCGGGTATTTTTTGAATTCCTAATTTTCAGCAATCCGGCTTTTAAGAACCTGGCTGTTAAGGATATTAAGCTGGAGGTACTGGATCAGATCAAGGCTATTGATCTGGAGGAATACCTGGACTATCTCTCCTATTATAAGAAAGGGGATATGGAACATTTAAATCAGGAAAACGGCAAGAAAAGAAAACTTATCTCACTAAGAAGCTTCTATAATTATTATTTTAAGAAAGAAATGATTACAACAAATCCTGCTGCCCTGGTGAATATCCCAAAATTGCACGGGAAGGAAATCATAAGACTTGATATCGACGAAGTGGCACGGCTTCTGGATCAGATAGAATCCGGTGAGAAGATGACAAAACAGCAATTAAAATATCATGAGAAAACCAAGAAAAGGGATCTGGCCCTGATTACTCTTCTATTAGGTACAGGAATCCGAGTGTCTGAGTGTGTAGGGCTTGATCTAAAGGATGTGGATTTCCATAATGACGGTATTAAAATCAAGCGAAAAGGCGGATCGGAATCAATCATTTATTTTGGTGAAGAGGTCAGGGAGGCCTTGGAAATCTATCTCCTGGAAAGAGAAGCCATCATACCGGAAGCTGGCAGTGAGGAGGCCCTTTTTCTGTCTCTTCAAAAGAAAAGAATCAGTGTTAAGTCCGTTGAAAATCTGGTAAAGAAATACTCCTCCCTGGTTACCAGCTTAAAGCGTATTACCCCTCATAAACTGAGAAGCACCTATGGTACCAGCCTGTACCGTGAAACCGGTGATATCTACCTGGTAGCGGATGTTTTGGGACATAAGGATGTTAATACAACGAAGAAGCATTATGCTGCCATCGAAGATTCCAGAAGAAGAAGTGCGGCAGGTAAAGTTAGGTTGAGAGAGAGTTGAACCCCCAAAATCCGCTGTGATGACACCCTTTAGCAAATAATCAAAAATATTTTAAGAGAAGGAGTGGTAATGACACTCCTTCTTGATATTAAATATATTGCTAATATAGCTCCTATTTTATATACTCAGTGATAAACTCTTTTGTCATATCGGCAATTTTATCAGCATTAGTCCAATGTAAATAATGGGTTCCGCTAAGAGTTTCAATCTTTTGTATTTCAGTGTTCGAAATTAATTCTTCATGAAGCGGAATCCACTCAGGATCATTACCTTCTATATCTTCTACTAAAAATGATATTACAGGCAGGTCATATGGATATTTCACGTCGTATAATTCTTTTGTATTTGCATTTACCCTATTAAACTCATTTATCACAGAGACATTTACACTATTCCAGGCAGTTGCCATCTTTTTTATTTTCAATTGTTCTTTTGTATAATAATTATTTTGGTTCATTCCATCATCAGTACTTGGCAATAGGTAAGTAATATCCCTTATGATACCCAAATTATTAAGTAAAGTTAAAGCAGATGACATATCCGGGTCTTTATTGATTTTCGTTTGATTCGGTACAGACTCATCAATACCGATAATTGCTTCCACCTCATTCGGATAATTCATTGCATAATACAGAGAATAAATACCTGATATAGAGTGAGGCATCAATATATAGGGCCCCCCTATTTGCAGCTCTTTCAGCGCTGTCCTAATCTCATTTACAATATTCTCATTGGATCTTGCCTCTTTTGTTGTATCGCTAAAGCCATATCCAAAACCTTCAAGAATTACAACCTTATAATCTTCACTTAATCTATCTGCAAGAGGCATAAAATCTATAATTGGGGAAGCCGTCCCTAAACCACTGAGTAAAACAATTGTTTTATCTCCTTGTCCGGTCACATATGCCTGCATTTTTTTACCATCTACAGTTATTGTCTGACCGATTTTATATTTGTTTTTTTCAATTGATTTCAAAATGTTATGTGTTATGGCTGAGATTAATATTAATCCAACTAGAGTCAGCAAAATACCCAGCAATACTTTACCTGTTATTTTAAGTGTCTTTTTCATAGTCTTCCTCCACTATAGTCATTCGCTTTTTTCAGTTTTACCAGTTGTACTTTATTGGTATAAAGTTCTATATATTTTCTCTGCAATAATATAATCCAAGTTCAAGCTCCTTTCTGCCTTTGCGCAGATTTATTATGCCACAGCCTGCACTTAATTACAGCATAATTGCTTTGAAAGGAGTATTATATCCTCTTAATGGCTCTATCTGCTCTCCCAGTGGAACATATAATATAAAGAATAATTATTAACCAATCATAACTGTGTCTAAAGAAAATCAGCTATTTATATAGCGCTTTATCTTTTGACTATAATTTGACTATCTGACTTTTGTCTTTCCACTTTCCACATATTTTCTCAGCAGTAATTTAAGATCCGTCATATCGAGGATAGATTCAGAAGAGATATTATGTAATTTGCAGATTTGTCCCAGTATATTAGAACCGAATTCATGAATAACTAAACTAAGAGTTAAGGTATCATAGAACTCGTCCTTGTGATAATCTCCAAAGTATGCTTCCATCATTACCTGGTCGCATCCGAATAATGCAAAGACAATTGGCGGCCACTCATAAAAATAAGGAGCAACACGGCTGTCAGCAAAATCTATTATATAGATTTCCTCCTTTTCATCAATAATCATATTTTCGCCTGTCAAATCACCATGTGTATATACGAAATCAGGAAGCTTATTTTCTAATCTCTCCTGAATATATGCTAATCTGTCCCGGCAGAAAATATCAGGGAAGTCGCTCCAGCTTTTACTGTTTTGTATATCTTCCAGTGCTAATATGGGAATTTCCGTATATTGAACTTTTGTATTTAATTTACTTGTTATTTCTTTTAGTTTTAACGCAAAGTTTCTTTTTTGCAGGGTTTGATACATCTTTAATTTATGTTCAGCATCTTTTCCGCTAATGAACTCCATTATAATATAGTGAAAAAGGTATCTGTCGTTCATCTCACCTGCATGCAGCAATAATGGCGCAGGAATTTGCACATCCTTTGCATGTTTTAGTGAAGATAGTTCAATTGCATAATCTGAGCCGGTATTATATCCTGATTCAATTGGTGCAAATATTTTTATGACCTTATTATGGATACGAAAGACTGCATTTGTCCCAGGGGTGAGGTTTTCAATTTCACCTGCTTCAAGATTATGTAATTTAAATATAGCTTCGATTAACGGCTTAAATATACTAATAGACTGAAATAGTTCTGCCCATGATTTATTGCCATTTATGGTTTTATTAAATAAATAACGATTTTTATCATTACTCATATACGAAACTCTCCTCTGTTTTGTGTTTATAATCAGATGTCAGCTCACTTTATCTTTGTTTAATCGCCCTGGTTGCCATATATTGAGGTGTATATTCACGAATGGCTGATCCGCCCGGTCTGTCCCTGTCCTCATACAAATCTGTCAAAGTAAAACCAGCCTTTAACTGGCCACCGATCTGCTCCTCCATACTATGACTGAATTGAATACCTTCATAATTAGCAGCCATCCTGTTATATTTATGCTGTTCCATTTTTAAAGGATTAAACGGAAGTTTGTTAACAACAGTTAAAGGAGCCTCCTCCTCAAACAAAAAGCATATATCATTTGCAAATCCGGCTAATAGAATTCCACCCTTTTTCAGAATCCTGTAGCATTCATTCCAAACAGGCTGAATATGCTCAATATAGCAGTTAGATACAGGATGAAAAATTATATCAAAGGAACCATCTTCAAAGGGGAGTGGGTTCGTCATATCCCCTTTTATAATTCTGATATTGTAGCCCTCTCTTTCGGCCACCATTCTTTCCGCTGCTAACTGCCGGTCAGAGTAATCAAAGATAGTACATTCTGCTCCCAGTGCTGAAAACAGAGGCATCTGCTGCCCTCCACCGCTTGCTAATCCAAGCAGTTTCTTATTCTTCAGGCTTCCGAACCATTCATGGGGGACTGTTATGCAGGGTGTCAGATATACACCCCATTCTCCTGTTTTCGCCTTTTGATATTCCTCCTGTGTAATCGGTATGGACCATTCACAGTTATTTTCTGACCATTTATCCCAGGTCTTTGAATTAATTTCTGTATATTTTTGTTTCATCATTATATCCTCACTTTCTTAAACCGATTTTATTAATGTATCAGAACCCCTTAAGCTTAGGATACCATATAGACATTGTTATGTATGTGCCATATAATTTTTAATAAAAGTTGCACACAAATCGGACTGTTAAAGAAAGTTAAAATATTAATCCATTTAAAGAGACTGCTGCACTTTATACAATGTTGCGTTAAAAAGCCTCTTGGTTTTCCTCCACGCACCGGCAAAAGACATCTTACCAATTTTGTTTGCTATAATCGTACAAAAATTGTTCGCTTTTAGCACACAAAACGGCAATATGTCTTTCAGGCGGTGCATTATTGGAAAGCCAAGAGGCTTCTTACCACTTAACATTTATTTTGCAGTGTCCCTTGCTACTCTTTTTAATGCATCTATCAAAACAGGGGTAGAATCTGTATCTCCTGAGAAGATTTTTATAACTGTTTAACCAGTTCCTCCAACTCTTCTGCCAATACCTTTGCCTGTTCAAAATCTGTGTTCTTCAGAGCTGCTTCAATCTTTGTTTCAACAGCTTTCTTCTTCTCTTCAATTGCAAGATAGTCTTTATCAAAATGATTTGCATAAATCATCTTTCTGAATTTACGCATGCTCATCTTTCTTATGGTCTTATCCTCAATTATTAATACATAATCCACACAATTTGCTATGGTGTAGTAATCATGAGATATCATCAGCACGGCACCTTTATAATCTTTTATTGCTTTTTCCAATGCAATCTGAGAATAAGTGTCCAGGTGGCTGGTGGGCTCATCAAGTAGCAGGAGGTTAGATCTGCCGACAGATATCTTAGCTAACTGGAGCATATTCTTTTCACCGCCGGATAAAAGACCAATCTTTTGTGTAAGGACCTCTTCACCAAAGCCATAGTTCAGGATATGCTGCTTTATCTCCTCCTGGGTTTGAAAGCCTAGTTCAAAGAATTCTTCCAGTACTGTATTATTCTCCTGAAGCATCTCACCTTGCAGCTGAGATAAAAATGCCATTTTAGCAGTGTCAGAAACCTTTATGGCATCATTATTATTTCTGTATATGTCACGAAGTAATGTTGTCTTACCTGTTCCGTTTGAACCAATAAGCGCTACTTTATCCGATGATTTTATCTCAAAGCTTACATTCTCTAAAAGAATCTCTTGAAAGGCCGCACTGTAATTCTCAACCTTTAAGGCAATGGTATCTTCCACTACATCATTTGCTACAAGCTCTATTACCGGTTCTTTGATTTCAACAAAAGGAGCTTTGATTCTGCGGGCTTCCAGTCTTTCCAATACTTTAACTCTGGCATGTAAGGCTTTTCCTCTGGCAGCTTCTGTATGAACAGTTGCAATGGCTCTTAGTTTGTCGATAATCATCTCATTTCTTTCAATCTCTTCTGTGTCCGCTGCTGCCAGTTCCTGCAATTCTATTTTAGTCTGAAGCAGTGAGAAATTATATTCAACATAACTGCCGTCAAATTCCTGTAACTCTTTATTTTCAAGATGAATGATCTTATTAAAACAATGATTCAACAGATATCTGTTATGGGTAATAATAAGCATTATTCCTTTATGCGAGTTTATAAGGTTCTTAAGGGAATTCAGATTATCAAAGTCCAGGAAAGCATCCGGCTCATCCATAATCATTAATTCAGGGCTGGTAAGCATTTCTTTTATTACCTGAATCAGCTTAAACTCTCCGCCGCTTAATTTTGAAACTATCAGGTTTTCTTGTTTACTTAAATTAGCCAGGTTTAGTTTCTTATTAATGATATTCTCATAATCATCACCTCCAATGGCTTCAAAGGCATCCAGCTTTTCCTGATACTGTAAAAGCAAAGCATCCAGGTTTTCAGAGGTTTCCATTTCGGTACATATGGCGGTTATTTCATTTTGGAGTTTAATAAAATTCTCTGCAATATATTCAAAGACAGTGATTTCGTTTGCTTTGTCAAGCTGTGAGAACTGGCTTACATAACCAATGCGGCAATCGGGAGCAATCTCTAATTTTCCATCGAACATATGTTTATCCGGATCCATCAGAATGTTTAATAAAGTACTTTTTCCGCTGCCGCTGGTGCCTATAAAAGCACAATGCTGGCCTTCCTCTAATGTAAATGAAATATTCTTATATAATTCCTTATCCGGAAAAGAGAAGGAAAAGTTATCTGCTTTAATCATAATTGCTCCTGTCTGTGTGTTAGTATTTTAGGTAAAGCACTTTCGTACTCGTTAAAAAAGAGCTTATAGGAATAAGCTCTCATATATTATTTACTAAATTTCAGTTATACTATTGAATTTATAATTATGTTATGTTATTTAATATATCCTTAGTAGCATAACATTTTTTAAGATGAATTTCAACTATTTCACAGAAAGCTTATTTACTATTTCGCAGCAAAATTATTTTCTGTTTCATAGAAAGCTTATTTACTTTTCATAGAAAGCTTATTTATACTGTTTCATAGAAAGCTTTATACTGTTTCATAGAAACTCTTTTTTCTGTTTCATAAAAGATTTTTACTATTTCATAGAAAGCTTTTTTACTATTCATATAAATTTATGTATTATCAATCATAGGAATCTTTTCTCCTATAATTATTTATTATGCAATTTATAAGGCCTCTCCTTAAGCTGCTATTATATACTTAACCGCTATAAGCATTCTGGCTGACAATTAACTCTGGAACACCTTTGTTCATAAGGGAAATGTCTGCCCCAAGAGCAAGTAGCTTTAAGAAGAAATTATCGTAACCTCTTAAGATATGCTCCAAGCCATAAATCTTGGATTCACCTTCAGCCAGCAGAGCTGCCATAACCAGTGCTGCACACATTCTAATATCAGTACCCTTCATGGTTGCTCCTGCCAGTTTCTGAATACCATTTATAATTACCTGTGAGTGCATACTTTCATAATCCATCCCCATTTTGCTGATTTCATACAAGTGGTTAAACCTTACCGGAAAAACAGCATCCTTAACAGAGGATTTACCGTTACAGCTCAAGGAATAAACCGTAGCAAAGGGCTGTAAATCTGTGGGAAATCCGGGAAATGGCAACGCTTCAACATTAATTGCCTGAAGCTCACAATTAGTAGCATCAATAAAGATATTATTTTCCCTTGCATTAATTACTGCACCGGAATCAGACAAAATCGTAATTACAGATATTACATGTTCAGGGATTACGTTCTTTAATAAAGCCTTACCTTTTGTAGCCGCAATCATAAACAGAAAGGTTCCGACTTCCAGGCGGTCGGGAATGACTTCATGTACTGTCCTTTGCAAGATGGCTGCATTTGGCTTAATCCGTATCACTGGTGTACCGGCACCGGTTATTTTAACACCCATTGAACTTAACAGAATTGCCATATCTACAATCTCCGGTTCCATGGCAGCATTATAAATGACAGTTTCGCTTTCCGCGGCACTGGCAACCAGCATGGCATTTTCCGTTGCACCTACACTCGGAAATCTTAAGAAGATCTCCTGGCCCTTGTAAGGAAATACAGTCGCTTCACATTTGACGTAACCATCTATTATATCAGTACGAATTCCAAATTTATTAAATACATATAAATGGATGTCGATTGGCCGGTTACCAATCTTATCTCCTCCGGATAAGGGGACCACTGCTTTACCGAATCTGGCTAATAATACACCAAGAAAAAGGTTGGAGGCTCGTATTTTTGTAACATAGCGTTTACTTAATTCTGAATAAGTCATATTCCCGCTTATCTTCACTGTGTTATTATAACTGATCATTTCCAGTCCGATTTCTGCTAATATTCCTCTCATAGCTTCTACATCGGAAATTTCAGAGATATGTGTAAGTACCCCTTCACCTTCCCCTAAACACATTGCCGGAATTAATGCCAATATTGAGTTCTTTGAACCGCTGATTTCTATTTCTCCACGAAGCGCTTTCCCACCTTTTACCTGCAGATAAGTCTTGTTGTCTTTCATTATGTATGCCTCTCTTATCAATTATTAATCATTCCCGATATTTAACGTTATTCATAGGACCCCCAAAATCTAAAGTCCATACCTCTGTCTGTATGTTGAGCTCTTTTACAGCTTATTTATTAAATCTTTCGTTATTATGTAATTATCATTTTGTTACCACATCCATGAAAGCTATCTGTATGGAATGTTCTCTTACAGCTTTAATACCCTGTCATGTGGTAATTAGTATATGTATTATCCTGGTTGGACCCTTATATTGAAGCCGTAGTAATAAGATGAACTCCAATGCTATAATATTACTATTTTTTATGGTATAAATCAATGTAAATTTGTTAAGAACAAATAAAGAGCTATACGTTTTATAAAGCATTCCTATATCTGTATTTTTATGTATACAAAATAATTACCATGTTTTATAATGAAAATATATACATATATCACAATTAAAACATTATATGCAGAAATTATAATGGAATGAAGAAAGGATTCATAACTCATGAGAAATGAACTATTCACGATAGGTCCTTTTACCGTATACGGTTACGGACTTATGATTGCCATCGGTGCTTTCGCAGCTTATCTGGTTTCAGAATTTCGTGCGAAAAGGCTTGGTTTAAAGTACGAATTGATTTTTGCACTTTTCTGGTGGTGTCTGGGAGGAGGCATACTAGGTGCGAAGCTTCTCTACATACTTACACAGCTGAAAGAAATCGCAGCTGACCCTTCAATTCTACTGAATGTATCTGAAGGTTTTGTTGTATATGGCGGTATTATAGGCGGTATCCTGGGCGGTTATATCTTCTGTCGTATTAAAAAATTAGAATTCTTAAAATATTTTGATCTCGTAATGCCTTCCATTGCTTTAGCTCAGGCCTTCGGCCGTGTAGGCTGTACTTTTGCAGGCTGCTGTTATGGAAATGACACTGAAAGCTTCTTTCATATTATTTTTCATGAATCCAAATTCGCGCCAAATGATGTAGCACTTATTCCGACGCAGCCACTTTCAAGTGGACTTAATTTCTTGCACTTTGCAGTATTGGTCTTCTTATCCAAACGGGTGAAGGCAGATGGACAGATTGCAGGCTTCTATCTGATATTCTACAGTGCCGGCAGATTCATTCTTGAATTCTTCCGTGGTGATCTGGTACGAGGACATATCGGAGTATTATCTACCTCCCAGTTTATTTCCATATTTTTGTTCCTGTTTGGAATTGCACTTGTTATCTTCTGTGGCAAAAACCCCAAATTACAAAAGGTTTCTTTATCAGATAATGAGGTCAAGGATTCCTCTGATGACGGTGAATAAAATAGATGCTATGTTTGTAAGTACTGAATAAAATGAAAATCGTATTGGTTGCAGCATCATATGCCTCCAATACGATAACAATTATATAATTGATTATTATTTTCTTCTCCAGGTGTAAAAAGGCAGGAATACATAGCATTTTTATACCTGGGGGGAAATGTGTATATTGGTAAAATCTTATAGTGTCTATGCTAATTCCGTCTCTTCCTCAGTATAATTATCTTTTATGATCAAATCCTTGGCACTTACACAATCACAATCAACGGAAGTATTTCCAACAACTGCTTTTGCACCGAAAACAACAGGTACTTCAACGAGAATTTTCTGGCTTAAAGTAAATGAACAGGTACCATTAGGACGGCCGCAGCATTCCTTTTTACCTGGAGAAACATAGGGTTCGCCATAACAAGTGGTTGTAGGAATTCCAGCTTTTGCATAAGGAACTACAGTAATCGGAACACAAACTGTTGCTAATTGAAATGCACTGGTCGGGCAAGTTTTCTCACAAGGAATTAATTCTTCTTCCGGGGCTGCAGGTTGAACGATGTTATCCATTATAAAATCCTCCTTAATTTATATTACATTATATAATATGAAAAATGTCGAATATTGTTACGCATTTCTTACAAATTATGTTATATATGTCATATTATGTAATATTTATTTATAAAAGATTTAATTCTTTGCTATCCAATTTATATCAATTCAACCTGTTTTTATGAATATACTAAATATATAAAGCTGTTGCCATAAGCAACAGCTAAAATTTATTTCGTTTTATCTATTTGAATATCACAACCAATACAAGGCACCACCTTATAGGGTCTCATCATATCATTATCTTCATGATCTATTATATGACAATGCCAAACATAGCCGGGTCCGTAACTTGGGTCAAAAGGAAACAGGTTTACACAAGGTCTTGCATCTTTTTCTTTGGCTTCCTGAGGCGCATATCTAATCAGGAGTCTTGTTACCTGATTTGGCATAACTAATACGGTATCCTTCCATCCTGTCTCGTTAAGAGGCGGCTCGATGGGCTCTCCTTGAAGATATGGCTCAGGGGACAGTGAAACCGTTGGATTTTCCAATGGTGGAGTTCCGTTAAGCTTTGTCCATTCTTCTGTATATTTCACAGAATCATAATTCTGTCTGTTTTTTATAAGGAACTGGATCAGGTGTATATGAATGGGATGCGCTCCATTGGTCATATTCACGATTTCCCATTCAACGGTGGAGCCGATAATAGCCTCTTCTGAAACAGGAGCATGCCACATCTGACCGTTTAAGAGAAGCGCTGATAGTCCCGTTGAGTCAACTGCTACATTTAAGGTTACCGTTGTATTAAGCACATTAGGAATTAACTTTGGTATTATATTTAATTTATCCGGTAATTTCTTGGGTTCAGTAGGACATTTATCTGATATTGTAAACTTCATAATCTGTCCTACGGTTTCAGGATCTGCCGGAGCACCGTTAGGAAAGGGTGTATTTGCAATGTTTTCAAGAATGATAGATTCTCCTGCAGCAAGCCTGGAGAAATCAACGATTATATCCGCACGCTCTGCAGGTGCTAAGAGGAGTTCTGTTAACTCTGCCGGCTGAGGCAGCAATCCGCCATCTGAACTTATCTGGGTAAAGGACTGATTATTGGATAGTTTAAATTTATAGATTCTGCTGTTTGAGCCATTTAATAAACGAAAACGGTATTGTCTTGGTTCAACCATGAAATTTGGCCATACTCTTCCATTTACCATAATGGTATTACCCACAAAGGCCGGACGCCAATACGGGTGTAACTGCGGATTTATTCCGTTACTGGGATATAAAAGGGAACCATCATCATAAAAGGATCTATCCTGAATCACAAGCGGAACATCGTATTCTCCTGACGGGAGATACTCAGAGGAACTACTCTTCGGATCATTTATGAGGTAAAAACCCGCCAGACCTGCATACACATTAAGTCTAGTCAATCCTAAGGTATGATCGTGGTACCATAATGTGGCAGCTTCCTGCTCATTGGGATAGGAATAACGTGATTTCGTAAAGGTACTTCCGGTTTTCTCTTCTCCTGCCGTAAACCAGGAATCCGGAAAACCATCGGAGTCTGATCTTACTTCTGCACCATGGACGTGCACAACAAGAGGTGCCGGACTCTGTGCCAGCGGATAACCCTCCGGATAGGGAAGAAAGGGTGGTTCCGGCATTGGCATATTATTAGGATTAGCCCAATGGAGGGTTGGATCTACTGCAAAGAGATTTGGTTCTGTAATAGCATTCACCCATTGTACGTTAACCGGTATTCCTTTTACTGCCTTTATGGTTGCCCCAGGTGAACTATGCTGATAATGGGTTTTACCGCTTTTGGGATCTGTAACTTTTCCTTCAAACCCCCAAACTGTGGTTTTGGGAAATTTCTTTGGCAATATCTGTTGCGTAAATTGACTCATTGTAATGGTATAATTGTGACTAATCTCTTTTCCTGTTTTTTGGTCCTTTACAACAACAGGTTTATAGGCAGGCGGTATAAATAATTGATTAACATACTTTGGTATTAATAAAGGGTCTAGCTCTACTTTTGCCATAAATACCTCCTAATGTCAATATTGATAGAAATTTTGCCTGAAATTTTCTTAGATATTTGAAACGTGTTCGAAAATCATCGTACTGTTCTGACCGCCTGCTTTTGGAATATACTGTATAGATATTTTGGAAATGCAATCCAAAATCAAGCCTTGTCTACCCCAAAAAGCGGACTCCCAGCCCATTATAAGCATTTAATCAAACACTCTGAATGTATCTAAAGTAGTCAGGATATAATTCCAGGCATTATATTTATATGTCGATATATGACATTTTGTGTCGGTATTATGCAGCGTAGCAATAGAATTAGAGATATGCTGTTATCTAATAAAAAGATCTGACCGACGTATAGATTGTTTTGCTTAAAGCTGAGACCTGCTTTACGATATCACCCTCTTCCATAGTGGATAATTTCCCTTTATGAACAGTTTGGTGTCCATTTACGATAACCTCCTTTATAGCTGTAGGCTGCATGGAATAGACAATATTGGGCAGGAGCTGTTCGTTGTCCGGGAAATAAGGCTGCAGTGAAATATCTGTTAGGTCCACTCCTAAGAGGTCTGCTTTATAGCCTTCTTTGATTTCTCCGATGGGAAGATCTAAAAGGGTACCTCCGTTAACGGTTCCCATATTATAAGCTTGTTCACTGTCAATCAAAAGAGCATTTAATTTCGTTACCTTTTGTAAAAGGGAAGCCATGCGCATTTCCTCAAACACACTGATACGGTTATTGCTGCAGGCACCATCGCTGCCCAACCCAATATTAATGCCTGCTTCTGTCATCCACGCAATGTCTGTAACGCCATCAGCCAAAAACATGTTACTGGAAGGACAATAAGCAAGACTGGCTCTATTTGCAGCCATCAGTTCTTTTTCTCTGTCATTCAGCCATACAGCATGTACCATAACCATCTTATCATCCAGCACGCCGAGCTTCTCAAAATATTCAACAGGACGCAGCTGGTACTTATCCAATACTTCCTTTACTTCAAAGGGTTCCTCCGCTACATGGATATGAAATTTAGTTCCAAGCTCCTGTGCCAATGCATGTCCGGCCTGTATCATCTCCGGTGTGGCAGCGTGAAGACTATGAGGAGCCGGTAGTATAGTTGTCATTGCATCTGCAGTATTATTATACTGTTTTGCCAGATATCTGGTATTCATAACGGCTTCCGGGACATTCTCTATGTAACCTTTGGGAGCACCTGTCCAATCATACATGGTTCTGGCAAGCACCAGACGGATTCCGATATCCTTTGCAGCCTGTATAATTGCCATATCACCTTCAAGTCCGTTATTATGCAGGTAGAAGAAATCAGAAACACAGGTAACGCCATATTTCATCATTTCCCCAAATGCCAGCAGCGCTCCTACATAGATATCCTCTGGGCTTAGTAAAGGAGATATCCGGTATAAGGCCTTATCACGCCATTCTAAGAAGGGCTTTCCAACCGCCAGCCCTCTTAACAGACTTTGAAAGCTGTGATTATGTACATTTACCGTTCCTGGTAACATAACCATGTTCTCCCATATCAACTCCTGTTCCGGTGTATGCTTAAGCCTGATATCCAATACATCACCGATTTGTACAATTGTCCCGTCTTCAATTAAGACAGATATATTCTCCTGAAAAGTGCCCTTGTAATATACTAATTTGGGTCTAATTAAGGTTTTCATGTTTTAGCTCCTTATCCAGTCTAAGAACTGCATTTAGCAGTGCATTTCCTGCAATTTCAATATCCTTGCTATTTGTTTTTTCTTCTCTGCAATGACTCTTCCCTTCAATGCTCTGTACAAAAATCATGCCGGTTTTTGTAATACCTGACATGTGTACTGCATCATGACCTGCCATACTGACAAGCACCGGAACATGATCAATAAATTCCAGACCACTGCTTTCTTCTGCTGCCGTTGACAGAGGCGCCTGTTCTTTTGATATTTCTTCCCCTATTATTTTCATTATCCCTTCATCCATTGGCGCAGGTGCCTGATCCAGGATAATCTCACGGTGAAAGCTAATTCCACGATTATTCTCAATTACAAAAAATTCCTTCTCTATATTTTGAAGCATCTGCTGTTTGACCAGCTCTGCGGGAAAGCGAAATTCCATTATAAACTTTGTGTTACCGGATATAATATTGGCAGAATTCGGGTTAACCTCCAACCAGCCGACTGTAGCGACCACATCCCTGCGGTTTAATGCTTTCGCTGTCTCTTCAACTGCTAAAGCGGCTTGAGCTGCTGCCAGAAATGCATCATGTCTGTGGTTCATAAGTGTGGTTCCCCCATGATTAGCTTCACCTTTCACTGTAATTAATTCTCTGTATATTCCTGTGATTTTAGATACCGTTCCGGCAGAAAGCTGGTTGTCATAGAGGTTTCGCCCCTGTTCGATATGGCATTCAAGAAAGGCGGCCATATCATCCTTTCCTAACTGCGCTTTAAGCAATCCCTGAACATTTCCGCCGGCACGTTTTAATGCAGCTGTAAGGCTTTCCCCGGTTATAAGATGTCTGGAAGCCTGCAGCTGTTCTAAAGTAAGTTTACCTGTTACTCCTCTGCTTCCCATGGTTGAAATATTAAAAGGATTGGGTTCCTCAGCAGTAAAAGATACTACCTGAAGGGGATGTTTAAGCGGCACCCGTTTCTCTTTTAAGGTCTGCATTATTTCAAGTCCCATCAGCACTCCTAAAGCACCGTCGTACATTCCGCCGTCAGGTACTGCATCATGGTGTGAACCAAGAGTGATTGGTTTATTATCGCAGTTGGTTGTTTTCCAGTTAATCCATATATTAGCCATTGCATCAATCTTAATGGCTGCTCCCATATCCAGAGCTTTTTCAAGCAGCCAGTTTCTTGCCTCTTCTTCAGCCTCACTACCCAGTGAACGGTCAATGCCACCTTCTTCATTTCGTCCGAACTGCGACAGTTCCTTCAGATTCTTCTCCAGTCGTTCCAGGTTTATTTTCATTTGCTGGTCTTTTGCCTCCTTATGATTCTGCCATCTTTCATAACCATCTCTACCAGATTAATACCGGTATGATAGGGAAGAAAATGTATGGACGGGTATTCTAACATAATAATGTCTGCTTTCTTACCTGTTTCAAGACTGCCTGTAGTTTCCTGGAGACCAAGTGCTGCGGCTCCATTTATGGTTAAGGCTGAAATGGTTTCTTCAATGGTCATGTTCATATAGATACAAGCCAGAGAAATCAATAAGGGTATGGAATAGGTAAAACAGCTTCCCGGATTAAAGTCAGAAGCCAAAGCAACCGCACATCCAGCATTTATCATATCTCTTGCTCTGGCATATTCCTCCTTCAGGCAGAAGGCAGTAGCCGGCAGTAAGGTTGCAATTACTCCCTGTTCTGAAAGCCTCTGTATCCCTTCCTTTGAGGCTTTCAGCAGGTGATCTGCTGAGATACAGTTCATTCTGGCTGCCAGTGCTGCTCCGCCAAGGTCAGACATTTCGTCTGCATGAATCTTAAGCTCAAAGCCCATAGCCTTTGCTGATTTCAAATAATGTTCAGACTGTTCGGCTGAAAAGACATTCCTCTCACAGAAAATATCCGCGAACCTGGCAAGCTCTGACTTTTTTACGACCGGCATTACTTCCTGCAGCATATAATCAAGAAATTTCATTTCCATTCCTTTATATTCCTTGGGGACGCTGTGTGGTCCAAGAAAGGTTGCTACAATGTCCATGGGATGAATACGGTTTAGTTCTTTCATTACCTCAAGCTGTTGTAATTCTGTAGCTTTATCCAGGCCATAACCGCTTTTTCCTTCCACAGTCGTAATACCCATCTCCATCATCTTATCAAGTCTTTTCATTCCAGCCTGAAGTAATTCCTCTCGTCCGGCTTCTCTGGTAGAAGTTACAGAAGCAGCAATTCCTCCGCCTTTATTCATGATCTCCATGTAGCTTTCACCACCAAGTCTCCAGGAGAATTCCTCTGCACGATACCCTCCAAAGATAAAATGAGTGTGTGAGTCTACAAAACCAGGTAACACAGCTTTCCCGCGGGCATCAATAACGTTATAACCCGTTGTATCTCTTCTATCCAGTTCTTCCGTCGTTCCAACAGCTGTGATTCTTCCGTTTTCTATAATTACTGCGCCATCCTTGATTATTCCGATATTGTTCATATCCTTGCCAGCCTTTACCCCTCCGGCACAGGTTACAAGTTCAGCGGCATTTCGAATGATATAATTCATGCTTACCTCTCCCACTTCTTAATTTAAGCTCCTGCTGTCTTCAAGCAGTTTATCAATAAGCTTATCATCTGCAAGGTAAGGAAGTGTAATATGATCCTTTCCCTCCATGGCTTCATTGTATTCGGCTGCAGTTTCCATGGAATTCCCACATCTTCCCCAGCTTCTTCTGGATACTCCTATCATGGTATCCCAGGGAATTGCTGCCCGGATGATCTCATCCACTCTCTCACTGCCGTCTAAGAGCAATCCAAAACCTCCGTTTATGGATTTGCCGATACCGACACCACCTCCGTTATGAAGGGCAACAAGACTCATTCCTCTGGCTGCATTCCCGGCATAACATTGTATTGCCATATCAGCGGTTATATTGCTTCCGTCATAAACACTGGAGGTCTCTCTGTAAGGAGAGTCTGTTCCGCCGGTATCATGGTGATCCCTTCCAAGCATAACCGGTCCAATTATGTTATCTCTAACCATCCGGTTGAATTTAAGAGCAATATCACGTCTGCCAAAAGCATCCTGATACAGAATTCTGCACTGGGTTCCGACTACCAGATTATTCTTTCCGGCATCACGAATCCAGATGTAATTATCCCTGTCCTGTCCCCGTCGATTAGGATCTATCATTTCCATAGCTGCCGCATCAGTCTTTATTAAATCCTCTGGCTTACCGCTTAAGCAGCACCAGCGGAAAGGACCATAGCCATAATCAAATAACATGGGACCCATGATATCCTCAACATACGAAGGGAATATAAACCCTTCGCTGGTATCCTTTCCGTTCTTGGCGATTTCTGTTACACCGGCATCAAATACGGCTTTCATAAAGGCATTTCCGTAATCAAAGAAATAAGTTCCTCTGTCTGTTAAGGTCTTTATAAGGTAGAAATGCTTTTTCAGGGACTGATCGACCAAAGCTTTAAAATGTTCTTTGTCCGTACTCAAGAGTTCCGTCCGCTGTTCAAAGGTCAGTCCCTGAGGGCAGTAACCGCCGTCATATGGCACATGGCAGGATGTCTGGTCGGAAAGTAATTCAATATGGATATGCTTCTCTACTGCATATTCCAGTAAATCGATAACATTACCGTGATAGGCAATAGAGATGCTCTGTTTGTGAGCAAGATAATCCTGTGCCAGTGAGAAGGCTTCTTCCATATTTCCGGTCACTCTGGATATCCAGCCCTGTTCAAGGCGTGTATTTATCCTGGTTTCATCCACTTCCGCGATAATGCCTACACCACCGGCTATTTCTATGGCCTTGGGCTGTGCTCCGCTCATCCCTCCAAGACCGGAGGTGACAAAAAGATGGCCTTTTAAGTCTTCTTCACCGGAAATTCCAAGGACCTTTCGCCCTGCATTTAGCAATGTATTATAGGTACCGTGGACAATCCCCTGAGGGCCTATGTACATCCAGCCTCCGGCCGTCATCTGTCCGTAATTGCTTACTCCCATAGCGGCAGCTTTTGCCCAGTCTGCGGGATTATCGTACATTCCGACCATCAGTCCGTTGGTTATGATTACTCTTGGGCTTGTTTTATGAGAATGAAATACTCCCATTGGATGTCCGGACATTACAACCAGAGTCTGTTCCTCTGTCAGCTCCTCCAGATATTTTTTAATCAACTGGTACTGCATCCAATTCTGACAAACCTGCCCCGTCTCACCATAGGTTACCAATTCATACGGATAAAGTGCCACCTCATGATCCAGGTTATTATCTATCATCACCTGAAAGGCCTTCCCTTCCAGGCATCGCCCCTTATATTCTTCCATGGGCTTTCCGCAGATCCGTTCTTTAGGCATAAAACGGTAGCCGTAGATTCTTCCTCTGGTTCTCAGTTCTTCTAAGAATTCAGGAGCCAGGACCTCATGCAGTGAATCCGGTATATAGCGCAGCGCATTTTTTAAGGCTAGCTTGATTTCCCTTTCATTAAGTGTCAGTTCTCTTCTCGGAGCTCGTCTTACACCCTCTTTAAAAACCGGATATTCAGGCAATACAGCTTCCAGTTTAATCTTCATGGCATCCATTATTTTTTTATTATCCATAGTCCTCCTATCTACAGCAAAGCAGTTCAGTTTCTGTTATATGAATTTTAAGTGTGTGTTTATATAAGTGACCCCTTGCCCCCTTTAAAGTATATTTATTTTTGTCATTCCTTATTGTTCAAATATTCCTATGTCAATGCAAGAAAAGAGTTAAACTGCAAGAACTCCGACTTTTTCCTCTACAGCGGATACCAGAGAACCGTCTATAATCAGATTCTCACAATTATTAATATCTTCATAAAGCGGTCTGTCCTCATCCAGTTTTTCTACTTTTTCACGGATCAGGGTATAAGCCGCACCCGTTCCTATGCCCAGACCTTTGTCCCCGCGAAGGTCAATTGCCTGGCAGGCACACATTAATTCAATTGCAAGCACTCTTCGTACATTCTCCATAATACTCATTGCTTTTCTGGCTGCAATGGTTCCCATGCTCACATGATCCTCCTGATTTGCCGAGGAAGGTATGCTGTCAACACTTGCCGGATGAGCTAGTACTTTATTTTCTGACACCAGTGCGGCTGCAGTATATTGTACAATCATAAAGCCCGAATTTACGCCGCCTTTTTCTATAAGAAAGGAAGGCAGACCACTTAGTGAGGAATTAACCATTCTCTCAATTCGCCGTTCTGAGATATTTGCAAGCTCAGCAATTGCAATTCCCAGAAAATCAAAGCTTATAGCCATTGGCTGACCGTGGAAGTTACCGCCGGAGATGCCTTCTTCCGTATCCGTAAATATTATGGGATTATCCGTCACAGAATTCATCTCTATTTCTATTTTTTCTTTGACATAATGAAGAGCGTCTTTACTGGCTCCATGAACCTGAGGAATACAGCGGAGGGAGTAGGCATCCTGTACTCTGATTTCTCCCTGCTCTGTTACATTTTTACTGTTCTTTAACAGAGTACAAAGTAAAGCTGCCGTATCAATTTGCCCCTTATGAGGTCTAACCTCATGAAGTCTCGGATCCAAGGCATTAATTATACCATTCTGTGCTTCATAGCTCAGAGCTGCAGCAACATCAGATATCTTAAGCAGATTCATGGCATCAAACACAGTAAGTGCTCCAATTGCGGTCATTACCTGTGTTCCGTTAATAAGTGCAAGACCTTCTTTTTCTGTCAGTTCAATGATGGGTATATTAGCAAGCTCCATTGCCTGAGCACCATGATATATTTGCCCTTTGTATTCTGCTTTGCCCATTCCGATCATGGGCAGCACCATATGCGCCAGAGGAACCAGATCACCGCTTGCACCAAGAGAACCTTTTTCCGGAATAAGGGGCGTTATGCCTGCATTCAGCATTTGAATAAGTGTATTAATGGTTTCCAGTCTTGCACCTGAATATCCTTTTACCAGATTATTAACACGCAGCAGCATTATACCCCTTACAACATCACGGTTCAGATTATTACCGGCACCCACTGCATGTGAAATAATCAGATTACGCTGTAACTTTTTGGATTCACTTTTTGAAATTACCTGGTTACAGAACATTCCAAATCCTGTAGTGACACCATATACCACCTGTCCCTCTTCTACCAGCTTATCAACGACGCACCGGGATTCTACAACTTTCTTCTCCTGTTCCGGAGCAAGAATTACCGGTGCATTATGCCTGCATACCTTCTCTACCTCCTCAAGGGTTAAACTACTTCCGTTAATCAGTACAGCTTCCATATGAACCTCCAAATAATTATAATAAGCGTTGAAATTTAAATAATTTATATTACTAATGCTTTATCACAATAAAGTTAAAAGAGGCACCTCAGTATGAGGTGCCTCTTAATTAATTCTATGTAATTGTCTCTCTTTCAATTTATCAAACATATACTCTCCATTTTCAATTGACAGATTGGTAAACACAGGATTTACTATAAATATATATTAATTTCTTGAAATTTCTAAAAATCTTCTGCAGAAACCAGTGTCTGTATGCAAAAAGGCAATGGAATTCTACCATTGCCTCGTTGCAACAATTACATCATAAAACATATACCTTATTATGTCAATTATAAATTTTATTATTATGTAGCTGCAGTTGGTTTTAATCTCTCATAAAGCTTTAGCAGGACTAAATAACTACCGGAATAAGGGACGTTTATAACGTTAATTCTCATTGTTATATTCTTGTCAATATAGAAATTCCTAAATGTTTATGGTATGATATAGGAAACATAAATTGCATTAATGATACTGGTATTATTAGTGTATATATACTTGGGGAGGGAATATGTCTGATAAAATAACCAGGGATATTATCATAGAAACAGCGAATCAACTCTTTCTTAAGAATGGTTATAAAAATGTAACCGTACTTGATATCTGTACTGCCTGTGATATCTCCAAAACTGCCTTTTATTATCATCTGAAGTCAAAAGAGGATGCCATCCTCAATTTCCATGATGCAGTCACCCAGAACATCACAAAACATCTAATTTCGATTCTGTCCAAAGATAATTACTGGGATCAGCTGCTGATCTGCTTTGAGAGTCTAATCAAAGAAGCCAGTAAGTTCGGTACAGACTTCATGAGTCAGATGCTCACATGTAATCTGAAAGTGGATTATGGAAGTTACGATTTTAGGGAGGAATTGACCAAAGTTGTAGTTATGATTATTAAAAAAGGGCAGGAAGCCGGTCAGTTCAGAAATAGAAATGATGCCCTCACTTTATTCCGGGCAGCCTCTTATATGTTTCTGGGACAAGAAGTAACCTGGTGTATCAAAAAGGGTGAATTTATATGGTTAGATGAAATTCGCCATGGACTGGAATGTGTCTTTGATGTTTCACCGGAGCTAAGATAACGAAATTGCGGAGTTATACTACGAGGGGAGTATAACTGACTGTACAACCATCCAGCTGTTCTCTTATTTTTTCTTCATTAATTTCTTTTCCTATAAATACAATCTGATTCATCCTATCTCCGAGTATACCATCCCATTCCGTCAGGACTTCCGGATATTCTTTAAATACTTCCTTCTGCTCCTCCGGAGGAAAAGCTGCTATCCAGTTTGACACTTCTGTTATCGATGAATTTCTTCCCGCCTGTTCAAAAAGCTGTACATGCATCTCATCATCCGAGAACCAGATATATCCCTTTGCCCGAATAATATTTGTGGGATAGTAAAGTTCCAGAAATTCTATGAAGGCATTATAATCAAAAGGATTTCTTTGTTCATACACAAATGAATTAATCCCATATTCCTTCTGCTCACCTTCATCAGCTTTTGATTCCCTCAAAAGTGCCTTTTGAATAGCGGAGGAATTGTTTACTTTCTCATAATCAAAACGCTTCTCATGAAAAATCAGGTCAGCATCTACTTTTCCCCGAACGGTTTCAATGATATCCGCTTCCGCCTGCAACCTTCTTATGACTGTTTTTACCTGGTCAAGCTCTTCTGAATTCAGTAAATCACATTTGTTTAATATAATAAGATTACAAAACTCAATCTGATCCATTACCAGATTTATTATATCCGGATCTTCTTCTGTATCAGTTTCCATATATTCCTTTGCTTCCTGCAAATCTTCCATTTTTACCAGAAATTCTGTATAGATTCTGTCTGCATCAACTACTGTAACAAGGGAATTTAAGTATACAGAAGAATTTTTATTTATATCTCCATACTGAAGGAAGCTTTCAGCCAGTGAGGCTGGATTGCTGATTCCTGAAGCTTCAACCAGTATTGCTTCTATCTCTTTGGTATTGGATAACTGTTCGATCTGCTCCATGAATTCTTCCCGCAAAGTACAACATATACAGCCGTTATGTAATTCTATCATTTTTTCTTCTATATGTGCTGCGCTGCTTTTCTTTAATATATCTGCATCCAGATTAATGCTACCCATATCATTTACTATCACAGCAAGATTTTTATTTGTATGTGACATTAGCAGTTCGTTCATAACTGTTGTTTTACCGGAGCCAAGATAACCGGTTATTATGGTTACTGGTTTTTGCATTTTTGACTCCTGTTTATGCTCGTGTTACTAATCCTGATTTTAGTGCAGTTGTAGATATCCAAACTTTCTTTTGGGTACCGTTTTCAATGATTTTTATCTTCTTCAGATTTGGTTTCTGCATGCGTTTTGTTTTTCTGTCAGAGTGACTTACCTTATTACCAAACATTACGGATTTACCGGTATATTTACATTTTGCCATATTTATAACCATGCCTTTCTCATAAACGGCTGCCTTGGAATGCAGTTATTTTTGTGTGCAGTATTTAGAGATTATATATTTTTATTTTAAGTTTGTCAATACAAATGCAAATAATATGCATTTGCAAATTATGATTGTATAATTGGTATAATAAATAATTACTTTAAAAGTGAAGGTTACGCATACTTAAATCCGTATAATAAAAAAGACAGCTACCTCTGCCTAAGTCATGGTTAGCTATCTTTTTCGCCACTATTAATAAGGCTAATTTAAATTTTTTCTAAAATCATAGCCTGTAGGATTCTGAAATATTCTTAAATCGAATTCCGGTATAACAGCCATTATATGATCAAATATATCTGCCTGCGCAGTCTCATAATTTGCCCAGGCTGTATCATTAATAAATACATAGATCTCAATAGGCAGTCCATTGTCTGTCGGCTCCAGCTGCCGGGCCATACAGGTCATACCCTTATGAACCTTGGGATGGTGTTTCAGATAACTGTCAATATATGCCCGGAAGGTACCAATATTCGTCAGATGTCTTCCATTTACCATATTTACTGGATCTATTCCATTAAGCTTGTTATACTCTTCTACTTCCTTGTGTTTCTTCTCCAGATATTCGCTGATATATTGAATACGGCTATATTTCCTAAGCATCTCCTCATCACAGAACCGAATGCTTGTCATATCTATGGATATGGAGCGCTTAATTCTTCTTCCGCCTGCTTCCTGCATACCCTTCCAGTTTTTAAAGGATTCCGTTACCATTGCATAAGTAGGTATTGTTGTAATGGTCTTATCCCAATTTCTGATTTTGACTGTATGGAGAGAAAGTTCTGTTACTTCTCCGTCTGCACCGTATTTAGGCATTTCTATCCAGTCGCCTATCTGAAGCATATTATTAGAGGTTAACTGAATACCTGCTACAAAACCTAAAATGGAATTCTGGAATACCAGTAAAAGCACTGCGGATGCAGCACCGATACTGCCTAATAAGATCCAGGGAGAACGGTTTAGCAGTACTCCTATTACTATTATAATGCCTATAACATAAGCTATAATTTTTACTACCTGCAGATATCCTTTAATTGGCCTGACCTTTGATACTTCAAAAGTCTGATACAAATCATCTGCTGTATCCAGGAATTTATCAAGGGTTAACAGGATAACAAAAACAATATAACAAAATACCAATCGCTGTATCATTATCTGATAAGCCGGAAAGGCGGGTGCAAAGGCATGCACGGTAATAGCAGGGACAATACGTATAAGCCGTTCCAGTACCTTATTATTGATTAGGATATCGCTCCATTTTGATTTGCTTCTTGCGGCCAGACCTGCCTGCACCTTTAATAATATTTTCTTTGCTGTAATATACAGCAGAGTGCTGATTACTACAATAAGTACTATCATTATTCCCGTTGTCAGGTATGAGGATAATCTGGAATTAATCCCATACGATTCTAAAAGTTCATTAATATATTCTGCCATTTGTAATCCACTCGTTCCTATTTGATTCATTTTCTTATCTTATTCTTGCTTTTTATTATAGATTATATGAGTGGGTATTACAAGTTACAACAGAAATAAAACCCGTCTTGTCTTATGAATCCTTTCTCCAGACCATACGGTTAATGATACCGGTATAACTCTGTATAATCTTAATTACCTTCGTGCTCACATTTTCATCCGTATAATCAGGTACCGGACTAATCTTTTCCTCTCTGTCTGTCATGGTGACTGCAAGATCTACAGCCTGTAATACCTCCTCAGAAGAAATGGAACCCAGTATAAATGCTCCTTTTTCTAAGGCTTCCGGTCTTTCTGTAGAGGTTCTGATACAAACAGCAGGAAATGACTTAAAATAAGCCGCTTCCTCCGGTAAGGTCCCGCTGTCGGATACTGTACAGAAGGAATGGTATTGCAGATTATTATAATCTGAAAAGGAAAAGGGTTTTAAGGATCTTACTTTTGGGTGAAAATGAAACTGCCGCTTCTCTATAAAACCTGCAGATCTTGGATGTGTAGAATAGATTACAGGTATGTTGTAGGTCTCAGCAAGTGCATTAACCGATTTCATAAGCTCAAAGAAATTTTTCTCATTATCTATGTTCTCTTCTCTATGGGCTGACAGAACAATATACTGCTGTTCAGATAAACCCAGCTTCTCGCATATCTTTGAATTCTCAATTTTTACACGGTTTGCTGACAGCACTTCTGCCATAGGGGAACCAGTTACAAAACACCTGTCCTTAGGTATGCCTTCCCCATGGAGATATCTTCTTGACTGTTCGCTGTAGCAAAGATTCACATCCGCAATATGATCTACAATGCGGCGGTTGATTTCTTCCGGCAGATTCTCATCATAACAGCGGTTTCCGGCTTCCATATGAAAAACGGGAATCTTTAATCTTTTTGCTGCTATTGCTGAAAGAGCCGAGTTCGTATCCCCAAGAATTAAAAGAGCCTCCGGTTTTTCTCTCAGCATCAGCTCATAGCTTTTGGAGATAATATTCCCTATTGTACCGCCAAGGTTATCTCCCACTGCATCCAGATAAACATCCGGTGACCTTAAGGATAGATCTTCAAAGAATATCTGATTCAAAGCGTAGTCCCAGTTCTGTCCCGTATGAACCAGGATATGATCGAAATAGCTGTCACTTTTCTTTATGATTTGTGAAAGTCTAATAATTTCAGGTCTGGTTCCTAAAATTGTCATTAATTTCAACCGTTTCATAATCGGATATCCTCCATTAGCTATATTCTTCTTATTCTTCTGTAAGGTAATAAAAGCAAAGGAAGCGATTTTAAAAGGCTCTTCTTTGCATGTTCTCTCCGCATCAGGAGTCTTTCCTTGTTATTCTGACTATAAGACGATTGCCCTCCCTTATGAATTACCGGTGAGGTATCTGCAATAATTCCTTTAAGACCCGCCTTTTTCAGATAAACGGCCAAATTCAGTTCTTCACAGTAAAGAAAGGTTTTGGGATATAGTTTATCATAATGACTGAAAAATTCCTTCGTCAGAAGAAAAGCACATCCCTGTATACAATAGGCATTCTGTTTCGTTTCAGTTTCCGCCAAAGACTCAGAAGGATCTGCAGAGGCGGTCAAGCCTGAAAATAAAACCGGCAGAAAGGGCAATTCATATAATCTTTCTTTCATCCTGTCAATGACACTACGGTAATGAATGTATAGAAAACTGAAAAGCATTAAGGCATATGGATTGCTGGTATTAACTGAGATTGGCTGAGGGTGGTATTCCCTGTCATAAACTGCCGGTGAAATGACACCAACTCCTCTTACTGCTGCTGCTAATAATTCCTCAAAAAGATTCTCCTCAAATACGATATCACTATTACACACAAAACAGTTCTCTGCTCCCAGATAAGTTCTTGCATAACGGATACCTGCGTTGTTTCCACGGGCAAACCCTGTGTTTTCTTTTAACCTTTTAAAGGTAATATGTGCTGTCCCTGCAAATACTCTCTTAAGCTTCTTAAGGGAATTATCCCCTGAACCGTTATCTACTACTACAATTTCATATCCTGAACCTTTTTGCTTAAGTGCACTGTTGATACAGTCTATGGTTTCTTTATAATTTTTATAATGAAGAATAATAACTGCCAGCCTTGTTTTCATAAATTCAATCCTTTCAATAGCCGAAGCATTTATTTATCTTTACTTGCCAATACCCCTCTTACAAACAGATAAGAATAGTCCCTTTTCAAAAGTATTAAGTCCGCAAATCCAGAACACACCCAGATAGATAACTACCATGGCAGCACCTTTGGCCAGAAACAGCATTATTTTACCACCGGGCAGAAAAGCTATAAAAACAGCTGCTGCCAGGGAAATTCCCAATGGAAGGCATAATCGCCCAAAACATTCCCGGAAGAAAACAGGGATATTGATATTAAGCTTTTTATGATATACCACATTCATTGCTGCTGTGCGAAAGAGGTAGGCAATACATACAGAGACAGCTGCACCGATTTCCTGATATTCTCTGGTTAACAGCATGGAAAAGAGGATATTAATACCTGCCATTATGGTATAGACGATGGACTGCATCTTAACCATTCCTGAGGCTGTAACTGTTAATGCTGCAATGTGCTGAGGCAGTTCAATTACACTGGGCAATACCAGAAGGAGAATACAGATATAAGCATTACGAAATCCGCTTCCCAGCCAGAAGCCTATGAAATCCCTGCCAACAGCCAGAAAGCCGGTAAAGATCATTCCAATGAGAATAAGCTGAATTCTTCCTACCTTTACCATAAGATTCAACAGATTATCCTCTCTGTTTTTCTCATTCAGGATCCTTGATACCTTGGGCAGAAACAAGCCGTTAATTGCAGTAGCAAAGGTGTAGACCATTCCTTCAATGGTGGCAGAAGCACCAAAGACTGAGATGCTGACAGCACCGCTGTATATACCAAGAATACTGGGGATAATGTTGTAGATAAATCTTTGTGCTATGGAGATAACTGTGGTCCATATGGAAAACTGAAAAATCTCGCGGGTTATTTTCTTTGCTTTATAACGAAAGTTCACTTTGATAAGGGTGTATTTCTTTACAAACACCAGCTTTAATAAAATACTTATTCCACCGGTAACCGCATTGGCAATCACTAAAATATTAAGTCCATACCCCATCTGCAGCGCACCAAAGATTAACCCCATATTAAGAATTTTGGCAAGGAGTTCGCTGATTTTTAAAGGTATGAATTTCTCATAGGAGGTTAAGATACCGTTTAGGGTTCCAAAAGGAAAAGACAACAAGCTGTAACAGGAGGATATGATAAAGATTACTTTCAGCTTCTCAATCTCTGCAGGAGATAGTTCCTTATAGATACTGCCTATATTAAAATATGCAACGGCAAGCACCAGAAGGATGATAAAATCCAGAAAGATAAACAGTTTATAAATAATTCCCAGAAGATTATTAATAGCCTCCTGATCATTTTTGGAATTGTATAATGAGAGAAAACGGGTAACAGCAGCTCCAAGACCAAAGTCCATAACCAGAATACTGATTATGGATACTGATAAGGTGTAAAGGCCATAATTATCCTGTCCCAGATTCCGTATTATCCAAGGTGTATAGATTAATCCTGCTAGAAGATTAACTCCAATGGTGAGATAACCTAGAATTGCACCAGCCTTTATCTGTCTGGCACTTTCCGTTTCATTTATCACAATCATGCCATACTCACCGCTTTCTGATACTTAATATGATTCAAGAAATAATGATTGTTTATTTCAGTTTAGGTTTTCTTTTGAATTTACTGAGAATACTCTGCTTTAATCCTTTGTAATCCTTGTATTTTAAACGAAGGATTATACTTAAGAACTTACGGTACAATCGAATGAGAGGGTGACCTCTGCCCATAATTCTGTCGATGCGGTTTAAAAATTCATAATCTTCTAATACATAAGGAGGATGTTTAATAGGAAATTCAAGTTCATAGGTTTCCATATAAAATATTCTTCGGATTCCACCCGGTATCATTCGAATGTCTGCAACAGAATGGGTAGCATCTGCTGATATTCCGATATTGGAAATCATGTTTTTAGAAGGCACAATATTAAGTCTGTGATTTAAATGCATGCTGGAACCTAATATTGACTCATAATGAGGTATCCCTGAATTGCGGTGCAGCTTCAAATTCTTAACCAGACTGCTTCCATCAGTGAAGGTATCCATATAACTCTTTAATTGCAATAGATTATAAGGGTCTTTTAAGATGGAGTACTCCCCGTCCCAGGTGTCAACTACCCTTTTCCAGGAAGCCCAGCCACAGATGGAGCCGGAGGTTGTAAACAGATAATCATAAGGGGTATATTCACAGACGCCGGTATTATTCATACCGCAGATCATGTTTATTCTTTCATCATCCTTATATTTAATCAGCAATTCCTTGCAGAAAGGGAAGAAACTTAAGGACGGAACATCGTCATCCTCTAATACGATTCCATACTCTTCGGTTTGAAACATCCACTTCTGAGCTATATATTCGGAAGGATCACAGCCCATATTCTCACTTTGAAAATACGTATGTATTTCACAGTTCCAATCAATATCAAAGGCTATTGCCCTGCATTTAATGATGCCGGAGAGATCATCTGCCCTTCCTTTTCTCGGACCGTCCTGATACAGGTACAGCTTTGACGGTCTTGCTTCTTTTACAACTTCAAAGACCTTTTCAAAGTTAGCAGGCCGTGCAAAGAATATCATTAATACAGCAATATCAATTTTTGATTCTTTCAATTATACCCCTCCAGACACCACCATTTAATATTTGATTAAATATCGAAAATCCATATATACGGCACAAGATTGCCATCCCTTAAGGTTCTGTAAATAAACAATAACCCAAAGAAAACCACCGATAGTAATACAAGACATTTCCTTGTATTTTCTTTATCTGTATTTTCACTCTTCAAAGACAGGATGCGGTCCATTAGTATAATACTTGCGTACAAATAATACAGCGCAGGTCTTTCCACTGTTCTGGTGAACATTCGTAACAGCCAGATAAGAACTACAGCTATATGCATATTCAGAAAAAATACACTGTCATCGTAACGTTCAAAAAGCTCTTTTCGATAGATGATTCCAAGGAATCCAATAAGCAGCAAGATCAATAAAAAAATGCCGCCATTTCCTGTTTGTTCAATACTGTAATCATAGCCCAGCCAGTTAGCAACCAATGAATGAACCCTGGTAAAAAAAAGTCCGATGACACCATAAACTGCCAGAATAATCAGATGGTATTTCTTTTTCCAGGGAACCTGTGCTATGAAAAAGGCGGGTATAAACAACAGCGCAGATTTATGGAAGGGATAGGCTATTGCGATAAGTAGAAGAAAAGGAATAAGCTTCTTCTTTCTTGCAGCTTCATAAGCAAATAAACAGATAGACATTGCAAGTGCTTGTCGAAGACCGGCAAGCGTAAAAGCAAAGAGACCTATAGTAAGATAGAAATATATGGCATATCTTTTATAGTCACCATATCGCCTGATAAAAATAAACAGACTGATGCAGATAATTGCTGAGGTCACAGCAAAATAGAAAACGGAACTGTAGTTAATTTCACCTATAATCTTCGTAAAAATATAAAAGCCCGGATCAATCTTACGTTCCCAATAAAATTCAATAGTCCTATTTACCGAATCATAAAAATTATCTGCGTATCTGCTATAATCACCGGTAAGAGAGGCTTTTAATATCATCACAAGATAGATTAAGACACAGGAAAAAAAGAGTACCGGAACATTTTTTCCGGTTACTGACTCCTTCTCATAAACCGGTTTTCTGAGCGTAAACAAAGCTGAAAAAGCAAGCATTGACAGCAAAAAAATATATACAAGCATATAATACCTCCCTGTTTATCACTCCTTTGTTAGGATATGTGCAGAAAAGTAAATAGTGTCTGTCTTAATAGTATAAGTTTATTTTCAATTTATTTTCAAGGTGTTTTAGTAATCAGCCTTTTGTAAACCTTTCGATACTCCTTCACATTCTCTTCCATTGAAAAATATTTTCTGGCATAGTCTGTACAGGCTTCTGAATAAAAAGCCTTTCCTTTGCTTCTAATCTTACAGAGGCCTTTATAAACACTTCTCAGTGTATTGTCTGCTACGAGATATCCGCAGTTCTTACCTACCAATTCCGGTAAGGCAGTAGCGGAAAAAGTAATAGCCGGTGTTCCGCAGGCAAGTGCTTCGGCGATGGTCTTACCAAAGGATTCCTCTTTCGACAAGGAAATATATACATCAGCAGCATTATAGAGCCTTGCAAGGCTTACAAGACTGTTGGTTCTTGGAATTAGCTGTACATTATTTGGCACCTCCGTATACTCCGGTATACTTCCCACCATAAGCAGCACACATTCTTTATAATCTGCATTTCCCGCTTTTCTTTGAGCTTCTTCCTGCAGTTTTTCCGCCAGTTTAAGAAAACCCTTCAACCCTTTCGTATTATCCCATAGGGAAGCTACGGATAAAATTACGAATTTGTCCTCCAATTGCAGATCCTTTCTAATATCCGCGGCATCCATTGGCTTAAAATTATCAAAGTCAATCCAATTATAAATTCGCTTAATCAGGCACGCATCTTTTAAAAAGGAGCATTTAGCCTGGTTGGTAATCCAGTCGGACACTCCGATAACCGCAAGTTTGTTAATCATTTGAAAATTTTCCTTTTTATCCTTCCACATTTTGTTACAACGGTCAAAGAACCAGCTTGGAGGTGTATTCCTATTATTGGGACATTTCTTACACTCTTCCCTCCACTGATAACATCCGTTGACAGTATAATGCGTGCACCTGCCGGTGTAGAACCAGCAGTCATGTAATAATAAAACTGTCGGGATATCCTCTTTTACCAAAAAATTAAGCAGCATATTTAAATTAAGATAATTACCATGAACATTTTCAAGCTGTACGATATCCGGTTTCTTTTTCTTTATGTATCTTAACAGACCCAGTGTAGGAATATGTGAGAAATAACCTTGCAGACCGGTTATTCTAGAACAAAGGGCATGGAGTTTTCTGTCCGCCAGGAATCCAATAATGTAGTGCCCTTTCCTGCGCATCTTTCTGATTTCTTCCTTATCCTTCATACCATAGGCAGTTGCTATAAGACATTCATCCCCCTGCCTTATTATACCTTCACTCAGTTCTTTTACCGTTCTGCCGGTACTTAATATTCCGTAAACTTCATTAATCAGAAGAACTTTCATCCTTACCTCCATACGTATCCGAAACAGACTCAGAGCAGCTGTAACTGCTGTAAGTAGCATATAACTTTTTTTCAAGATCTGTCTTACATTCCTCCAGCCTCCTGCCTTTTGAAAAGGAATACAAGGTTTCAGCAAGTACTCCCAGGTCTATCTCGTATTCCTTTGTTATGGAATGGTATTTCCTCTCTATGGAATCCTTTGGTTTAAGCAATTGAAGAAACTCCTCTACCACATCTTCAACATAACACAGCGTCAGTCTGGTGTTTCTGTCATGAATGGTTATTGGCAGTCCATGGGAGATATTATAACAGAAGGTAGCAACAACAGAATTATAATTCGGTCTGGCTTTTGAACCGAAGATATTTGTAAGCCGATAGATATAAACCTGTCCTCCTGTAGTGTTCTGATAATCACTTAACAGGTCTTCAGCTGCTTTTTTACTGATACCGTAGGGTGTACCGCTTTGTGCATGAACGGAGGAGGCATACAGCACCGGACAGTTCCTTTTACAGGCCTCTAAATATCCTGTAAGCTTTCTGGTGAATTCAATATTTCCCTCTATAAAATCTGCTTCATTTAATGGCCGATTCACACCTGCAAGATGATAGATAAAGTCGCATTCAGAAAGATAACCCCAAAGTGCAGCTTCTCCGGTGCTATGATAGCATTCCAGTAGTATAATCTCTTTCATCGCTTGCAGGGCGGATATCAAATGCCTGCCAAGAAAACCGCCTGCTCCTGTTACGAGAACTTTCATAGCTGTCCTTAACCAGGGTGTTCTTGAAAACTCAAAATGATATAATGAGTTTTCAAACACGCCCTAACCATACTTTCTACCATTCTATTCCTTTAGCAGAGCAAATATCCTTTAAACTTCTTTGTATTTGGAAAGTTCCTTCTGGATATAAGGTATCGTTAATAATTTTTCCTGCATTTCCTTAACCCCTAACTGATTAGCGTTATCCGAATTAAATTCCTTCACTCTTTTCTTCTTCATTCCTTTTGTCATATAGCTGTCATAATTTAAGTCTCTGTTATCCGGAGGGATACAGTAGTAATTACCCATGTCCTTGGCAAAACGGCTCTCTTCTCTGGTTAAGAGCGTTTCATACATCTTTTCCCCATGACGCATTCCAATTATTTTAATTCCTTCTTTATAAGAAAATAATTCACATAGTGCTAAGGCCAGTGTCTTTACAGTGCAGGCAGGTGCTTTTTGTACCAGGATATCTCCGCTGCGTCCAAATTCAAAAGCGAAAACCACAAGCTCTACTGCCTCTTCCAGAGTCATTATAAATCTGGTCATTTCCGGTTCGGTAACAGTAAGGGGTTCACCAGCCTTTATCTGCTCTACAAAAAGAGGAATTACCGAACCTCTGGAACAAGCTACATTACCATAGCGGGTACCGCATATCTGAATTTTATCTTCTGAGAGCATTCTGGCCTTTGCAACCATTACCTTCTCCATCATAGCCTTTGAGGTACCCATAGCATTTATGGGATAAGCTGCTTTGTCTGTAGAAAGGCAGATAACCTTTTTCACCCCGGCTTCTATTGCTGCATTCAGAACATTATCTGTGCCTATTATATTGGTTTTAACTGCCTCCATGGGAAAAAATTCGCAGGAAGGCACCTGTTTAAGTGCTGCACTGTGAAAGACGTAATCAACACCGTAAAAGGCTTCCTTTAAGGTACTGGGAGATCTCACATCTCCGATATAATACTTGATTTTTGGCGAATGGTATTGATGCCTCATATCGTCCTGTTTCTTTTCATCTCTTGAAAATATCCTGATTTCACCGATGTCGCTATCCAAGAAACGGTCCAGGACTGCATTGCCGAAAGAACCGGTTCCTCCGGTAATAAGCAGTACTTTATCTGCAAACATAGGCCTCTCCCTTCTATTTCTGCTGAACTGAATATCTTTAGGACGTTTGATAACTGAGCTGTGTTTCACATACTCTCTATATTGAAGGAATAACGGGACAAAAATAAGTATCCGGATTTAATGAATCAAATACTTCATTGGCCCATATAAGTGTATATAGATCTGTATCACCTGTATTAATCAGATTATGGGTGACACCCGGTGGAATCTCCAGGAACCTTGGTTCTTCTCCTGTGAGGTTATACTCTGTAATTTCATCGGAATCGGTTCTGCGAAGCTGTATCTTTGCTGTACCGGAGAGAACAAGGAATCTCTCACATTTCGTGTTGTGGTAATGTTCTCCCTTCTTGATTCCGGGTTTGGTAATGTTTAAGGAAAATTGCCCCCTATTGTCCGTTTTAAAGATTTCCATAAAGCTTCCTCTGCTATCTGAATGCACGGGTAAAGGCACTGCAAGCTCCTTAAGGGGCAGATAACTTAAATAAGTACTGTAAAGTCTCTTGACCAGGCTGTCACCTACAGCAGGCAAATACTGCCCTTGTCTCTGTAATCGAAAGCCGGTTATTATTTCTGCAAGTTCCTTTAAGGTGATACTATAAAGGCAATCCTGCTCTAAACGATAATAGCCGTCTTCTTTAGGAGGCACTTCTTCCTTTAAATGTCTGAGAAAAGAAGTTATCACATCATCTATATAGTAAAAATTCATCACCGTATCCGGATTATGAATTGTGATTTCCTGATCTCTGGCTACAAGATAACAAAAGGTAGCTACTACAGAATGCGCACAGGGTTTTGCCCACTTTCCAAAGGTATTGGTAAGACGGTAGATAATCGTTCTGCTGTTGTTAATACGCCCATGTGTTGCTAAAGCTTCTTCTGCTAACCGTTTACTCCTGGCATATTCTGTATCCTGAGCTGCCTGAATGGAGGAGGTATACAGCACCGGGCTGGGATTATGATATTTCTGCAGATAAGCTAACAGTGTCTTAAAGAATTCAAGATTTACTTCCAGAAACTCTTCCTTTCTGTCCGGCCGATGGACAGCAGCAAGGTGAAATACAAAATCACAGTCCCTGGTATACTCCTCTAACTTATCCAGTGAATCTGATTTATCATAAGTATAAATCTTATGCTGTTCCTGCCCGGAGGATTTAAGGGCCTCTATGAGATTTCGCCCTAAAAATCCACTGTGCCCAGTCACTAGAATCTTCATGAAATCATACCTTTCCCACAGCCTGTAAACTGAAAGCACCCAGCGAATATAACTTACTTCTTGGCAATAGAGGTAAGCGCAGCATTAAGCTTGTTTCTTACATCTTCGATTCGATGTGCTTTTACCCCCAGCTCCCAGGCTTTTTTTTGATATAATGTTATTCTATCGGGATGGCTGGCTATTTGTGACAACACTGGGTAAATTTCTCTTTTTCTTTTTATACATATTGCTCCCCGGTTCCTTCTTAAATACCTTATTCCCTCATTTTCGCTATGTCCTACCGCCAGTACAGCACAAGTGGAGCCAAGGCAGTCAACGATTTTGGTAGAAAAGGAATACCTTAAAAGCCACCGGTACCTGATATCAAAACTTTCTGCATGAAGTGCAATATCTGCTTCTTTATATACTTCCTTCAATCTGTCTGCAGTAATAAATCCTTTAATAAATACGGCATTATTCTCCTCCAGCAATCTGGATTGCTTCTTACTGAAACTATCCTTTGTATATATGTGAAGAATCATTTTAATTTCGTCTTTATTAATTTCTGATAATGCCTTTGCTATTGCCATTAGTATTTTGTCACGGTTACAGTACAGTCTTCCGGCGTATACGATCCTGACAGGGGTAGAAACAGCCTTGGGGGTGAATTTTTCAGGAAACTCTCCTCCTTTATAAAGTACTTCGCTTGCAACACCTAATTCCTCTGATATTTTCTTTGACTGAGCTAAGGAAAGGGTATAGAATTTTTCATAAAACCTAGCATTTCTTCTTAATTCCTGCCGAAACAATAGCTTCCGCCCCCAATAAAAGGGTGACAGATTAAGCTGCTTTAAGGAGTATTCGTCGTCTCCCGTAAATACTACTACGGGAGCTCCTGTCATTTCATGAAGCAGCTTCTCCATGTAAAGCATCCGTCTTGAGTAAAACCGCAGACTGAAAATAACATCCGGTTTATACGCTGCCAGAAAGTCAGTAAGAAGAGTTCCCTCCCATGTGCTGTGTAACCAGGCAAAATCCCGCAGCAATCTCATTGGGCCACCTGCTGCCACTTTCAGATACTTCAGATACCTAAGGCTCCTTCTGCTGCTATTTACCTTTACAACAGCACCGGCTTTTGTTCCTTTTTCTGAAAAGGTACGGTTGATTAACCACTTACCCTTGTTCTTTTTCATGATTCTGCTGGTTACAGCCATTTTATCCGTTAATTGAAAATATTGGCTGCAACAGGAATTATACGGTGAACCGGAAGCCAGGTATATGTTTGCAAGGTTATCATCATAATTCCCAAACCAATTAGTCAGTACATTATTGGGATACATTTTATCATTCCAGGCTTCTTCTGTCAGAAGTAATAAATTCATGGTAACCACCTCCCTTTCATAGAAAGTCACCTCTTAAATCTCTTTTTTACAGGCAGCAAAATCATATTGGCAATTCGCGCGCTAAGCTCCGGGGACAGATAAAAGCATGTAAACATCAGCTTGTAGGTAATTGGGGTAACACTGCTGTACAATGCCTTAAAGTACATCTTTTCGTACAGCTTAAGAAGGGCTTCCATATCATTCTTATTGTTGGGATCACTTTTACAGATAATATAAAACCGTATGAGGTTTATACAGAAATACTCATAGGAGTGCTCCAATAGCTCCTTGTCGATTTCCATAAAAAACTGAATCCTGTCCGTAAGTACTCCATAGAAATCCGTAGATCTATACGGATTATCATTTCTGGTTACACTCTGCTGGTTCTGATAGCAATAATAAAGCGGCTTTTCAGAATAGACTACTCGTTCACAACGATAGGTTAATTGATAGACAAGAGCCTCATCCTCATAATTAAAATGATCACTGACCGGAAATTCCAGCTCATTAAAAAGCTCTCTCCGGTAAAGCTTACCGGCAACTCCGGATTTCATTTTTCTGCTTAAAATGGCCTGTTTCCTGTCATAGACATGCATAGCACCCTTTACCTTAACGCCAAAAAAATCAGAAGCCGACCCAGTAGCCATTCTGGCTTCTGCAATCTGTGCTTTATTTTTCAGACATAACCACAGCAGATACTTAATAAATTGGTGGTGAAGAAAGTCATCGCTATCTAAAAATGTAATATACGTACCCTTTGCAAGTTGAAGTCCTTTGTTTCTTGCAGCTGATATTCCACCGTTTTTCTGATGTACAGTTGTTATTCTTTTGTCCAGTAATGCCAAATTCTCGCAGATGACAGGACTTTTGTCTGTAGACCCGTCATCTATTAATAAGATTTCAAGATTTTTATAGGTTTGTTCTCTTACACTCTGCACACAGCGCAGAAGGTATTTTTCGGCTTGATAAACCGGTATGATGACACTTACCAATACCTTTTCTTCCATATAACCTCCTTATATTTTTTTGTATTAAATGTGTTAATTTTGCTCATCCTTTAGAATAAGTCTGTATTTTCCGCTGGCGGTCCTGCTGATATTGTCTGTAAACTCTAAAGTAAACACTGTCTCCTGTCCAAGAAATTCCCTTATATTCTTTTCAACTATTCCCATGTCTTTTCTGTTCAGTTTGTTCCTTACCGGCTGGCACAGGATGATAAGGGAACCGTCACTCTTAAGCTTAAACTGCATCTGCTTTATATGTGTATGCAGACTGCTTACCAGATAGGATAGCTGCACCTGGCTGAAAGTACCGCCTTTTGTGGTAATGAAATCTGCTTCTCTTCCTTCGATTCTCTTTATAACCGGATGAACACTGCCGCAGGGACATTTCTCTCCTCCCTCGCGAATCACATCTCCAATGTCATACCGTATTAAAGGTGTACCAAAGGTATCAAAACCCGTAACCAGAATTCTTGTACCCCCCTTAGCCGGAATATGTTCAAAGATTCCGGTATCTATTGCTTCATGGTATGCTCCAAAGGGACATTGTATAATAAAGGGTGCTCCTTCATTGGAGGCATATTGATCAGTTAAGGGACAGCCAAAAACTTTTTCTATGGTTTCTCTGTGATAAGGAAGTACAGTTTCTGAGGTCGTAAATACTGCTTTTGGTATAAATTCAGGCTTTAACCCCTTCTCTTCCATGTATTTGGCAACCGTATAGATTGCAGAAACAAAACCTTCAATGGATTGAGGCTTATAACGGTTTAAATCTTCCACATACAATAACAGGTTCTCTTCCGAAAGATGATAGGTGGAATAAAGCCTTTGCCGTAAGGTATAATTATTTCTCCAGAATACTGGTTTTGCTGGTTTATCCTTTACTATCTTTCTTCCTGTAAATCGTGCTGCTCTCATTTTATTGCTGGTAAAACCAAAGCTTTGTTTATAAGCATCCAAATATGCCATTCTCTGCTGAACATCCTGCTTTCTCTTTCTAACCTTTACTGGAATACCCGTAGTTCCACCGGTATGAAAGGTTAAGCTTCTGTAATTTGGTATGGTATAGATACCCTCGATATTATCCCTTAGAATATCCTTCGTCAGAATCGGTAACCTATGGATATCCTCAGCTGATTTAATCTCCTTCAGAGAGATTCCCTTATAAAACTCTTTGTAAAAGGAACTATTCTCAACAGCATAAGACAGCAGTTTTAAAAATCTCTTGTTCTGTATGTGCCTTTCCTCTCTTAAGTTTAGATGTTTGCGGCTTACAAAAAGCTTACGATATTTCTTGTAATCACCTGAATACCTGCTGAAATAAAGAACAAGGCCGTACAGGCTGATTGCTGCGTTCTGAAGAAACACCGGGAGGCTGTAATATAAACCCAAAATTACACTTTTCATAGCTCCCTCCTTCTATTGATTCCAGTTCTGCCTTGAAGCAGTACCAGTTGTTATCGTACACTATTCTTTTTGCAGCAGTCCCATCTCTGTAAGCAGTATTTTATTTATGTGTTTTACTTCAAACTTCTCCTTACACAACTGATAGGAGTACTCTCCCATAACTTCACGAAGTTTTCCGTTCTGAATCAGAAGCTCCAACCCTTTGGCTAGTGCTTCACTGTCCCTGGCTTTGACCAGAAAGCCGTTATACCCGTCAACCACCGTTTCTCTGCAGCCAGGAACATCGGTTGTAACTATTGGCCGGCCGGCTGCCATTGCTTCAACAATACTCTTACCGTTACCTTCATGATAGGATGGTAAAACAAATATGGAACAACGGTTAAGATAAGGCCTGACATCTTCTGCGTAACCGCAATAAGTAACCGCACCTTCCGATAGAAGGTGCTTAAGCTCTTCCTTACTGATTGCTTCTTTATGTTCATCCAGACCGCCAACCAGCATAAATTCAATACCTTCATATTTCCTTTTTAACTGGAAGGCTGCCTTAAAGTATTCTCTGATTCCTTTTCCCTCTACCAGCCTGGCAGTCATAAGAATACAAGCCTGCTCCGGCAGGGGAAGCTTTGAAAAATAGTTCATATTAACACCTGAGCCATTGACCAGAACACCTTTGCCTCTTCTTATTAATCTCATGGATATCATTCTGTCATAGTCATCCTGGTTCATAAAGAAACAGGTCTTACTGAAATGAAAGATAATCCGGTAGAAGCCGCACAATATCCTGCGAATAAGTAAATTATGAATTCCTTTCCCGTAAAAGGCTGTTTCAAGACCGGTTACGAAGGGATATATCTTTTTGACCCTTAGGAATATCGAGGCAATTCCTCCGAATACAATAGGTTTAGCCATATATAAGAAACAGATATCCGGTTTTATTCTATTTATTATCCTTATATAACTCCAGAAAAGCTTAAGGTTCTCTATAATACCAGTACCTGTTCTGCTGCCTCCTGTTGATATATAATCAGAGCCTAATTTCCCTACTTGCTCTTTCATATCCTCCGTACTCTCAATGGAAATACAGGTCACTTCATTGCCTGCACTAACCATTTCCTTAATGAAATCTCCCCTGAAATTTGTCAGAGAGGGTCCAAAACTGGCTGCGACGATGATCTTCATTTTTTCCTCTCCTCCAGCACTCTGTTCCAATCAAAACCACAGGCAAACAGAAAATCCAATACTGACAGATTCTCTTCAAAGGCCCCCCATTGCTGCGGATAGTAGAAGGGCTTATAATCCGTATAGGTCAGAGTAATTCCTTTTTTCTCAAAGTTCTCACTCTTTTGATAATTCTTTGCACCAAGTCCTGAATAGTATTCGTTTGCATGGAGCAATGAGCAGATATCCAGAATCCGCTCTTCTTTTACGCTATGGATATTTAATTCCGATGACTTTACAATAGCAGTTCTTAGTCCGAAGCCTGCCAGGATGAAACGGTTTATTGTTATATTCATATCTGCAAGACTTTCATATTTGGCAAGCAGCAGTTCTTTTATCATAGGAAAGATATCATTATAATACTTACAGTGTTTATAATTGGCAGTTATAAGAGCCAGATGCTTTTCTTTCCAGCCCATTTCATCTTTTGTACGTACTTTGTTAATATTATCCTTAAAATGATAATCTAAAGGAATCGTCAGCCTTTTTCTTCCCTGCGGAGTCTTAATATCATTTCTATGATGCATATTATTATTGGAAAACTGAACATCATCCAGATATACAAACAGATCAGCTTTGGATATCTTGTAAAAATGACCCAGATAGGGAATATAATCCGGCTGATGGATAGCGATTCTCATGCCTACCTCTTTCCGCCGCCAAACAGGACCAGAGGTTATCTGTCCTGCGGGCCAGCATATACATTACTTCCTTTAATCACTGTTACTGCAGTCTTTATAACGATAATAAAGTCACTTTTTAACGTGATATTTTCAACATAAGCAACATCCATTCTAAATTGCTTCTCTCTATCCGCTGTTGCCCGGTATTTCATATCTATGGAGCAAAATAAGCCAGGAAGTACAGAAAACCGCTTATCATAAGAATAACCTTCTATTTTAAATTCTGCTTCTTCTTCCAGAATGGGTCTGGGACCAACGATTGCCATATCTCCTTTTAAGATATTAAGAAGTTGAGGAAGTTCATCCAAACTGGTTTTTCTAAGTATTCTACCAATAGGTGTTATCCTGGAATCTCCCTGGTATGCTCTTGTATCAGGATTTTCATGATTTTCTTTCATTGTTCTGAATTTATATATTTTAAACGGTTTTTTATCTTTACCAAGCCTGGATTGGGTAAAGATAACTTTTCCTCCATCTTCTAACTTAATACTGACTGCTATTATGAGAAGTAAAGGCCAGAATAGGATTAAAAGTACAGCACTTACTGACTTCTCAAGCTTTTGTTTCATATATCTTTCATAGATTCCTGTCATAACAACCAGAATTACCTCCCGTCTGCTGCTTACTGCCTCTTTATGCTTTTAAGTCATTTCTTTCAAACGGTTTATACTCTTTAATATATTCTTCGAAAAGCACATTCAAAGGCTTCTGCCAGTAGTAGCCCTGCCTGGCTGCCACGATATGCTGCTAAACCTTTTATTGCTTCTTCACTGCGAGGGTGGGGGTAAGGACGCATAACCCCTTCATATTGGGATAGTGCTTTAATTTTTGTATCGATACCCTCTTCTTTTACCTCCACAAAAACATTGGGAGTAAAGGGAGGAAGTGTTGGATTTAGATTCCATTCTGTTGAAGAAGGAATCTCCATATAAAGCAGTTCCTTAATGGGTTTTATGTTTTCTTTTCTCTGAAACAATCTAACTGCTGCCTGGCAGGCAATTGAGGTATAATAATGGTCATTATTCATATCAGCCGGATGATGAGTAAACACCATATCAGCCTGTGTTACTGTCAAGATTTCTTCAATGAATTTTACAAGTTTAAGATGAGGAACCGTGTTAAATTCTATGTTGGGAAACTTGCCAAGATAGACCTTATGAACTCCAAGAATACGGCAGCAACTTACGATATCCTTATAAAGTTTCTGTATCCCGGGACGATTTTTTCTCGCTCCGGCTTCACCGCATAATATGCAGACATCTGCTCTATTACCCTCTGCCGTAATTTTATGAAGGAAAGCACCTGCTCCCAGCACTTCATCGTCAGGATGTGCAACAACAAATAAATAGTTCATACCTGTTTGACCTCTGCTTTGGCTGCTTATTCCTATTACTGGCATTGCTTTAACTGTATTACTTCCATCATCCATTGATCGTCTCAGGGGCTTTAAAGGTTGGTACAATGGTCTTTAAGGTTTCTCTGATTATTTCTGCCGAACCCGACTCTATGGCTTCCTTTAACAGCTTCATGGAATTTAATATACAGGGCAGCCCTATTTCTTCTTGTTTCTCAATAAATATCTTATGATTAACCGTTGCAATGAGTTCATCTCTATTTGTCAAAATCTCTTCGTACAACTTTTCTCCTGGTCTTAAACCGGTTTCAACTATCTCGATATCACTGTAAGGAATATAACCGTTAAGCTTTATCAGATCTTCCGCTAATTTTAAAATACTAATCGGATTTCCCATATCCAGTATATAAATTTCAGAGCTTCTGGCCATTTCTCCTGCTTTTAGTACCAGGGAGGCAGCCTCTTCCACCGTCATAAAATAACGTGTAACCTTTTTATCAGTTACGGTAACCGGACCTCCTCTGGCTATCTGTGTCTGAAACAGAGGAATGACGGAACCGTTTGAACCTAGAACATTACCGAATCTTACCGCTGCAAATCTGGTCTCTTTACAGAATTTCATACTCTGAAGTATCATTTCACAGAACCTTTTACTGGCTCCCATGATATTAGTGGGATTAACTGCTTTATCCGTAGATATCAATACGAATTTCTCTGTTTTATATGTTCTTGCAGCCATCACAACATTGTAGGTTCCAAAGATATTGTTTTTTATTGCCTCTGCAGGGCAATCTTCCATTAATGGAACATGTTTATGGGCTGCTGCATGGAATACCAGTTGAGGATGATACTTATTGAAGATATGATCAATAGCTGCAGTGTCCTGTACGGAAGCTATCTCCACCTTCAGATCCAGGCTTTTTATCATACTGCTTAATTCCTGCTGCAATTCATAGGTTGTATTCTCGTAATTATCTAATATGATAAGTTGTTTCGGTCTGCTTTTTGCAGCTTGCCGGCAGACTTCTGAGCCTATGGTTCCGCCTCCGCCTGTTACTAGAATTACCTTATCTCTAAGATAATTTTCTTCTTTCTCTTCTGCAAAGTAAACCGGTTTTCGTCCCAGTAATTCACTTGTAATGGAGAATGGTTTATTACCTGCTCCTGCCACATATCTCTTCAACCGGATCACCCCCTTTACCCATTCTAGTATTAATATATTCCTTATGAATCTCATTGTGACAAAATGAGGCATACTGATACAATAAAATCTGTCGATTTAAGTAACATTTGAATTTCAAGCGCATAAGATATTAGGAAACTACATGGTAGCTTTTTTACCCAATGAATCAAAGTTTAGAGAGGAGCTGGAATTTAAATGCCATTTATAGGTTTGGATATTTTTACGATGTTTTTGATCATTATTGTACCCGGTATTTTTGCCGACAGAATCTTCCGACTAATCGCTTTCTGTCATAAAACCAGCAGCATTTACACATCCCTGATTTTCAGTTTAATTATCTATTGGATAAATATTTTCGGACTGTTTGTTTTCAAGGACATTACGAATTTCTCAATTTTAAATGCCTCCTTTGACTGCTTACAGTTTACAAGAAGATATATCCTTCTCGCCCTTATAGTGGGTGCAATCCTGGGAGTTATCGCTGGTTTTGCCGGATGGCTGCTTTGCAGACTTCGCAGAGATACCTAAATAAAAAAACAGGTCCTCATGGGCCTGTTTTTTTTATTCAGGTATAAGATTGCTGATTCTACAGATGCTTGTAACTATATCCTTAAAGTAACTTTCCGATGTTTTAGGTATTCACAGTTATGTCTTCAAGGAATTTTCTTTTTCTACCATTTCTTTAATTGATTCCTCATAGCCTCTGATACAGTAATCAAAGTTTTCATAATCTGATAAATCTCTTTCATAGCAGTCATCACCAAAAATCTTTTTAATAAAGCCCACCTTGGGTATTAAAAAAGTAATAATCGGATTAAAGACTTTTACAGGGTAGATTTTCGTGCCATTAAAGAATGCAATGGTCTGAAGCATTTTCCAGGTTGAAATATAATCTTTATTTTGAGGATGGTATATTCCCCTGTCGTTTTTATCAATAATCATTCGAATTAGTTCACATAAATTTATTATGTCAACCATACTTCGTCTATTAGGATAACAGGGAAAAATAAAAAGATATTTTGCGGCTTTCAATAGGATCCGTATGTTTCCTTTACAGCCATATCCATATACAACGGGAGGTCTTATAATTGCTACATTAAAGTTATTATCCTCTAGAGCTAAGATAGCAGTTTCTCCTGCCCGCTTACTCTTTCCATAGATGCTGTCAGGGTTAACGGAGGTATCTCTGTTAACTGCTTTTCCGGTATCTCCGTAAACATTCATACTGCTGATATAAATATACTGGCTGACTCCTTTTGCTTTAGCTTGCTCTGCTGATTCCAGTACCTGATCTCTGTTTACCTGATAGTACATACTTCTGTTTTTTCTTTCTTCTTTTCTATGAGCGATGCCGGAAGCATTGATAATAGTCTTATACTCGGACAGGTCTAGTGATCTCCATTCTTCATTTCTGGCAGAAACACTTGTAACTTCATAATCCTTTCTGCTCAGCCATTCAGCCAGGGAACTGCCTATAAAACCATATTTACCGATAATTAGTATTTTACCAGCCATGTTAAAGTCTCCAAAAGTGATAGCCTTCAGAGATCCATTTATTTTTATCTAGTATTCCTTTTACATCTATCAATACCTTTTCCTCAGTACTCCCAGCTGTATACATATCTTCAATTTCATTTTCCGTTAATTTTAGATATTCGTCATGTGCTACAGCAAATACCAGACAATCCGCTTCATTTATATCCTTCCTGTCGACAAGCTCAATATTATAATGACGTTTGGTTTCAGCCTTATCTGCCAGGGGATCGGTAATTATGGGATCTAAGCCATACTCCCTAAGTTTATCTATTATATCCAATACTTTCGTATTTCTGATATCCGGACAGTTTTCCTTGAAGGTAATACCTAAAATTACAACTTTACTGTTCTTAACCGGTTTATTTGTCAGTATCAGTTTCTTTATAATATTATCTGCTACAAATTCACCCATACCGTCATTTATCTTTCTGCCAGATAGAATGATCTGTGAATGATAGCCTAAACGCTCAGCTTCATATATAAAATAATAAGGATCCACTCCGATACAATGTCCTCCTACAAGCCCCGGATAAAAGCTTAGAGCATTCCATTTGGTACTCATTGCTTCAATTACTTCCTTCGTATCTATCTGCATACGGTCAAATACCATTGCAAGTTCGTTCATAAAAGCTATATTAATATCTCTCTGGCTGTTCTCAACCACTTTAGCCGCTTCAGCTACCTTAATGCTGCTTACTCTTACAACACCCGCTTCAATAATTTCTTCATAAACTGCTGCGACCTCCTGTAAGGTTTCCTCGTCCATACCTGATACAATTTTTCTGATATTCTCAAGACGGTGAACCTTATCTCCGGGATTAATTCGTTCTGGTGAATATCCCACTTTAAAATCTTTACCGCAAATCAGTCCGGAAGCTTTGTTCAAAATAGGCACACACACCTCTTCCGTTACACCTGGGTAAACAGTGGATTCATATACAATAATAGAACCCTTTTTTAAATTCCTGCCGACTATTTCACTGGCTGCTTCAACAGGTTCAAGATCCGGTGTCTTGTGAATATTAACCGGTGTAGGTACAGCGATAATATGAAACTTTGCTTCCTTAAGTTTCTCTTCATCATTTGTGAATTCTATGTTAGCTTCCTGGATGGCTTTATTCCCTACCTCTTTGGTAGGATCTATTCCATTTCTATACTTATCAATGACCTCAGCACTAATGTCAAAACCGATAACATTATATGTTTTCGAGAAAGCCAAGGCCAAGGGCATACCTACATAACCCAATCCTATGACGGCCAGACTTTCTTTTCTTTCGGATAAATCTTCAGCCAAACTCATAACCAATACCTCTCTATCCATAATTTATTATAAAAGGGTTCTTCCCTATTTCAATAGTATGACAAAACCAGCTTTTTGCCACAAAAAGAAACTGCCGCAAGCTTTTTGTCAAAGACATATACTATCTTTGACAACTTCTTGCGGCAGTTCTTATAGTGGTGTATTTTGAAGGAACAAGACGGTTCATGGGTTTGAATAAACCTATTCCCCTTGTGCATAGTAAGGTATTACAAGGTACTTACCTTCGTGAATGGTGTCTGAGGTAAGACCATTTGTCTGCTTTATCTCTTTGATATAATCATTCATATCATTGTAATCATCGGTTATGTATTGACTTGCGATACTCCATAAGGTATCACCCTTCTCTATCTGAATGCTGGTTATGTGTTTTGTTGAGCTATGCAGCCTCTCTGCATTTACATTTGTTGATATCAGAAGAAGTGATATTACCAGTATTGTAGCTATACAGAATCCAAACAATACAAGATAATGTTTCTTACGCTTAATATGATTATAAAGCATTAAAAACGGACCGTTTAATAAGGATAATGACATCTGGTTCATAATATGATCCTCCTGTTATACTTATCTAATTGATAAAGAATGCATAGATATTTCGTTTACTGACGGCTTGTCTTATATTACAACGAACAATAAACCGAACATACGTTACGAACATTTGTTTTGTTATCCTGATTATAATACCCAAACATTTGTTTGTCAACGGTATTTTTTTAATTTTCTAGCAATTTTTACAAAAAAGCGAACATAAGTTTTGCATTTCCAGAAAAATCGTGTTATAATGATGGCAATGAAAGCAAAAGATTTTTTCATACAAATAGAATATAAGAATGCAAGCTATTAATGGAGGAAATATAATGAGTTATGGTAAAATCAGTCCTAAACAAAGAGAGATTCTGGAATATCTAAAAAGCCAGACTTTATCTAAGGGTTATCCGCCTGCCGTTAGGGAGATATGTGAAGCAGTTAAGTTAAAGTCCACTTCCTCCGTTCATTCCCATCTTGAAACATTGGAGAAGAATGGCTACATAAGACGAGATCCGTCAAAACCAAGAGCCATAGAAATAACTGATGACACTTTTAATCTGGCGAAAAGAGAGATGGTCAGCGTACCGATCGTAGGAACAATTACAGCCGGACAGCCTATACTTGCTGTTGAGAATATTGAAGGATATTTCCCTATACCAACAGAATATATGCCTAACGAAGAAACCTTTATGCTTAAAGTGAAAGGCGAGAGCATGATAAATGCCGGAATTTTCGACGGTGACCAGATTCTTGTCCAGAAGCAGTCTCATGCAGTGAACGGAGACTTCGTAGTAGCTTTAATTGAAGACTCCGTTACTGTAAAGACCTTCTATAAAGAAAAGGATTATTATCGCCTTCAGCCAGAAAATGATACCATGGAACCTATTATTCTGAAGGAATTAGAGATTCTGGGTAAAGTTATCGGTCTATTCCGCATGTTCTAAACCTTTATTGGCTCAATCACTGTTACGGATTCAAGAACCTTTGGTGTCTCCAGGATAGTTTTTGGTTCAATTACTTTCTTAGCATTAATCATTAATTTATCCCAGGTATTTTCACCTAATTTATGAAAGATAATTTTCTGGGCCTCCTTAATGTTAGGAGGCCTGTAGGATAAATTATGGCAGTCACTTCCCAATAAATCTACATATTCCTCTTCTATTAGCTTTAATGCTCTCCTCCTGGTACCAGAATCTGATAAGGCTGAAACATTTAACTGCAGAAGGCATCCTTTTTGCTTCAGTTCTTTTAAAAGCTTCTTGCTTCTCATAAGTGGCCTGTAACGGTCTATATGAGCAATTATGGGATTAATATTATAGTATCCGATTATTTCATCAAGGTCATTCATGTACTCCATATTCCATACCTTCATATCAGGGAATTCCAACAGAAGATAGTTTGTATTCTCTATACATAAGGGTTTTAAATCAGTGTAGTGGAATAGATACCTATGCAGATAGGTCTCACTTCCAGCTATTAAATGTATCTTACTGTGATTTACTGCCTCCATAGCTTTTGAACGGTTTAGCAGAAAATTCTCCATGGTTCCTTCCATGGGATAAAAATGCGGTGTGCAGACAGCCTGCGTAACCTGCTGCCTATGCAGATATTCCGTCAGCATTATGGCTTCTTCCTGGGTAGTGGCTCCGTCATCTATACCAGGCAGTATGTGTGTGTGCATATCAATCATTATTACCTCCATTCCTGCGTATAATATTACGCAATTGTTAATTAAGCCGAGGATTCATAATCGCTTGTCACTTCTACTGCCTATCTCCTATTTATTGCCTTCAGATCTGTGGTAATAGTAGTATTTGGATTTATTTATCCCCAATTCCTTCACCGATACACCATTTAAAACAAAGCCGAGGATATTCGCTTTTGCATATCGGTATTTCATCAATACATTTTCGATTTCCGGATAGGAAGTCTTTCCTTCTCTGATTACTAATATGGCTCCGTCTGTATTCTTAATAAAACTAAGCGAATCCGCTACTACATTCACCGGAGGCGTATCTAATATAATATAATCATATTCACTTTCCAGCTCTTTTATTAGTGCTTCCATTTGCTTGCTGCCTAAGAGTTCAGAAGGGTTTGGAGGAATTGAACCCATGGGTATGCTATAAAGATTATTATAGGGTGTTGTTTGGATTACTTCTCTTGTAGTATTCATATTTGAAAGGCAATCACTGAGACCTGGGGAACTTTTTGCTTTAAAAAAGTGATGAGTTCTGCCCTTTCTTAGGTCACAGTCAATCAATAGAACTTTATTACCTGCCTGTGACAGAACAATGGATAGATTAATGCTGGTAGTGCTTTTTCCATCCTCCGGTGCCGGGCTGGTAATCAGTATCTTTTTACATCCATCTTTTCGAACTGAAAATCTAAGATTTGTACGTAAAGCTTTATAACTTTCCGATACCAGAAATGTACTTTCATCATTTAGTGTTGTACTTACAGTTTCATTATATCCAAATCTTTCAGCTAAAATTTTAAAAACAGTTGAATTTCTAATACCTCTTGTATAATTAGTTTTTCCAGCGGTATGAGGTATACTGCCCAGAAGCGGAATGTCATAATGTTTCAGCAAATCTCCCTGATTAGCTACCTTGATGTTAAGTATTTCCTTTAAAATAATGAAAATAAATACTCCAAATCCTGTAACAATTCCTCCCAGTAATGTATTTAACAGAGTATTGGGACCGGAGGGACTGGTGGGATATGCCACTGGGTCAACTACGCTGATAATTACATTGGACTTTATATTTTTGATTAACAGGGGAGCTACTGTTTCCATGCTTTTGACTAAGTTATAGGAATCATCCGGGTTCTTACTGGTTAATGTGATACTGAATATTTCCGTATTCCGAATGGTACTTATGGTTGTCATGGCTTGCAGCTCCTGCATGGTATAGGGAAGATCACTTAATTCAATGACTTTTAGGAAGAACTGTCTCGTATTTAGAAAATTAATATAGGTTTCTGCTATTTTCTGAGCATAATCCAACTCAGACAAATTTGTGAGGGTACTGTCTGCTGTACTTACGTAAAATGAAGCTGAAGCTGTATAAGTCTTGTCAATCATAAATTTGTTAACAAGAAAACTGAGAGAAAGGCCTGCAAACGTACATACTGATATCAGGATGAAATATCTCCTGATAAGCCGAAGTACATCTTTGACTGTAAAATCCATTCTATACCGTTCCTTTCTGCGTTACTTTTTAGATTACTAGCTGACTATGCATAGGGAGTCTCAATATATGCACCTTTAAATTTAAGTGCAAGAGTTTATCATGGCAAACCCTTTTATTCTATAGTATGAAGAAAATAAACTTTGGGAACTTTAAGACCAGAAAAAACTCCACGAAAAAAGGTACTGTATGTTACTGCCAGAAACCAATTCTGGAAGTAACATACAGTACCTGTATTAATAGTACCGCTTATATTGTTTAATTTACTAAATAAACAGCTGTTCTTTCTCAACTATCTTTCCATCTCTCCAGATACGTTCTAAGTCGTAGAAAAGGCGGTCTTCTTTTGAAAAGATATGAACAACTACATCGCCGTAATCCATTAAAATCCAGCTTGCAGATCTGACGCCTTCAATTCTCTTAGGTTCATGTCCGTTCTTAGATAACTCTTCCATTACATTATCAACCAAAGCCTGAACCTGTGAAGAGTTGGTTCCGTTGGCAATGATAAAATAGTCTGCAATAACGGTAATATTACCGATTTCAATAACTTTTATATCTTCTGCTTTTTTATCGTCTAAAGCTTTATATGTCAATTTTGCGATTTCTTTTGCTGTATTCATTAATACTCCTTTACTTCACATAATTTCCTTTATAATAATCATAGGTTAATGCTGTTGTTTCATCAATGGCATAACCGGTTTGCTCAAGATATCTTACGGTATCGCCTAAGATCTTACATACGGCATCCTCCAGATTTTGAAAGGATAATTTTCGAATGCAGTCCAACTCAGGAATAGTGGATGAGGATCGGTTTGGCTCTATATAATCGGCTACGAATATAATCTTTTCAAGCTTTGACATATCCGGTTTACCGGTTGTATGCCAGGTAATAGCAGAAAGGATTTCCTCATCTACAATATTATATACATTTTTCGCGTAGAATGCTCCTAATTTGGCATGAAGCAGGTCGGGCTTAAGCTTTTCTACCGGTTTAACAGGAATGTTATTTTTATAACATTCCAAAAGCATTTCCTCACCTGTCATGTATTTGGCACAATCATGCATTAATCCTGCGATGGCAGCCTTTTCGTAATCTTCTTTAAAGGTAATTGCCATGGAAAAAGCCGTGGTCATTACTCCCATTGAATGCATAAACCTTTTTCTTGGCAGTAGCTCACCTAATCTCTTCTCCAACTGAAACAAATTTTCCATCATTTTTCTGCTCTTTTCCTGTATAAAGCTGATGCTCCCTGATATATTCATATACTGCCTCAGGAACCATATATCGAATAGAGTTTCCTTTTGATAGCTTATCTCTTAATTCATGAGAGGCAATATCCAGATAAGGTGTATTCAGTATATGAATCTTAGCATGAAACTTTGCAGTCAGATGCTCTGCCTGAGCTTTTAATTCTTCTCTTGTCTCCTGCCCCCTTACAGCTGCCACAATATGGGCAAGCTTCAGTATTACCTCCGGTTCCCACCAGTTTTCTAACTGGAACAGGGAATCTGCACCCAATATAAAATAATAGGTGATATCAGGATTTTCCTGGTTTAACTGCTGTAAGGTGTCTGAGGTATAGGTGGTACCCTCTCTTAACAACTCCATTCTTGACAGTTCAAAAGAGGGGTTATTTTGAATGGCCAGCTCCACCATTTTCTCTCTGTGTTTGTCATCTGCTATCAAGTCATTTCGCTTATGAGGCGGTCTCTTAGAGGGCATAAACAGAATTTTTTGTAGCCCCAGCTGTTCCAACGAGCTTTGTGCCAATATCAAATGCGCCATATGAATGGGATTAAAAGTTCCGCCCATAATTCCTACTTTCATAAGCCATGCCTCTCTTCTGATAATCAAAACGGTTACAGTTTATTCTTTCTTTCCTTTTGCTTCTTTTGGCAGTTCAATCTTTTTCTTGGTTTTTGATTCTCTGTAGAGAACAAATTTCTTTCCTATTACCTGAACTACTTCAGAATGGGTACGTTCTGCAACTACCTGCGCAATTTCACGGGGATCGTCCAGGCAGTTTTTCAGTACAGTTACCTTTATAAGTTCCCTTGTTTCAAGTACCTCTTCCAGACCTTGGGTAAGCTCCGGTGTGAGGCTTGATTTACCTACTTGAAATACGGAATCGATATTCATGGCAAGACCTTTCAGATAGGATCTTTGTTTACTTGTCATATTAATACCATGCCTTTCTCACAACCTGCAAACTTTGCCTGCAGGCTCTCTTAAAGTACCAAGCTTTGTTTGGATACTCTTTTTCAGTCGTAAATAAATTGTCTTTTATGCTGATATTTTACTTATAATAATCAAATTGCAGGCCATACATCTTAACAGTATCGCCTTCTTCAATATCAAGTGCCTCAAGCTCGTCCAGAATTCCGTTTTCTTTCAGAAAACGCTGGAAGAATTCAAAACCTTTTTCAGAATCAAGATTGGTATAACCAAGCATTCTTTCAATTCTGGGTCCTTCTACAACAAAGAGATGTTCGTCTTCTTTCACTACGGTATATGGTTCATTACCAAAATCCATATTATCAAGATCAAACTCTTTCTCAAATATTAATGGTTCAGAAGGAAGGCTGTCAAGCAGCTCTTTCACATAGAATAATAATTCTCTGACACCCTTACCGCTGACAGCAGAGATAGGAAATACTTTTATTCCTTGCGGTTCAAAGGTCTCTTTTAATAATTTAACTGCCTGTTCTTCCTCTTCACCATAAAGGATGTCCAGTTTATTAGCAGCTATTACCTGCGGTTTACCTGAGAGTTCTTCATTATAGGCTTTTAATTCACTGTTAATTGTCTCAATGTCTGCTAAAGGATCTCTTCCTTCAACTCCTGCTGCATCCACCATATGAACAATTACTTTTGTACGTTCTATATGGCGTAAGAATTCGTGTCCAAGCCCGATTCCCTGGGAAGCACCTTCAATAAGTCCAGGTATGTCGGCTATTACAAAACCATTTCCATTCTCCAGATCTACAACTCCCAAGTTGGGATTTAAGGTAGTAAAATGATAGTTGGCTATTTTAGGCTTTGCATTGGTTACACGGGATAAGAAGGTAGATTTACCAACATTAGGGAAACCAACCAGACCTACATCAGCAATAACCTTTAGCTCCAGTGTAACATTAAGATCTCTTGCTTTTTGTCCTGGCTGTGCATATTTCGGTACCTGCATGGTTGCTGTGGCATAATGCTGATTTCCTTTGCCGCCTCTGCCTCCTTTTAGGATAACCTCTCTGCGGTTGCCATGGGACATATCAGCAATGACTTTACCGGATTCCGTATCTTTAATTACGGTTCCTTCCGGTACCTTCAGAACCAAATCTGCTCCATTTTTACCGTGGCAATTCTTCTTACCGCCATTCTCACCGTCTTCAGCTGAATATTTTTTGATAAAACGGTAATCTGTCAGGGTATTCAGATTATCGTCCACCTCAAATATTAAGTCGCCGCCTTTTCCGCCATCACCGCCATCGGGTCCGCCGGCAGGAACGAAAATTTCTCTTCGAAAACTTACATGCCCGTCGCCGCCTTTACCTGAACGAATATATATTTTTGCACTATCTGCAAACATTTTTTTCACCTCTTTTCCGAATATCTTTATTATGAGCAGATATTCCTATATCATGAATAAACCCCACATTCATGAATTAATCAAGAATCTGGGGTCCTAAAGTTTCATCTTATTTGGATTCTACTGGATAAACAGAAGCCTGTTTCTTGTCTCTGCCTTTTCTTTCGAAACGAACAACACCATCAACTAATGCAAATAAGGTATCATCGCCGCCGCGTCCTACATTAACACCGGGATGAATCTTTGTGCCACGCTGTCTGTAAAGAATGTTACCAGCCAGTACGAACTGTCCGTCTGCTCTTTTAGCTCCTAATCTCTTGGACTCGGAATCTCTGCCGTTCTTGGTAGAACCAACACCCTTTTTATGAGCGAAAAACTGAAGGTTCATTTTTAACATAACCTACACCTCCTTGAATATATGTCGCAGGATACCCCGCTAAACAAATTTAATATACTGCTTTCCGTAATCTTCTCTGATTCCATTTAGTCCCAGAAGCAGAGAATTCAATAACAAAGTGGATTCATTACCAGGTTTTGAAACAATCTTAAAATCTATCATTCCCTTTTTCTCATCTTCTTTCAATTGAAAGGTATCTGATGTAAAAGTCTCAATAGAATTCACGGTATTAATTATCAGTGCTGATACCGCTGCACAAACTATGTCCTGTCCGCTTTCTGCGAAACCAGCATGTCCTGTACTGCGAAAGCCTGTAAGCTTACCGTCTGCATCTTTATATACGGATATAGTTATCATAACCTAACCCTGACTAGTTATGCGTTGATTTTTTCAATCTTAACCTTGGTATATGGCTGTCTGTGACCGTTTTTCTTGTGATATCCGGTCTTTCTCTTGTAGCGATAAACAACAACTTTCTTGTTCTTACCATCTTCAACTACGGATGCAGTTACAGTTGCTCCTGCTACTGTAGGCTCACCTACTACTAAAGAACCATTGTTTACTACAAGTACCTGGTCAAAGGTATAAGTTGCTCCAGCTTCTACACCAAGCTTCTCTACTTTAATGATATCGCCTTCGGCTACTTTGTACTGTTTACCACCTGTTGCAATAATTGCGTACATATGGCACACCTCCTATTATCATTACTCGCCAGCTATGGTATCTCTATGAAAAATCAAATTAATATGATAAATTATAAAGATTTAGAACCTCGCTGTGCGGCACACTAAAACAGTTTAGCATATGAACCATTAATTGTCAACGCTAAGTTTTATTTTTTTTGATATTTGTCCCAGAATTCAAAGGGTACAATAACTTTTCTCATTTCACTTATAATTCATAAAATTATTTAATTGTTGGAAATTACTATACCCACTAAATAGTATATTTGTATTTATAGATAAAAGCAAGTCAAATAATATATGGATGTGATTAATATTATAGGGGTGCTTTTAATTACTTAAAGTATGACCATTTTTCTGCAATAAAACCAGCTGGAATTCTTCTTGACATTTATATCAGGCTGATATAGTCTAATAATAAACATCGTTACTTAAATGTATTTGTTCAACTGTAAAATAAACTCAAATAAATCGGAGGAGTCATAAGGCTGCTCTGCTATAAGTTAAATTGGAGGAAAAATGGCTATCAAAAATAAAACCCGTTATGCAATACTTGGAATTCTAAGCATTCATTCCGGTACCGGTTATGATATCAAAAAATACTGCGATACTGTCATCTCAAATTTCTGGAATGAGAATTTCGGGCATATTTATCCGGTATTAAATCAACTGTTGTCTGAGAAATTGATTCAAACAGAAGAATCTTCTTCTCCCAGAAAAAAAGTTTATACCATAACAAGCTCCGGGCGTGAAGAATTCCTGAAATGGCTGGCTGAACCTCCCGTTCAACAGCCAGTCAGATCGGAATTTATGTTAAAACTGACCTTTGCCAGCAATCTTCCAAGGTCAGAAGTTATTAATATGATAACTGAATACAAGCAACAACAGCTTAATCGTCTTAAGGAATATCAGGCAGTAGCTGAAAGTTTAGAAAAAGGTATTAAAGAGATAACACCCGAGAGAAAACTCTATCTCTATGCACCTTTACGTTATGGAATCTTAAATGCTGAAGCTGTTCTGTCCTGGTGTGATGAAATACTTGAGTTATTAATTTCATTAAATTAATTACAATCTAAAATTTGTTGCAGATTTTATTTTATCGTTTCCTCTAATTATTTAAGTAATAGGGTATATCAGAAAATAAGAGAAGTCTTCTGATACACCCTATTTTATTTTTTTGCATTTAAAATCAGAGTAATATTTTATACTTAATTACTCCTTCTACTCCAGGAGCAATAAGCATTTTTGCGGATGGAATACCCCAAAAGCTATTCTCTATCCTGGAATTAAACGCGGTAATTCCAGCTAAGTGCCAGGGCTTCGTCTAATTTCTCTATTAAGAAATCAATGTCGGCCTCTTCTATTACCAGCGGTGGTTGAAAAGCAAGTACATTTCGGTATAATCCGTTCTTTCCAAGTATTATTCCTTCGTCCTTTAACCGCTCCAGGATAGCATCGGTTAACTCAGGCAACGGTTCCTTTTCAGCAGTACATAGCTCCACCCCCAGCATCAGCCCTTTACCTCTTACATCACTTATAATTGGGTATTTTTCCTTCAAGACCAGTAGTTTACCAAATAACCTTTCACCTAGTGTTTTGGCACGACTGCATAAATCTTTCTCTGTGATATAATGAAGCACTCCTAAAGCAGCGGCACAGGATACCGGATTACCGCCAAGTGTCGATGCGGAAGGTACCGTAAAACGGGCTGCTATCTCCGGTGTTGTAGAAAAGGCGGCGGCAGGAATTCCGTTTCCTAAGGCTTTTGACATAGTCATGATATCGGGTACGATTCCGTATTGCTCAATTGCAAACATCGTTCCGGTACGGGCAAAGCCTGTCTGGATTTCATCACAGATCATTAAAATTCCATGTTCCTTCAGCAGTTTCTGAATCTCTTTGAAAAATCCTTCAGGCGGTGTTATTATACCACCATTTCCCTGAATTGGCTCAAAAATAAAAGCTGCTATATCGGAATCTTCCTTTACAATATTTTTTATTTCTGACAGGGTCTTTTCGGGAGAATTGGATACAAAGTAGAAGTCGTCAGCAAGAAATGGATCTCCTCTCCACATTGGTATCGCAGTAGCTGACATTGTAAGATGAGTTCTTCCGTGAAGACTGTTACTTAATGCAATAAACTTCTTCTTCCCTGTATAAATTCTTGCCAGGAGCATGGCACCTTCATTTGCTTCCGAACCGGACATACAGAAGAAGGAATTATTAAGGTTGCCCGGAAGTACTTCACTAAGCCTTTTGGCCAGTTCTACTACCGGTTCCGTAAGATATACATTGGTTACGTGCTGCAGGTTCGTTAACTGCTCTATTACTTTATTTATAATTTCAGGATTGCTATGCCCGCAATTCATTACTGAGACTCCGGCGAAGAAATCCAGATATTTTTTTCCCTGATTGTCGTAGAGATATTGCATTTCTCCTCTTGTAAATACCGGAGGATTTTTATAAAAATACCCCAGACAGGGCATCAGATAGTCTTTACGCATCTGTAATACTTCTTCAGAATTATACATTAAATTACCAAACCTTTCTTATTAACTGTTACTTGTTTATTAACTGTTACTTGTCTTATTAACCGTTACTTGTGCACAGGTACAGATCAGAATATATAGTTACTAATTTCGCACAGCTTTACAAACCGAAAATCCCCAGAGTCAATCCGGTTCCTTCCGTTTTAATCTCATGAAATAATTTATTACAGTTATTAAGATCAGACAAGGCTTTCTTATAGATAGTAATTACATGTTTTAGTTCTTCATTGCTTAAATGCGCTGCCTCAATACGGAAATTTAATAAGCCAGCTTCATAAAGTCCTTTCAAAATAGGCAGATAACAGAGATTTTTATATAAAACCATATGATTTCTTCCATAATGGTCCTTATAAACAGGATGTTTAAACCCCTTTTCATCGACCAGATACAGAAGCCCTTCTCTGTCTTTTTCCACATTATCATAAAGATCATGCTCCATATACATTACAGTTGGAGAACCATAAACTATTAATTCTGCTTTAGAGCCTGCCAGGTTAATAAGCTCCATAGCTTCAGGAAGAGTTGCTTCCGGTGTTATTGTGAACCTGTTCAGCCCCATTTTCTCATAGAAGCCTGCAGCTGCATAATTTAAGATATTTAAGGGGTAATCACCAATTAGATTCTTTTCTTTAAATGCACGTATGCCGCCAATATTTGTCGCAAGCAGTCCGTCTACAGGGAGTCCTGAAGCTATAAGTTGTCCATACTGTTCAAACTGCATGTCAAAGGTCATATGAGGCATGCCAAGGTATATCTCCGTATTCCCCTTCCCGGAAACCAGTTCCTCTATCTCATACCTTGAAAAAGGCCTGTCAGGAAGGAAAACATCACCTGAGAGAAATATTGCATCAACGCCTGCCTCCAGACATATTTGTGCCTGAGTAATGTTATTTACTTTAACCTTTAGCTTCGCTTTCTCTGTATTGTTTTTGCTATAGCTTTTAAGTTCCTGGTTAATCCTTTCAAGCTTCTCTTCGGTTATTTCACGTTCCTCAGTTGCAGTGCTGAATACCTTTCCGCTGCTAAAGAGAGTTCCTGTACCTTCATATCTGGTATTGATATTACTAAGACCGGGTCTGCCAAAGGCGTAAGCCGGTGAGGTATCCCGCTTACGATTTTCCTGCAATAATTCAGAATCCTTTTTCCTGTCATAACAGATAGGATCCTTAATGTATCGGTCAATTGCATCTGCATAAGTTCCAATAATCATTTTGAGATAGCCGATATCTCGCATACGGCCTTCAATTTTGAAGGAGGTAACACCGCCTTCGATTAATTCCGGTATATGCTCATACATGGACATATCTTTTACAGCCATGGGAAACTCTGTTTGGTAATCCATACCGTCCTGGTGTATATTAAAGCTCCATCTGCATGGTTTTAAGCAGCGGCCACGGTTAGAACTCTGTCCAAATAATATTCCGCTGTAAAGACATTGTCCGCCATGAGCAATACACATATCACCATGAATAAAATATTCTATTTCCATCTGTGTTGTATCAGCCAGATATTTGCTGTAGGTTAGGGAGGCCTCCCTGGAAATTACTACTCTTGTTACTCCCAAATCCTTTAAGGCATATATGCTCTGCTGATTATGAATATTCATCATTACAGAAGCATGTACTGTCAGCTCCAGTGCTAATTCCTTTATTAAAGCAATTACGCTTAGGTCCTGCACAATTAGTGCGTCCGGCTTATACCCTTCCAGTTTTATAAGAAAACTTTTTAGCTCAGAAAGCTCTTGGTCGCCATAAAGATTATTTACAGTGATATATGCTTTCTTGCCCAAGGAATGTGCAAGCTTTACAGCTTCTTCAAGCTCTGCATCAGAGAAATTATAATCCTTACGATGAAGACGCATATTCAGGTTCTTACCACCAAAATAAACGGCATCGCAATCCAGTTGTATCACTTCCTTGAATATTTCAAAATTACCTGCGGGAGCAAGCAGTTCTATGGGTTTTCTGTTAAAAAATCTGGCCATTTCTTATCTCCTATGTTATCCAGTGTTGTCATCGTGAATATGTATGTAATCACATTTTGCTTGTTTTAATTGCATACTTATGATAAGACTATTTTTTCGTTAATGCAAGTATTTTCTTAGTATAGAATATTCGTAAGTTGTTTTATGTTATTTAGCAGATTGTTATGAGAATTGTTATTTTTAGGTGTCAGAGGGTTAGTTTTTTACAAGGGGACGGCGAATAGCACATAACAGAAAGAACTCATGCTTCAATTCCAAGGTATAAGAAGTCCTAATTTCTCTGAACATTTTGTGCTTGACATAATGTAAAACAGATAACTCGCTTCGCTCAGACAATCTGGTTTACATTATAGCACAAAATATTCAGAGAAAAGGACTTCTAATACCTTTCCATAGGCACATTCGTTCTTTCTGTTATGTACTATTCGCCTGAAACCATATGGAAGCGGGTTTTTGAGACCTGAATTTTTTAAGTATTCTGGTTAAGATAAAACCATAAAGTCTTGAGTATAGATATACAAGATATATAGTATGTAGCATAACCGGCTCCGTTTCTTATTTCGTGTAAACTCATTTTACAGAATACTCCATTTTGGGTTTGATTATAATACATAAAATCCACGAAACACTGTCAAGGGTTTCAGCCTTTACTGTGTTTCATGGATTATATAATTATTTGGGTCCTAAATTCCAAAACACTAAATTTGAAACTGTCTCGCATAACATATATGAATTAGTACGGAGTATATTTCATTATTAAGATGGAAAAAACGTCATAACTTTTTTAGGAATAGTCGATTATTCTACGCACAATTAATATCTTATATATAAAGACTATGGTTAAGTGTATTCGATACGCTTTATATCTTGCGGTTAAATTTCCATACATATAATACTTATAGCTCTTTTATTTTTTAATAAATTCCTCAACTTTCCCAGCAAATATTTCTGAATAAAACCTGTATAAATGAGGCTTGAGACAACATCCATTCAGTTACTTTACTTTTGATGTAGGATGTGATAGCTGCTGATAACGTTGAAATATGTTCCACAAACAAAGCCATTAGGCTTTGAAGTGCATTCGTTAAGTCCATGTCCTGTATATCCTCACAGAACA